>ERZ779895.49-NODE-49-length-176725-cov-9.798857_pt1 | contig 176725 bp, 178 predicted proteins | sample MGYA00511093_ERZ779895 | MGnify/ENA primary metagenome ERZ779895 (study PRJEB29588, sample SAMEA2142970) | human gut metagenome | biome: human gut; feature: human-associated habitat; material: faeces | place: Denmark | collected 2008/2010 ... | reverse complement strand
ACGCTATTCGCAAGGTCGTTTATATGAGCGTTTCCGAGATTTCAAAGAAGTGGACCATGCCGGTTCGCGACTGGGGGCTGGCTTACGCTCAGTTCATGATTTACTTTGAGGATAGATTTGCAGCTTAAAGTTTATTGGGGACTCTGTCCCCAAACCCCTGGAGTTTATCCGCCGGAAGATACCGGTGAAGTATGAAAAGCAGCGAATTAGCTCCGCTGCTCTTCACCGTATATCTTGCAGCCGCGTCGGGTCGCTCTCCAGCGTTGCCCTGTTTCGCTGCATTTTTAGCTTTGGTACGTTTTTCGGGTTTATTCGCGTTTACACAGTTGTTTTTTCAGACCCATTTTGTCCTGGACAACTGCCTGACATACGGTTTATTTAATGACAGCTATGTATACCGTAGTGTGACGGTTTCATCTGCCGCAGAGCTTGAAAAGCTTATCGCTGATGAAAATGTACTTCTCATAATTGAGGAGCAGGCTGAGCAGGAGTAGTGTGAAGGTGTCAAGCTGTGAAGCTTTTATATTAATCTTCTTCACGTCCTATATCTGTTTACCCTTTGGGCACAAAACACTCTACCCCAACCTTCCTTTAGAGCAGGACGAGGGTGAGCCAATCTTGTTAGCACCTATACAGGCTTCTGTATAGATGCTTCAGTCTGTCGAAAAAGCCGCAGAATAAACTCTGCGGCTTTAAAGTTATTTAATTAGCACATCACTTACGCCCTGGGGGTGGAGTAAACTAGGTCAGCCGGGGACCAGCCGCACCACTGACCGTCAAGATACGACCTGACAATGAAGCCGTATTTCTTTCCGTTTGTAAGACCCTCTGCGGTGTAGCCGGTATCTTCAGTGTAGCCAAGTTTGGTGTACTTTCCATCGGCGTAGATGTAAACAACATACATCTCAGCACCATCTACCTCGCCCCATGTGAGGTAAACCTCCTGATTGCCGGCAGCCGCCTTAATATTCAGCGGCTTATCGAACGCGCCGACAGGCTCAGCGTATACTGCGTCGTCGTTCGACCAGTCGTTCCACCTGCCGTTTACCCACGCCTTTACTATGAATCCGTATTTTCTGCCGTTGGTAAGGCCCTCTGCAGTGTATCCGGAATACTCGGAGTAGCCGAGTTTTGCGTAGTTGCCGTCAACATAGCTGTAGATAACGTATTCTTCAGCGTCGTCAACATCGTCCCAGATCAGGTGGACTTCCTTATCGCCTGCCATAGCCTGAACGTTCTGCGGCTTTGCGTTCACCGGAGTTGCAAATATAGCGTCGGAAGGCTGCCAGCCGCACCAAGTGCCATTTGCGTAGGAGCGCACGATGAATCCGTATTCCTTGCCGTTAGTAAGACCGGTCACGGTGAAGCTCGTGGTATCGGAATAGCCCTGCTTGGTGTACTTACCATCTGCATAGCTGTAGATAACGTAGTTTGTCGCGCCGGATACCTTATCCCAGGTGAGCGCAACCTGACCGTTTCCGGGAACTGCCTTTACATTGCGGACGTCCGTGCCGCCGACCGGAGTTGCGTAAACCGCGTCGTCATTCGACCAGGCGTTCCAGCCGCCATTTACCCATGCCTTTACGATGAATCCGTATTTCTTGCCGTTTGTGAGTCCGGTTGCTGTGAAGCTGTTGGTTTTGGAGTAGCCGAGTTTATTGTATCCGCCGTCGACGTAGCTGTAAACCACGTAGTCCTCCGCGTTCTCCACAGCGTCCCATGTGAGCGTTACCTGACCGTTTCCGGGGACTGCCTGCACATTCTGGGGCTTGGTGTTCTGAACCGGAGTTGCGTAAACAGCGTCTGCAACGGACCAGTTGTTCCACTTGCCGTTTACCCACGCCTTTACGATGAATCCGTATTTCTTGCCGTTTACGAGGTTCTTTGCGGTGAAACTGGTGGAAGTGGTGGTGCCGAGGTTATGATAGCTGCCGTCTACATAGCTGTAAACGATGTAGTTGGTAGCGCCATTCACAGCGTTCCAGGTGATTGTTACCTGTTTGTCGCCGGGAACCGCCTTTACGTTCTGCGGCTTGTTTGCTGATGCCTTCGGAGTTGCGTAAACCGCGTCGTCGTTCGACCAGTCGCTCCACTTTCCGCTGACATACGACCTGACGATGAAGCCGTACTTCTTGCCGTTTATGAGGTCGGAAGCGGTGAAACTGTTCGTGGTGGAGTAGCCAAGCTTTGTATAGGTGTTGTCTGCATAGCTGTATATAACGTAGTTGGTAGCGCCGTCCACCTTATCCCAGGTGAGCTTTACGTTGTTGTCGCCGGCGGAAGCTGTTACGTTCTGTGGAACCGTGGTTTTTACCGCCTTTGTGTACGCCTTTATTCTTACGTTAGATTTATATTTTGTGGTGCAGTCAGACCAAGTGTTGTAGAACTTGTAGAATGAAAGTCCGGTGCTCGGGCTGTATCTGTCAGTGATGACGTAGTGCTTTCCGTTTTTGTCATAGAGGTCTACTGCAACGGCGAATTTCTCCCCAGCCTTGACGGGAACGCTCACCGGGAGGTCTACCGTGTGATAACCCGCGTACTCCTGTGTGCCGGAAATCACCGCGGATTTGGCAAGCGTGCCGGTGTCTGGTGTGGAGCCGGTCAGACCGGTGTAGACATTAATGGTGTAGTTCCAGCCCGCTTCTGCGGAGTAGAAGGAGACCGCCGTTATTTCGTCGTTCTTGTCGGCGGTGAATACATTCGCGCCTCCGCCGATATTGGTATGCGACACCCGGCTGGTTGAGTATATGTATCCGTTCTGGCGAAGGCAGCCGCCGTCATACTGGTATATACTGCCGTAATTAGTGGTAGGTTCCATCGTGAGAGATGCGAACTCGCCTACTGTGGCGTCATTGTAGGACAAATAGAAGTATCCGCTTGTGCCCCATGTGCTGCCCCAGCTATTTCTGCACAGCCATGCACCGTCGTTGTTGGGGGTGCCGCCTGTCCTGAAGTTGCTCTTCGAGAAATTATCGTCCCAGCCGACCACGGTTATGGAGTGATTGGAGGTATATCCATTTGGGCAGTAATACGCGGTGTACTCGCCGGAGTTCTTTGTAAGGTAGTTTGAAGATGCGTAGTAGGAGATCTGTACCGCGCCGTCGCGCATGATAGCTTCCTTAATGGAGTTGATGTCTTTCTCGTCATACAGGTTGACATTCTGAAGGTGCGCGTAGGAATGATAGCGGTAGGATTCGTCAACGCCGGAGTTGAAGTCCGCGTAAGGAACGTTGGATTCCTCCTCAGCGCCTATCCAGGACATCATGGTGAACATAATATCGACCATGTTGCCGCCTGCGGAGTAAGCGGTGGGTGCGCCCAGACCTGAGAAATCGCCGTAGAGGGAGTCACCCTGCGGTGCTGTGGCACCTACAGCAAACCAGGCGAGGTGCTTCTCGGAATAATCAACCGATGAAGCGGACGCATAGCCCTGTTTTATCATGCTTGATTCTGCCATAGCCATGCCGGCATGCGCCCAGCAGCTTCCCTCGGAACCCTGGTTTCTTACCGCCGGGAGATATCCCCGGTCGACCATGCTGTATTTGGACGGCAGGGTGCCGTGATAGGCGAGCGTCCCGGTCGGGGTAAGGTTTGGCGTTACCTCGTTGCCGTTCTCGTCGATGTACTTGTAGTGAACATAGCCGTACTCAGAAGCGTCGCCATCAGCTACAAGCGTGATAACCTCCGGGGCGTCGTTTTCAGAGCCTGAAACCTCAGCCCGGGCGCCGAGGCTCACAGCCGTTGACAGCATCGCGGCAGCCGAGAAAAGTGAAACGAATTTTTGCAGCAGCTTCACAATAAGTTTCCTCCTTTTTAAATATAAAAACTTCCAATTTTTATTATAACAAAGCAACCCATAAAAGTCAAGCAATAATTACAATTCGGTTATGTCTGTTACCGAATTGTTACCATATTGTCACCGCTCTGTAATTGACTGTCAGAAAAAAATATGCTATAATTAAGCTGCAAACAAAATCGGCTGATACAGGAGGCGGCAGCATGAAGAAACTGAGGATAATCTACGCGCTGTTATTCAGCATGGCGCTGTTTTTGGCGATTCCGCTGAACGCCGCAGCAGATTTCGGGCCCAAACCGAGCGTGAGTATAAGCTTCCGCAATGCAGGCGGTCAGACCTGCTATTCTGCGATTCTTGCACGCGGGAGTTTTCAGCCTTCGCTCGGGGAACTTGTGACTGAGGACGCCTACAGCACCGAGTGGTTCGGGGAACTCACCCCGCAGGAGCAGGAAGCGGTGCGCGCGTTCGCGGACTACGCCGGACGATCCGCACCGGACGGCTACGCGCTCTTCAACAGGCTGTGGGACGTCAGCCGGGAGAATGTTGAGATGACCTACCTGCCGCCAGATGACTTCATAGTGCTGGCGTACTTCCCGGACAGCGGCAGCGTGATCGCAAGCGATATCTGCCGCACCTATATGTTCAACAGCTATTTCACCGCCGACCTCTCACGCTCCGACAGTTTGCTGTACATCAAGCAGTCCTATAATGTCGGGATATGGCTGCTGGAATTCGCGGCGCGGGTGCTCATCACTATTGCGGTGGAGCTTGTCGTGGCTCTGATCTTCGGCTACTGGGAAAAGAAAACGCTGCTGTTCTTCGCGGCGGTCAACCTCGCTACTCAGGTGCTGCTGAACATGATACTGGCTCTGGTCAATATCCGGTACGGCTTCCTGCTATTCCTGTTCGCGTACATGTTCGGGGAATTGATCGTGGTAACGTTCGAGGCTGTTTTCTACAGCGCGTTCATCGGGAAGTACAGCCGTCAAAATGGCAAGGTGCGGGCGGTTTTCTACGCCATCTGCGCGAATCTGGCGTCGTTCTTCGCCGGAGTGGTTTTTTCGGTGAATTTCACGGCGCTGATGTAACCTTTATTCCGTGCGGCTGTCATTAAAGGCAAGGAGGGTGATCATATGAAAAATACGAAACTTATAACATTACTAGTCGCTGCGGCTCTTCTGACCGGGTGCAGCGGTTCAGCGCAGACCGGCGCTGATTCACCGGCGGAGGACAACGCACATGCGCAGACAACCGCGGAGCAGTCCGGACCGGAGACCTCGGCAGTTTCCGCTGACGCTGCGGGATCCTCCCCTACTATTGCGGAGATGCTGGGAGTCACGGACTACGAAGCGCCCTGGAACCGCTCGGATTATCCGGAGCTGGAGCTGTCAGAGGTTCCTGCGAAGGGAGAGGGCAGCGTAAAAATGACCCTCAGCCCCTACGCCCTGGACGACGTATGCGTGTGGCTGCTCGCCGACGACGCGTATTCCGACTGCGGGAAAATATACTGCACCCGCATGTACATAGGGCTGACAGTCAGCGGCGTGGAGCAGGATATAACCGAAGCTCCTCAGACCCTAGCCGCCCCGGACGGCACGTTTGAATTCGACTCTGCGAATCCGCAGGAGCAGGCAGGGTATACCTCCATGCCGCAGACATACTACGGCATAAACGGATTTTCCGCCGACAGCGCCGCCGGCTGCGAGTACTACACCATCGGCAGGCGCGGCGAGCAGGACGGATTCTATCTCAGCCCGCTGGGTCACACCGATGAGCGCTGCATGCTCACTCCGGGCGCAGGATTCACGCTCCCGCCGGAGCAGCTCTCCGGGGAGTACACTATCTCGACATGCCCGGCGGTGGTAAGCTGCGACGGCTCGCTCCCGCAGCAGGAGGCGCTTGACGTACTCACGGAAAAGTACCTTGATTTCCTCACCGGAGAGGATACGAACCGCAGCTTCACCGTGCTGGAGTACCGCGGCGTAACCTCGGAGATACTCGGGCGCGCCATGGAGGCTCCGGCGGGGGAGGACGGCTGCGCGCTGTCTCCCTGGGACAGCCTCCAGACCTGGGAAATGTCCTGGGAATCGTGGCTGGTGGACATCAACGCAGAGTTCCGCGGGGAGGGGTACACTGACGACATGGCAATAGGTCAGCTTGATCCGGATGTCTGGTACAGCCTGCCAAACGGAGGATTTCCGAAGGCGTGCTGGCTTATGTACGGCGACGGGGATAACTGGTATCTCTGGTCGAGGTACGCCTACAGCGAAATACCCCGCGTCCTGAAGTAAACTGACCCGGAAAATCACTTGACATGCCCCGGCGAATGTGGTATAATTCTATTTTACATCGTTCCGGAGGTACTGCATGAACTGGTCAGAAATAAATCTGAATAACTGGGTTTTGTGGCTGGGGCTTGGTATAGTCGCCCTTGCCATACTGATATGGATATACATACGGCTGCACGAGAAGCTCCCCTACGAGCTGAACGAAACTATACTGACAGAGCGTGAGCGGGCGTTCTACCGCATTCTGAAGCCCATCGCGGACAAGCTGGAGCTTCAGATATGCCCGAAGGTGCGCGTAGCGGACATCGTGTCGATAAAGAAGGGCACGAAGGACTGGCAGAAGTGGTTCAACAAGATACGCTCGAAGCACGTGGACTTCCTGCTGTGCGACTACGACATGAACATCGTGCTGATGATAGAGCTTGACGACCGCAGCCACGAATCCGAGCGCGCAAAGAAGAACGACGCGCTGAAGAACGCAATCTTCGGCGACCACCTTGTTCGTATACGCTCGCTGAAGGAAGACGTTGAGGCTGAGATAACCGCCGCGCTGAAAAAACTGTAAAAACTACCCGGCACCGAGATGGCGCCGGGTAGTTTCTATGAGTCCGGAAACGCTTGATTACAGCTTGGAAATAGCGTCGTTAAGCTCGTTGATACGTGTGTCGATGGTGGCGAAGTTCTCCTCGCGGAGCTGAGTGTAGGTCTTTTCGCCGGTGAGGAATACCGTCTTGGTGAGGGATTCAACCGGGGACTCAGCCTTGCCTGCGTCGGCTACGTCGGTGCCTATGCCGTTCTTGAAATCGAAGATAGGCGTGAGCTTGCTGGTGCCGTCCAGGGTGGTCTGGCTGTAGATGAAGTCGAGGTTGTAGTCGGTCCAGCCGTTCTTGTCCTTGCTCTGCTGCTTGGAAGCGGCGGTAACTGCCGGGTCGAGCGAGGAGGTAACGGAGCAGTCGATCCATGCGGCAACGCCTGCGTCGTTCGTGGAGCCCTTGCACCACATCATAGCGTCCTGCTTCATGAAGTGGTAGTACTTATCTGCCTGCGGGTCGCGGGGGTAGGGAACTACGCAGATCTCGTCGTCGTTCCAGCCGAAGCGCTGTGCGAACTTGTTAAGTCCGGAATCGCCCTCGAACTCCCAGGTGCCGCCGTTGCCGTAGAACAGGATATCGCCCTGCGCCCACGCCTTCGGGTTAACAGACCAGCCGTTGAGCTCGTGCAGCGGGTAGCGGAGGTTCTCTTTCTGGAGGGTGGAGAGCAGGTCCATAACGCGCTCTACGTTAGCGTTGTTCATATTGTTGATGAGCTTTGTGCCGTCGTTCTCGATGATGGGCGTACCGGTGGAAACAACGAACTCGTTCTCGGGGTTGTATCCCTCGATAACGTACTTGCCGTCGCCGGACTGCTGGAACTGTCTTGCCATGTCGAGGAACGTATCCCAGGTCCACTCGTCGTTCTCGAACAGTGTGCGGGGGTCCTTCAGACCTGCGCCCTCGAGGACGCTCTTGCGGTAGTAAAGCAGGGAATCAAAGGATATCTCGTAGATAGCGCAGTAGTATCTGCCGTTGAGGCGGAATTGGTTGAGTACGTCGCGGGCGCCGTCCCACTTGGAGCCTTCCAGGTTCAGAATGGTGTCAACGGGCTGGTATCTGCCCTTGATAACGCCGTAGGGGAAGTCGCGTATCTCGAACGGGAACAGGTCGGGGGAGTCGCCGGACTGGATAGCGGTAGCCAGCTTGTCGTAGCGTTCGCCGTAGGCTACGTTGATGTACTCGAAGATCCTGCCCTCGCGGGAGGGGTCGTCGCCGGCAGCAGGAACGCCGTAGACGCTCTTGAACATTTCGGCTGCCGCGGTGGTCTCGTCGATATCCCACCACGCCATCCACTTGATGCGCTTGTCGACCTTCAGGTCGGGGTTGTCGAGGCTTGCGGAAGCCTCCTTAGCGGCGTCGATAACGGCGGGGTCTGTGTCGTAGGTGGTGGTTACGAGCGGGGTGGTGACAACGGCGTTTGCGTTGGCGTCGGGAGCCGCGTTGCTTGTTCCGGAGCCGCTTACTGTAGTTCCGGACTCCTCGTCGCAGGCGGTCAGCGACAGGATCATACCTGCTGCGAGGACGCCGGCTGCGGCTTTCTTAAAGTTTATCATAGTGTTCCTCCATACATGCCCGAAGAATCGGGACTTCCTGAATAGGGCGGGCTTGCCCTGGCTACTATAATTATAGCCCTATTTCAAGGTTGTGTCAATGTGATAAACATATGAAAATCGCGCGTGAAATTGTGGATATTAAATAAGTTAATGGCGGCAATTAGTTTTGTTTAGGTTAATTGGGTGATTAGTGTGATCGGGAAACTTGTGTATGTTGTGTTTGGATTTCGAGCTGCATGGAGTGATAAATTGTTGTTTAGAGGCGGAACGTTGCTTGTGAGGGAAAACTATAATTTAGCGGCGAGTGTTCAACTTTGAGCAACCCCCTATCGGGAGTCAAGGGCAGAGCCCTTGTCGCCGTTAGGCGAAACCTCCGCACAGAGTGCGGATACTTCGTGCGAAAGCACGGCAACTCTGCGCGCCGGCGCGCAGTCAAACGTCCAAAAGGCGCTAAAGGGGTGTGGGGGAAAACAAGAGTTTTCCCCCACATGCAACATATTAAATTCGAATGTGCTGTTCCTCCGAAACAGTCCGGTGGACTGTTTCGGAAGCATAGTGCGCCTTTTGAAACGAGCTTCGAAAAATCGCGCAGTCCCTTTAAATGTTCATGACGTTTTTATTAACCAGTATGCGTAAGTTTCAGCGTGAATGCTGTTTCAAAAACAGTCCACCGGACTGTTTTTGAGGAAAGGCACTTTTGTATTTAACATGTTGCTAGTGGGGGAAAACTCTTGTTTTCCCCCACACCCCTTTAGCGCTCTTTTGCGTTTAGCCGTGCTTACGCACGGAGTAACTGCGCGCCAGCGCGCAGAGTATCCGCACTTCGTGCGGAGGTTTCGCCTGACGGCGACAAGGGCTCCGCCCTTGACCTGCAAGGGGGACGCGTCCCCCTTGACTCCCGATTAAGGGTTGCTCATAGGTGAAACTCTAGCTGCATAATTTAGAGATTATGAGCCTGTATGTTTTCAACAAATTTAAATTGCGAACTTAATTCAGTCCGTTGGCTTCAAAACACTTCACCAGCTTTACTATCTCGCCGCAGATTACGGAATCCCTTGCGTTTCCGTTTACCATATACATGGAATTTCTGCGGTAGATAGCGGAACGAGTATCGTAAAGCTGCCGGAGCTGCTCCTGGGTATTATTTACGACGAGCGGGCGGTTGGAATCGTTCTTAATGCGCTCATAGCACACTTCAAACGGAGTGTTTATGTACACGGAGATCCCGCTTTCCCGTGCGAATTCTGCGGTTTTGTCGTTGATGAGCGCTCCGCCGCCGGTCGCCACGATATAACCTCCGCTGAGTTCGCGGATATACTTCGCTTCGAGACTTCTGAAGTGCGGCTCGCCGAACTTCTCGAATATCTCGGGAATGGACATTCCTTCGCGGTCGACGATAACCTTGTCGAGGTCGACTAGCTCGCGTCCCAGCTCCGCTGCGAGCAGACGTCCGATGTGGCTCTTGCCGCAGCCCATGAAGCCGCAGAGGTACACGGAAGCGGTCATATCAGATCCTCCATATCGGAGATTATCTTGTTGATATCATCGGTTTTGTAGGAAGCGTTGTCCCATATCTCGTGAGCCGCAACCGCCTGGAGCACCAGCATAGCCATTCCGGTCAAAGCCTTCGCGCCCTTTTCGCGGGCGGTCTTGGCGAGGAGGGTCACCTTGGGGTTGTAAACCGCGTCGAACACGTATTTTACGCCGTCGAGCACAGCGGGAGTGCAGGGCATTCTGTCCACTTTCGGGAACATTCCCACCGGGCAGGCGTTGACGAGCAGGTCGAACTGAGCGCCCTCCGGAAGGTCGCAGCGGTCGAGAGCCGCGCCGCTGATGAATGCGATCCGTACCTTTGCGTCGGGCTTGAGCGCCTTGATCTCCTTAACGACCTCCTCGGCGAGTGCCTTATCAGACTGGAGCGCTGCGATAGTCAGGTCGCCGCCTTCGAGCGCGGTTTCTATCGCCATCATTCTGCCGACGCCGCCGCATCCGATGAGCAGCACTCTGGAATTCAGAGAAGCTCCGAGAGCCGCGATGGACTTTGTGAATCCGATAACGTCGGTGTTGTAGCCGATCTTTTCGTCCTTTCCGACTTTGATGCAGTTGACCGAGCGGTAGCGCTGAGCGCCTGCGTCCAGTCTGTCGCAGAAGTCGATGATAGACACCTTGTGCGGGATTGTGATATTGAATCCGTCAAGCGTCGCGAGGAAATCGAACTTATCGTGAAGCTCCTCCGGCGCGATATCGTACATCTGGTAATCCACGGTCTCGCCGTCCAGCGCGAACAGCGCGGTGTGGATCTGCGGGGAGAGGGAGTGTCCGAGGGGGTGTCCTAAAATTCCGAATTTACGCATATTAATTAACCTTTCAGCCTTTCAGAGCGGCGAGAGCCTTTTCAAGAGTTTCAGCATTTTCGATGTGCATTGCGTTTGCGCCGCGGTCGAACTTCTTAACAAGACCGGTCAGAACCTTGCCGGGACCGAGTTCAACGTAAGCTTCGATTCCGGCGGACTGCATAGCGGTCAGCTCGTCAACGAATTTAACCGGGGAGCAGATGTGCGCCGCGAGGTAGGAGGGCATGTCGGAGAAGTCGTCCAGCTTCCTGCCGTAGAGGTTGGAGTAGAAATCGCAGTTGGGAGCCTTGAACGGGAACCCGGCGATCTCCCCCTTGAACTTCTCAGCCGCGCCTGCCATGAGCTTGGTGTGGAACGCCGCGGAAACCGCGAGCTTCACTGCGCGCTTGCCCATCTCGGCGAACTTTGCCACAGCCTCGTCGATAGCTGCGGATTCGCCTGCGATAACGGTCTGCTGCGGGCTGTTGTAGTTAGCGGGAGCGCAGAAGCCGTTTACTTCTTCACATACCTTGGCGATGGTCTCGTTGTCGCTGCCGATGATGGCCGCCATGGAGCCTCCGGTGGCTTCCGCCGCCTCAGCCATAGCCGCAGCGCGGAGCTTTATAGCCTTGAACGCGTCCTCCATGCCGAGCATTCCGGAAGCGTACATAGCTGCGTATTCGCCGAGTGAGTGACCCGCAGCGGCGCAGTTGTCGATGCCGTTCTCGCGTGCCGCAGCGAGAGCCAGCAGGGAAGTGGTGAAAATAGCCGGCTGGGAAAGCCTGGTCTGCGCGAGCTCCTCGGGGGTGGAATCGCTGAGCTTCTTGGCGAGGTCGAATCCCATTATATCAGAGCCGCACTCGAGTATCTGTTTCGCCGCAGAGGATTTCTCCGCAAGCTCCGCGCCCATGCCCGGGTACTGTGAACCCTGTCCGGAAAATAAGAAAACTGTCTTCATGTGAACCTCCATGTGATTTTAATGTTTATCGTTTATTTTCAATAAATGCTTTTCAAATTCCGAATTAAGAATTCCGAATTTAAATTGTTGCTTCCGCGTGCCTTGTTACGTGGCAGCCGATGTTTACCGCTACCGGAAGTCCTGCGATGTGGGTCGCGGATTTCTCGATGTTGACGTACAGCGCGGTGACTGTTCCGCCGAAGCCCTGGGAGCCTATTCCGAGCGCGTTTATGCTGTCGAGCATCTGCTGTTCAAGCTCTGCGTAGACCGGGTCGGGATTCCGCTTTGAAAGGTCGCGGCAGAGCGCTTTTTTCGCAAGGTACGCGGAGTACTCGAAGTCGCCGCCGATCCCCACGCCGACAACTATCGGGGGACATGGATTGCTTCCCGCAAGGCTTACGCACTCGGTCACGAAATCCACGATATCCTGCTTGGAAGCGGACGGAGTGAACATTTTCAGCCGCGACATGTTTTCGCTTCCGAATCCCTTCGGAGCCGCCATCAGGTGGATCTTGTCGCCGGGGACGATCCGCGTGTGTATCACCGCCGGGGTGTTGTTGTTCGTGTTCCTGCGCTCGAGCGGGTCGCCGACGATGGACAGGCGGAGCTTTCCGTTGACGTAGCCCTGGGCTACTCCGGCGTTCACCGCGTCCTCGAACGCGTCTCCGGTGATGTGGACGTCCTGCCCGATATCCGCGAATATTACCGCCATTCCAGTGTCCTGGCAGATGGGCACGCCGAGTTCCGCGGCGCAGTCGATGTTGCTGACGATATCGCCGAGCACGCTGCGGCACAGCTCGCTTTCCTCGCGCTGAATGCTGCCCGAGATGCACTCGCGCATTCCGCAGGGGAGCTTCAGGTTAGCCTGCTCGCACAGCTTTGCGACGGTTTCGGTTATGGCTGATGATGGAATTTCTCGCATTGATCATATTCCTTTCTCTTTCTTATATGATAGCATTGCGCGTTTTCAGTGCCGCGAAATGCGGTCAAATGCAATTATTCAGTGAGATAATCGGCAAATTCGGCATGTTTGTTGAAAAAAACTGTTGACAAATCCGCCGTAATGCGGTAAAATAAATATGGTATGTCATATTCTGCCTTGATTCTTCTGGCATTATATGGCAGAGAATCTGAGAATGATAAACACCATGTTTATTATACTATATATTGACGAGAAAATCAAGGAGAATTTTTAATGAGCGGAATTGAGATCTTAGGAACGGGCAGCTATGTGCCGGAATTCGTTGCCGATAACAACAAGTTCGCAGAGTTCCTCGACACATCTGACGAATGGATAACGCCACGTACGGGAATCAAGCAGCGCCATATCCTGACCGACAAGCCCGGCTATTACATGGGCATTGAGGCGGCGAAGAAGGCGCTGGACGACGCGGGAGTAAAGCCCGAGGAGGTCGACCTGGTGCTGGTATCCACCTGCACGCCGGATTTCTTCTACCCCTCCACCGCGTGCCTTATCCAGAAGAAGATAGGCGCGGTGAACGCTGCCGCATTCGACGTTAACAGCGCATGCACCGGCTTCATCACAGCAACGGATATCGCGCAGAAGTACCTCGAGAGCGGTCATTACAAAACGATACTTGTCGTAGCCTGCGAGAAGCTGTCCGGTCAGCTTGACTACACCGACCGTTCCATGTGCATACTGTTCGGAGACGCTTCCGGCGCGGTGGTGTACAGGAAGTCCGACAAGCCGTTCTACTCCATGCTCGGCGCTGACGGCGACGAGTTTGAGACTCTCTACTGCAAGATAAACTACGACCCCAACTGCCCGTTCTACGGCACGAAGGAGGGCGAGGAACCCTGGGACGCCATGTTCGACACGGATTCCAAGCGCAAGTACCTCCAGAGCGACGGACACGCAGTCTACAAGTTCGCGGTGAACGCTATGGCGAACGCCGTTAAGAACGTAGCGGCGCAGGGCGGCTACGACATCAACGATCTTGACATCGTTATCCCGCACCAGGCTAACCTCCGTATCATCAAGAAGGCTACCGAGATACTCGGTATCCCGGAGGAGAAGGTCTACACCAACATCGCCCGCATGGGCAACGTATCCAGCGCTTGCATTCCGGTATGCCTTGACGAGATGAGAAAGCAGGGCATGGTGAAGCCGGGTCAGAAGATCTGCTTTGTGGGATTCGGCGCAGGACTTACCTACGGCGCGCTCATATTCGAAACTTGATTTGATATACGAAAGGAATTTATTATGGCAGGAACAGCGATAATCACCGGCTCCAGCCGGGGAATAGGCGCAGCTATCGCAAAGCGCCTTGCAAAGGACGGCTACAATATCGTTATAAACGACGTTTCACAGGAGATCCTCGACGCGGCGGGAAAGGAAGTCGCAGAGGAGTGCCGCAGCTTTGGCGTTGAGGCTGAGTGCTACGCGGCGGACGTTTCCGATTACGCGCAGTGCGAGGGTCTTGTGAAGTGGGTCAAGGAGCGCTTCGGCACTATCGACGTGCTGATAAACAACGCCGGTATCACCCGCGACGGTCTGATGGCTCAGATGAGCGAGGAAAATTACGACCTCGTTATCCGCGTTAATCAGAAGTCCGTGTTCAACATGACGAAGCTTGCGGGCAAGGTCATGATACGCCAGCGCAGCGGCAGGATCGTGAATCTTGCTTCCGTTGCCGGTCTTTACGGCAACCCGGGTCAGATGAACTACTCAGCTTCCAAGGGCGCTATAATCGCGATGACAAAGACCACCGCGAAGGAGTTGGGCAGCCGCGGGATCACCTGCAATGCGGTAGCTCCGGGATTCATTCAGACCCCGATGACCGACAAGCTCACCGAGGATCAGCGCAATGCAATGCTGGCTCAGATCGCTATGAAGCGCTACGGTCAGCCCGAGGAGATCGCAGGCGTGGTATCCTTCCTGTGCAGCCCGGATTCTTCCTACGTAACAGGACAGATAATCGAAATAAGCGGCGGACTGAGCATGTAATTAAATTCGGAATTCATAATTAGGAATTCGGAATTTCGGTTGTCCCACTTCGTGGGACGTATTATAATTCGATACAATCGGATAACCGCCGCGGCAGTGGCGCAATAACTACGAATTCCGCATTCATAATTCCGAATTTGCAAATTTCACCCGTGCATAAGAAAATCAAAATCTACAAATTGTTGGAGGAACAACGTTTAATGGATAGACGAGTGGTAATAACCGGACTGGGAGCAGTCACCCCCTGCGGAAATTCACCCGAGGAGCTGTGGAACAGCCTGATGGCTGGCAGGCACGGCTTCGAGCTTGCACCCTGGTTTCCGGATCAGGAGCCTGACAACCTTTCCGTGGTTTCAAGAGTAAAGAACTTCGACGCTTCGGAGTACTTCGATAAGAAGGAGCTGCGCCGCAACGACGTCATCGTGCAGTACGCAGTGTACTGCGCAATGCAGGCTCTCAAGGACGCCGGAACAGACCTCAAGGACATCGACCCCTACCGCGTCGGCGTAGTGATCGGCAGCGGGATCGGCGGTATCTACACCACTGAGGAAGAAATGGCAAACTACCATAACAAGGGCAACAAGCGCGTGGGAGTTTTCACCATCACCAAGATGATAGGCAACATGGCTGCCGGCGAGGTGGCTATCCGCACCGGCTTCAAGGGAAGCAACTTCTGCGTTACCACAGCCTGCGCGAGTGGCACTCAGTCGATAGGCGAGGCGTTCCGTTCCATCAAGCACGGCTACCTTGACGCTGCGATCGCCGGAGGTACGGAGCACAGCGACATAGGATTCTGCTACGCTTCGTTCAACAATATGCATGCGGTCACACGCTCCACCGATGTGGACAGAGCCTCCATTCCGTTCGACGCGGAGAGAAGCGGATTCGTACTCGGCGACGGCTGCGGACTGCTGGTGCTTGAGGAATACGAGCATGCTAAGGCGCGCGGCGCGAAGATCTACGCTGAGATATGCGGCTACGGCAGCACCTGCGACGCTTACCACGAGACAAGCCCCGACCCCGAGGGCAAGGGCGGCGCGATGGCAATGAAGTTCGCATATCAGGAGGCCGGAATGAAGCCGGAGGATATCAACTATATCAACGCTCACGGAACCTCCACATCCATGAACGACCGCACCGAAACAATGGCTATTAAGGAAGCATTCGGAGACCACGCGAAGAACATCGCCGTAAACTCCACAAAGTCCATGACCGGACACCTGCTCGGCGCTGCCGGCGGCGTTGAGGCTGTAGTTACCGCAATGTCCATCAGGAACAGCAAGGTTCACATGACCCTGGGCTACAAGGTACCCGATCCCGAGTGCGACCTCGACTACGTTACCGAGGGCGCAAGAGATATGAAGATCACCGGCGCACTGAGCAATTCGCTTGGCTTCGGCGGACACAACGGCTGCATATGCATGCGCCCTGTTGACTGACCCGGAAAGGAGAGCTGAACATGGCAAACAAGAACACCATAGAACCGCGCACCATTGAGGACACCGTCGAGTGTATCGAAGCGCTGGCTGAAATAGTTAAGAAAAACGACCTCGGAAAGCTCAAGATAAACACCGAGACCTATGAAATAGTTATCGAGGGCAGACCCTGCCCGCCTCCCATGCCCGCTCCCATGCCGATGATGGGCGTACCCGCACCGGCTGCGGCTCCCGCGCAGAATGCTCCGGCGCAGGCCGCTCCTGCGGCTGAGGCTGCGGTTTCCGGCAATATCATCACCTCTCCGATAGTCGGAACGTTCTACGCTTCCCCCTCTCCGGAGAAGCCCGCGTTCGTAAAGGTCGGCGACGCCGTTAACGCAGGCGACGTTGTTTGCATTATCGAGAGCATGAAGCTCATGAACGAGATAAACAGCGAGTTCAGCGGAAAGGTCGCAGAGATCTACGCAAAGGACGGTCAGGCTGTTGAATACGGTCAGAAGCTGATGAGAATAGAGTAAGGAGCAGGTCATGACATTAAATCTTGAACAGATAAAGGAAATTATCCCCCACCGCGACCCGTTCCTGCTCATCGACGAAGTCACCGAGCTGGAGCCGGGCGTTAGCGTCACCGCCAAGAAGTACCTAAAGCCGGACGAATACTGGTTCAAGGGCCATTTCCCGGGACAGCCGGTTCAGCCTGGCGTGCTGATGATAGAAATGCTGGCTCAGGCGGGCGCGGTATGCGCTCTGTCGCTCCCTGAAAACAAGGGCAAGATCGCGTTCTTCGCAGGTATCGACAAGGCGAGATTCCGCGGGACGGTAGGTCCCGGCGACACCCTGGAGCTTCACGTCACAATGACGAAGAAGAAGGGTCCGATAGGCTTCGGCGACGCCGTTGCCACCGTCAACGGCAAGAAGGTAGTCACCGCTGAAATCTCCTTCGCCGTGGCAGACCCCGCACCCAAGTCTGAATAAAATCTGGAGCTGACAGAATGTTTAACAAGATACTTATTGCGAACCGCGGCGAGATAGCGATACGCATTATGCGCGCCTGCCGCGAGCTCGGTATAAAGACCGTTGCGGTGTATTCCGAGGCAGACCGCTCCGCGCTGCATGCCCAGATAGCCGACGAGGCGGTGTGCATAGGACCTGCGGCTTCCAAGGACAGCTATCTCAACACCAAGGCGATAATCGCGGCATGCGAGATAACCCACGCCCAGGCTATTCACCCGGGTTTCGGATTCCTGTCTGAAAACGCAGATTTCGCGCGGCTGTGCAGGACCTGCGGAATTACGTTTATAGGTCCGTCCCCGGAGGTCATGGACGCGATGGGCGACAAGGCTTCCGCAAAGCAGACGATGATATCTGCGGGAGTCCCGGTCGTTCCCGGCTCCGACGGCATAGTACCCACCATCGAGGAGGCGCGCAAGGTAGCCGCCGAGATAGGCTACCCCGTAATGATAAAGGCAACCGCAGGCGGCGGCGGACGCGGAATCCGTCTCGCGGAGAGCGAGGAGCACCTTGAGCAGCAGTACCTTGCGGCTCAGCAGGAGGCGCTCGCGTGCTTCGGCAACGGCGATGTGTACATTGAGAAGTTCATCGTGAACCCGCGCCATGTGGAGATACAGCTCCTTGCCGACAACCACGGCAACGTGGTTCACCTCGGCGAGCGCGAGTGCTCGTTACAGCGCCACAATCAGAAGGTGCTTGAGGAAAGCCCCAGCCCGATTATGACTCCGGAGCTGCGCGAAAAGATGGGTACGGCTGCGGTGGCAGCGGCAAAGGTCAGCGGCTATCAGAATGCCGGAACTATTGAGTTTCTCGTTGACAAGGACAGAAATTTCTACTTCATGGAGATGAACACCCGTATCCAGGTCGAGCACCCGGTAACCGAGCTTGTCACCGGAATCGACCTCGTAAAGGCGCAGATACGCATTGCAGCGGGGGAGAAGCTGTGGTTCACGCAGGACGACGTCCATCTCACCGGACACGCGATAGAGTGCCGCATCAACGCGGAGGATCCGAGGCATAACTTCCGCCCCTGCCCGGGCAAGATAAAGTCGCTGCATGTTCCCGGAGGATTCGGAGTGCGCATAGACAGCGCAGTGTATGCGGGATATCAGATTCCGCCCTACTACGACAGCATGATAGCGAAGCTGCTCGTTAAGGCTCCGACACGCGACGAGGCTATAAAGAAAATGCGCGTTGCCCTGTCTGAGTTCATCATCGAGGGCGTTGAAACGAACATTGATTTCCAGCTTTGCCTGCTGAAGGACGAGGATTTCGAGGCAGGTAATTTCGACATAGGTTTCCTGAACCGCAAAAACGTGATGGGGGAGTGAGCTGAATGGCAATTGAGGATCTTTTCAAAATAGTCAAGGAGCGCTTTGTGGCTGAGCAGCCCGCAGTACCCGCTTCCCAGGAGGGCGACGTTGAGATACCGCAGGATCTGCTGTTCAAGTGCCCCCGCTGCGGCGCGGTAGTATACAACCGCGAGTTCACAGCCGCGATGAAGGTTTGCCCGAAGTGCAGCTATCACGCGCGTCTGACATGGCAGGAGCGCCTGGAGCTCACCGCCGACAAGGACAGCTTTGTTGAGCTTGACGCCGATATGAAGTCGCTGAATCCTATCGGCTTCCCGAAGTACGAGGATAAAATCGCGAAAATGCAGCAGCAGTGCGACATGAACGACGCGATAAAGACCGGCGTGTGCACAATACGCGGTTATCGCACGGTCATCGGAATCATGGACTCCCACTTTTTCATGGCGAGCATGGGAAGCGTTGTCGGCGAGAAGATAGCCCGGGCGTTCGAGTACGCCACCGAGCATAATCTTCCGGTCGTGATGTTCACGGCTTCCGGCGGCGCGAGAATGCAGGAGGGCATAATCTCCCTCATGCAGATGGCTAAGACCAGCGGTGCAGTAAAGCGCCACAGCGACGCGGGCGGACTTTACATCTCGGTCATGACCGACCCCACCACCGGCGGAGTTACGGCTTCCTTTGCGAGCCTCGGCGACATCATACTTGCCGAGCCGAAGGTGCTCATCGGCTTCGCGGGAAGGCGCGTTATCCAGGACACGATACGTCAGCGGCTGCCCGACGACTTCCAGTCTGCGGAGTTCCAGGAGAAATGCGGCTTCGTTGATATGATAGTCGAGCGCGGCATGATGAGAAAGCGCATTTCAAATATTCTGAAGCTGCACGGCTTCCCGAAGGAGGCTTACAGAAGATGAGCAATTTAACAGCCTGCGAAAGGCTCGAGCTTATACGCCATAAGGACAGACCCACGGTCAACGACTATATCCCGGCGATGTTCACCCGGTTCATGGAGTTCCACGGCGACCGCCTTTTCGGCGACGACGCGGCGATAATCGGCGGAATCGGATACCTCAGCGACACTCCGGTGACTGTTATCGCGCAGGTCAAGGGCAGAAACCTCGAGGAAAACAAGCGCACGAATTTCTCCATGCCCCACCCGGAGGGCTACCGCAAGGCGCTCCGTCTTGCGAAGCAGGCGGAGAAGTTCCACCGTCCGGTGATCTGCCTTGTGGACACTCCCGGCGCATTCTGCGGCGTTGAGGCTGAGGAGCGCGGTCAGGGCGAAGCGATAGCGCGAAATCTCTACGAGTTCATGACGCTCAGGACGCCGGTGATATCCGTGGTGCTTGGCGAGGGCGGCTCCGGCGGAGCGCTCGCTCTTGCGGTCTGCGACGAGCTTGCGATGCTTGAGAACGCGCTGTATTCCGTGATAAGTCCCCGCGGCGCGGCGTCCATTCTGTGGAAGGACGGCACCAAGGAGAAGGAAGCCTGCGAAATGCTGAAGATCACCGCCGAGGATCTCATGAAGTTCGGCGTGTGCGACAAGATAATCGCGGAGCCCACCGGCGGCGCCCACATGAGCCGCGAGCAGACAGCCGATAACATCTACGAGTACCTTGTGGACGCGGTATACCGCCTGAAGAAGTCCGAAATTGACGAGCTTCTCGAGAAGCGTTATGCGAAATTTAGAAAAATCGGCATGTTTACTGAATAATTTTGTAGAAATTTCTTTGGAAAAAATTCATTCCGGGGCTTGAATATTTGTGTGGTATGTTATATAATATATCATGAAATGTTTCCGGAAGGAACTTATAATTAATTTGGAGGGTATATACAATGGTATTTGACAAGGTTAAGGAGCTTATCTCCGAGCAGCTCGACGTTAAGGCTGACGACATCACCGAGGCTTCCAACATTCAGGACGATCTGGGCGCTGATTCCCTGGACGTTGTTGATCTGGTAATGGCTCTTGAGGACGAGTTCGATGTTGAGATCCCCGAGGATCAGGTCGAGAACATCAAGACTGTCGGCGATATCGTAAAGTTCATCGAGGACAAGCAGTAATTTATAGCACAGATATTCCCGCTGTATCAGGGTCAGCTCTGTACGGCGGGATTTTTGTATCTGTTCCGATGTTTTGCACAATTGCGCATATGGATTCCGCCGATGCATAGCATTGACTATATGCCAACATCATTTTTTATTGTGAAATTCTTGACAGATAATGAAAAGTGGTATATAATATAATTGTATATTTATGTCGGGGACTCCCCGGTGACTCTAAACAAACAAGGAGCAAAGATATGGGACTTACATTGACTGAAAAGATCATCAAGGCGCACATCATCGACGGCGAGATGGTAAAGGGAACAGAGATCGGTCTGAAGATCGACCAGACCCTTACGCAGGACGCAACTGGTACAATGGCTTACCTCCAGTTCGAGGCTATGGGCGTTGACCGCGTAAAGACTGAGCGCTCCGTGGCATACATCGACCACAACACGCTCCAGAGCGGCTTTGAGAATGCCGACGACCACAGATTTATCGGTTCTGTCGCAAAGAAGCACGGTATCTGGTTCTCACGTCCCGGCAACGGTATCTGCCATCAGGTACATCTCGAGCGCTTCGGCAAGCCCGGCAAGACCCTTATCGGCTCCGACAGCCACACCCCGACCGGCGGCGGTATCGGCATGCTGGCAATGGGCGCAGGCGGTCTTGACGTTGCAGTTGCAATGGGCGGCGGCGCTTACTACATAACTATGCCGAAGGTAGTTAAGATCAATCTCACCGGAAAGCTCAACGACTGGGTTTCCGCAAAGGACGTTATCCTGGAAGTTCTCCGTCAGCTCTCCGTTAAGGGCGGCGTTGGCAAGGTAATGGAGTACACCGGCGAGGGCGTAAAGAGCCTGTCCGTTCCGGAGCGCGCTACCATCACCAACATGGGCGCAGAGCTCGGCGCTACCACCTCTATTTTCCCGTCCGACGAGACTACTCTCCAGTTCCTCAAGGCTCAGGGCAGAGAAGAGGACTACGTTCCGATGTCCGCAGACCCCGACGCAGTTTACGACGAGGAAGTAAACATCGACCTCTCCAAGCTGGTTCCGCTTGCAGCTTGTCCCCACAGCCCCGATAACGTTAAGACCGTCGAGGAGATCGGCAAGATAAAGATCGACCAGGTATGCATAGGCTCATGCACCAACTCCTCCCTCCAGGATATGCGCAAGGTTGCCCACATTCTCAAGGGTAAGACCGTTCACCCGGACGTAAGCCTTGCTATCGCTCCCGGCTCCAAGCAGGTGTTCAATCAGATCGCCGAGGACGGCACTCTGTCTATCCTCATCGCGGCTGGCGCGAGAATCCTCGAGAGCGCATGCGGTCCCTGCATAGGCATGGGTCAGTCCCCGAACAGCAAGGGTATCTCCCTGCGTACCTTCAACCGTAACTTCCTCGGCAGAAGCGGCACCAAGGACGCTCAGATCTACCTCGTTTCCCCGGAGACCGCAGCCATCTCCGCTATCACCGGAGTATTCACCGACCCGCGCACCTGCGGCGAAATGCCCGCTTATGTAATGCCCGAGAAGTTCATCATCAACGATAACATGGTGGTACCTCCCGCAGCACCCGAGGAAGCTCCGAACGTTGAGATACTCCGCGGCCCGAACATCAAGCCGTTCCCGGTAAACAAGCCGCTGGCTGAGTCTATCGAGTCCGGCGTTACCCTCAAGGTAGGCGACAACATCACCACCGACCACATCATGCCCGCAGGCGCTAAGATACTGCCCCTGCGCTCCAACATTCCGGCTATCTCCGAGTACTGCTTCACCGTATGCGACGAGACCTTCCCGAAGCGCGCAAAGGAAGCAGGCACAAGCATTATCGTCGGCGGAACCAACTACGGTCAGGGTTCTTCCAGAGAGCACGCGGCGCTTGCTCCGCTGTACCTGGGCGTTAAGGCTATCATCTGCAAGAGCTTTGCAAGAATCCACCGTCAGAACCTCATCAACAATGGAATCCTTCCGCTGGAGTTCGTGAACGAGGCTGACTACGACAGGATCGAGCAGGGCGACGACCTCGTTATCGCAAATATCCGCAATATCGTTGAGAACGGCGGAAAGATCATCGTTGAGGACAAGACAAAGGGCTTCAGCTTCGAAGTCAAGTGCGAGCTTTCCGAGCGCGGCAAGGGCATGATGCTCGCAGGCGGTCTGCTGAACTACACAAAGGCTAACGGCTAAAGGAGAACGAAATGAAAGGCTGGGCTTGCTTTTTCATGGCTCTTTCGGCTTTTCTTGCCGGAGTACTGGCGGGCGGCAGATTGTTTCCCGCCAGCGGCTCCATCGGCTGTGGAAATAAAATAATCAACTGCTTCGACGCGAAGCACCGGTGAAAGGAAATTTACAATGGCTGATAAGATTCAGATGACCACTCCGCTGGTCGAGATGGACGGCGACGAGATGACCCGTATCATATGGAAGATGATCAAGGATATCCTGATCACTCCGTATGTTGACCTCAAGACCGATTACTACGACCTGGGCCTTGTTCACAGAAACGAGACCAACGACCAGGTAACTATAGACTCCGCGAACGCAACCAAGAAGTACGGCGTAGCGGTAAAGTGCGCTACCATCACACCGAACGCACAGCGCATGACCGAGTACAACCTCAAGGAGATGTGGAAGTCCCCGAACGGCACTATCCGCGCTATCCTGGACGGCACCGTATTCAGAAAGCCCATTCTTGTAAAGGGAATCGTTCCGTATATTCCGACCTGGACTAAGCCCATCACCATTGCGCGTCACGCATACGGCGACATCTACAAGAACACCGAGATGAAGGTAGCACAGGGCAGCAAGGCTGAGCTGGTAGTCACCGACAAGGACGGCAGGGAGACCCGCGCGCTCATTCACGATTTCAAGAACAGCGACGGCGTTGTACAGGGGGTTCACAACCTCGACAAGTCGATCTCCAGCTTCGCAAGAGCGTGCTTCAACTACGCTCTCGGCGCAAAGGAGAGCCTGTGGTTCGCGGCTAAGGATACCATCTCCAAGACTTACGACCACCGTTTCAAGGACATCTTCGCCGAGATCTACGAGAACGAGTACAAGGAGAAGTTCGCAGAGGCTGGCATTGAGTACTTCTACACCCTCATCGACGACGTTATCGCAAGAGTTATCCGCTCCGAGGGCGGCTTCATCTGGGCGTGCAAGAACTACGACGGCGACGTTATGTCCGACATGCTGGCGACCGCGTTCGGCTCCCTGGGTCTGATGACCTCCGTTCTGGTTTCCCCGGACGGCGTTTACGAGTACGAGGCGGCTCACGGAACCGTAACCCGCCACTACTACAACTACCTCAAGGGTGAAAAGACCTCCACCAACCCAATCGCTACCATCTTCGCATGGAGCGGCGCGCTCAGAAAGCGCGGCGAGCTGGATAACATTCCGGCTCTGTGCGACTACGCTGACAAGCTCGAGAAGGCTTCCATTCAGACGATGGAGGACGGAGTTATGGACAAGAACCTCGCGGCTATGTCCAAGCTGGAGAGCAAGCGCCCGGTTGACACGGAAACATTCCTGACTGAGATAAACAGCCGTCTTGCAAAGCTGATGGGCTGATTTTCCCGGCACAGCGCATGAGGCAAGAGGAGGTTAGGCAATGCAGAAGAGCAACATTTCAAATTCAGTCATACGCAGACTGCCGCGGTACTACCGTTTCCTCGGCGAGCTGCTCAACCAGGATATTCAGAAGATCTCCTCCCGTGAGCTGTCGGAGAAAATGCGGCTTACAGCTTCGCAGATCCGTCAGGATCTCAACTGCTTCGGCGGATTCGGTCAGCAGGGCTACGGCTACAACGTGGCGGAGCTTCGACGTCAGATCGGGCATATCCTCGGTCTCGACCAGCACGACAAGATAATTCTCATCGGCGCTGGAAACCTCGGCAGAGCCATCACGGTGCATATCGGCTTCCAAAAGTACGGCTACGAGCTTGCCGGTATCTTCGACAGCAATATTTCTCTTGAGAATATCGAGATATCAGGCATAAAGATCATGCACACCAACCGTCTTGCGGAATTCTGCAAGGAAAACCACCCGAAAATGGCGGTGCTGTGTATTCCGAAGAGCGGCGCGAAGGAAATGGTGCAGAAGCTCCTTGACCTCGGCGTTAACGCATTCTGGAACTTCTCGCATTATGATATCCACTACGATCACCCGGAGGCGGCGGTGGAGAACGTCCACCTGACCGACAGCCTGATGACGCTGTCCTACGCGGCGCGCAGGCAGGAGGAGTATTCTGCGGAACCATCATCGGAAGAGGAGAACACGGAAGAATAAAAAGTGCCGTTCCGTATCAACGGGGCGGCTTTGCGTTTGGAGGAACGGCATGACGATAAAGGAAGTCAGCGAAAGATACGGTGTGTCGCAGGATACGCTGAGATATTACGAAAAAGCCGGGTTAGTGCCGGAGGTCACGCGCACTGCCGGAGGTATCCGCGACTATCAGCCGGACGATCTCGGCTGGCTGGAGCTTGCGCTGTGCATGCGCAGCGCGGGACTGCCGGTCAGCGGCATAGTTGAGTACCGCAAGCTGTTCCAGCAGGGCGAGAGCACTATCCCGCAGCGGCTGAAGCTCCTGACCGACCAGCGCGAGGAGCTCCTCAGCATGAAAAACCAGATAGAGCAGACTCTGGAGCGCCTGAACTACAAAATCAGCGTTTACGAGCGGGCGACAAAAACTGGCATCCTGTCCTGGGACGAGGAAGAAAAGTGCAGCGGAGACTGTGATGGATAAATTCTCGGTCGTGGTTAACGGGCTTGGCAATGTGGCGGTCGGCTGCGTTCAGCACCAGGGCGCCCGGGAGCAGCAGGAGGACAGCGTTGGATTCACTCCGGTCAACGGCGACCCTATGGACGGGTTCCTGGCTGTGGTTGCCGACGGCATGGGCGGAATGGCTTCCGGCGCATTCGTCAGTGGCTGGACGGTGCGGAGAATGCTGGAAGCCGAAATTGGCAGATCCGGCGAGGCACCTGAAAAGCAGCTCTGCGAAGCCGCCCGCCGCATAAGCGGTGAGATAGCCGCCGGCGGCAGCCGCGGAGGTTCCACGATGGCGGCGGTGTATCTAGACAGCGCCGGGGTGCATATCTGCTCTGTAGGCGACAGCCGCGTGTACATGCAGCGCGGGGGAGTCCTGACCAGGCTCACCGAGGACGGCGATTACATGAGCACCCTTCTTGACAGGGTCATCGGCGGGGAACTTACGTTCCAGCAGGCTGCGGAGGATCCCGAGCGGGATTCTCTGACGCAGTTCATGGGCGGCGGAGTGAATATCCAGCCGGACGCCACACGGGCGCCGATACGTCCGGAATCCGGCGACAGGCTGCTGATATGCAGCGACGGCGTGTACAATGCCGTAAACGAGCAGACGCTGCTCCAGTCGCTGACGCTGAGCGCAGCCGCTGCTGCCGAGGATATTCTTGGCAGAGTGCTTGCGAAGGGCTACGCGAATCAGGACAACCTGACTGCGGCGGTTCTGGAGTTCCGTGAAATAACGCATGAACCGCATGCAGATGAACCAGAGGCTTCGGAAAACTCAGGCGGGATCGCTGTGAAGCTCCGTGCGGACTGCACCTACTACACCAGTGCCGGAGGCTCGGATCACAACGAGGACAGCGTTTACTGCGGGCGCGGGATCTACGCCGCCGCCGATGGACTGGGAGGTCACAGCGGAGGCGCTGCGGCTTCTCAGGCGGCGGTAAATTACATAGCGAATGCTGCGAAGCGCTCCGGAGGGGTTCTGGAAGTCGGCATGGCGGAGCTTTTCGAGGGCGCGAATACAGAAGTGCGGAAACTCGGAGGAGGTCTGACGACCATTGCGGCGGGAGCGCTGCGCGAAGGGAAATTCATTCTCGGGAACGTCGGCGACAGCAGGGTGTATTACTTCCGGAACGGCAGGGTGATCGCGCAGACGCGTGATCATTCCGTGTGCCAGGCGGCGGTGGAGCTTGGGCAGCTCACTCCGGAGCAGATACGCGGCAGCGAGGATCGTGTGAAGCTGCTGAAGGTTCTTGGGAACTTCGATCGGCTGGAGCTGAAGCGCCAGCCAGAGCAGATACCAGCAATGAACGGCGACGCATTTCTGATATGCACAGACGGTTTCTGGGAGCATGTCCACGAACGGGAGATGGAGTGCGACCTTGTAAAATCAGATTCCCCCACAGAGTGGCGCGACAGAATGCTGAAACGGCTGCTCCTCAGGACAGGTAACAGCGGCGATAATTACACAGCGCTGTGCGGATTTATCACAGACGAGCCGGAGAATCCGACTCCCCGAAAAAAGCCGCGTAGGTTCGTGCGTTTTCTGATATCCGCGGCAGCGGCGCTTCTTATGATCGGAGGTCTGATTGCGGCGCTGGTTTTCCTTTCGGGGGACAGCGGGGCAGAAGAAAGCTCGTCCAGTCTGGCTGATACGATTAGGTAAACTAAAGGTCACCTCTAAAAACCTCATGTGAGCGAAAATGTGCAGTGCGCACCATCTTCGTCGTCAAACCTCCTCGTAAGGCATACAGCCTTACTTCGTCGGCTTTCCTAGAATCTGGTACACCCTGCCCATTTTTGCTTTTCACACCGGTTTTTAGAGGTTCCCTAAAATTACACGTGTGTCAGAAACTAAAAGAGCGTTGAAAATGCGCCATTAATTTTAGGGGTGATCATAAGAGAAACGGGGGAAAACTATTGTTTTCCCCACACATATTCAGCATTTTAAAAGCGCAGAGTCGCTGAGATCTGTATTCCACAGGTTACTTGAAATTAACGGCGTGAATGAGAAGCTGGACAAAATATTTTAATAGCACTTCGCTAAAGACAAAGGGCGTCACCACTGAATGTTGGTGACGCCTTCGCTATTTGTCATTTTGGAGACGCGTTCTGTTGACCGCGGACGTGGTCTGTTCAAGGCTGAAATCAATTTTTTACTTGCTTTCAGCAGGCTCCTTTTCCTCTGAGGTTTCTTTCTCTTCGGATTTTTTCTTCCGGTTCTTTTTGGAGCCGGAATTTTTTTCACTGGAACCAGAAGCGCGTTCAGCCTCTGCGGAGCCTTCGGACTGCTTTGCCTTCTTTGCCGCGCGCTTTCTCTTAATGAGTATCGTCCACAGAACAATATTGATAAGCGCAATGAGAACGCAGCCGCCGATTATCACCACCGGAACCCACTCAAGTTTCTGGAGCTGAACGCAGAAGAATCCGCTGTTTCCGTCAAGCGCCGGATCTTCAACGATAAGGTAGTGACCGTTCTGTGTGAACTCCAACGACTTCCACGAACCGTTGACATACTGCATTACATTCAGTGAACCCCTGCCCTCCGGCGCAAGGAATCTGAGCTGTGTTACGCCGCCGTTGACATTACCGCTGATGCTGACAAGCCTCAGCTCGCTGTTGTTGTCCGGAGGGAACACGCTGCTGCTCTGGGTGGATACCTTCAGAGTGCTTCCGTCGTCGAACAGACCGTCAGCCAGAACCAGCGGGAATCCGTTCTCGGACTGCTCGCCGCTTTCGATGACCGTAACATACGGAGTGTAGATCGCTTCGACTTCGACAGGGAATGTGATGAAGCTGCTGTCGAAATCAGTCCACTCAGCGAAGCAGCCATCCTTTGCGGGGATCTCCGGGAAATCCGAAGCGCGCAGCGCTCCGCCGTAGTTCACTGCAACAGTGCTGATAACGTCGCCGTCAACGATGAACTTAACGTCGATCACAGCGGTGCTTCCTGCAATCGCCGCGAATTTGTCGAAGTCCACGGGAGCCGCCTTGCCGGTGTAGCTTATGCCGTCGATGCCTGCGATACCGCGGTCAACGAAGCTGTTGCGGAGCACCTCGGAGTTCTCGTCAGAAAAGTCTACGAAGCCGGCAATGGAGCCGCAGCGCTCGCTGTAGTCGTATGCGTCGAGGATAGCCGCGTTGTCGGTCAGGATAAGTCCCTGCCCTGCGATACCGCCCACATAGTCTGAACCGGTGATAGTGACCTTGGAAACACACTTTCTGATAGCAGACACGGAATATCCCGCGATACCTCCCGCATAGCTTCCGGAGGAGCTTGTCACCTTGCCGTTTTCAGTGGAGTTGCGTACAACGCCCATTTCCTGCCTGCCGACGATACCGCCGCAGTAGTTCTTCTTGGCGGTTATCTCGCCGGAATTTGTGCAGCTGTCTATGATATCGCGGATCTTATAGCTGAAGCTGAACGAGGTCTGACCGTTGGAAGCGATGTCGTCCTCCGGGTCGAAATCGAAGTCTATCGCCATCGAGCCGGTGATACCGCCGACATTCAGATCGCCCTGAACGCCGCCGTAGTTTATGCAGGAGAGCGCTTTGCCCTGTCTGCTTGTGGAATCGTCCTCGGAAACGTCGGTGGTCAAACCGCTGTCGTCGTCCTTGCTGAGCACCTTATCCTTCAGTTCCTGAAGGATATCTGTGATGTTGCTCATTTCATCGCTTATCTTCTGGAAGTCGTCGAGCAGGATATCGCCCTGCGCCTCGGCGGTGCTGCTTATCGAAGAAAGAGCGCTTGTAATACCCGCAAAGTTACTTGAGAATCCGTCCAGCGCCGCAGTGAATTCAGCGTCCGCCGCCGGAAATTCAACAGTCGGCTTGTCGCTGAGGTTCTTAACGGTCTTGGAGAGCTGATCCATCGCGTCGGAGAACACCTCGCATGCCCGCGAGAGGTATGCGGAAGCGTCGGAAGCGGAGGTGGAAGCGCCCTGGAGATCGTCCATTGCGTCGGAAAGGTAGTCGGCGGCAGCGTCGAAGCTGTCGATTGAAGCTGAGATTGTATCGGAAGCGGAGGACAGCTTATCAGCGGCGTCGGATATCGACTGGATACCGTCCTTGAGCGCACCGGAATCAAGCTGGTCTGTTATCTCGCTGAGCGCGTCGGTGATGGTATCCGAGGACTTTGTGATGTTCTGGACAGCGTCGTTGATGTTGTCGAGCTGCTTTGATATCTCCTTGTAGGTGTCGTCAGGAACGGAGGAACTGCTTATCTTATCGTACGCGTCGGTGATGTCGCCGATGGCGTCCTGCGCGTCGGCGAGCGCTTTGCTCAGTTCGCTGGCGGCGGTCTCAAGCTGGGAGATACCCGCGCTAAGCTCCTTTGAATCCACTGCCTTGCTTATCGCTTCGGAAGCGCTGACGATATGTTCTCCTGCCGCCTGTATGTTGTCAGCGGCGGCGCTGAGTTCCTCGGAAATCTTGTCTTTGTCCGGAACTGTGCCTGAAGCCGCCTTGAGCGCAGCCGCGGCGTGCACCGCAGCCTTGCCGAGCTCCACGGAAGCGGCGGAGAATTCGTCCAGCCCCTTCTGGATCTCGTCGGCGTCGATGGAACCCGCGATCTTCTGTAATGCGGCGCTCATCTTGCTGAGTGCCTTTGTTACGTCCTGCATGCTTTCGCCGAGGTCTGTTATGCCGTCGGAAAGATTCTTGAAGTCCTTTCCGTTTACCCATTCCTCGAGCTTATCGCAGGCGTCGCCTATTTTGGAAAGCGCCGTGGCGATGTTTTTGACCTCGCCGTTAGCATTGTTCAGCGCCTTTATCATGTCCTTTACAGCTGCTTCCACCTTGTCGGTGTCGCCCATAGCCGCAGCTATCTTGTCAGCCGCCGCGCTTATGTCGTCGAGCGCCCCGGATATCTCCTCGATCGCGCCGTTGAGGGTGTCTATGCCCTCCTTGCCCTCGTCGAGAGCCGCCTGCATATCATCGGAGGAAGCGGTGATCTGGTCGAACACTTCCTCAAGGGAATTGCTGAACTGGCTCAGCAGGTCGAGACCGTCACGGAATCCGTCCAGCGCAGGACCTACGCCGTCAAGCGCTTCGTCCACCCGGGCGGATATCTCGTTCACGCCGTCCGTCCAGCCGTTGTAAAGCTCGGTGGTGCGGTCTGAGATATCGTCCGCAGACTTGCGGAGATTATCCATCTGCCAGGTCAGACCCTGTACCTTGTCGTTTACTGCGTCGCCAGCGCCCTTTGCGTCGTCGATGAGGTTATCCACCAGGCCGCCGAGGACGTCCATTTCGTCCAGCAGCTTCTGCACGGTGTCCTTGTCGAAATCTATGCTCTGGTAAGGCTCCATCTGACCGGCTATGCCGCCGACGTCCTTTCTGCCGAATATCTCGCCGCGGTTGGTGCAGCTATTCACATAGCCGGACTGTCTGCCGACGATTCCGCCGACGTTATATCCGATGTGCGGGTAACCTACGGTGCCGTAGTTCTCGCAGCCCTGGATTATTCCGTCTGAGTAACCGGTGATACCGCCCGCGTCGGTCATGGAGGAAGGCTCCTCGGAGGACATTATGCTGTCCCAGTCGATATCCTCGATGGAGAGCTTCGCCTCGCTTGCGGTGGTGTTTACGCTGCACCGGCTGGTGTCGTTGAGCAGCGTACCGGAGCTGCTTCCCGCGATGCCGCCGGAGCTGTGGTCGCCGGAAATAACGCCAGCAGCGGAGCAGCCGGAGATAAGTCCGGATTTCTCATTTACGCCCGCGATACCACCCACGTTGTTGGTGCCCTTGACCTTTCCGGAGAAGGTGCACCCGGTGATATTGCCGGAGCTGCTTCCTGCGATGCCGCCGACGTATTCAGCGCTGCCCTCGGGGGATACGGTCCCCTTTACGGTGAGGTCCTTGACGAGCGCGCCGCGCTGTACATACCGGAAAAGTCCGGAGTAGGAGCCGCTGGAAGTTATATTCAGCCCGGAGATAGTGTGGCCCGCGCCGTCGAAAACTCCGCCGAAAACCGGTATCGGAGTGAACTCGCCGGAAAGCTCGATGTCAGAGCCGAGTGTGACATATAAATTCTTGCTGTAGGAATCAATGCTGCAAGCCTTCGCGAACTTTATCAGCCCCGCCTCGTCGGTGATGGTGAGCTGCTCGCGGTCGCCGCTCGTCTGGGAAACGGCAGCGGCTGTGCTGGTAGTCATTATCTCCGCAGGGAGCGACACCGCGAGGGTCAGCGCTGCGATAACGGAGAGTATTTTCTGCGTGTTCTTCATTTTTTTAGTCCTCCGTTTCGTCCATTATGTCGTCGACGTCCTCGTCGGTGCTTACTGCGCCCGGCTCAGCTGAAACGCCTGCCGGAGCGCCTGCGGTCACTGGCTGAGCCCCGCCGGGGTCTTTCGGGAGCACTGAGTCTATATCGTCGATGTGCTTGCCGTCGGTGTCGATATGGTTGATTATCTGGCGGTCTACCTTTGCCTTCATATCTTCGGAGTTATCGGTCTCGAGTTGCGCGCTTACCTCGCCGTGAATGATACCGGTGATCTGTGCGTCAACAATACCGGAAACGTAGCCGCGAACCCTGCCGTTCACACGGATATAGCCGGAGCGCTTCTGAATGAGGTCGCGGTGCTTGAGCGTGAAGGAGGTCTTTTCGATGATGACGTCGCCGAGCAGCAGGATCTGCGGAAGCACGAACATTACCAGGAAGATGGAGATGAGGGTACCGCGTCCGAGGCAGATACCAACGGAGGAGATCGCCACATCAGAGGAAAGGAATCCGATGAGCAGACCCGCGATAGCGAGTATCGCACCGGAGGTGATGATCGTCGGGAATGCCTGGTTCAGCGTTTCTACCATTGCGTCCTTGGTGGACATGCTCTTCTTGAGGTCGGTGTAGCGGCTGGAAATAACGATCGCGTAGTCGATGTTGGCACCCATCTGAATGGAGCTTACGATAAGGTAGCTCAGGAAGAAGATGTTAGTGTCCATCAGCACCGGCACGGAGAAGTTTATCCATACTGCGCCCTGGATTATGGCAAGCAGCAGCACGGGAAGTCCCGCGGACTTGAACGTGAACACCAGGATAACAAGTACGAACAGGAACGACAGAATGCTTACCATCAGGTTATCGGTGGAGAATACGTTCGACAGGTCGTAGTCAGACGTGGAGTCGCCGACAACGTAGGAATTCTCGGGATAGTACTCCTGGACTACCTCGTGCAGCTTGTCGAGGAACTCGAAGGTTTCGGGGCCTTCTTCGGGAACGTTGGTGTACAGCAGCATACGGCTGTATTCGTCGGTGCCGAGCTGGAGCTTCGCCTTGTCGAGCTCCTCGTGGAGGTCGTCAATCTTATCGTTCAGCTCGTCGTCGAGGTTGACGTAGCCTGCTTCCTTCTCATCATAGATGAACGTGAACATGTCGATGAGCGGCACGGTGAACGTGCTTACGGATGAGCTGCTGATGGAGCTTACGATCTCGCCGTAGTCCTCGTTGGAGGCGGCGTATGCCGCGTATGCAAGCTGAACTACCTCGATATCCATATCGGTGAGTTCCGCGAACTGGCGTGGCGTGAGCGCGTCTGTCAGCACGTAGCCGTCCATAGCCTCGATGTTCGCCAGACCCATCGCAGAATCCACCTCGGGAAGTCCCTCAAGGCGTTCGAGCAGCTTGTGCTCCTGCTCGTAGTTCCCGGCGGGAACCATTACTACCACAAGGTTGTTGGAGCCGAAGTTCTCGTCTATCTTTTCTTCCGCTATCTGGGTGGCGTTCTTGGTGTAGGTCGAAAGCGTGGAATAACCGTAAACGTAGTTGGTCTGGTTGGACAGGATAAATCCTGCGACCAGCAGGACCGCGAAAAGCGGAGGAACCACGAAGCGGGTCTTGACGTCGAACTTGCCGACTGCGGTTATGTTCGGAACGAAGTTGCGGTGATGAGTCTTGTCGATGAGCGGAGAGAAGGACATCAGCAGACCAGGCATCAGCGTGAATACAACGAAGATACTGAAGAATATCGCCTTGCAGAGTACGATACCGAGGTCAAAGCCGAGCTTGAACTGCATGAGCATCATCGCGACCATACCGGAAAGGGTGGTAAGGCAGGACGAAGATATCTCCGGGATAGCCTTACTGAGCGCCGTTACGACCGCGTCGCGGGCGCCCATGGCGGTTCGCTCTTCCGTGTATCGGTTGCAGAGGATTATCGCGTAGTCGATGGCGAGCGCGAGCTGAAGAACTACCGCGATGGAGTTTGAAACGAAGGAGATCTCGCCGAACATGAAGTTTGTGCCCATGTTCAGCAGAGCCGCCATGCCGAACGTCATCAGCAGTACGGGTATTTCCATGTATGTATGCGAGGTGAAGAACAGAACTCCGATGATGATGACCAGAACGATCACTACAACGGTCTGCATTTCGGCGGCGATGGTCTCAGAGGAGCTGTTGCCCACGGCGCTGTTGATGTACTCGTCGTATGGCTCCAGCTTTTCCTTGACGGCTTTCATGGCGTCCTTGGAGATCTGGTCGTCCTCCTCGCCGTCGAAGGTGACGGAGAGCAGCGCCGAACCGTTTTTGTAGCTGTCCTCGTCGTTCTCAACGGTGACGGAGGTCACGCCGTCTATCTCCTCAAGCTCAGAGGCTATCTCCTCCGCTTTTTCGAAGGTCACGTTGTCCAGCATTATGCTGCCGGAGCCGTAGGTCACGAACTGGTCGTTCATCAGGTCGAGGCCTATGCGCGTCTCGGAGCTGTCCGGGAGGTAACTCGTGATGTCGTTGTTTACCTTCGTCCAGCCGGTGGATATCGCACAGAATATTCCCGCAATGATGTAGAAAAGGTAGAATGCCTTTCGCTTGTCTACTATCAATGCGGCGAGCTTTTCTATGGGGGTCTGCTTTTTCTTTTGTGTACTCATCTGCATTGCTCCATTCTTTCCTATGGTCATCTCTAAAAATATCCTTCACGGCAGATATTAGATATTAGAGATGACCTTATAGAATTATTTGAAAAATTATACATTGATACAAGTATGATTATAACACCGAAGCAGTCTTATTTCAATATACAATCGCGGGTTTTTGTCCGGAAAACAACAAAATCTGCCATAGTGCGCAAATTTCGTCCGGTTTTAAGCCGCATTATGGGAAGAAATACAGATGAGTTGACATTTCAGCGAATTTGGATTATAATAAGAACACCTGTGTATAATTATTTCGGACGGCTGGATAGTATGAAAAGGTGAGATAATGAACAAATACTACAAAAAGCTAGAGTTAGACAAGATATTAGAGCTTCTCGCGGAGCAGACCTACAGCGACGCCTGCCGCGAGAAAGCGCTGAAGCTCAAGCCATCCTTCGACGAGGAGGAGATACGCACGGAGCTGAAAAAGACCGACGACGCGTTCAAGCTGAGCGCGAAGTTCGGAACTCCGCGGTTCCGCAAAATAAAGGATCTCAGCATGTCGCTGAGGCGCTGCAAGAGCGGCTCGGCGCTGTCCTTCCGGGAACTTCTCGACGTTGCGGACATTCTGCGCGAAACGAATATGCTCTGCGACTGGTTCAGCCAGTGCGAAAGCATGGAAAGCTCCCTCGCTGAGTACTTCCGGGAGCTGTACCCGATAAAGCAGCTTGAGCAGCGCATCTCCGAGAGCATAATCTCCGAGGAGGAGATGTCCGACGCGGCAAGCGCGGAGCTTTCCTCCATCAGAAAGCGGATAGTCCGCCAGGGCATGAATATCCGCGAGCAGCTTGACAAGCTCATCAAGAGCCGCAGCACGCAGAAATTCCTCCAGGAAGCCATCGTTACCATGCGTGACGGGCGGTATGTAGTCCCGGTGCGCAGCGAGTACAAGAACGAGGTCGCAGGTCTGGTGCACGACACCTCCGCGACCGGGCAGACATTCTTCATCGAGCCGATGAGCGTCGTCGAGGCGAACAACGAGATACGCGTGCTGAAATCCCGCGAGCAGGCGGAGATCGAGCGTATCACGCTGGAGCTTTCCGGGCAGGTCGGCGAGAACGCGGACAGCATCGCGAACAACTTCCGTATCGCCCAGATACTGGAGCTGTACTTTGCAAAGGCAAACCTCGGAGCAAAAATGCGCGGCGCGGCGGCGAAGATAGTTTCAGAGCCAAGAGTGGTTCTGAACCAGGCGCGCCACCCGCTGATAAATCCTGATACAGTAGTGCCGATATCCGTGGAGATCGGCGGTAAGTACGAATCGCTTATCATCACCGGTCCGAACACCGGCGGTAAGACCGTCGCGATAAAGACCGTAGGTCTGCTGACCCTCATGACTATGTGCGGACTGATGATACCCGCCGGGGACGGCTCCGAAATAGGGATTTTCGGCGGTATCTACGTTGATATCGGCGACGAGCAGAGCATTGAACAGAGCCTGTCAACGTTCTCCTCGCACATGGTGAACGTCGTGAAGATACTCGGCATGGCCGACGACCGCAGCTTAGTCCTCATCGACGAGCTGGGCAGCGGAACCGACCCGGTGGAGGGCGCGGCGCTGGCGGTCTCCGTTCTGACGGAACTTAAGGAGCGTCACGCGAAGGTCTGCGCGACCACCCACTACCAGGAGGTCAAGATGTTCGCGCTCCAGACCGAGGGCGTGGAGAACGCCTCCTGCGAGTTCGACGTGAATACGCTGAAACCCACGTACCGGCTGATAGTCGGCGTTCCGGGCAAGTCGAACGCATTTGCGATATCCCAGCGCCTGGGAATGCCGGAAGAGGTGATAGAGCGCGCAAAGGAGCTTGTCAGCACCGAGAACAAGCGGTTTGAGCAGGTCGTTGACGCGCTTGAGAAGTCACGCCAGGAGCTGGAAGCGCTCAAGGAGAGCGCGGCGGTCTCCGAGCGTAACGCGAAGCTGACCGAGAGCGAATTAAAGCAGAAGCTGTCCGAGCTGGAACAGCAGAAGGAAAAGGAGCTGGAATCTGCAAGACAGCGCGCGCTTTCCATCGTAGAGGAAACTCGGTTCCGATCCAACCAGCTTCTTAACGAGCTTGAGGAGCTGAAAAAGGTCAAGGACAAGGAAGCGCTCCGCCAGGGTCTGAGCAGCATGAAGGGCAAGACCAACAGCACGCTCAACAAGATGCAGGACGAAGCGAATCCGGTCGTGGAGCGCCGCGCCGAAAGCTATGTGCTTCCGCGCCCGCTGAAGGCAGGAGATACTGTAATGCTCGCCGATACGAAGAAGGAAGGCGTGCTGATGACGGTTCCGAACATGTCCGGCGTATGCTACGTGCAGGTCGGCATGATGAAGATAAAGACGAACCAGAAGAATCTCCGCCTGGTTGACAACAAGAAGAAGCAGCCGACTCCGCAGAAGTCGGTAGGCGGCAGCGTGAAGAAGCAGGTAACTTCCAACATGAACCGCCGCGGCGGCATGGAGCTTGATATCCGCGGAATGATGACGGACGAGGGCGTACTGGAAATGGAGAGATTCATCGACAGCGCCCAGCTCAGCGGTATCAGCACGGTGATAATAATTCACGGCAAGGGCACCGGAGCGCTCCGGGCGGCCGTGCAGCAGGCGCTCAAGACCAACCCGGCGGTGAAGAGCTACCGTCAGGGCGCATATGGCGAGGGCGAAGCCGGCGTTACAGTGGTGGAGCTAAAATAATTACGGGCAGGTTCATCACCTGCCCGTAATTTTATATTTCGTCAAAGCGGGAAGTTATCACCCTATCCGGAAGTACTCCCAGTTCTTGATCTGCTGGGGTATCTCGCGGACGCCGAAGCTGAACTCCGGAAGCTTGTTGTGAGTGATGTACAGATCGTTGCTGAAATACTCGGCAAGCATTTCGTTGGTGATACCCTTCTTCGGGTTCGGGTGAGGCGTGCCGTTGAGGTCGACCATCGCCTTGCCTGCGGCGTCTGTTTCGTAGATGAAGTCGCCGTTCCATACCATGTAGTACAGCCACATTGTGTTTGCCGCCTTGATGCCCTCCGGGTCGGGAATGTATCCGCACTCGGTCAGAGCCATCATCTTTCCGGTGGACTCCATGCCTGCAAGCTCTGCGCAGTACTTGTCGTAACCCGCAAGCTCGCCATAGCACTTCTCATAGTATGTGGAAAGAGCCTCGGCGGATATATCCTCCTGGTCGTAGTAGCGGTCAATCCCCTCGATGTCGAACGCATTCGGGTGGATCGCTGTGTGCGGGTTCTGACCGTTCCATACCCAGATGATGTTTGTCAGCTTATGGTAGTTCTCAAGTCTGTCGTAGATCATGTACCAAAGCTTCTGGAACACCTCGTTTGTAGCACTGTCCCTGCCCTGGAGCCCCCACCAGAACCATGCGCCGCTTGCCTCGTGCAGCGGACGGAACAGGATAGTTACGCCCTCGCTTTCCATGCGCTGTATCTTGGTCGCGATGAGGTCGATGTCGTGGATAATGGTCTCGTACTCCTTTGTTCCGGGAGTTACCGCGTTGACCTGGCTGAAGTTGGTGATCTCGTTGGTGTAGAATGCGTAGCCGCCCTCGGGATTGTCGATGTCCTTGGGGACGTTCCAGTGCCATGTGAACGCGCACAGTCCGCCGGATTCCTTCGACCACTCGATAGCCTCGTCGATCATGTCGTCGCTGTGGTAGCTTCCGGTGCAGAAGATGAAGTCGTAGCCCTTCATCGCGGTGAGGTCGTTAGTCGCATTGTAGAACACCAGATCCTCGTAGCATTCGTTGCCCATCATCTGCTGGCAGGTGATGACCTGCTTGCCGTATACGCTGCGGAGGTAGTTCCACACCTCCATGGTCTTTTCGTTGGTCTGGGCGTTCTCGGAGACCGGCTTTGTGGGGTCGACCTCCCTGGATTCGAAGTACGCCTTCATCGCCTCGTAATCGGTCTCGTAGGCGAGTGCGGTGTCCATGTCGATATCGCCCTCGCTGTTGAGCGCGATGGGATTTGAAAGTAACTGCCCGTCGCCGCTTTCAGCGGGAGCCTGGGATTCCGCCGTGGAAGCAGCCGCGCCGGAGTCCGCCGGGCTTTCCGCCGCGGAGCTTCCGGAGCTTTCAGAGGAAGCGCTGGAATTATTGCATGCAGTAAGGCTCAGCGCCATAGCTGCCGCCAGCATTATTGAGAGAAATTTTTTCATAGTATGTTACCTATCTGAATAATGTACATTTACCGCTTTTTCTGTAGTAGTCGATACGCTGCTGAATGACCTCCCGTGTGGTGCGGTAATACCCGGCGAGGCAGTCTATGCAGAAAAACTCCGTATCATTGCGGGAAACCAGCTTCTGATGTATCGCGATATCATCGGAGCCGAGCTTCGCGCCGCACTTTTTGCAGGTGGAGTAGTTGCTCAATCAGACCTTCACGACCTTAGCGCGCAGAACTGCGCAGCCGTGGGGCTCCACGGTGGTAACGAAGCGCTCTGTGAACGTGCCGAGCTCCTCGTGCTTCCAGCAGTCGTAAACGGAAAGACCGCGTCCGGAAGCGGCGGGCAGACCGATATCCCAGAACTGGAGGCTCATCTCGCCGGCGCGGTCGCCGAAGTTGAACATACCGATAGCGTAATCGCCGTTGGCAAGCGGCTTAACCAGGGAGAACACGTTGTCCGGGTTGTTCCACTGCTTTATGCAGTACGGTCCACGGCACTCGATATCCTGGTTGATCGCGATAACATCCTTGTTTGTGAGTATCTCCTTTGTTGCGGGGGTCATGCGGCGGATATCGCAGCCGATCATCAGCGGGGAGTTCATGATAGCCCACAGGCTGAAATGCGTGCGGTATTCCTCGTCGGTGCAGCCGCCGAGCTTCGGCATGGTCTCGCCGCTGTCGGCGATAACATTGACGCCCTGCTCGGTGGAGTTAATCCACTCGTTGTTGCTGCCGCCGTGCATGCCTACCACCAGCATGTCTATATCGTTGTGGCAGAAGTTTCCTCCGTAGCATTCGCTGCCTATCTGGGAGAGCGCCAGGCGCTTGATGGACTCCCAGTTATCCTGGATATCGCCGGTGGAGCGGAACAGGTGCGCGCCGGACTCCCTTATCCACTTGTATACGTTGTCGTTGCCCCAGTTGCAGGCGGAGAACATGATGTCCCTTCCGCAGTTGCGCAGAGCCATGCTCATTCTCTTGTAAAGCACCTCGCCGGGGATATGGTCGGGCTTGTAGCAGTAGTCGTACTTGAGGTAGTCCACGCCCCACTCCGCGAATGTATCGGCGTCGTCGAACTCGTGCTCGAAGCTGCCGGGGTGTCCGCCGCAGGTGTGGGTACCCGCGCAGGAGTACATACCGAACTTCAGTCCCTTGCTGTGAACGTAGTCAGCCACGGGCTTTATGCCGTCCGGGAACTTCCAGTGGTCGGGAACCAGCTTTCCGTTCTTGTCGCGCTGCTTCTCGCTCCAGCAGTCGTCGATGACAACGTAATCGTAGCCTGCGTCTTTCAGACCCTCGCTTACGAATGCGTCAGCGGCTTCCCTGATGAGCTTGTCGTTGATCTCCCAGGTGAATGTGTTCCATGAGTTCCATCCCATGGGAGGGGTGATTCCTAAAAATTTGTTCTCCATTGATTTCTCCTTAATGCAGTTAAGTTACGCCCCGTCTATTAGCTGAATTTACTTTACAGGTTGGCTAATTCCAGGTTACTTCATCGTAATTATAGCATGTTTGCCGAAAAATTTCAACAGGAAATGCAGAATTTTTATGTGAAATTTACTTGCTCCGATACTGCTTAGGGGTCATTCCGGTGTGGGAGCGGAACAGTTTGCAGAAGTACGCGCTGCTGCTGAAGCCGCACTCGAGCGCCACCGCCTCTACAGTCATGTTGCCGTCCCGCAGGAGTTGCATGGAGCGCTCCACGCGGTATTTCAGCAGGTAGTTCACCGGGGATGTGTGGAGGTAGCTCTGGAAGCACCTTGAGGCTTCGCTGCGGCTTATGCTGGCGGCGTTTGCGATGTCCTGAAGGGAGACGTCCTCGGCGTAGTGCTCCTGAATGAAGCCTATCATCTTTTGCATGCGTATCTGGAGGACGTGCTCGTTTTTCACTGCCGGAGCAAGCTCCATTTCGCCGCGGTGGGTGAACAGGATCTCCCAGGCGCGGCTTATCTCGCGCAGCACGCGGATCTCGAAGCATTCTCGGGTTCCCGGCGCGTTGTTGAATCTCAGCTCCGGAACTTCGCCGTAGCGCCCGATCTCGCCGTACTCCTGGAGCATTGAAAACACCCTGTCCAGGCACTCAAGTATCTCGGAAGTCCACCCGGACTTTCCGTCGAGTATCACATACGGGAGCTGGGAATTCAGCGTCAGCGGCATGACATAATGCGTGTTTATAACGCTGTTCACCGGGGCGATGAATTCCGGCTGGAACACCACGTTCGGGCAGTAGCAGGGAGCCTTTCCCACGCTTTCGTAGCTGTGAAGGCAGTTTGTGTTCAGAAATATCCCCTGACCGGCTTCAAGCGTGATATCCGCGTTTCCCGCCTGGATATGCACCATTCCGCAGTGGACTACGAAGAATTCAAGGTTCGGGTGCCAGTGCAGCGGGACGCTGTTTCCAGCAATGTGCAGCGAATTAACATAGTATTGTATCGGGAAATCAGACTTGCCGTGCTGGACAAGCTCCTGAAAGTTCTCCTTCAGCGGCATGTGGAATTCTTCCATCTTCAACCCTCCGGATCTGTATACGTTTTATATAGAATACCCTTTGGGAATATTATAATATAAATCGGGAATATTGTCAATTGTTCAAATTGATTATAGAGAATATAATAATATCATACAGAAAAGGCGAAAATAATTGTGCATATTCAATAAAGCAAACGATTACATGTTGTTGGTTTTGACTAGACTTAATTAAGTAAATTAGCTTCTGCTCCTTTGGAACCTGTTATGTATAGCCAATTTACACAAAAGCGCATGATATTTTCGATACCAGTAAAGGGGAGAATGAAATGTCTGCTATCAAAAGATCCATCGCCTGCGCGATGACCGCAGCAATGCTCCTGGGACTTACGGCGTGCGACGACGAAGCTCCGAACAGCGCGGCGAACTCCAATGCGGCGCCGGACGCTCCAGCTGCCACCACCAGCACCCAGGCTTCCACCACGACCGACCCCAACGCAGGTCTGGACATGACCGACAAGGAGAACAAGGAGCTTGATACGTCACTTGCGCCCCCAAGCGGTCACGCAGGTACGCTGAAGTACCTCGGATTCTACGATATCACATCCGACCAGAAGGGTACCGAGCAGTGCCTGATATTCCAGTCGGACGTATACGGCGGCACCATCGACTACACCAGCGTTCCGTTCGGCGCGGCGTTCTACGATAAGCTCGCGAACCTGATCGCAAGCGACGATTCCCCGGACATCGTTACAAAGGACGCTATGCTCCGCCCGGGCAACGTTTCAAAGAACCTGTTCGAACCTCTCGATGGAAAGATCGACCTCACCACACCGCTGTGGAAGGACATCGCAGGCGTTGTCGAGGATTTTAGCTGGAAGAACAAGCACTACTATTACCCGCACCGCACCACGACGCTCTACGCGCTTAACTACAGCAAGCAGACCATCGCTGAGAACGACCTCACCGACCCCTACGACCTGTACAGAGCCGGAGAGTGGACATGGGACGCATGGCGCGATATGATGATAGAGTTCTGCGACAAGGACGACGCCCACGTAGGATTCTACACCACGAACCACACCATAACTAGCTTCATCGCGACCACCGGCACAACGCTCATCGACGTACAGCCGGACGGCACGATCACAAACAACATACTCTCCGCGGACGTTTCCCGCGCTATGACGTTCCTCGAGGGGCTCTGCCGCGACGGCCTGACCTACGACAAGTCATACGGCGACTGGGTTTCCCCGCAGGTATTCTCCACGGCGTGCAACAACATTCTTTTCACCTGCACCGAGCCTGAGTGGACCTACATAGCAGAGACCGAGAATCTCCAGAACAAGCCAGGCGTTGACGACGATATCTTCGACACCGTGTCGGAATTCTCGTTCGTTCCGTTCCCGAGAGATCCCGTTGCGGATAAGTACTACACCGAGTACGACACCTTCGGATACCTGGTGCCAAAGGGCGCTAAGAACATCGACGGCGCGATAGAGTTCATCAACCTCAACAGAATGTACGACATCGACCCCGCTATCCAGGCAAAGGTGCGCGAGGATCATATCAATCCCCAGAAGATCTACTTTGAAAAGGGCAAGTATGCAGGCTCCGAGAAGTGGCAGATGAAGTGGGGCGAGCGTGAATACGACCTGTGGCGCGAGATGTGCGACCCATCCAACTTCACGTTCATCAACGAGGACGCAGAGGGCTTCTCCACTGACTTCACCGACCAGATAGGCGGACTCCTGATGGGAGTTGTCGAGCGCGGCGAGTCCTGGGCAAAGACCAGCGCAGAGTTCTCACCCATTGCAGACGGCACCATACAGCCGTTCCTGAGCTAAGCTAATACTCCGGATTTCCGGATATTATACCCCGCGCAGCGTTTCAAGGCGCTCTGCGGAAATATTCATCGCGATTTCATTAAGTTCATTAAGGAGGAACCACAAAATGAATACAGCAAAAAGACTCCTCGCATGTGGAATGGCTGCGGCAATGGTTGCCGGTCTGACCGCCTGCGACGACGAGACCCCCGCTAACAACGGCTCCAGCAACAACTCCGTTGCTGCTCCTGCAGCAGTCACCACAACGACTTCTGCTTCCACCACCACAGACCCTAACGACGCTCTCGACATGACCGACAAGGATACCAAGGAGTTCGATACTTCCCTGTATCAGCCTTCCGGCAAAGCAGGCACCCTGAAGTATCTCGGTTATTACGATATTACTGCTGACCAGAAGGGTACCGAGCAGTGCCTGATCTTCCAGTCCGACCTGTTCGGCGGCAAGATCGAGTACACCAGCACACCCTCAGGCGACGCTTTCTATGAGAAGCTCTCCAACCTTATCGCTGCTGATGACTCCCCTGATATCGTTGAGAAGTCCGCAATGCTCTATCCGGGCAACGTTTCCAAGAACCTGTTCGAACCGCTTGACGGCAAGATCGACATGGATTCCGCGCTGTGGAGCGATATGAAGGACGTTGCCGAGTCCTATTCCTGGAACGGCAAGCACTATTATTATCCGCACCGCATCACCACTTCCTTCGCACTGAACTACAGCAAGAAGACCATCGAGGAGAACGACCTTCCCGATCCGTATGAGCTGTACAGAAACGGCGAGTGGACATGGGACGCATGGCGTGACATAATGATCCAGTTCTGCGACAAGGACGACGACAATATTGGCTTCTACGCAACTGATACCACCGTCGACGCATTTATCCTGACTACTGGTACATCTATCGTTGATACACAGCCTTCCGGCGTTATCTCCAACAACATAGCAAATCCGAACGTAACAAGAGCAATGCAGTTCATCGAGACGCTCTGCCGCGACGGCCTTTCCTACGGCAAGCAGCTCGGCGACTGGGTTCCTCCGCAGACCTTCGCAACTGAGTGCGACCGCCTGCTGTTCCTCTGCATGGAGCCTGAGTGGACCTACATCGCAGCTACAGAGCAGCTCCAGAACCCGAAGGGCGTAGATAACGATATCTTCGACACCGTTTCCGAGTTCGCATTTGTTCCGTTCCCGAGAGATACACAGGCTGACGCTTACTATCAGGGCTACGACACATTCGGCTACCTTGTTCCCAAGGGCGCTAAGAACATCGACGGCGCTATCGAGTTCATCAACCTGAACAGAGCTTATGATGTTGACCCGACTATCCAGGCACAGGTAAAGAAGGATCACTGCCAGCCTGAGAAGATCTACTTCGAGAAGGGCAGTAACACCGGTAAGGAGAAGTGGCAGATCACATGGGGCGAGCAGGAATACGACCTCTGGAGAGAGATGTGCGATCCCGCAAACTTCAGCTTCATCACCGAGGACGCTTACGGCTTCAACTCTGACTTCCAGAGCCAGCTCGCAACCGTTGTTATGGACGTTGTAGAGAACGGCACTTCCTGGACTCAGACTTCTGCTGAGTTCTCACCGATCGTCGACGCTATCGTTGCTGAGTACTCCCTCGCATAATTCAGTTCACTGAATAACTATCCCGCCGCAGGATAAACCGCGGCGGGATTTTTTTGCGTCTGAAAAAGCCGTTAATATGCAATGTCGGGTTCATTGCCTGCCCGTAATTTAAATAACCGCCGAAGGCGGCACAATAATTCCGAATTAACCAAACTTGAAGGGGCTGCGTCTTTACGCAGCCCCTGTAATCATTATCTCTGTGAGTATGCCGGAACAGCGCCCTTCTGCTTGAACTTCAGCCTGAGATGATCCGCGATGAGCGCGATAAATTCGGAATTAGTGGGCTTGCCCTTTGTGGTGTGTACCGTGTAGGAGAATATCCTGGTGAGTACGTCGATATCGCCGCGGTCCCATGCTATCTCTATGGCGTGGCGGATAGCTCGCTCCACACGGGAGCTTGTGGTCTGGTAACGCTTTGCAACAGTTGGGTAGAGCAGCTTCGTGATGCAGTTTATCATCTCGTCGTTGTTGACCGACAGCATTATCGCCGTGCGGAGGTAGTGATACCCCTTGATATGAGCGGGAATACCGACCTGGTGGATTATCTCTGTTACGGCGCACTCAAGGTCGGTTTCGTCGGGAACAGCCTCCGGTTCGTCGCCGCAGGGAGTGCACAGTCTTTCAACGCGGCTCACCAGGTACTGCGGATCAATCGGCTTCACCATTACGCCCGCTGCGCCCGCGTTTATGGCGTCGCGCTCAAGGCGGGGGTCGTCGCTGCCGGATACTATCAGCACGTTCGGGCAGTACTTCTTTTCCATTTTCAGGCGGCGTATTACCTCCACCGCGTCGCAGAAAGGCATTTTCGCTTCAAGCACAGCTACGTCCGGAGCCTCCGACTTTATGGAGCTGAGCACCGCGTTTCCGTCGCAGCGGCGGGTTATCGCGTACATTCCTGCCCCTTTGAGAGCGCCTGCCCATGCCATTCCGCAGTCCGCCGTGTCGCTTCCGATAAGTACTTTGATCTTGCTGTTCATGATTTTTCCTCCTGTATTCTGTCTGTTTATTCCCCCGTCACGCTGATCCGTGCCGCCCAACCGATTTACGGCACACTCTGAACTCTTGTTCCTATAATCTGGCTGTTTCGGGATTACCTGGTGTTTTTCGGTAACTTAATAATACCATAATCTGGATATTATTGCAATAGGTTTTTGGAAATTTCTAGAAATGATTTTCGACAACAATATATCCGGCGGAATTCCTTCAAATGCGATAACAGTACCGTCTGACGGTGCTTGAAGCGCATGAAGTCCGAGAATCTGCAAAATATGCTTAACGGAATCTTAACATTTAGCTAGTGATAATTTGAATTTTGTTTCCAGATGAATTACCAGCAGCTGTAACCCGGGGCGGGGAATCGCATATAATGTTCTGAAAGAGGTGATACAAATGCTTATTCCTGTAGGCTACGACAGATTCCGGGCGGTGGCGTACGCGCTTCGCTGGGCGCTGTCGCGTAATCCCAGGTACTACGACTTTGAGGACATCGGCGGAGATTGTACTAATTATGTATCTCAGTGCCTGTTCGCGGGCTGCGGCGTAATGAACTACGCCCCGGAAAACGGGTGGTACTACATAAACCCGGACGACCGCGCGCCCTCCTGGACGAGCGTGGAGCTTCTCCAGAGATTCCTGCTGAACAACGGCGGGGCAGGTCCCTACGGCGTCAGCGCGGATCTGTCGGAGCTGAGCCCCGGAGACGTTATACAGCTCCGGAACGCTGAAGGGCGGCTGTATCACTCGCTTATTATTTCCTACATTTTCTATCCCGCCGTGCCGGAGAACATATTTATATGTTCGCATTCCTACGATTCGCGCAACCGGCGGCTGTCGGCTTACAGCTACGCCGCGGCCGAGGGAATACGCATTGTCGGCGCGCGGCGGGAGCTTCCGGCGACCTGAAAGGAGCAAGAAATGCTGATCTATACAGTTAAACCGGGGGACACCCTTGCGGGCATCTCCCGGCGGTACGGACTTTCTCCGCTGCGGATCGCGGCGGACAACGGGCTTAGCGACATGTCACGGCTGGTGCCGGGGCAGAATCTTCTTATCAACGTGGATTCCGTGAGGTACATTCTTGACGAGGGGCAGACTCTGTTCTCAATCTCGCAGGAGTACGGCGTGCCTCTTGATGAGCTTATCAAGGCGAATCCCGGGCTGAATCCGCTGAACCTCCGGCCTGGTGATACGGTGATGATACCGGTGGCGCGGCGGGAAAAGCGGCGTCCGATACTTGTGAACGGCTACGCCTATCCGAGCATAAATACGAATTCGCTCAACTGCGTGCTGCCGTTCCTGACATTTCTCAGCCCGTTCAGCTATAAGCTGACCCCGACTGCGGAGCTGGTCCCTCCTGACGACAGCAATTTGATATTCCGGGCGCAGCGCTCTGCGGTAATGCCGATAATGGTGGTTACGAACATCTTTGACGAGGGGTTCAGCACGGAAGTGCTCTCCGTGATACTTGCTTCCGAGGAGCTTCAGGAGAGGCTCATCGGGAATATCCTGTCGGAGCTTACCGGAAAGAACTACTACGGCGTGAATATGGATATTGAGTACATCGCGCCGGACGACCGTGAGCGCTACAATGCGTTCCTTGAGCGGCTCACGGAGCGTCTGCACAACGAAGGCTTCATCGTGATGTCAGCGCTTGCCCCGAAGATATCCGCAGACCAGCCGGGCGTACTGTACGAGGCTCACGATTATGCCGAGCAGGGCAGGATAGTCGATTACGTTATTATAATGACATATGAATGTGACCCGAAAGGATATCATACATGGGCATAAAATTAACTGCCTCTCTTAGGCAAGCGCGGTAATATGCCAATTGTGAAGTCTCCTGGATCTACATTATGGTATTTGCCATCGGCATTTTTTTCGTACACAATACGGTCTATTATCTGTTTGAGCCACTTGTTCTTTTCGACTGGCTCAAGAGTATCATAGATTTCAAGGAGGTGTTTTATTGATGGAACGAACTCTGCTTGAACATTCTGGCGTTCAAGCACCTGCTGGTGCTCGGCTTTCAAGCGGTCGATTTTTTCGCCAATTTCCATGATCTGCTGTTCGATGGCCGAGGAACGCTGCTTGAATATCTTTTCGGTGTATGTGCCACGTTCAAAAAAGCTGTACACTTTGTCGAGCTGGTCTTGCAGGGTTTCAATTTCCTTTTCGGCAAGACTGATAGCGTTCGACAGTTCGGCGTTAAGGTCGGCTTCATGTTTAATTTGTGCCTTATCAACGCTGTAGTCCTTTACCCAGCTATTGAGGATACTTAATACTCGCTGTTCAACAAGATCAAATCGAGACGCTTTATTCTTACAACCTGCAGTGTAACAGCCAATGTAATCAGGCTGTCTGCCATATCCCCTGCGATAATTCATGCAGTGTCCACATTTGGCACAGAAAATTAATCCAGCAAATGGATTAATATTTTTATGTCGATATTTTATAGGTGTAGGCGGGTTAGCAGCTATAAGGTCCTGCACTTTGTAAAACAACTCCTCGGAAAGTATCGGCTCATGAAGTCCATCGACAACAATGTAGTCACCGTCTTGTGCGAACTCCCTTGATTTCTTCTTCATGCCTTCCGGGGTGACTGTTTTCTTGACTTTGCGGTATCCCCACCGTATTTTACCGATGTACACGGGATTGATAAGCATATTCTGTACGCCGTAAATCGTCCAGTAATCCTTTTTGCCAGCTGATTTAATGCCTAGTTCGTTCAGGCGCACAGCAATGGTGTACGGTCCTATTCTTTTCTTTTGACTGTTGACCTCTGCGCCCTCGGCATACCACTCGAAGATCATGCGGACAACTTTTGCTTGTTCTTCTACGATCTCCAGGGTAAAGCCCTTATCATTCGGAATCTTGACTTTGCGGTACCCATAAGGCGGAACGCTGCCGACATACTTGCCCTCTTTCGCCGATGCCTCTCTGCCTCGGACAAGCCGGCGGTTGGTCGTGGTAAATTCGCGCCGCGCCATGAAGAGTCCGAACTCGAAGTATTCCTCGTCGAATTCGTTCTGAGGGTCGAAAGTCTTGAGCGGCGTGATGATCTTCGTGCCGCTGTACTTGAATGTCTGGGCGACAAGCCCCTGATCCATGGTATCACCACGGGCAAGACGTTCGATTTCCATGACGAGCACGCCGTCCCACTCACCAGCTCCGACTTCCGAAAGGAGCCGCTGCATCTGAGGACGAGCGGCTATCGTTTCACCGGATACGATCTCTTCGTAGGTGGCGCTTATCGTGATTCCCATACGCCGGGCGAGCTCCAGCAAGGCAGTCTTGTGCCGGGAAAGCGTTTCGCCCTCGCCGTGCGCTTCTGCTTCGAGGTCGGCGCGGGATTTTCGTAGGTAAATGCAATATCTACTCATATTTCACCTAGCTCCTTATATAATTAACAGATTAAAGTTGAACGATTGATGTAGAAAAACTCCAGGTCACTTTTAAAGAATCGTAGAGTTTTACAAGCGTCCTAATTGAAGTATAAGCCTGAAATATACTGCTAATTGCCACTTCGTAATTAGGTCTTTCTTTATCAAGCGAACCAATACCGAGTGAAATATTAAAGCAGAGCTGATTTATCTCATCCAGTGAAAAATAGCTTTCTGAATCAAGTAAAATAGCATTGTTTTTAATTTTCTCAACTTCAGATACTAAATTTAAACTGCCGTAATGAAGGATTAAAAACATTCTTTTGATTCTATCAAGTTTTTCTAACGGCATATTTTTCATTTTTAAAATTGAATATTTATCTTCAAGTGATCGAATTTGGGCTTTGGCTTCCTGAAATTCAAGGCAATTACAACTTTGAGAATTTGGATTAAATTTAATCATAAAATGTTTGCTGTAATAATAATCTAAGGGCAAATCACAGATGATTTCATCATCGTTTATATGCTCGTTAATCCAAAGCAATCTTCCGAGAAAAAGAGATAATTCATGGTACAATGGATAAAAATAACCACTTATGAATCTGTCTTTGCGCTCTTGTTCCCTTTTTTCATTTATTCTATCTAAGAAAATAGACATTAAAGCGGCTGCCACTCCACTACAACCAATTCCAGATAGCAGATTGAACCAACCGCAACTGTTATCTAATCCATAGGGAATCATTAATATTATGGACACTATTATTGTAATAACGTACATTTTCGTATTCATTTTGCGAATGCCTCCTCTTGGTAATTGTTAGAAAATAACGTTTATGTATGTTGCCAAACTTCAATTAAATGTGATATAATTTAGTTAGCACCGGTGACTTTCACGAAAGGAAACTCAAAAAATGGAGCAGGAAAACTTGGTCTGCCGAACTGATGATCAGCAGGCTGTCACTCTTGGTGCAGTAGAGCTTTTTGAACAGCTCGATGCAGAGGCTCAGGGACGAATCCTTGATTTATTGGTGGAAATCCTCGATAAGTAGCTTAAACATTGCCCCGCCGGAAACAGTGGGGCATATTGTTTTTATCTCTGCTCAATTTTAAGTGTCTTCTTGAAATCGTATGGACGATTTATGTAATTAGCTCTTACTCCGGAAACATTAGCGCTACTTTCAACAATTACAGTACCGTAGTGAAAAAGTTTTCCGAGGAGCGGCTCAACAATAGTAACACCACTTATTTTATCAATAGGAAGTTCACTCTGAACTGACTTCAAAACGCCACTTTTCAGTATTACACGCTTGTTTGTTATATAGATTTTGGTTGAAAGGGCATATTCAAGTTTAGTCAATGCAAAAATGAGCACCGCAATAGCAAAAACAAATGCGATTATTCCTAAGGCAAATATGCCAGAGTTAAGTGCAGAATTTAAAGTCATGATTAAGCCTGCAACTGTTAATGCTACAGCAAAGCCAAGCGGCACAAAAAAAGGAGCCATGTTTGCGTTTGCGGTGGTTTCTACCTGCTCTTCTTCACTAAGAATGTCTGTAATCTTCATAATAAGTCCTCCTGTTTTTACTTGTATTCATAAGCCTTAGTTGGCATTATGTTTCGTCCGAGAGAATTCCTTTGATTTGTGCTATGATCATTTTCTGTTGATCTGGAGAAAGTCGATTAAAAAGGGTTACAAACTCAACCAAAGTCGTTGATTTTCATTTTATGCTTCCTTTCAACGTAAGTAAAATTGCATTGCTATAACAAATAATGATATTTTGCAACAAAATTAATGCTATTCGACAAAAAATGTGCTATAATCATATCAGCATTACCGGTAGTGACTTTTTGGAAAGGAGACCTCAAAATGTCTGAGAACACCAATAGCCCTGCCGAATCCGGTAGCGAACGTGAACTGACAGAGCTGGAGAAATCCATCGTCAGCGATTTCAAACAGCTTAACGAGGAAAACCAGTTAGCTGTCATAGACTTCATTTTATCGCTCCTGAAATGATTTGATATTTCTTACCCGCTGCTCTGATTGCAGCGGGTTATTTTTTTTGCTGATTAGCAAGAATCCCTCTGATTTGTGCGAGAACTAGCTCCTGTTGTTCTGGAGTTAGCATTGTAATCAAAGATATCAATGCACTTTCTGTTTCCGAGTTTAAATAGATGTACGCTTGTGGATTGTTTGTTTTTCCAAGGAGATAATCAATTGAACACTTAAAATAATCAGCTAGTTTAATTAAGGTTTCTCCATTTGGAATAGATCCACCCTTCCATTTAGTACACGTTGCATTTGACACGCCAATTTTTTTAGCAACAGCATTTGGAGATATATTATTCAAGTCACACAAAGTAGTGAAATTTTCCCAAAACATAGACCCTCCACATTAACCAAAAATCTAGCTTAAAAACTGTGCAATTATACGAAAACTAATCAAAGTTAGAATAAATCTAAAAATAGTTGTTGACAATCTAACTGTAGTTAGATATAATATAAGCAAGGTTAAAGAACTTAACCACATTATAACACATAGGATAGGTTATGTCAATAGATGTAAGCTGTAAATTGCACAAGAGACAAGGTGGTGAGAAAATGACAATTACTATGAGCGGCAAAACAATTGGCGAGAACATCAAGCTTGCCAGAATGCAGGCTGGAATCAGCCGGGCTAAGCTCGCCGAGGAACTCTGTGTTTCGGAGGTCATGGTGTACAAGTATGAGACTGATTCAGCAAACGTACACCCGCGCAAGCTTAAGAAGATTGCAGAGGTCTGCGGTGTATCGGTCGAGGAGCTTACGGCGATAGGCGCTTGATTGCAAGAAAATAGCCCTAAGATTCGAAGGACTTAGGGCATAAGAGAGGGAGGTGACACATTATGGTGAAACGTGGCGGCTTAGAACTGGCGATGCCAGAAACCGTGTGGGAACACATGTTTAAGGAACCTGAGGAGCAGAAAAAAGCCGAAACAATACTTCAGACTTTGGACGGAATGAGTATTGCTTCGGCAAAGGAACTGCTCAACAAGTGTGAACAGTGTTTAGGAACGCTGATTATCCGTTCCTGCGAATGTCCGCAAGTTCCTCAGAAATAAGCTCCTGAGTTTCCACGAAGAAATGGGTGAACTCTCTAGGGCTGGAAAAGCTTTTGTTACATTTTTGTATGTACAGCAGCGCAAGTTTTTCAGCAAGTTCATCTAAATCTTCATCCGTGAAGTGAAGGTCATTAATACCCATTATCATTTCTCCTTTCGTATTATTTCAGCTCGGCAAAGCTAATAAGCTAATTATAACACGAAACAAGGGAAATTACAAGGAGGTGAACCTAACATGTTTACAAACAGAACCCCCGACGGCAGAAACAACATCTGCGGCATAAAGGTCAAGGAGCTCCGCAAGGGATTAAGAATCTCGCAGCACGAACTTTCCAACAGACTTATCGTTAACGGTCTGGACATCGACAAGAACGCTGTACAGCGTATCGAGTCCGGACAGAGATTTGTAACGGACATTGAGATAATCTACCTCGCAAAGGTACTCAATATTTCCGTTGAAGAACTTATCAGGAGGTAAAACCAGTGCTGACAACAGCAGAACTGAACAACAAGCTCAATGAGCTTACAATTGAATACCGCAAGGTAGTTGATACCGGAAACACGACAGAGATCCTGCGCTGGGTGCTTTCGACAGCCGAATTCATCAGAGAGATGTATGAGGAAGCAATATCAGCAAAGGGAATGACAGAGAATGAGCGCGAGGCTTTCACGCTTGCGAACTGCGCAAGCGACCTTAACCGCAAAACAATAAAGGCGCTACTAATAGACCGCCTTTCGAAGGAGGCAGCACAGAAATGAACAAGAACGAGGACAAGCAGAAGGCGCTTGCAGCACTTGCTGAGGCGCTCAAATACACACGTGTAGGATCTGTAATCACATCAATCGAGGTATCCGATTCGGGCGATGCCGCGCTGGTGTATCACAAGTCCGGCGATGGTACCATTAAGGCGATGAGCGTCAACATCATCGGTGACAGCGCCCTGGGAGCAATAATGGACGTCTGCAAGGCGCTTTCAAGCTGATAGCAAGCAAGTGAACAAGCCCAATCATCATACAATGAAAAGAGGTGATTACTATGGCACGACCGACCCCTAAAGAAATACTTGAAACCAAACCGCATATCGTAGAACGGTTCTACGATGAGAACGGCAGAGAACTTGGGTGGATAGCAGACAACTTCGTAGTTCAGACGCAGAAAGAAGTTGATGATATTCTCAAGGAACTCGGCAGGATCTGGGGCGAATCGTGCGCCCGTAAAGCCCGCGAAAAGCAGCTTGCCTCAAAGCCCTGACATTACGGCAAGCCATAAGAAAGGAGAAATTATGCCTAACTATTTTGGAAAGCAAAGGCTCGTTCGAATCCTTTACAATTATCTGGAGTGGACAGCTCCGGAGAAACTCGCAGAACTTAAGCGCGAACTCAAAGAAGCAGGCGAATACAGAAAGTACGAAATCAAGTACACGAAGCGCCGGGGCGACGAGTGGCTCAAGGCTCATATTTACTTTGATCGTATCGAATATCGCTTTGAGATGCATGCTTGGGGGAAAGAATCCAAGCGCGTTACCCTCATCGAAAAGAAAGTCATTGGTGACTACGACGACGAGAGCATTACGCAAACTTTTGCCGGAACCGCCCACTATGACGAGAACTTTAACCCGGTGGATACAGACACATCACATTGCAGTGATTTGCTGGCTTTGCAATCAATTGCAAAAGTCGGACAAGCTTCGTAGCAATATAAGGACGGTGAACAAGATGAGAAAAAACAAAAGGCGCACAAGAGCCGAAACAGTACTCAAGTACGCAATAATCACGATGTGCGGATTGATTCTCTTCACGCTGGCGAACGATTCCGCAAATGCCGAACGCATATCCAACAGCGTGGGTGGCGAGGCGGTGTTCGTTCTTCTGCCGGTGCTGTGGTGGGTCATTGAAAGAACAATAAAGGATTCGGTTGCGGAAGCCAGGAAAGCCAAGCGCAACAGAAATGAGAGGACATGGCGATGAGCGAGAAGAAAACGCTGCACAATGTGTGGCTCATACAGGACAAGGTTCCAATTGATGAGTCGGCGGACAATGTTCCGGTCGATGATTCTGATGACTCTGAGATAAAACCCAAGTATTTTGCTGGACTGGCAATAAGCGAAGTCACCGGGAACCAGGTTTCAAGGTTTGAACCGCTTTCCGCTGCTACTAAAGTATATAAGAATGAGAAAGGTGCGAAAATAGGCGCACGCATGGCGGACAAGTACTATGAAAGTCCGTTCATTACCCCGGTGTTCGTTGAGTACGCGGAGTTTGATGTGCCGGAAGAACCGCCGAAGCCCTCAGCCTCTGCTCCAAAGGAGCCGCCGGTGCGTACTCCTTTGTCTGCTGTTCCTGAAAGCGAACTTGGCGGTTGGATTGCGCTGGACAAGCTTTGCGGTAACTATCCGCTGATGTTGCGGAAAAAGGTCGGCACCATTTTTCGTTTTGCAATCGCTTTCAACGAAAAGGATATCCGTTACTTGCCTGCCGAAGAAATCTTCGCCTGGACGCGGTACTTTGAGGAATGCACCAGCTTCGTGGTCGGCAGAATCCGCAATCGCCGCATAGCCGAGGGCAAGGACCCGGACGGCGCTGACGACTGGAAGAAAGGCAGAGCATAATGGCTGTTCAGATATGCCCTATATGCAAGAAGGGCGAAGACCATGAAGTTGGTTCATGGGTAAGATGTCCTCGATTTGCGGCACCTGTGTGCATGGAGCATTGCAACGAGTGCAGGTTCTTCAGCGGGTACGAAACATCGGTAGTTCACTGCTACTTTGGCAGCAAGGACGAGCCGAACACAAAAAAATAAAGCCTTGAGCAAAGACTCAAGGCTGAAACAAAACAGGGAAATGAATTAAAAATATCCTACTTAAATTATACATCATTTCCCTTTAAAAGTCAATAGGGAGTTTTCAAAAAAAGCGGCGGTAGAGCCGCTTTGACGGCCTTGTAATGAGTATTAACTTTTCGGACATTTTATTCTTCAAGCGGAAAACTCCCTCGACAGTCAGGGGGAATGATAGTGAGACGGAGTTTTATCCGAGAAAAGGCATTCGACGCTCGGAACAGTCGATACAAAGAGGTGGAGCTTTTCGAGTATTCGGAGGAAGAGCAGGAAGCAGTAAGGCAGAGGAGGAAAACACGCACTCGGGCATCTCCTCCTAAAATCAAGAGCCTTAATGATAAGAACAGTCGAAAGCACTTCCGATGGCTCTTGTTCAACAACTTTGTCGAGGGTGATTATCTTGTTTCACTAACCTTTGACAACGAGCACATACAAAAGAGCATTCCTGAACGTAAGAGGGAATTTACCAATTACATAAAGTGCTTAAGGCGTTTGTATGTTAAGAACGGTCTTGAATTAAGATACCTATACGTGATCGAAGGCGTGAACGATGAAGCGCGTTTCCATTATCACTTGGTTGTCAACAGCGGGGGCGGCAAAGTTACAAGAGATGAGGTTGAGCGGCTGTGGAAGTGTGGCGAACACACGAACAGCAAGCGCTTGCAGCTGGACAGTGATGGTACCTTTACCTCTATTGCAGTCTACTTGATGAAGTCCAAGGACACAAAGAAGAAATGGGAACGCAGCTGGAATGGTTCGCACAATCTCAAACGTCCGGAAATCACAACGGATGACAACAAGGTATCAAGAAAGACCATGCGGAAGATCCAAGACGCTGCACGAAACGACGAGGTCAGAGTAATCATGAGCAAGGTATATCCGAAGTTCAAGGTCATTGATTATGAGATTGGTCAAAACCCTGTCACAGGTCGGGATTATGCAAGGTTCAGAATGATCAGGCTCGAGTAGAGCCAGATACAAGCGAATTCAGCAGTAATGCGGGTTCAGGCAACAAAACAGGTCAATTACCCCGAACACGAGCGGCACAAAGCCCAAAAAGCCGCACGAACTCAGTCGGGGTGCTATATAGGAGGAATTTTATGAACAGCGAAACACTTAAGCAGCTCGGAGAACCGAGCAACGATATGGAGCGTGAGATATTTGAGTATCTCACTGCTTGCAGTGACCCAGAACTTGATACGCGAATTCTTGAAAAGAAACTCAGCTTAGAGGAGTGTTTAGAGTTTTGCTTCAAGAAAGGCAAGGCTAATGAGGTCAAGGTCAAGAATTACGGTATATCCAAGATATCAGAAGAGCAGCATTGGAAGTGGGTTCGTGGATATTTCGGCATAAAAGAAGAAAGTGTGTCAGCAGGAAAGCCGCTGCCGATCCCTGTGCAGATGAGCGCAAAGAAACCTGTCATCAGCTTTGATGATCTTCTGTAAGGCGGTGCTGGTATGATAGCATACAAGGAACTGTCGGGAACAATGTTCACCGAGAACATCACCTTCAAAATGAAAGCATCAAAGTCAAGATATAGCAGGAACTATGAATCAACAGGTGTGTATACTGCTGAAACGGTATTCACTAAAAAGCATACTTGTGTCTTATCCGTATGCCTCTATTTGCCCACTGAAAAAGAAAACGAATGGACGCTGGGAGAGAGGCATTTTCTTACCGAGAACGGGGAAATGGCAAGCGAGGCGTACCTCGGTGATGGCGCATTCAAGCGTGGTGAGTTTAAGATAGGAAATGGAAATGTTTCGACACGATGGGGCTACGATTGGTATTGCAGTTTTTCATGGACTTTACGGAGTGGTTTCGCAGACGCATATGCGTTTCCCTATGGTGATGCAGATAAGACAATAGGAGATTTCCTGAAACGATTTGACGCTTTTGCAGGATATGATGTACATGATTCCACTTTCACTCCTAAGTGTATGTTAAGCTGGTTGGCGGATTATCAGGTTGATTTCTTTAACGATAAAATCAAGAAAGCCACGCAGCGCCGCAATGCTAGGGTTAGGGATCTTATGTATCCATATTCTGACACCCCCGAGGATATGAAGAAATGGATATTCACCGAGCGGCTCAAATTGGCTCCGTGGTTTTACAGCTATTCCCACAAGCATACTCAGAAGGGCAAGTGCTCTGTATGCAAGAACGAATCGCAATTGGACGGAGTTAGGGATTATGCCAAAAGAATATGTCCTGTGTGCGGAGCAGAAATTCAGTGTATTAATATACGCGCAAAACGTTATACAGCATATTGCGCCAAGAAGATAGACTGGGCGAACAGCTGTGACACTGTGTATCATCAGATATTATCGGATGGTAAGTTCCTTAGCCGATACTTCTTTTCTATAACACGCTATGAGTATGACATTGACACCGGCGAAATAAACAGAAAAGATGAATTAACCGAATACCGCCGTGATTTTTGGGAAATTGTTCGTGAACAGCAAATTGCAGCGCTTGACTCGGTTTATGAAAAGAGAGCTGAATGGGAGAAAGTTAGTCGGAGATCTATTCGGTATGTTAAGCTCGGAGCATGCTGGCCGGGAAATCTCGTTGAACTGGTGCACGCAACTGGGATACCAACTATACAGAACATGGACATTGCCCCTCTCTGTGCAAAGTGGGACAGGCACATCATTGAATTGCTGAATGGCTTGAAAACGGCTCCCGTTGTAGAAAACCTTGGTAAAGAGGGTTTACATAGTCTTGCAGAGTCAATTATTTATGGTTATGGCGCTGCGGACGGGCTTGGAGTATGCTCTTCAAACAAGCCGTATAAATACCTCGGAGTGAGCAAAACAATTCTTCCTTTTTTCGCTGAAATTGATGTTTCTGTTTTTCAGGTAAAAGTGTGGAGAGAACTTGGACTGACGGAAAAAGACATTAAGGCATTTTGTAAGCTTTGTAACGAATGCGCTGAGCATTTAAGCGAGGTTTCAAAGATTATGCTTAAATATCGGTTGCCCATTGTTCGTCTTAGCAACTATCTTGAAAAGCAGCGGACAAAAATGCACCGTAAATCCAGTGTAGATGTTTTCTTCATAGATTATGTCGTGGCAGCAGAGAAGCTTGGATTTGACCTTATGGGCAATCGCGAATTATTCTTTCCGCAGGACATAAAGAAGGAGCATGACAGGTGCAATGACTTGGTGTTCATTAAGGAATCTACGGTTCAGAATGAACATTTGCAGAGAAGAACGAAACTGCTTGAGCGGCTTTCATACAAGGATAAGAAGTTTATTATTCGACCGCTGAGGACAATACAGGACTTTGTCAACGAAAGCAATAAGCTGGATCATTGCGTAAAGACTTATACTAAGCGGTGTGTTGAAGGAACTGCAAACATTTTCGGGCTTAGGAAAATTGATGAACCCGATGAACCGTATTTTACTGTAAATATAAGCAGCGACGGTAGGCTCATTGAAAATCACGGTCTTCACAACGTCTTGCCGACTTCAGAGGTCAAAGCCTTTGTTGATAAGTGGCTTAAGGTTGTAACTAAACGGTTGGAAAAGGAACCGATTGATGCATCCGAGAAGGAAGAAACCACACAGAATATACGAATAGGAGCGTAACACATGAAAACATGCCAGTATTACAAGGGCACCGAGCAAGTCGGTGCTGATTCGACAAGAATCCTCTGCTCATACATGGCGAGCGGCGGAAAAGTTTTCAAGAACAATGACCCGGAAAGTGCGGCTCTGATACAGTGCTGCTGGCACGCTGAGAAAGCGGAAAAGGAGTGTCCGCTTTGGAACGTTGAAACGGCGGACACCATTCTGGACAAGCCGGATGCAGTTTCGAATGACGAGGACGAAGATGTTGACGGAATCGAATTCAGCGAAGGTGAAAAGCTTCAGATGCTTGCGGACGGATTCTGCAAGATGAGTAAGACGTGCCCCTACTACTCCAGCGAATATGGAAAGGCCGAGGTGAACTATCTCGGCGCTATGGAATTCGAATGTGAACACACCAAGATGATATTCGCAGAGGAAAGCAAAGCCGGCGAATGGCTTGAAAGATGTTGCTCGGCACCGGAAAATTGCTATCACTACCGTAAGGCTAAAGAAGAGGAGGGACAGCCAGTGGAACAGCAGACATTCACGACGGAAATTACTGAAAAGACAGATACAATGCCAACTGAACGTCAGAACAGAGCGGCGCAGCTTACGCAGCGAATCCTGGCGAACGGATCAATTGCGGCGAACTCAATGATAGAGATGGGTCGAGATCTCAAGGCGGTTCGTGACGAGCGGCTTTTCACGGAACTTGGCTTCGGGTCGTTCGAGGAATACTGCGAGAAGAAGGTCGGAATCGGAAAACGGCACGGATACAACTTCATTCAGGTATATGAGAAATTCGGCGAGGAGAAACTGCAGCAGCTTCAGGGCCTGGGAATCACCAAGCTGTTGGAGATCGCAAAGCTGGACGATGAGGACGCTGAAGATCTCATGAGGAACAACGACGTTTCCGGGCTTTCCACCCGTGAGCTTTCTGCAGAAGTCGAGAAATACAAGAATAAGTATGAGCAGCTGACCATGCTGCTTGAGGAGGAAAAAAGCAAGAATGCTGAAAGTGCGTCACTTGAATCGCAGGTGGAGGAGCTGAAGCGGTTTGCCGCAATACTTAACGATGATTACAACAAAGCTCTCAAAGAAAAAGCGGAAGCTATTAAAGAACATCAGTCCGAGATGAAGAAGCTGACCGCTGACCGGGATAAGCAAATTAACGAGCTGAAAAAGAAGCAAACCGACTATGAGGAGCTTGAACAGCGATATAAAGAAATCGCAAGCCGTCCTGCAGAAATCTCCGAGGAAGAGCGGAACGTACTCATTCAGCAGGGACGCGATGAAATGTGTAAAGAAAAAGACGAGGACTGGAGCAACGTCGTTGAACTGGCAAGAAAGACGGCGACCCGAAATACAGAGAAGAAATTTACTGAGGAAATCAACAGCCTCAAGACTCTGAACGACGAACTGCGCAAGGTCGCTGACGGTGCCAAGGAGTCCACGAAGAAGTACAAGGACGAGGTTGAAAAGCTGAAAGCCGAAAATGCTGCTTTGCAATCGAATGCACAGGTGGTCGAGGCTCCTGCACCCTCTCCGACGAGCGGCGCACGGGATAAGGTAAAGTTCTACTTTAAGCAGATAGAAACAGCATTCACCGCCGCGACAGAGGCTGTGTCCGAGGCTGATACCGAAGAGCGTGCCGAGCTTACTTCTGCGCTTAAGAAGGTACTTGAGCGCATGGGCGCCACGCTTGAGCAGACCGAATGATAAAAATGATTGTTTTCGGGCAGGAGCTTCCCTGCCCGGATATAATCGGTTGAAAAGGTGAGAAATCGTGAAGAAAATCAATGATAACACGAACAGTTGCGGTCACTGCAAATATGCTTTTGTCAAGAAGTTTGGCACAAGCGTATATTGCCAGATACGCGATGATATGCTGAAAGGTATCAGCTCAAAAGCCTGTGAAAAGTTTGAAGAACGCCCTGATAAAGTGGAGGAAAGAAAATGGTGACGAGTGATAACTTACGGCTAACGATGAATATGTTTGCGAAAGAGGTACACCAGAATGCCGTTGACCATGGATGGTGGGGCGATCCGCGCAGTTTCGGAGAATTGATAGCCCTTTGCCATGAGGAGCTTTCCGAGGCGCTGAGAGAATACAGAAACGGGCATCAGCCGAACGAAACATACCATGGCGAGGACGGCAAACCGGAGGGAATCCCTACGGAACTTGCTGATGTTATCCTCCGCGTTCTGGATATGTGCGGACACTATGGCATAGATATTGGCTCTATGCTTGCCGAAAAGAACGAATACAACAAAGCACGATCGTTCAAGCACGGAGGAAAGGTGATATGAGTAAACACGGTGATATAAACTGTTGTCCAACAGTTGAGACAAAGGCGGACGGCACAAATTGGCTTGAAAAGACCCACGAAAGCTATAACAATTACTACAAAACTTATTATGCGGCGTGGTGCAGAAAGTCGGGATTGCCGATGCTGAATTCATCTTGTTGGGAGCGAATCCAGGCTGAGAAACTATATACGGTCAGCCGTGCCAAAAAGGAACACGTTTGCATTGATAAGAGTAAAGTGTGCGGATGGTTTCGTCTTTGGCATGGATATGTTCCTCTGTTCAAAGCGGTAAGATGACATTGAGGAGTGAACAAAATGTGCAAGCGTAAAAATCATTACGTTGATAGGATACCACATTCCGAAGATGAACACATTGCTGAACTCTATCAATCTGGTATGTCGATAATTCAGATCGCGGCAAAATACAAGTGTTCATTATCATTGATTGGTGACAGATTAGACAGCGTAGGAATTCAAAAAAGACAGAGTGACTGCATAAATATAGGTTTTTCATTGGTTCCAGACGATTGTGATCCACCAGAAAGTTGCTTCAACTGCAAATATCCGGATTGCCGTATGCAGAATAGTCCTCGAACCCTCAAAGAAAAAAGCTATATAAAGGGTGCAATGAAATGACAAATCACGAACGTTTTATGAGAATTCCACCCAAAGCGCTTATCGAAAAGAATTTTGCGTGGCACATGGTATTCTGTTCTTTCGTTGAAGAAAATCAGAAATATTGTGCCAGAATGAAACCTAACATTACCATTTGCCGAAAGTGCGTCAATGAGTGGTTGAGCAGGAAAGATGAAAGTGGGATGAATAATCATCAAAGACTTTTTTCCATGAATTCTACAGAATTAGCGTTGGAGTTGGACGTTGCCGGATGTGCTCTAGTACCAGATAAACATAAACAATGTGATGGTAATGCGGAAGGCAATATGTGCTCATATTGCCTTTACAGATGGCTGGAAATGGAGGAAGAAAAGTGACATACGGTTATATAAGAGTTTCGTCAGACAAACAGACCGTTGAAAATCAGCGCTTTGAAATAAATAATTTCTGCAAGCGCGAGGGACTTAAAGTCGACGGCTGGATAGAAGAAACGATAAGCGGAACGAAAGCATACAATAAGCGCGAACTGGGGAAATTACTTAAAAAGGTTCAGAAAGGTGATCTTATCATCTGTGCCGAGTTATCACGACTTGGAAGAAATCTGTTCATGATCATGGAGATACTTAACATCTGTATGACAAAGGAGTGTAAAGTCTGGACCATTAAGGATAATTATCGGTTAGGCGATGATATTCAGAGCAAGGTGCTTGCATTTGCTTTTGGGCTTTCAGCAGAGATTGAGCGAAACCTTATAAGTCAGCGAACTAAAGAAGCGCTTGCACGAAAACGCTCAGAGGGAGTTGTCTTAGGCAGACCCCAAGGTGCTAAAAGCTCGCATACTAAGCTTTCTGGAAAGGAAGAGGTGATTAGGGAGTTAGTCGCGCGGGGTGTTTCAAAATCTGAAATCGCGAAAATATTCAAGGTAAATCGTGACACTGTAAGCAAATTTATAAAAAATAACGGCTTGGAGCAGGAAGGAAATTAATACAATGAATGAACGTAAAAACTGACTGCTGACGAGCGGCAACGCGTTTACATCAAGTTTGGTGGTCACTGCGCTTATTGCGGCTGCGACATCACAATCAAGGATATGCAGGCAGATCATGTTGTTCCGCTGCACCTTGGCGGTGCTGACAACATCTCAAACCTCTATCCTGCTTGCCGCGCCTGTAATCACTACAAGTCCACGTTTACTATGGAGAAGTTTCGGAAAATGATACGGCGTGCGCCGGCGGTGCTTATGAAAAACAGCGCAACATACAGGAACCTCGTCCGGTTCGGGCTAATTAAGCACCCGGAAAAAACTGTGTTGCGGTTTTATTTTGAAAGGGAGTGAGCGAGAATGACAACAGAAGAAGCAATCAAAATCATACGCAGGAAAACAAGCATTCCCGAAAATAGAGAAATCTTTGAGATTATTGAAAAGGCTTACGATATGGCTATCGAAGCCCTCGAAAAGCAGATATCCAAGAAACCTATCCAAAACCGCAATGAAGGAATACGATACACAAGCACCTATTCTTGCCCCAGCTGTGGAGGCAGATTTTCTGGAACAGGGATAGCCGATTACTGCTACCATTGCGGGCAGGCTTTAAAGTGGGATGATATGTTCCGGGAGTGTTTCGGCGAGAATTACATTGATGATGAGGTAGAGAAATGAGTGAACACATAACGCGCGAACGCGCATTGGATAAATCGTGTGGGAGGTGATTAAGAGTGAAAGGAGAACTTAAGATACAGCGTGACCCGACCAGAAGAAAGTTCCGGTGTCCAGTATGGACTGTTACGCTTTTTGCGTGGGAGTTCCCACTCGATAAATTCAGAAAGCGCATTGTGGCCGCAATACGTAAAATGGACGGGTTTGTCGGGTGGTGTGATCCCAAGGTGTTCTTCCATGAAGATGACAGAGGGATGCTTTATTTCGCGCTTTTTGACAGCCAGGCACATGCAGAAGCTGCAAGAGATTTGATTCGCACCGAGTTTCCAGAGCAGAGCGTCGGCGCAAACTGCTGCTTACATTATGCCGCAAGGGAACCTATCGAGCAGGAATCCAAGAGCGATATGGGATTTACAGAATTCCTCGCAAAGATGATCCAGAATTCCGTAAATGGAGGGAACAAGCACAATGAGTAAAAAGCGGTGTCATTTCTGCGAAGATCTCAAAATGCTGAAAAGCAAGGTCGATACCCCATCGGAAATAAAGTCGGTGTATTTAACAACGCTGGTAAGAAAGTTGATTGTTAATGGCAGGGTTAAAAGCTGGTGCGACTATGGCAGTTACAAGCTGAGATTTTGTCCGGAATGCGGTCGGATAATTGAACAGGAGGGACAATATGAATAACGACGAAAACGGGTATTACATGTCAATATACATGTGCAAGCTTTGCGGTGAAATTCTTGTAGGTGTAAAAGAGAAAATCACAGACAAGCACTTGGCAATTAGCATCACAGATGCAGTTGGTTGTCTTGGCAAAGGAGCATTTTCATATGTGAGAAGAAAAACACCTCACTCATGTGATGACGGTAGCGTTGGCATTGCTGATCTAATCGGAATGAAGTATTTTGAGGAACAGAAATCATGAGCGAATACATAACCATAGGTGATTGCGCCGCGATATTCCAGGGGCGCAACCTGGACAAAGCCAAGCTGAACACCGAGGGCAAGGGAATCCCCTATATCGTTGGGGCATCCTGCATGAAAGATGCTCGGCTGAAATGCGAAAAGTACTGCGAGGACTTCGAGAACGAAACAATATCCAAGTTGGGCGATATCCTCGTTTCAACCGTAGGAACGCTTGGAAAGGTCGCGATAAATGATATAGGCGATTGTGTCCTTTCACGGCATGTTTGCGCAGTTCGCTTTGTTCCGGAAATACTTCCTGAATACGGTCTGTTATGCCTTCTGGCGTCGCTGGAACTATGCATACCGCCTGATGATGGCACGCAGACGGGCTTTTCTCGAAAGCTCGATTGCTCAGAGATCGAGAAATTACCCTTGGTATACATCGTTCCTGATAAGCAGCGTGAAACCGTTGAGAAGATGGTGCTGCTTGCATCATCATTCCAGAATATGAAATCAGTAGACAAGCTGGAAAATATGCCGGACGCTCCGATTGAGTTGGCGGGTTGGTTTAAGAAAAGGGCTTCCAAACTCATAAAGGAGCAGAACCGTGCTCTTGATGAGATAGTAGCAACCATCAAATCCGGGTGGGACAACGCCCCCGAGGAAATAATACAGCTTATGTTGGAGGACATAAAGACATGAGAATTGACAGCGCAATAATTGAAGTGCTTGCAAAAGCAGAAGTAAGCGGCAACACGCTGCGCCTCACAGAACAGCTTGACAGAAAGACATATCAGCAGGTAAGCAAGGTGCTTTCGGCAATCGGCGGTAAGTGGAACAGTCCCAAGAAGTGCCACATCTTCGCTGACGATGTAGAGGATATCCTGCAGAGCATTATCCTCACAGGCGAATACACCAGCGAGAAGACGGAGTACCAGTTCTTCCCGACCCCGGACGAGCTTGCCGCCGAAACGGTAAGACTTGCGAACATCACGTCTGACGATGTGTGCCTTGAGCCTTCGGCAGGCAGAGGAGCAATCGCCAAGTATATGCCCGGCTGTGACTGCGTGGAGCTTAATCCGAAAAACCGCGCTTTCCTCGAAGAGCAGGGATTCATGCTGGTGCACGATGATTTCATGACATTTGAGCCGGACAAGAAGTACAGCGTGGTCGTCATGAATCCGCCGTTCACCAAGCAGCAGGACATTATCCACGTCACCAAGGCAATCCACATGGCTACACGCTGCGTTGTCGCAATTATGTCGGCGTCGATTCTGTTCCGGACTGATAAGCGCACGGCGGAGTTCCGCGCTCTTGTGGAAAACTATGGCGGTACCATTGAGCCGTTGCCGGAAAGTTCGTTCAAGGAGAGCGGCACAGCTGTGAATACCTGCAGAGTAGTTGTAAGCAAGGTTTAAAACTAAATCTTAGAAAGAAGGTGATATAATTGAGTTTCGCAGAAATCTTAGAGCAGAATATAAATCACACCTTATTAAGGTTTCCAGTAGCTTCAGTGGAAGTGAAGCTCTCAGAGCCGACAGTTACACCGCTAAGTGAGTTAGTGAACATATCGGCTATATGTGAATCGGCTGAGAGGAATACTGCTGCTCCATACGATCTTCTGAACGTTAGACGGCTTGTGTGTCTCTTGGCAAAGCCAAGAACTACAACGCTTGAAACGCTGCTTGCTGTCGATTTTTTAATCAATATAGATTACATATCTCGGTTTTGCATTTTAGGTTCAGCAGAGCGCGATAAGCTGATCGAGCGAATCGTATATGTTTCCGAGCGCTATAATGTTTCGCTTGCAAAAGTGGTTAATTTTGTTAAGTACCAAGTCTATATGGGGCAACAGCTCGACATTGCTCTTGTGGAGGCAGAAAACTTGCTGACTAATCAATCACAAAAGGAGGAGGACACATGATAATCAAGAAACTCGCAAAGCTTGTGAAAAAGACACATTACCTTGGCATAACTTCCACGACCAACGAGCAGTCACAGCAGTGGCTCGGAGGAAACTGGGGTCTTTACGACATTTCCGATTTGCCGTCAATAACGTATGAACAGGCTTGTGCCATGTTCGATTTCAGTGCAAAGACAATCGACAAGACATGGGACGATAACGACGGAGCATGGATACTTGCCAAAAAGGTTGAAACGGCCTGCAAATTCAGAAGATTTGAAGCAGACGAAATCGAAATACACTCGACATTCTTCGGAGATGAAGAGATGAAAGTCGTTGTCGACAAAGACCAGACTGCGTTTGCGTTTATTCCCGCTGAGCTGCTTTCGCCCGTCGTTGAAACAGAATATACACAAAAGGTGCTTATTCAGGGCGAGGACGATGCTACATATCTGCTTGTATACAACGGTTTACAGTTGGTTGCAATGATTCCGTCACTTCGTATTCCGAAAGGAATGGTGGACTCCTGGCAGGAATCGCAGACCAAGATTTACAACTGCATGAGCCTTTATCTGAATACTTTGGCAGCTGAGGAGGAACGAAGAGCGGCAAGCGATTCCGAGGTCGAACATCAGTATACGTTCGATGAGAACGAGGACACGGAGGACGAGGAAGATGCTGAATAACGAAATAGGAAGTCAGTTGAAAAATTTACGAGAAAGAAAAGGCTTAACTATTGAGCGGGTAGCCTATGCTGTTGATGAGATCCCCAGCGAGGTCGAGTTTTGGGAGAGCGGCAAGCTCAAGCCCTGCGCCGATGCGAAGAGAAAGCTGGAGTTCCTGTTTAGCTGTTTTGGTGACGATCACAAGGAACTTGCAAAGGTAAACGAGGAAAACTATTCCGACTTTTTCAATTATCCAGAATGCATTGACGTTCCTGAAAATTTCCCATCTTGGCTCAAGGCACACGGCTTTTTCGCTGCCCCAGCCTCACTTGGACATCATGGAAACCAGCGCGGTGGGCTTTATATACACTCTAGGCAAGTTGCAGTCGAATTGGAGAAATATACGCGAAACTTCGGATTGCAGTGGAACGACAGCAGGAGCGCTTGGCTCGTCGGAATGTTCCATGACCTTTGCAAGGTCGATGATTACTGCTACAACTGGTCCGGCGACAAGTGGGAATGGAACAAGAACCAGATACTCACAGGTCATGGTGAAAAGTCCCTGATAATGCTCCAGCGGCATATTACCCTCACTGAACAGGAGATAGCGTGTATTCGCTGGCACATGGGGTCGTTTACAGACCAGAAGGAATGGGAGTATTACGGCAGAGCGGTCAAACGGTACCCGGCTGTACTCTTTACTCACACTGCTGATATGTACGCGTCGCGCGTTCTGGGGGTATAAATGCAGCACATAGAAGATAACGAACAGATGATACTTATTCGCTGGGCGCAGTTCGAAAGCGGCAGACACCCCGAGTTGTCGTTGCTGTTTCATGTCCCGAACGGCGGCAAGCGCAGCAAGGTCGAAGCTGCAAGGTTTAAGGCGATGGGAGTGCAGGCGGGTGTTCCAGACCTGTTCCTCCCTGTTCCGCGCGGCGCTTATCACGGACTGTTTATCGAGATGAAAGCTCCCAAGGGGCGGACGTCTAATGCACAGAACACTTGGATAGAAAAGCTGAAGAGCAACGGATATGCTGTCAAGGTGTGCTATGGATTTGAGTCAGCTCAACAAACGTTGCTCTCATACCTTGACGAAAAATAGCTGTTTGCAATCAATTTCAACAAGGAGGTGTAGCTTATGGCTAAGAAGAGAAACTGCAGGCGGACGCCGGAAGAGGCAAGCATACACGAGGAGGCTGTAAAACTCCGCAAAATGACTGATGCTCAGCTTGTCGAAAAGGTTCGCTCTGCGTCTGCAGCGGCAAGTAAGATGCCTGCAGCACAGGTATCTTCGGCAAAGAGTGCCGCTGAATTCCTCGAGGCATTCGCAAATGCCAATATTCCGGGCGTGGGGAAGATAACACTCAAGAAGATGAAAACATTCGCAAAAGACAACGGATATCTTTAATAAAGGGGATTGGACGATATTATGACGGTAGAAGAATTAAATAAATATTACCTGCTGGAGGACGCTATTCGAGATGATAAAGAGAGAATTGCGAGGATTGAAGCAAAACTCTGTGGTTCCAGCGTCTTCGATACGAGCGGTGTTCCGAAGAATCCTACGCCGCACAACCATACCGAGGACAGCTTTATCGAGCTGGCACACCTCAAGACAGAACTTGGCAATGAGGTCAAGGAGTATGAGGCTTTGAAAGTCAGGATCGAGCGGTATATCGCACGTATCACCGACCTGCTTATTAAGCGCATCATGGAGAAGCGAGTTCTCAAGCATAAAAGCTGGAGGACTGTTGCGGAGGAGCTCGGTGGGGGGAACACCATCGACTCCGTCAAGAAGATGTACTATCGCTACATATCGGACAACCCTGATTAAGTTGTCACCAATGTCCCCCATGTCCCGTCCAATGCGTGATATAATGAAAACATAATCAGATGCAATGCACTCCTCAATTTTTGCGTTCTCGCCCGGCGCAATATAAAATTGAGGAGGTTTTATGTTACCCAGGAAAAAATGTGAAGAAATCAAAGTGGTTGAGATGCCGCCTATCAAGGAGTATCTGAAAGAGATACAGCGCGACGGCAGCGAACTTGGAGCCGATGAGGTGTTAAAGGACACGCTCAAATGGCTCGATTCGCGTGGGTTGAAAAACGCTGTATCAATGCAGATGGTCGAGCAGTATGCATTCTCCGTGGCTCGATGGATACACCTTGAGCGGCTTATCTCAAAGTATGGCTATATCGCCAAGCACCCGACCACCGGTGCACCTATTCAATCTCCGTATGTAGTGATGGCTCAATCTTACATGAAACAGGTCATCGCGATACGGAGTGAAATCAATCTTCAGCTTAAAGAATCACGTCCCGCGCCGACGACGTACGTTCGGGAGGTGGTTTACGGTGAGTAACGAGCTGAACTATTACCTTGCGGACGTTGAGGAGCTTATCCCCTATGCGCGAAATGCCAGGACGCATTCCTCTGCACAGATAACACAAATTGCCGCGTCAATAAAAGAGTTCGGGTTCCTCGCCCCTATCGTCATTGCCGAGGATAACACGATTTTGTGCGGTCACGGTCGCTTTTACGCCGCGCAAAAACTGGGCTTAAAGAAAATACCCTGCGTCAAGGAATCACACCTCACCGAGGCGCAGAAACGCGCATATATCATCGCAGACAATAAGCTGAGCATTAACGCAGGCTGGGATGATGAGTTGCTTGCTGTGGAGCTGTCAGACCTGCAAGGCGAGGGCGTTGACCTATCCATCACAGGTTTTGACGAAAAGGAACTTGCGGACTTATTCGATGATAAAAGCAAATCTGATGTTGAAGATGACGGGTACGACCTGTCAGCCGCATTGGAGAAAGCGGCATTTGTACAGCGCGGCGATATCTGGACGGTAGGCAGACACCGTCTGATGTGCGGCGATGCTACCAGCACCGATGATGTTGCCGCTCTGATGGGAGGCAAGCGCGCGAACCTGCTCCTGACAGACCCGCCGTATGGCGTATCGTTCAAATCATCGAGCGGCTTGACCATTCAGAATGACAGCATAAAGGACGAAGATTTCTACAGCTTCCTTAAATCGGCTTTCAGCGTGGCGGTCGACTGCCTTGAAAAGGGAGCGGCGGCATACATCTTCCATGCTGATACGGAAGGACTGAATTTCCGCCGGGCTTTCGTTGACGCCGGCTTTCATCTCGCTGGCTGCTGTATCTGGGTCAAAGATAGTCTGGTTTTAGGGCGGAGCGATTATCAATGGCAGCATGAGCCGGTTCTATATGGATTCCTGCAAAATGGTAAGCACTCATGGTATTCAGACCGAAAGCAGACCACCATATGGAATTTCGCTAAGCCTAAGAAAAATGCGAACCACCCCACGTCGAAACCGCTTGACCTGCTTTCATACCCCATTCAGAATTCCACGCAGGAAAATGCTATCGTGCTTGATACGTTCGGAGGGAGCGGCTCAACGCTTATGGCGTGCGAGCTGACAAACAGGATATGCTATACGATGGAGCTGGACGAGAAGTACGCTTCTGTTATCCTGCGGAGATATGTTGATGATACCGGACGTTCTGACGATGTATTTGTAGAGCGAAACGGTGAAAAAATCCCGTATGCTTCACTTGCAAAGGCGGTGGAGCATGAGTGAACTGACTTTAGGCAGTCTGTTTGATGGCAGCGGCGGCTTTCCCCTCGGAGGAATACTTGCGGGAATAACTCCGCTGTGGTCCTCGGAAATAGAACCATTTGCAGTCTGTGTCACAACCAAGCGACTGCCGCAGATGGAACACTACGGCGACGTGTCTGCGCTTAACGGCGCGGAGCTACCGCCTGTCGATATTATCACATTTGGCAGTCCGTGTCAGGATATGAGCATTGCCGGAAAGAGGAGTGGCTTGGACGGCGCACGTTCCAGCCTGTTCTATGAGGCAGTCAGGATAATCAAGGAAATGAGGTGTGCAACAAATGGCAAATACCCGCGATACTGCGTGTGGGAGAACGTTCCCGGAGCATTCAGCTCAAACGGCGGTGAGGACTTTCGGTGCGTCCTCGAAAGCCTGTGTAAAATCAAAGACGAAACCGTTTCTGTTCCTCGATATGAGAGATGGACAGCAGCAGGATATATCATGGCAAAAGACTTCTCCGTTGCCTGGAGAGTCTTTGACGCTCAATACTGGGGAGTACCCCAGAGAAGAAAACGCATCTACCTTATCGCAGATCTTGATTCCGAATGCGCCGGAAAGATATTGTTTGAGTCCGAGGGCGTGTCGCGGTATTCTGCTGAGAGCTTCCGCGCGTGGCAAAGAACTGCCGCCGTTGCTGAGGGCGGCATTGGAGCGGCAAGCGGGGGCTTAATGAACGCTGCCGGCTTTTGCGCGGAGCATTCGGCGAAAGCACGTGGAATCGGCTACGAGGAAGAAACCTCGCCCACGCTCCGCGCTGGGACGATACCAGCAACTGTCTACGAAAATCATTCACAGGACACACGGTATACCGGACCGCTTGATGTCGCTCCAACAGTAAGTTCGACCTATGGAATGGGCGGGAACAATCAGCCGTTTGTTGTGACCAAAGAAACGAGATGTTTTGATGTAAGATTTACCTCCGAGGGAACAAAGAATGCCAGGCATAATTGCTATGAAACTACTACGTCGCGGACAATAGATACCGGCGGTAATGCGCCGGACTCCAACCAAGGCGGGGTTGCCGTTGTATCCGTCCAAGGCTCGATGATAGGCAGAACGGGCAAGAACGGACCGCAAGGCAGAGGAGTGAACGAGGACGTTTCTTTCACGTTGAACGCTACCGACCGTCACGCAGTAGCTTTTTCGCCGACGCGGGTATACAGCACGAGCAAGAACTCATACCACACAGAAGCTACCGAGAATGTTGCAGGCACTCTTGTGGCATCTGATTATAAGGATCCGCCGACCGTTGCGGAAGAACCTCGATACATCGTCCGGCGGCTCATGCCTACAGAGTGCGCCCGGCTGCAAGGCTTTCCGGATTGGTGGTGCACCGACCTCGAAACAGAAGATCCGACCGATGGTGAGCTTGAATTCTGGCGGCAGGTATTTGAAACCCATCGTAATATAACGAGCGGCTCGAAGAAGGCAAAGTCAGATAAGCAGCTTCGCGCATGGCTTAAAAGTCCTCACAGCGATTCAGCGGAATACAAGCTGTGGGGGAATGGCGTTGCTTTGCCCTGCGTTTTCTTTGTCCTTTCGGGCATTGTTTACTATTCACAGTTGAATGTTGAAAGTTTGTGAGTTTATTCTCTTGATATGTGTCCCTTTCGGAGTTAATATATAGCTGGTCAGCAGGCAGCACCGAGCGGCATAATATACACATAATTCCGCTGTACATTTCGTGTAATATATTGTTCCTAAACCGCTTGATATTATCTCGCTTTAGAGTTAATATGTACACACCGAAAGGGAAAACAAAGCCAAACGGAGGACACGACAATGAAAAACACACAGGTACAGATCGAGGGCATTAAGAACCAGACCATAGGCGTTGAGGTCGAGATGAACAACATAACAAGAGCGAAAGCCGCGCAGATCGCCGCTGAGTTCTTCGGAACGCATCGCCACGAAAACACCGCCGGCCGCAACGGATACTGCACCTTCTCCGCTTGGGACAGCGAGGGGCGCGAGTGGAAATTCCAGAAAGACGTAAGCATTCACGGACCTGACGGTGAAAAGTGCGAAATGGTAACTCCAATCCTTACATACAGCGATATCGAAACACTTCAGGAACTCATTCGCCGACTTCGCAAGGCAGGAGCCAAGAGCGACGCAACAAGGGGCTGCGGGGTACACGTTCACATCGGCGCACAGGGACACACGCCGCAGAGCCTCAGAAACCTCGCCAATATAATGGCAAGCCACGAAAGCCTTTTAGCAAGCGCCCTCAACCTCGACAGAGGAAGAATGAACCGCTACTGCCGCACGGTAAGCCCCGCATTCCTCGAACAGCTCAACCGCAAAAAGCCCCAGACCATGGCAGAGCTTGCGGACATCTGGTACACGAGCCAGAATGCAAGCTACGGCCGGTCAGCGCACTACAACGACAGCAGATACCACATGCTTAACCTGCACGCCACTTTCACCAAGGGCACGGTTGAGTTCAGGCTTTTCCAATTCGACGCACCGAGCGGCACAAAGCAGAATGGGCTTCACGCAGGACAGCTCAAGAGCTACATACAGCTTTGCTTAGCGCTCAGTGCGATGGCAAAGAACGCAAAGAGCGCAAGCCCCAAGCCCCAGCAGGTGGACAACCCTAAATACGCGATGCGCACTTGGCTCCTTCGCCTTGGATTTATCGGGAACGAGTTCAAGACCGCAAGAGAAACTTTCACAAACCGTCTGAGCGGCGATGGAGCTTTTCGAAACGGCAGAACAGCATGACCCCGGCAAACCGCCCCTGACCGCTTCGGCGGTCTTAGGGTGGTAGAAGGGCAATTCTTCAGAAAGGACGTATTGTTATGAAAGAAAAACTTTACTTGGCTTATGGCAGCAACCTCAACATTGTTCAGATGATCATACGCTGTCCGGACGCGAAATTCTACGGAACGGCTGAAATCAAAGACTACGAGCTACTTTTCAAAGGTAGCAAGACCGGGGCATACCTGACCATTGAACGGCGAAAAGGCTCTAACGTTCCTGTGGGCGTATGGGCGGTCACGGAGCGCGACATTAGCGCCTTAGACCGCTACGAGGGTTTCCCTGCATTTTACTACAAGAAGGAATTCCGACAGCAGATATGGGGTAGGGACAGCGAGGACTTGGGCGTGCGCGACTGCTTTGCTTACATCATGCATGAGGATAGGCGGATAGGGATACCAAGTCCGGTGTACATCAACACCTGCAGAGAAGGCTACAAAGATTTCGGATTTGATATCAATATCCTGATGGACGCAGTAATGAGAAGCAAGGAGGCAACACTATGAAAGAAACCACATCAAGAAGAGCGGCGCAATGCCCCAAGTGCAGCGCGATTTATACCGCACCGCCTGCAATATCGCGTGATGACGGTCACACGCTCATATGCCCGGAATGCGGCACAAGAGAGGCTTTGAAGAGTATCGGAGTGTCAGCCGAGGAGCAGAGCAAGATCATCGACATCATTCACCGCTGCTACAAAAGGTAAAATACACATGATATCTGCGAAATCTTTGTGCAGGATATCCTTTTGCAATCGCTTGCAATTCCGTCGCTTTAGAGTTAATATGAACATACCGAAAGGAAATACACATCAAGCAGGAGGAAAAGAATATGTGGACACAGGGAGCAATAGGAATACCGAGCGGCAACGGCGGTATGACATCGGTGAGCTACTGGGTGAAACACTATGATAACGAAAGCCAGTTCGGAATTGACAACGGCAGGATCTCAAAGCTAACACTTGTCCAGGACAGCAAAGTGGTGTACAACTACGACCGAGGCGAGGACGTCGAGCCTCAGACATCAGAAGCGGAAAAGGCGCTCGCTATCCTGCTGAAAGAGTACAACTGATACCTCAACACGGCATCAATAAAATGGCAGAGAACGGCGCAAGGGCGCTGTTCCTGCCTTTTGCCGATGTGAACGCCCCTTCAAGGTACTGTGACCCGGGGGCGGGGTGAGGTGAGGCTCGCCGACGCCCAATTTTCGCCTAGTCATGGAGAAAAAAACGGGTCACTTGAATTGAAAAAAATATTTTTGGGGGTATTAGAAAAATGGCAAGGAAAAAAGCACAGGAAACCGAGGTCAAAAAAACGGTGTCGGAGGCGGCTACAAAGCCAGTTCCGGGCGGGGCAAAAGCCACGCCTAGCGGCAAGAAAACGGCGAAAAGCGGAGCGAAACCCGCTAAAAGTAGTGAAAAAGGCGGTTCAAGCGGAGCGAAACAGACTAAAAGCACCGCGAAAGGAAGTGCGGACACCAAGCGCAAGGCTACGAAGAAAACAGCGCCGGAAGCCGCCGCAGATAAGCCGGCGCGCACGCCACGCAGAAAAGCGGCTGATGTTCCCTCTGTGAGCGGCGACAGTGCGGTTTTTAACGCGGCGGCAAGGCTGGATGCTATGGAGGAAGAAGCGCGTACAGAGGCGGCACAGGACGCACGTCCCGCGACCTCGGAGCCGGCGGGGATCATTTACTCGCTGAAAGCTGGAGCGCAGATATTCGTGAAGACCGCCGACATTGTAGCGGCGACCGGAAAGACTACGTCATGGATCCGCGACATAACAGCGCGCGGGATCATCAAGGAAACCAAGACAAAGCATGGTACGCTCTACGACTTTACGCAGACCATGAGGGCTTATTGCGCGTCGCTGGAATCGCGCCGGAGCGATGATGATACCGCTGATGTGGAGCTTAAGCGGAAAAAGGCAGAGGCAAAACTCAAGGAGTCCAAGGCGGTCATCGCGGAAATGCAGGCAAAGGAATTCCAGGGCAAAATGCACCGTTCAGAGGACGTACAGAAAATGACCGCCGACCTGCTCTACTTCGTTCGCGGCGGGCTTGTGGCTCTTGCCGGAAGATGTGCCACTGACTGCGCTGCGTCCTCCGAGCCTGCCGAGGTGCAGAAGATCATTGAGCATGAGGTTCATGAGATCCTTAAGGACTTATCCGAATACAAGTATGATCCGAAAAGATATGACGAGCTGGTGCGGCAGCGGACTAACCGTGAACTTGACGATGACTTCGACGATGGAGAAGATGAAGAATAAATCGGCGTGAAGTTAGTAAGCACCGGATTTCAGAGGGTGGATACAGCTTATTCGATAATATCTTTTTCAGATATTTTTGCAATTTGTCCCGAATGTCCCCCATGTCCCTTTATATTTGTGATACAATATAATCGAAAAAATACCGTTTGAGGCGACGGACACAGAGCCAACATTCAACCAGTCTGATCACCGCGCCCAAGCGGTATTTTTGTTCGATTCAAACAGAGTAATAGCGCGGGCTTGCAACACCGCGCAGACGATACAAGGCGCAGGGGCTTTCTCCTTTGACCCTGCGCAGATTTCAGAGCCGCACAGTGCCGCGCCTTAGCGCGTGCGGTGCAAATCCGCAGGCTCTTGTCAAGACGTTGCGTACACAATACACGGCACAGGCGCGGACTACTCATCCGTTCGCGGTGAAACAGAGGTAATGCGGGAGCGCACTATCCGAGGTGGAACTGTGGTGTTCGTGTGGCAGTAGCTCAGTTGGCAGAGCGGGGGACGCAATCCCTATGTCGGCGGTTCAAGTCCGACCTGCTGTCTTGGGACGGTGGTATATGTCGGGATACGGTTATGGTAAAAAGTCAGTATTTATACTGGTTCAGCCCACTGCCGGCGGGTTCGATCCCCGCTGCCGCCTACCTATCGACCCTCGCTGCACATGAACGGCAGGGGTTGTCCTTTCAAATGTCGAAAGCGGCTGTTGTGCTAGGCAACAACCGCAACACGGGAACGCAGCGCGGCAAGATGACGCGCAAGATCTTCTGTGTGCAGTTAGGTGCTAATCTCACACAGGAAAAGTGCCAGCGGGGCAGGACCCGCCGTTCCCGCCTTTTCGGGTGCATGGCTCAATGGTAGAGCACCGGACTTTTAATCCGGATCATGTGGGTTCGATTCCCACCGTACCCACCAAGCCCTATGCGGCTTTAATTCGGGCGATAATATCAATAAATCCGTGTGTCAGAAAGGGGTTTGAGCGGCGGGAGGTGGCGGTGTGTTCCGAGAATCAGAAAAAGATCGGGTGAACAAGCTGAACGCCTGCCTTGCGAAGATCCTTAGCGGCATGAAGCCGCCGGAAGACCTTACAGTATCGCAGTGGGCGGACAAGAACCGCCGGCTTACCTCCGAGTCATCAGCGGAAGTCGGCAAGTGGCGGACGTCGCGAACTCCGTATATGTTTGATATCCTGGACAGTTTTACTGACCCGCTTATCGAGCATATCGTAGTTGTCGCCGCGTCGCAGGTCGGCAAGTCTGAAACCATTAACAACATGGTCGGATACTGCATAGACCAGGACCCCGGACCGATACTGCTGATACAGCCCACGATTGACGATGTTAAGCGTTACTCGGAAATGAGAATTGCGCCGATGATCCGTGAAACGCGCTGCCTTAAGCGCAAAGTCGCTGATCCCAAGTCACGCGACGCAGCGAACACCAAGCGGCAGAAGTCGTTCCCCGGCGGCGTGCTCGTCATGACTGGTTCGAACGTGGCGCACGATCTTTCTTCAATGCCTATTCGTTACGTCTTCGGCGACGAGCGCGACAGGTGGGCTACGAGTGCTGGTTCTGAGGGAGACCCGTGGGAGCTGGCGGTTGCAAGAACGAGAACGTTCTACAACAAGAAGATGGTCGAGGTCTCAACGCCGACTGTAAAAGGGGCGTCAGCTATCGAAAATTCTTACAACTTAGGCACGATGGAGCGGTGGAAAACCCAATGCCCCCATTGCGGCGAATATGTCGAGATCACATTTGATAATATCAGATTTGAGTACGAGGCAGCCGAAAAGGGCGACAAGAAGATATTCCACATCACGGAACTGTTTTATGTGTGCCCGGAATGCGGCGGCATATCCGACGAACACACGATGAAAAGTCAGCCAGCGAAATGGGTCGCCACGGTTCCCGAAGCCAGAAAGCACCACAAAACGCGCTCGTTCTGGCTGACCGCATGGGTTTCGCCGTGGGCAACCTGGGAGTCGATAATATTACAGTTCCTGCAGGCGGGGACAGACTCCGCAAAGCTGCAGGTCGTGTATAATACGCAGTTCGGCGAGCTCTGGGAAGAGCGCGGCGACATGGCATCAGAAGATGATGTTATGGCGCGGCGTGAAGTCTATGAGGCAGAAGTGCCGGACGGCGTACTGTTGCTCACCTGCGGTGTGGATACACAGGACGACCGACTAGAATATGAGGTCGTGGGACACCGGCGATACGGTGAAACATGGGGCATAAAGAAAGGCGTTATCCTTGGACGCCCTGACACAGAGGAAGTCTGGGAGCGGCTTGACGAGGTATTATCTCATAAATACAAGTTTAAAAGCGGGGTTTCGTTGCAAATCTCGCTTACTTTTATCGACGAGGGCGGACACTTTACACAGGAAGTCCGCCAGCACTGTCTTGCCCGTCAATATGACCATGTGTTTGCGATAAAGGGCGCGAACCGTCCGGATATACCGTACACCGCGCCGCCTAAGAAACAAAAAATCGTGGTCAATGGCAAGGTTATCGGGCAGGTGTGGGTGTATGAGATAGGCGTTAACGCCGGCAAGCAGAAGATCGTGGACAACCTCCGCGTTCAGTCGCCCGGCGCTAACTATTGTCACTTTCCCTTGCGCGACGATTACGGCAAGCAATTCTTTAAACAGCTGATGTCGGAACACCTTGCGTATGTTCCGAAACTGAAACACCCCTGGCAATGGCAGAAGATCCCCGGACATGAGCGCAACGAGGCTTTTGATATCCGGAACTACAATCTTGCGGCGTGCGAAATACTTTCGCCTGACTGGGACGCGATAGAGCAGAAGCTCCGAACGGCTAAGCCGGGCGAAGAAAATGCGTCAATTCCCATGAAAGAGAAGAAAGCGAAGCCGCGTAAGCGCAAGAAAAGCGAGTTTTACGATGATTGGTGATAACGATGATTAATAAAAATACAGCTCGTAAAATGTATGAGCATTATACAAAACGTATAGACGAACTTATCAAGGCACAGGAGTCGCTTACGTCTGGCGGCGTAAAATCGTACAAGATCGGCGACATGGAGATCACCAAGTTCGACATGACAAAGCTTGACGAGCTGCTGGAAGAGGCTGTTGACCGGCAGGCATACTATGACGCTATCCTGCACGGCAAGGCAACGCGCAAGACCGTGGGCATAATCCCCACGGACAGATGATACGTTTTGCAATCAATTTCAAAAATCAGCAGAAAAGAGGGCGCGAATTTGATCGCGCCTTGATTTCTGCCGGTTTAGGGCTTTCACGGCAGAGTTCATAATTTCTCCGATGGCTGTGTGCGCGGCAGCAGCGGCGCATGCGGCTCTTCACCGAAGAAAAAGCGCCTGCTTGCGGGCAGGCGCTTTGAATGTTGAAACGGCTTACTCAGCGTTGTCAGGCGGCGGTGTCAGCAGGTCGTTAAGGGTGATGCCGAGCGCGTCGGTGATTTTCAGAGCGTTGGAAACAAGGCAGTCGCCGCGTTTTTCCAAGCCCTCAATAGTCCTTATTGGTATTCCGGTAATTTCGGACATTTTGGGCACGCTGATTTTTGCCCGCTTTCGATATTCCTTGATATATAAAAACATGTTGAAAACCTCACTTTATGAATAGATTCACAGCGCCGATTATTCCGAATACCAGAACGGCGCAAAGTGCGAGCGTGATAAGAAGCTGACCGCCGAACTTAACTATATTTTTCATATCCCCTTGACCTCCTTTCAGAAACGTGGTATAATATTGATAACCCCCGAAGGGGGCTGCGGATAACCGCCCGCAGCTGCGGTTGCTATCAGAAGATTTCTGCGATCTGCTTGATAGCTAAGACCAACAAGGTAACCGTTCCGGCAAGTTCAATTACCTTGAGAAGGAGCTTGTTAAGCTGTTCCAGCAGCTTAATGAGCTCTTTTATTTTATCAATCATTGCTTTCACCTCCCTTCTGACAATATTATTATACCACATTTTAAGGTGGTTGTCAATAGCTTTTTTGAAAAAAATCTCAAAAAATCTAAAAATTACAAATATTAGCACCTTGAAAGAGGTGCTTTTTTTATGGGCAAAAACGGCGCATGAGCCGCAATTGCCGACAAGTGAAATCTACAATTTAATACAATCAAGGCACGCCCGGTCAAACGGCGTGCCTTTGCTATTCCACAAAAAAGGGGGGGACGTTTTTGAGCGGCTCAAATGTATATGCAAGCGGGTACGGCGACGCTGGAGCATCGCTTACTAAAAGGTCATTAAGGGCTTTCAATGCGCGTTCGGGCGCGCCGATTGAGGATATAGACTTTCACAATGCAACAATGCGTCAGCGCGGGCGCATGCTATATATGGCTTCCCCGATAGCTGCCGCCGCTGTGAATACCAGTCGCACGAAGATAGTCGGACCGGGACTACGAATGAAGTGCAGCCTTGACGCGGAACTGCTTGGACTTTCAACGGAAAGTGCAAGGCAGTGGTGTAAACGCACCGAGGCTGAGTTCCGGGCATGGTGTCTGAACAAGTCGTCATGTGACGCGCTGGGCATAAACAACTTCTATGAAATGCAGCAGTTAGCCGTGAAATCATGGCTGATGAGCGGCGATGTGTTTGCTCTGCTCAAAAGGCGTGAGCCTACCCGGCTTAATCCGTATTCCCTTTGTGTTCAGATGATAGAGGCTGACAGGATAAGCACGCCGTTATGCTCCGTTTCAAATGGTATTTTTTCAGTCACAGAGGGCAAGTATGGCGATAATGAAGTGCATGACGGCGTAGAGGTGGACGCCGGCGGAAGAGTGGTAGCTTACCATGTCTGCAACGGTTACCCGTATTCTACCGTGCTTAAGGACATCAACTGGGTCAGAGTCGAGGCGGTCAGCAAAAAGACCGGACTGCCTAACATACTGCAGATAATGGATTCAGAGCGCCCCGACCAGTATCGTGGCGTTTCGTATCTCGCCCCGGTCATTGAAATGCTTCTGCAGAACCGCAGATACACGGAAAGCGAACTTACAGCGGCGATCATTCAGACGTATTTTACAGGGTGGCTTGAAACGGATACAGATTCGACTGATATGCCGATGTTCGACCATTCCGATGATGACGACGCCAACGAGGATGAGCCGGAGATGTCGCCCGGGAATATTGTAAAACTGAAAAAGGGCGAAAAAATCGTATTCGGCAATCCTAATATACCGACTGCCGGGTATGAAACATTCACCAATTCGATAGCGCGGCAGATCGGCGCGGCGCTTGAGATGCCGCATGAGGTATTGCTCAAGGAATTCACCAAATCATATTCGGCATCAAAGGGCGCGCTTGAAGAAGCATGGGAAGTCATTAAAATGCGCCGTTCTTGGTTCGTCAACGATTTCTGTCAGCCTGTCTATGAGGTCTGGCTTGCTGAGGCTGTCGCACGGGGCAGGATAAAGGCGCCGGGTTTCTTCGATGATCCTCTTATCCGAGCGGCTTGGTGCAGTGCGCGGTGGGACGGTCCGGCGCTCACACAGCTTGACCCTGAGAAGGAAGCCAAGTCAAACGCAATGCTGGTTCAGCACGGCTGGAAGACGAACGAGCAGATCACAAGAGAGTACTACGGCGAAAACTGGGAGGACAATATGTCTGCTCTTGCGGTGGAGAACGAGCTTATAAAGAACATTATACCCGCCCAGACGAATAACATCGCTGACGATGATGAAGAAGGAGATGAAGAAAATGCCGACGAAGAATAAAGGCGCTGCATATTTTGCGGAGCGTGAGGGATATTCGGTCAGGGCTGACGCTGACACGGAAACAGCTGAACTTGTTCTTTACGGTCAGGTCGTAAGGCGCAGACCTTTTAATGGGTTCACCGGAAAACCAGTCGAGGGATATTTCATTGTTGAAGATGAAATATTAGATGATTTAAACGCTGTATCGAAGAGTAAAGCGCTTAATATACGGCTTAATTCCTGCGGCGGTGAATGCCACACGGCGATAGTGATACATAACAGACTTCGTGAAATGGCTAAGAACGGCACACAAATCACCTGCACGGTCGATGGTGTTGCGATGTCAGCAGGTTCGCATATTATGTGCGCTGCTGATACAGTAAAAGCGTCCGAGGGGTCGCTGATAATGATACATAAGTCGCTGGTCATGCTTTGCGGCAGCTACAACGCTGATGAACTTAGAAAAACCGCGCTCGCAAACGACGCTTATGACAAGTCTATGCTGGCGGCGTACAAACGCAAGACCGGAAAGGAAGAAGCTGAACTCATCAGCATGATGGCTGATGAAACATTTATGACCGGAAAAGAAGCCAAGGAGCAGGGCTTTGTTGACGAGCTCATTGAAACGAGCGATGAAGTCAAGATAGCCGCATCGGCTGATAAGACGGCACTGTATGTGAGCGGCAGATTTATGCCGCTTTACGGAGCAACATGCCCTGAAAATATACCGGTCGTAAATATTACACCGGATATTACAGCGGTACACCACATGGCATTAGAGCCTGAATCAAACGAAGGCAATGCAAATAGATCAAACAACAATGAGGGAGGTAAAACTACTATGGCAGTAAATCTTGCTGAACTGCGCAAAGAAAATCCTGAACTCGCTGCACGCGTTGAAGAGGATTACAAGGCAGAACATGCAGTCGAAAACAAGACGGCAATGGACGCCGCTGTGCAGAAAGCGCTTGCAGACGAGCGCACACGCTTAGAGAAGATAGAGGCTATCTCCGGACAGGTTAGCCCGGAACTCCTCGCTGACGCTAAGTACAAGAACCCCTGCACAGCTGAGGAACTTGCTTACAAGGCTATGTCGGAGAATGCAAGGAAAGGTCAGTCGTTCCTTGACGACATGAAGGCGGATTACAGCGGTTCCGGCGTGGGAGATGTTCACGCGGTCGCTCCGCAGGCTGACGGCGGAGCGGGACAGACAAAAGCCCAGGAAGAGGCCGAAGTTTTAGCGGCTATCGACGAGGCACTGAAGGAGGGATAAGTAATGACAACTGAACTTCTCAACAAGCTCGGCACGGTTACTGCTGACAACCTTGTCGCCGGGACGGATCCGGCGTTAAGAGTCGGCACCGGAAAGCTCCGCAAGAACACAGGAGAGCTTAAGCGCGGCACAGTGCTGGCTAAATCTTCAAAGGACGGCACGCTTGTGATTCTGGGAACGACCGCCTCGTCTTCGGACAGCGAGGTGCTTGAGCCTTACGGTATTCTGACCGATGATATCACTGTACCGGCTGACGAAGATGTAAACATGACCATCTACATCGGCGGCAAGTTCAACAGCAACAAGATCATCATGAAGGACAGCTACCAGATGACGGAGGCAGACAAGGATACCCTGCGCAAGTATGGCATCGAGTTTACCGCCGCCGATTCTAACTGACAAGGAGGACAAAATGGCAGTTAATCTTGACATCACACAGTCTTATGTGTTACAGTCTATTGCTGAAAAGGCTAAGCCGGAATCAATGTTTTTCAGCGAACGTTACTTCACCACGGGCAGGAACGACATTTTTACATCGGATAAGGTGCTTGTAGAGTATAAGCGCGCCGGACAGCGTAAGATGGCGCGTTTCGTTGCAGAGCGCGGCGGCGCTATCAGCGTTGGACGCGATGGCTACGAATTATCCGAATTCAGACCGGCATACATAGCAGAATCCCGTTCGCTCACGGTTGACGATCTGTCAAAGCGCGGATTCGGCGAGGCTCTTGTAACGGGCTCTACACCTGCACAGAGAGCTATCCGCCTGCTTGCAGAAGATTTCACGGAACTTGAAATCAGAACACGCCGCAGAATCGAGTGGATGTGCGCACAGGTAATGCAGAACAATGCGATCACTATGCAGGAGTACATCGACGTCAATACACCTGGCGAGGTCAAGCACATTCAGTTCTATGACGGAGATGCTTCTGAGCATACTTATACCCCCCAGAATCTGTGGAACTCCGCTGACGCTAATATCATCGGTGATGTATATGCTATGTGCGAGCTGCTTTCCGATCGCGGAATGGTGCCTGCCGACCTGCTTATCGGCTCTGATGTTGCCGATGTATTCTATAAGAACGAGGAACTCCGTGTAATGCTGGACAAGACTCTCGCTTACAACTTTGGCGCTGTAAACGAGCGTATCGTTATGCCCGGTATCAGCGAACTGGGTACATTCAATTTCAGAGGGCACACCCTCAGAGTTATCGTTGTGGGCAATAAGTACGAGGACGAGAACGGCAAGACCAAGAGCTACTTCCCCAAGGACGCGGCAATGGTAACATTCCCGAACTGCGGACGTGTGGCTTACGGTGCTATAACGCTCATGCCTTATGGCAGGGATAATTTTGAGACCATCGCAAAGTCGAGAGTTTCCAAGCTCTTCGTCGACAACAAGCACAACACCAGAGCAGTCGAGCTGTATTCCAGACCTATTGCAATGCCCAGGGTTTATACCCCTTATATCTTCGCAAGCAAGGTTGTAGGCTGATAGGAGGCATACAGTGTTAATTCGTATCAGAAACACCACATTCGGGTTGGTGGTTAACGGTATCGTCAAGCCCAAGTCCCCCAAGGACCCGCCGTTTGATGTTGACGAGAAACTGGGCTTAAGGCTTGTCCGCGAGGGTATCGCGGAGGCGGTGGACGGTGCCGAGCGCGGCGAGGTTCAGTCTGAAAGTAATGACAATGATAATGACGAAAGCGCCGGCGATGACTTTGGCATACCGCAGTACAGCGCCGACACTTCAAAAGCCGATTTGCAGTCGATTGCAAACGAATACGGCATTGAGGTATCTGCAGCTGCGACCAAGCAGGAGCTCATCAAGGCGCTTGACGACTTTTTCGCCGACGCGCTGTCCGATGATCCGGAGGGCGAGTAATGGGCTTTAAGGACATGGTAAAGTCCGATATCGCAAATGTGCTGATGAATACCGGGGAATTTGCGGAAAACCACACGGTGAAATACGACGGAGAGGTATATGAAGATATACCGATCATTCTCCAGCGGGTCAAGCAGTCTGACAGACCTATAATTCAGAGCGACCATGCTGAGGGCATATACCTTGTGACCGCCGTTGCCTATATCAACGAGAAGGACCTTGACGGGGTGATCCCCGAACAGGGACACCGCTTTGAGATAGACGACGGCGAGGCGCTAGGTAAGACGTTTTTCCGCAAGTATTCGGTAGTTACGTCCAAATGCGAGATGGGGCTTATCACGCTGGAACTGAGGTATTACGATGAGTGACAGCTATTCAGGCGGCAATTATTCCGGAATCGTCAACATTTCTCTTGCTGATGATTCCGGCAGCTCCAAGGCGCTCGACCGGGCAACAAAGCTCTTAGCCGGGATACCGGGCGGCATTGAGAAAGCGGCCAGTTCTTCCCTGACCCGCGCCGCAACGAGCGGCACGGCGGCTGTAGCGCGTGAAGTCAATAAGGACTATTCGCTGAATACGTCCGACTTCAAGAAGTATACCAAGTCCTCGCAGCATATTCAGAAGTCCGGCGATGAAATAAGCGTCGGACTTAGTTTTCGCGGATTTCATGTTCCGCTTATCCGGTTCAACGCAAAAATCACCAGTTCCGGGCTGTACAGAGTGCAGGTCAAGCGGAACACCGCCGGCGAAACGCTGAAACACGTTTTCCGTGCAACGATGGACAGCGGACACATCGGGCTTTTTGAACGATACGGGTCAAGCAGACTGCCGATAAAGCAGAAGTTCGGTCCGTCCGTTCCGCAGATGCTGGGTGCGAATCCGACGCTTGCAAATACAGTTGGCGATAATGTGCGCAAGGTATTTGAGGAGCGCATGGAACATGAAACAACAGCGCTGCTTAACGGCTGGAGGTAACCATGACAAGGGTAAAACTCATTCAGGAACTGAAAACGTTCTGCGAGGACGCGATAAAGAACATTTCTCTTCCGGAGGCAGTCCAGAAAGGCGACACAAAGGAGAAAAGCCGTGTTCCGGCGGTGTATCTCATGCGCCTGCCTGACAGCAATTCGGCAAAGAAATTCGCGCCGTATATCATCGTTCAGTTCATCGACAGCAAGCACCATCGGAGCGAGAACGGCTATCCTAATCCCGAATACACGGCGGCGGTGCGCTTTATCTTCTGCGTGTACTCGCAGGACGAGCAGGACGGCGCTGTAATGCTCCTCAACCTCATGGACAGGGTGCAGGAGCGGCTGCTTGAACAGGTGCAGATAGGAAAAGAATTCGTGCTTGACGAGCATGAGGGAGTTGAGTCGGTCGTCTATCCCGATGATACCGCGCCCTACTACGCAGGCGAAATGATAGGCACATTCCACATCAGACCAATACAGAGGGAGGTTGATTTCTTTGGCAAGGAAAACCGACGTTTCGGAGGAAATGTCTGAGGTAAAGACCGTCGGCGATGAAGTACCGTCCGAACAGCCGGAACAGGCAGAGCAGGGCGGGCAGAACGCGGCGGCAGAGTCAAGGGTCTGGGTCTATTTAGGTCCCTCAATACGCGGAGTTGTCACAAACGGCAGAATTTATTTCGGCTCAAAGGCTGAAATTATTGAATCGTTCGGCGAAAAGCTCAAGGATTACCCGCAGATCGAGCGGCTTATTGTCGCAGACCACAACGTTGCAAAGGCAAAAAGCGACCTGAAGGAAAAGCGCGGTATATACATCCCGTATGACGCGCTTATCAGGAAAATTAAAGGCAAGGAGGAGTAAACCGTGGCTTTAAGACATGGCATAAACACATATAAGGACGATACCGGCGTTGTTGCGGTGCAGACCGCAGCGGTCGGTATTCCTTATTTCATAGGCGCATGGCCCTGCCATCGCGGTAAGGGCTACACCGGCAAGCCCCAGCTTTCGTCCGGATTCAGCGAGGCGGAGGAACTCGGCGGCTACAGCACCGAATGGAGGAACGCGGACGGTTCGCCCAAGTGGAATCTCTGCCAGGCAATGTACGGATACCATAAACTTATGGGTATGTCGCCGGCGATATTCTACAACATCTTCGATCCGACAAAGCACAAGAAGGCGGTCGCAGCCGAGGAATTCACGGTTGCCGACCACATCGTGGAGCTTACCGCTGACGCTATCATAAACGACGATCTTAAGGTAACGGCAGGAAGTGCGTCAACAGTACTGACAAAGGGTACTGACTACGAGGCATATTACAGCGGCAATGCGCTGTGTATCGAGCTGCTGGCAGACTCTTCGAGCTACAGCGCCGACAAGCTCAAGATCGGCTATGATGTCGCAGACCTTTCCACCATCACGGCAGAGGACGTTGAAATGGCTGTGGAAACAGTTGAAATGTGCCGCAGCGTTGTCGGGATTGTTCCCGACCTTATATGCGCCCCCGGCTGGTCAACAGATCCGACAGTAGCGGCGGTGATGGCGGCGAAAGCGCCGAGTATCAATGGACTGTTCCGCGCCAAGGCGGTCGTGGACATCAACACCAAGACAGTCAATGACTATTCCAAGGTGCTTAAGCACAAGACCGACAACGGATACGTATCCGAGGACATGATCGTATGCTGGCCGATGGTCAAGAGCGGCGATTACCTTTTCGACCTTTCTGTTATCGTGTGCGGACTTATCGCAAAGGTGGATTCCGGCAACGCCGATTGCCCGTATGAGTCTCCGTCCAACAAGTCCGTATCCATCACCGGCGCGGTTTGCGCGGATGGCACTGAGGTGACGCTTTCACTTCCGCAGGCTGATGTTATCAGCGTATCTGCCGGGGTTGTCACCGTGCTTAACAACGGCGGCTGGACCCTGTGGGGCAACTATCTGGGCTGCTATCCCAAGACGAGCGATGTTGCCAAGATGTTCATATGCACCAACAGAGTGCAGGACTGGATATGCAACACGTTCATCAATACATTCTGGCAGTACATCGACAAGCCTCTGACCCCTGCGCTGCGCGACGCTATTATCAATGCGTTCAATGCATGGCTCAATGGCCTTACAGCAGAGGGCAAGCTTTACGGCGGCGAAATCGCATATACAAGTGAGCTGAACCCTGTCACAAATCTCATGAACGGAATGTTCCGTCTTGACTGTCAGGCGGCATCGCCTATTCCTGCACAGCAGATAGATATGCACGTTCAGTACAGCGTGGATATGCTTGAAGCTGCGCTCGGTTCTTAAGAAAGGAGGACTGCGAAATGCCTAATGGAGTTGACGAGGGAGTAATCTCCTATGCCATCTATGAGGACGAAAAGATGTTTTACGGAGTTGCGGAGGTAGACCTTCCGAATTTTGAAAATATGGTATTCAATGTGAGCGGCGCGGGGGTGCTCGGTGAGATTGAGATACCTGTTATTGCTCAGCTCAAGGCTATGACCACAACGTTTAAGTTCGATCACGCAAACGAGGCGGCGTATGCTCTTGCCGAGGAACGTGTCCATACGCTTTCCCTGTGGCGTGCCGACCAGCACTACAATTACAGCGGCGGCGAACTGGAAACCAAGCAGAAGAAGATAATCATGCGCGTTGTTCCGAAAAAGCTGACCGGTGGTACGGTCAAGAACGCATCGCCTATCGCAGTGAACGGCGAATATGCGGTACACTACTATGCGGAAATAGACGCGAACGGCAAGAAACTCTGCGAGTTTGACCCGCTGAATTTCCGTTACATCGACCACACCGGCAAGGACAGAGCGGCGGAGATCCGCAAGTGTCTGGGTATGTCCTGATAATTACTATCGCTGTTCCCTGCATTTCGCAGGGAGCGGCGTTTTATTCGAGGAGGAATTTTGAATTATGGCAAAGACAAACGTTGACCTTGAAAAGACCGAGAACATGGACGAGCTTGTAGAAAAGGAGCTTGCTACCATGGAAAACACCAGCGTTGAGAATGTACTTCACCTGACCAAGACCGTTATGTATAACGGTGAGGAGGTAACCGAGCTTGCATTTGACTTTGACAAGCTCACCGGCGCGGACGCTCTGAACATTGAGGAAGAGCTTGTATCCCGCGGGAAGACCATGTACTACGGCGCTATCAACGACGCAAATTATCTTATCCTTATGGCGGCCAAGGCTTGTACAAAGCCTGTCGGCAGGGATTTTTTCAACAAGATTTCCATCATCGATTTCGAGAGGATAAAGAACAGAGCGCGTTTTTTCTTGTCCGGTGTTGCACAGTCGAGACGCTAAGGCGCAATATCCTTATTTTGGCGCAAAACGGATATGCACCTATCCCATTTTGGCTGGGGCAGCCACTTAAAGAAATACAGCGGTGGATTATTACGCACAATAAAGTCCTGAAAGAGTCGGAAAAGAAGTAAGGAAGGGTGAGGGTTGAATGGCAAGCAAGCAGTATGAAATGTTGTTCAAACTCGGCGCGCGGCTGGGTGAGAACTTCAAGGGAACGTTCAACTCCGCCCAGAAGATACTTGATAAAACTCAGAAGGAGATACAGACGCTGAATAAGCAGCAAAGCGATATCAGCGCCTATCAGAAACAGCAGGCAGGCATTGAACGGTCTACCAAGCAGCTTAATACATATGAAAAGCAGCTCGAAATCACTCAGAGCGGACTTGCAAAGCTGAAAAACAGCACCGAGGACACTACGGTGCAGGAGGCGCAGCTTTCGGCGCGCGAAGTCGAGCTGAAAAACCGCATTGCGAACACCGAACAGGCTATTGCGGACAAAAATCAGCGCTTACAGCAGATGGGTCAGAAGCTCTCTGAGGCAGGCATTGATATCAACCAGCTTACAAGTGAAAGCAACCGCTTGAAAACCCAGGTCGAGGAACTGACCAAGCAGGAAGAAAGAGCTGCTGAGGAAGCCGCCAGATATGGTGACGCCGGCGCAACGGCGTTTGAAACCGTCGGGGCGGCTATGATGGCGGCGGGAATCGGCACTGCGCTGAAGAAGATAGCGGACGCATATCAGGAATGCATTGATGTGTCGATGGAGTTCGGCAGCACAATGAGTACTGTCGAGGCTCTATCCGGTGCGAACGCAGTCCAGATGCAGGAACTGACCGCCAAAGCAAAGGAACTCGGTGCGCAGACCTCGTTTACTGCAAACCAGTCGGCAGAGGCTATGACCTACATGGGTATGGCAGGCTGGGATGCGAACGAGATGCTTTCCGGTATGAACGGCATGATAAACCTTGCCGCCGCTTCCGGTGAAGACCTTGCGCTTGTATCGGATATCGTCACGGATAACCTGACCGCGTTCGGGCTAACTGCAAAGGACACCGCGCACTTTGCTGATGTGCTTGCAGCGGCCGCTACGAACTCCAACACCAACGTTGCCACCATGGGCGAAACCTTTTCTGGTGCGGGCGCGATAGCCGGGGCGCTCGGATACAGTATTGAAGATATGGCGGTCGGCGTTGGTCTTATGGCTAATGCGGGCGTTAAGGGTTCTGTTGCAGGTACCGCGCTGAAGAACACATTTAACGGCTTGCTCAACGGTGCGACCCTCACAGCTGATGCATTCGGAGAAATCGAATACTCTGCGGTAAATGCTGACGGCACTATTGACGAGTTCTCCGATGCCATAATCGAACTTCGCGGCTACTTTGAGCAGATGACCGAGGCAGAGCGTGTCCAGAACGCTATGGCGATTGCCGGACAGCGTGGATACAACGGTCTGCTTGCAATGATCAACGCCTCGGACGAGGACTTCCAGTCCCTTACCGAGAAGATAAACAACTGTTCCGGCGCTGCACAGAAGATGGCTGACACCAAGCTTGACAACCTGCAGGGCGATGTTACGCTGCTTGATTCTGCCACCGACGGTCTTAAGATGACTGTCGGCAGTCTGTATGAAGATGAGCTCCGCAGGCTTACTCAGACAGGCACACAGATCATGACCGGCATAAATGAATTCTGTGAGGAAAACCCCGCTGTTGTCAAGTCTATCATGGCAGTCGGCGCGGAGATCGGCGTTGTTGTTGCAGGCTACACGGCATTCACGGCGGTGAAAAAGATTTCTAACGCTCTTTCGGCGGCTGGAATCGGCATAAAGGCAAGCGAGAACGGCTTGCTCATGCTGCTGAATATCAACCTTTCAAAGAACGTGGCGGCACAGTTTGCCGCCGCCGGCGCACAAATGAAGCTGAATGCGGCAATGCTCGCTAATCCAGCGGGAATCATTGCGGTTTCGGTCGTTGCACTTACGGCAGGAATCATCGGTTACTCTGAGGCAACGAAAGCGGCAAGGCTTGAAACGCTGACACTGACAACAGCTTCGCAGGAACAGCATGACAGGGTCGAACAGCTTAACAGCGACTATCAGACCGCCTGCGATACATACGGCGAAACCTCAGACCAGGCACGCGCTCTGAAATATGACCTTGACGAGGCAACTGCCGCTATTGAGCAGCAGTCATTTTCCGTCTCGGAACTGTATTCGGAGATAGATTCTCTGCATGACTCCACATCTGACCTGCTTTCCTCGTACCATGAGGGAACCAATTCAATTGCTGATCAGCAGGAGCAGGCACAAATACTGGCGGCAAAGCTGAAAGATATAGCTTCTTCATCAGAAACGGCGGCACATAAAGAAGCGCTTATGCAGCCGATTCTTGAAAAACTAAACGAGCTGTATCCCTCGCTCGACATTAATGTTGAGAACGTGACTAGCAAGCTTGATGGTCTTTCCGCTGCTATTGACAGGGCTGCTGGTTCGGATAGCATACAGGCAAAGTACAAAGCGGCACAAGATAATATTGCAGAACTGACTATCAAGCAGCAGCAACTGCAGGAGCAGGCTGAAAAAGCCGAGATTGCTTATAATCAGGCTTATTTCAGAGAAAAGAGTTTCGTTGAGAATACTCTTGATTACTCGTTTCTCGGAAACATCTTCGGAAAGAGTGACTATACACAGGATCTTAACAAGGCATCAGAAGAACGAAGCAAGGTTCTTTCTGATTTGGCAGAGGTCAACGCGGCTATTGCTGAGTGCGAAAGCGTCGGCATAGAATACAGCGATGTAATTTCCGGTGCTTCTGAGCAGATGGTTTCCGCATATGACGCGGTATCCATAGCGGTAAACGACGTCACCGACCAGACAACCGAGCTTTTGCAGGCTTACAACGATGCATATCAGGCGGCTTACGACAGTGTAAATGGCCAATACAACCTTTGGACAAATGCTGAGGAAACTCTACCGACAAGCATTCAGACTATCAATGACGCGCTTTCTTCGCAGACAGAATACTGGGACAATTACAACTATAACCTTGAGTCGCTATCCAAGAGGACTGGCGACATTGAGGGCTTGGGAGATGTGATTGCCTCGTTCGCGGACGGTTCTTCTGATTCGGTGAACGTCATCGCCGGCATGGCTGACGCGACCGATGAAGAACTGAAAACCATGGTCACGAACTTTGAGGAGCAGAAAAAGGCGCAGGAAGAGGTTTCTAAATCGCTTGCCGATTACAAGGTCGATATCGATGATACAATGGACGGTATCGTTGACGACATGGAAAAAGCCGTTGAGGATATGAAACTGAGCGACCAGGCAGAAGAAGCGGCAAAAGCTACGATACAGGCTTATGCTGACGCTATCCTTGCCGGGAAAGGCTCGGTCACCACAGCGGCGGATATTGTTGCGGCAGCCGCTGCACAGGCCCTGGCAGGGGCGAGCGCTTCTGACAAGGCGTATGAGGGAAGCGTGCGCGGTTTCCATGATATTGAGAACGCTTATGCAAGCGGTACTGACTACGCAGAAAATGGCATTGCCCTTGTAGGCGAGGAAGGACCGGAACTTGTGGCTATGCGCGGCGGTGAAAGAGTCGTTGACGCGGATAACACCAGGGCGCTGCTTTCCGGCGGCTCGGGTGCGCAGATCACCATAGCGCCCCAGTTTGTCGTGAACGGAGAAGTTAGCGATATGACCGAGGAAAAGCTGCAGGAGATGTCCGAGCGACTTGTTGACATGGTTAGGGACGCGCTTGAGGAAGCGGGAATAGACAGGCAAAGGAGTGTGTACGCTTGAGCACATATACGACGCAGCAGGGGGATATGTGGGACAGTATATCCCACCAGGTGTACGGAGATGTGAAATTCACGGACGTGCTTATTAATGCCAATCCTGAATACCGATACATCTACATCTTTTCGGAGGGCGTTGTCCTCGGTGTCCCGGATGTTGAGGACAGAATAACGGCGGACGACCTGCCGCCGTGGAAGAAGGCGAGCGGATGAGCGACAAGCACCTTGCGCGCCGTGCTGAAACACAGGTAGTTCTTAACGGCGTGGACATATCCGTGTATGTGAATAAGGACTGGCTTTCTTTCACATACACGGACAACGAAGAGGACGAGGCTGACGACCTGCAGATAAAGGTCTGCGACCGTGACGGCAAATGGCTGCGGAAATGGCTGAACAGCATAATTGATGGCGGTGCGCTGGGCGGTTCGGTGATATCCGCCGCGCCGGAGGGCAGCACAAAGACATCAACGTCTTCAGGTTCGAGTTCCTCGGCCAGCGGGGGTACCGATAAACCGAGATACAGAGTGACCGCCTCAACGGGCGTAAATATTCGCAAGGGAGCAGGCGAGAAATACAAGGTGATCGGCAAGCTCCCTTACGGCACTATCGTTGAGGTTAACGGATTTTATTCGAGCTGGGCGAAAATCACCTATTCCGGAAAGACTGGATACATAAAGGGTAACAACCTTAAATCGGTCGGCGGTGGTGGTTCTTCGTCTTCCAAGAGCTCTTCCGGTTCTTCCGGCTCCAAGACGGGCACAAGCGCCGGGAAGTCGGGAACTGTGCAGATTCAGACCGGAAAGGGGCTGAAAATATCCGCTGTTATCGTACTCCGAAACGGAAACAATGACGGCAAGGACATCGTGCTTGACTGTGGTCAGTTCGAGCTTGACAGCATAGACGCACAGGGCCCGCCAGCGACCGTTACCATCAAGGCAACATCGCTGTCGTTTAGCAGCACTGTCCGGCAGACTTTGAAATCCAAGTCGTGGGAGAATATCACTCTTTCTGAGATAGCAAGTCAGATAGCACGGCAGAACGGAATGGGAGTGCTTTTTGAAAGCGGATTCAATCCAAGGTATTCCCGCGTGGAGCAGTATCAGACCTCTGATATTGCTTTTCTGCAGAAGTTGTGCCACCATGCCGGCTGCTCCCTGAAAGCCACCAACAATATCCTCGTGGTGTTCGATCAGGCGGCTTACGAGGGGAAAAAGGCGGTCAAAAAGATAAAATTCGGCGACGAGGGCGGCTACACCAAGTACAAGCTGTCCACCGGAACGAACAACTGTTACACCTCATGCCGGGTGTACTGCACCACTACGAGCGGCGCGGTCATTTCGGCGACAGAGTATGCCGAAAATTACAACGAGAGTAGCGACAATCAGCAATGCTTACAGGTGTGTCAGCGCGTATCAAGCAAGGCAGAGGCGCAGGAACTCGCACACAAGCTGCTCCGTCTGCACAACAAATTTGAGATCACCGGAACGTTTACGTTCCCCGGAGATCCCAGGCTTGCCGCAGGAAACACGGTGGAACTTTGTGATTTCGGGTTTGGCGATGGTAAGTACATCGTCAAGTCCGCAAAACACAGCATATCTTCTAGCGGCTATACTACGCAGGTGACCCTGAGAAAGTGCCTTTCGGAAAGCGAGAGCACGAGCGGCGGCAAGACGGACAGCAGTGATGAGATACAGGAGCTGGCTATGCAGGTGATCCGTGGCGAATGGGACGTATATCCCAAGCGCAAAGAACTGCTTGAAGCCGCTGGACACAGCTATGAGCAGGTGCAGGCGCGGGTAAATCAGATACTTTACGGAGGTTGACATGTTTAGAATCGGAACGGTCACCGTTGTGGACGTTAAAAAGCGAATGGCAAGGGTCAGGTTTCCCGATGTGGACATCGTTTCGGACTGGCTGCCTGTCCTCAATCATTCATCGTTAGTGACGATTGCGCTGAAATCGGATGGAAAAGCGTGGACTATCAGTGAGAAACACGCGTCAGCCGACCGGGAGCTGAACAGCGGCGCGGAATACACCAAGAGCCACCCTGATGAGATCAGCGGGAAGTCGCCCGACATCGAATGTGCAGGCGGGCGCGTACACACGCACGAAATATCGATGAAGATATACGGCTGGCTGCCGTTCATCGGTCAGACCGTGGTGTGCGAATACAACGACGAATTCAACGGTGACGGCATTATCATGGGAGGATTGACGTGAAAGTCGGCAGTCTTGGGAAAGTTGTTTTCACAGTTTCAACAAACAAAGTTGAAACTTTTTCGGGCTTGAAAATAAGCAGTTCCGCGTCTTACGGAAGTCACAAGCGGCATGGCGGGAATGAGATCATTGAGTTCACGGGAAATGACGCGGATACAGTTTCTTTTAACATGACGCTTTCGCAGATTCTTGGCGTTAAAGTCGCTGAGGAACTGGATAAGCTGAAAAAGTACAAAAAGACCGGCAAAACGCTTAAATTCGTGATCGGCAAGAGGGTGATAGGCAACTATCGCTGGGTAATCACCAAACTTAACGTTACCGAGGAAATCTACGGCAAGAAGTCGGAGCTTATAACCGCCGGGGTGGCGATAACACTCAAAGAATACAACAAGTAGGGGGGCGGTAAAATGTCATACAAGGTAAGCGCCGCCGACGGTTATTCGCTTTCCCTGCAGGAGGACAGCGAACTGATTTCCGTATTGCAGAACATCGCGCTCCTGCTGAACACAAAGCGCGGCACGGTACCCATGCACCGTGAATTCGGGCTGCCTATGGAGTTTGTGGATAAGCCGATTGACGCGGCGGAGGCGATAGCGTTCGTGGAAATATCGGACGCGCTTGAAGAATTTGAGCCGCGTGCCAGACTGGACGATGTGTACTTTGAAAAGTCGGCGGACGGGAAAATCAACTTAACGGTGGAGGTGAGCATAGCAGATGAGCAGAGCGACTGATTATCAATTCATATCGACTGACAGCGTGGAAGTCGTTGCAGATCTTACCGCAAAGTACGAAGAACTTACGGGACATACGCTGCTGCCGTCGGACCCGGACAAGCTGTTTATTCAGTGGGTCGCCGGGATAATCATACAGCAGCGTATAATCGTAAATTACGCAGCAAATCAAAATCTACCGTCCCGGGCGGTCGGTGAAAATCTCGACGCGCTCGGAGAAATGATATACAACGTGACAAGACCGGAAGCAAAGCCGGCGGAATGCGTTGTGCGGTTTACGCTGTCAGCGCCGCAGGAAACGGCGATACCGATACCAAAGGGGACAAGGGTCACCGACAGCAGCGGGGCGCTGATGTGGGCGACCGCCGAGGAAGCAGCGGTCAATATCGGCGAGGTCACGGCTGATGTTCCGGTTATCTGTGAAACTGAGGGAACAGTCGGAAATGGGTACGCGCCCGGGCAGATAAATACGCTTGTGGACGTCGATAATGTGATGTATTTTTCGTCTTGCGCAAATGTGGAAACGTCCCACAGCGGCGCTGAACGCGCGACTGACGATGAATACTATGAGCTCATGAGAGCCGGGCTGGAGGCATTCAGCACCGCCGGCCCGAAAGGAGCCTATGAGTATCATGCAAAGGCGGTATCAACAAGCATAGCGGACGTGTGTGCGATAAACCCCAAGGACAAGCCGGGATATGTTAATATATTCGCGATAATGACTAACGGAGAAATCGCCGATGATGGAACCAAAAACGCTATACTTGCCGCCTGCAATGACGATAAGGTCAGACCGCTTACAGACGTTGTTGAGGTCCTCGACCCGCTTGTCGTTGAGTTCAGCGTAGATCTTACTTATTACATCGACCGCAATTCCGAGAAGTCGGCGGCGGAGATCGAAGCGGCAATACGCAGCGCAATTGAGGAATATGTGGAGTGGCAGTGCAGGAAAATCGGCCGGGATATAAATCCGTCACGGCTCATGTGGCTGCTTAAGGATACTGGTGCAAAGCGTGTTGATATCAAGTCGCCAGTGTTCGTTTCGCTTCGTGACGGTTCTGACCGCCTTACCCCGCAGGTAGCGCATACCGACATTGCGAAATCCGTGATAACAAACGGAGGATACGAAGATGAGTAAGCTGATCACAGAAAAAGACGCGCTGCTTGCCGCCTTTCCGTATTCGCTTACCCGCGACACGGACAAGGTCAAACTTGCGGACGCTGTCGCAAGTGAGCTTATCAAGACGGTGGCTCAATCTGAGTATGCGGCTGTCTTTCCGAGGGTGGACGAGCTTCCGGAAAAGGTTCTTGATATTCTCGCCGCCGATCTCAAGATACAGTGGTATGAGATCGACGCGCCTATCTGGAATAAGCGGCAGGCAGTCAAGGAGTGTATGCTTGTCCACAAATACAAAGGCACTAAGTATGCGGTTGAAACTGCTTTGCGGAGTATTTATGAAAATGTCCAGGTCGTTGAATGGAATCAATACAACGGTCCTCCTTTTCATTTCAAAATCTATATATGGAACAGCGGCAGCGACGAGGAGAAGCGCAAACGGGTCCTGGCCAAGGTAAATTACTATAAAAATATCCGTTCCGTGCTTGATGAAACAGTTTTCATTATTGACATCGACGCGAAAACAGGCGTTAATGTTAAGACTTTGATATGCGGCAAAATCAAGCATTTACGCGGTATAATTTACGACCCGCGTATTGCTGGAATCACTGCCGCTGCTGATGTCCATGCCGGGACCAAGCTGGGCGGCAAGGTAAAAACTATATATGCGGAGGTTAATGATGGCAACATGGAATGACAACGCAATAACGGATGTCGGGCTGGAACTGCTCGAACAATCCCTGACATCGGGCAAGGTGCTGACCTTGTCAAGAGCGGCCGTGGGCAGCGGGCATGTAGAATCCGCTGCACTCAAAGACCAGACAGAGCTTTCTTCGGCACTGTCTGATGTGACTGTACTGATTGCGGAACAGGTAAGGCTGGACGGCAGCAGTGGTTTGCAGCTCAAGCTGCAGATTCGCAACGATGGCATATCGGAAGCCTGCACGTTTAAACAGGTCGGGATATACGCCTCTGACGGCGAAACAGAGGTACTGTTCGCGATATATCAGGACGCGAACGGCGAGGAAATACCGTCGTCGGTTGATTATCCGGACTTTATGGAGATATTCACGGCGGTTATCGCACTTTCGCAGACCTACGATGTTAATGTTAATGTCAGCAGTCTGGCGTTTGTAACTAGGGCTGAACTGGAGAAAAGGCTTGGTGACAAGTCGGATGTGGGGCATACTCACACTGTTGCTGATATCGCAGATTATGTTGAACCAATGAATCCAAACCTGTTGATAAATCCTGATTTTCGGGTAAATCAACGCGGGCAGAGCGAGTATTCTTCTGGATACTCAGTAGACAGATGGTTCATAGAGGGAAATAAATGCTCTGTAAGACCAAGTGTCGATGGCATACTTATTACATCAGTCATTAATCCAGACACAAATACTCACGTTTTTTGGCAGAAAATCGAAAATCCGCTTAAGCCTGGAAAGTACACGTTTTCGCTGAACGTTTCAGAGGTGTCCGGTGTCTGGTCGGCGAGAATCCGCACTGTGAATGCTTCTGGAGATTACGTCGACAGCTATTACACTTCCGTGCTTCACAATGGGGTAAATAAAGTATCGGTTGACCTTTCCGAGGGCGAGTACATTTCCGCAGTGTCCGTAGGAATTAACAAGGGCACCGAGGCCGGAAACTCCCTAAAACTCGCATGGGTCAAGCTAGAGGTTGGCGATGGCGCAACCCCGTTTGTGCCGCCTGACCCGGCGACGGAGCTGCTCAGGTGTCAGAGGTACTTTACTATCTACAAGCACCAGAATGCAACGTCAAACACTGATAAATGCACGATAGGCGTCGGATATGCACTTACTAGCTCAATTGTATACGCAGTATTACCGATTGCAGCAATGCGCAGCGGCGTTACTGCAACGATAAGCCACAGTGGGTTGTCGCTTATCAGCGGTGCAGATACCGTTGTAGATTATACAAGGGTTACAGCATTAGAACAGACGGACAGCACGGTGCAAGTGGCTTTCACAGTAAGCGGTCAGACCACCGGAGCTGTTTACAGGCTGAGGCTTATGGACAGCAACGCTTATCTGGCGGTATCTAAGGAATTATGAGGAGGAGTAACATGGATGAATACAAAGTTTACGTCAGAACAGATTCTGGCGGGATAATCACTGACATCAATTCCAGCGCGTTTATCAGCGGTGACGGATGGACGGAGGTTGACTGTGGAGAGGGCGACCGCTTCCATCACGCGCAGGGGAATTATCTTGAGCGTGGACTTACTGGCGATGATGGAATTTACAACTACAAGTTGGTTGACAGCATTCCGGTGTTGCGCTCCGATGATGAGAAAGCACCGGAGCGTGCGAGGGTTTCTGCGGCAATCGAGATTTCCGACCTCAAGGAGAAACTTGCTGAAACAGACTACATCTCCGCCAAAATAGCGGAGGGGGCTGCGACCCGGGAGGAATACATGGACAAGCTTGCGGAGCGTGCAAGCTGGCGCGCTAAGATAAACGAACTGGAGGAGGCAATGATATGAAAGACGGAATTTGCACCGCAATTGGCGTTGTAGGAAGCACTATTGCAAGTTTTTTCGGTGGCTTTGACGCCGCGCTGATCACGCTGCTGATATTCATGGGCGTTGATTATGCGACAGGTCTTATTGTCGCTGGAGTATTTCACAAGTCTGAAAAGACGGAGAACGGCGCATTGGAGAGCCGTGCAGGCTGGAAGGGACTTTGCAGAAAAGGAGTTTCTCTGCTCGTTGTTCTTGTTGCCTGCCGGCTTGATATGATCATGGGGTCTAATTTCATTCGGGACGCGACTGTCATTGCATTTATTGCAAATGAAACTATCTCCATAATCGAAAATGCCGGACTGATGGGTGTACCTATTCCCTCAGTCATTACAAAGGCAATTGAGGTCTTGAAAAAGAAATCAGAACGTGAAGATAAAAAGGATGGTGAGGAATAATGGCTAATAAGTATGCAGGTGTTGACATCAGCTATTGTCAGCCCGATGTCGATTATGCAGCTCTCAAGTCCGGAAAAATCCTCGGATATCCTGTCAAATTCGCTATGATTCGGGCTGCATACGGTACGAATATAGACAAGCATTTCTTGCAGCACGTTCGGGGCTGTCTGGCCGCCGGTTTATATGTTGGTGTGTACCTGTTCAGCACCGCCAAGAATGCGGCACAGGCTAAGGCAGAGGCAGAGTGGCTTATCAGCACGATAAAGGCAAACAAGCTGGATGGGAAGATCACCTATCCGATAGCTTACGACCTTGAGATGGAATCGCAGTATAAACTCGGCAAGGCTGTATGCACGGCGATGTGTAAGGCTTTTATAGACACAATAGCCGCATACAACTATCAGTCGATGTTATACACGAACGTCAACTGGATATGCTGCCACCTCAATTTCGATGAGCTGAAGGATTATCCCTTGTGGCTTGCCGCGTATATTTCCGAGGCAAAGGTCAAGAAGTACATTACCAAGTACGATATGTGGCAGCACTCGGTTGCTGGTCATAAATACTACGATGTGCAGGGTGTCGGAGCAGTTCCCGGAATCATCGGACAGTGTGACTGCAACTGGGGTTACACGGGGTTTGCCTCGAAAATCCGCAAAGAAGGCAAGAACAAGCTCCCTAATCAGAAATACCGCGTCACTGCCACAAAAGTAGTCACGAAATCTGAACTTCCGGCCACTACTGTTCCGCTGAACGCGATGGGTTTTACAGTGAAAACTGAAGAGGTATAATTAAATAAGTGCGCCGCCCTCGAGGGAATTTCCTTGAGGGCGGCGTTTTTTTAGTTTACGTCTTCTGATGTGAGCTTTCCGGTTTTCTTGTATCGCAAGCCTTCTGGTGAAGAATATACCTCTTCTCCAAATGCATACTTACCGTGGTAGAAGTCTGTGATATCCATGCCTAACGCCTCAATGACGCGGCATGCTAGTCCGAGGATTACACGCTTTTCTCTTAGGATACTGTGTGCATCATCGGATAGATGGCACATCTGAAATCCGCTTAAATCCATAAATCATACTCCTTTCGAATACACTCAATCAGGTGCAATGTCAAGTGTTTTTGCGCAAGAAAATCCCCGACTGTTATCGGTCGGGGATCTCTCACACCTTTTGTTTGTAAACGCTCTGACTTTCGCACTTATCGACGGTCTTGCTCGTATTGGGGGTATACACAACAATTTCCGACAGGTCGCAGTCCAGCGCCTCGCAGATTTTATCAAGGTGTTCAAGACTGACTCGTTCGGCGACGTTGTGGAATAGATCGTTTATAGTGTTCGGACGTATCCCTGTCTTTGCGGCAAGTTCAGCCTGTGTTACCCTAAGCTCGCCCAGCTTACGGGATAACATGATCATAATCATCTGCAATACACTCCTCTTGATAAATTATACCACTAGGAGTTAGCGGTGTCTGCTATTTGTTGAAAATCAACGAATGTCGATAGAAAATAACAAAAAAATATGCTCACAAGGAAAACCTTATGAGCATATGCGCTGTTATGATGATATTGAGACCACAATAATCGTGATCATCAGAACGATGAGTACTGTAAAAATATTCATCGCCACCATAACAGCAACCGTATTGGTTTTGCCGGAATGCTTAGTTTTGCGGTTGTTATTTGCTTTACAAGCTGCCAGGCTCTTCAGCAGTTTTGTAACCGCGGCAATAAGAGAGGTAGTATAGTGTTTCATAACACGCCTTTCTTAAGCAGTGAAGTGAATTCAGTCTGTTAGGCGAAAAAAGCTCCGGCATCTATATTTTAACATATTTCGATAGTAAATTCAATGTCAATATTTCACGATGTGTTATTTCACTTTTTGGCTGTTATTACCAAAACGCGTGTGTTATCCTTTCGGGTCGTATGAGTGGGGGTACACATGATACCATATATCATTATAGCACACCAATACATATTTTGTTTCCAGAACATTTCGGTGCAACGGCAGACGCCGCCGTTCTTTGCAGCCTGCTGTTCCGTACGGTGCCTTCGTTCCTGACCGGGTCGCTCGATTTATTCCTATTTTCAGCGCCAGCTTTACCGACGACTCCTTGTAGTTCCTGTCGTATTTCTTTTCTTCTGACATATCCTTATCAATTCAGATATTTTCCTCTTGACATTCCGGAAAAAAAGTGATATAATCCAAAATGAACAATGTTCATTTTGGAGGTAACGCTGATGAATCCACCTAATACATCAAGAGAGGAAATTATGAGAGTCAGTCGGAAAATTGTATCTGAAAAAGGACTTCCGGCACTGAATATGCGGGCTCTGGCGAAGGAGTGTGGAATTGCTCTGGGAACGCTGTACAATTACTATTCAGACAAGGACGAACTGGTCGTTGCCGCAATAGAAAGTGTGTGGCAGGACATTTTGGAAAAAAGTGCGCCGGACAGCGGGGTCAGATTTTCGCAGTATGTAACGCAGACCTATGCGCATATCATTGAGAGACTGAAAGATTATCCGGATTTTCTGGCGGCGCACTCAATATCGGTCGCAGGTTCTGCGAAAGGAAAGGCGCGCGGCATGATGGAGCGCTGCTTCGGTAAAATCCGCGGGGAACTCCACGCAGCCCTGCGGGAAGACAAAAACGTTGACCGCAGCATCTTTTCAGAAACATTCCGCGAGGAAGACCTTATTGAGCACATACTCGACACTATCACGATTTCCATAATAAACGGCAAGCCGGACTGCGCCACCCTGACGGAAATCCTTGACCGTTTATTATACCGCTGAACAAAAGGAGAATTAATATGCAGGCTATATTTGAAACCACATTTGATGTAATATATCTTTTAACCGTGATAACCCTCGGAGTATTCATGATCTGCAAAAGCAAGGGGAGAAAACAGTATCTCCTCTACGGAATTATGGCGGTGACGCTCGGCGCGGGGGACTCGTTCCACCTGGTGCCGAGGGCGGTTGCGCTCTGTACCACCGGTCTTGAAAGCTACACCGCCGCTCTTGGTATTGGAAAACTTATCACCTCCGTGACGATGACGGCATTCTATGTGCTTCTGTACTACGTCTGGCGCTGCCGATACAAAATCACCGGAAAGCGCGGAATAACAGCGGCAGTATGGGGACTTTCGGCTCTGCGGGTTATCCTCTGCCTTATGCCGCAGAACGAATGGACAAGCCCCGACGCCCCGCTTTCCTGGGGCATCTTCCGCAATATTCCATTTGCGCTCCTCGGATTAATGATAATAATTCTGACATTCAGAAGCGCCAGACAGAACGGCGACCGTGAATTCCGGTTTCTGTGGCTCACAATAGTGCTCAGTTTCGGATTCTACATTCCGGTGGTACTCTGGGCGGACGCAGTTCCGCTGATAGGCATGCTGATGATCCCCAAGACCTGCGCTTACGTCTGGACTGTACTGATAGGGTTCAACTCCCTGAGGAATGCCGATAGAAACGAAAGCGAGGCAGACAGGTGAATCGTCCTTTCTACCATGTAAAAAAACGCGCGCTGCTGGCAATTGCCGGGTGCGTATGGCTTGCAGCAGGATTCAACGTTGCACGCCTTGGGGTGTTGTCTTATATCAGTCTTGATGAGATCTCGGCAGTCCACATACTGCTGTCGGCCGTTGTGTTCGGTATATTCGGGTTTATGTTCTACCGAATGAGCGTCAGGCATACGAAAAGGATACGCTCCTATCCCCAGGAAACAAGACCCGTCTGGAACTTTTTCGACCTGAAATCCTATCTCATTATGGCATTCATGATGAGCGGCGGTATATGGCTCAGAAATTCCGGACTTGCGCCTGAAGTTTTTATTGCAGTGTTCTATACGGGTCTTGGCTGTGCCCTGGGTTCCGCTGGCATTTTGTTCTGGGTGAATTTTATCAAGGGTGCCAACCCACAGGGACATACTGAAGGTACCCTCTGAAAACCGGTATGAAAAGCAAAAATCAGAATTTATCAGCAGGGATCATCTCCGGCAGGCAAAGTCACAATGAACACGGTACCGACTTTATTTCCAGGCTCTGCACGGACGGAGCCGCCGTGGAGTACCGCAATTTCATGCACGAGCGCAAGCCCGAGTCCAACGCCGCCCATCTGCCGGCTTCTTGATTTATCCACACGGAAAAAAGGCTGAAATATGCTTTCCCGGTACTCCTCCGGTATCCCGCAGCCGGTATCGGAAACTCTGACGACCACATCGCTGTTCTCCTTATGCACCGAAACGCTGACAGAACCGCCCCGCCGGTTATACTTGACTGCATTTTCAATAAGATTGAACACCAGCCGATATATCAGTGCGTCGCTGCCTGTTATCACGACGTTGTCGCAGTCCTGTTCCATTGTGATATCATTCTGACTGGCAAGAGGAGTAAGGTCAGTAATGATCTCCTCTACGAGCGGCGCAAGCTCAATGCGGTCAGAGCGTGGCGCTGAACTGAGATTGCTCATTTCAAGAAGCGTATGCACCAGCCTGGAAAGCCTGTCAAGCTGCTCTGCCTGCGATCGGACAAGTTCAGCCGTATCGCCTTCCATATTCTTATGCTCTGCGGCAAAAAGCTCCAGCTTTGTCTGCATTATTGCGAGCGGCGTGCGAAGTTCATGTGCGGCATTCCCAGAAAACTGGCGCTGCATTGCAAAAGATTCCGAAAGCCGGTCGAGCATCAGGTTCACCGAAACGCTGAGCTGCCGGAATTCCTTTACAGTGTCTTCATTGAGCCGTATGTCCGAGATACTGTCCTGGTCTATCTTTTCAGCCTGCTGAGAAAGCTTTCTCAGCGGTTTCAGTGCCTGTCCGCTGACGAAGTAGGCTATTTCGGCGCTGACAATAGTCACGGCAACCGTTATCAGCCAGCCTTTCCGCCCGAAATCCGTCTTTACATCATATGCTTCATCTGAAAACCGGCTGATAAATTCCGACATCTGACTGTCCGATATCTCAATCGCAAGACCGTCCGGATCTTCGGAAGATTCCGGCGTATATTCAAATACAAACCCATTGAGCGAATCAATGCTGACAGCCCCGGAATGATAAAGCAGAAGATTAAGGCATATGCAGGTTCCCGCGATCAGCAGCGCTGTCAGCAGGGTTATCCGCCATTGCAGTGACAGTCTTTTCATTTGTCGTCTCCCCCTATCACATAGCCCTCTCCAACACGGTTCACGACCGGGTCGTACCCAAGCGCAGCACGTAGTTTCCTGCGAAGAGCCGAAATGTGAACGCGTATCGAATTACTGAAGCTGTCCACACTGCCGTCCCAGACGTGTTCAATAAGCTCTTCCTGGCTTACCGGGCGGCCTTCGTGCAGCATGAGATATTCAAGCACTCCGGTCTCTTTTCGGGTAAGTGCGACCGGCGCGCCGTCAACTGAAGCGATCCTTGTCCGGGTATCATATACGAGCCTTCCGCATTTCAGGCAGATGTCGCGCTGAATGAACTGACGGCGCGTCAGGCTGCGTATGCGCGCCTCAAGCTCCGCCAGATGGAACGGCTTGGACAGGTAGTCGTTTGCGCCCGCGTCCAGCCCCTCCACCTTGTCGGTTATCTCACTACGTGCAGAGAGAATCAGCACGGGAGTTTCATAGTTCACTGTCCGAAATTCCCGCAGTATGGTCATTCCGTCCGCGCCGGGCAGGTTGATATCAAGCAGGACCAGGTCGTAACGCTCAACGGCAAGCAGCTCGCGGGCTTCATTTCCATCGCCGCATGCGTCTGCTTCATAGCCGTCCAGACGCAGCTTTTTCGTGATATCGTCACGCAGGGATTTTTCATCTTCAACAACAAGTAAACGCATTTTTGTCTGTCCTCCATTATAATAGTATTTATATTATAGCACATTCTGATAAAATTTGTGTTAATTTCCGCTTAACAGAAAATTTATACTCACTGTGATATAATCATATCATCAAAGAACGGAGGATAAAATCATGACAAGAAAAAAAGCGCTTGTACAGTCGCTTCTGCTGCTTGCCGGAATATTGATGATATGTTTCGGGATATGGCGCGGAGAGGCGGAAACTGTTCTGTCAAAGGCGATACGGCTGTGTATGGAGTGTGTAGGAATTGGATAAGAAGAAAAAAACTAAAAAGATATGTTTCCTTGCCCGTTTCCGTTGGCTGATACAGGCGGCAGCCGTAATACTGACAAATATCCACCTGCCGAATTTCTTTAAGGGAACGTTATATCAGGGAAAAGGGAAATACGCCTGCGTTCCGGGACTTAACTGCTATTCCTGCCCCGGAGCCGCCGGAGCCTGTCCCATCGGCGCGTTTCAGGCGGTCATAGGCTCATCGAAATTCAAGTTTTCCTACTATATCACGGGCACGCTGATTCTTATGGGAGTACTTCTGGGACGATTTATCTGCGGCTTTCTGTGTCCTTTCGGCTGGCTTCAGGAGCTTCTGCATAAGATCCCGGTGCCGAAGCTGTCCACCAGAAAGCTGAAGCCGCTGAGATATTTGAAATACGTCATACTGGCAGTTTTTGTTATAATGCTTCCGCTGATCGTTGTAAACGAGCTTGGAATGGGCGACCCGTTCTTCTGCAAGTATATATGCCCGCAGGGAGTTGTGGAGGGCGCTATTCCGCTGGCGATAGCAAACGAGGGAATACGCAGCGCTCTCGGAGCGCTGTTCTCCTGGAAAACCGGCGTTCTGCTGGCGGTAGTCACGGCAAGTATGTTTATTTACCGGCCGTTCTGCAAATGGATCTGTCCGCTGGGAGCAGTTTATGCGCTGCTGAACCATGTGTCGCTTTTCCAGATGAAAGTTGACAAGAGCAAGTGCGTTTCGTGCGGCGCCTGCGCAAAAGCCTGCAAGATGGACGTTGACATCACAAAAAGCCCCAACCATTCCGAGTGTATCCGATGCGGAATGTGCATGAAATCCTGCCCGACCGGAGCAATATGCTACAAATACGGGTTTGGAAATAAATCCGGCGATAAAGCCTGCAATTCAGATGAAACAAAGGAGATAACCAAATGAACAGAAAAAAGATAACAGCAATCGCAGCCTGCCTTATCATGGCGCTTTCGCTCACTGCCTGCGGCAGCCAGACTTCACAGCCGGGGCAGGAGGGTCAGTCCTCACAGCCGGCGCAGAATACCCAGACTGCGGACAGCAGCTCTGTAACTGAACAGGATCTGCTTGACGAAGAAAATAAGATACTCTCCGAAAACCAGGAGCTGTGGGAAAAGGTGTTTGGCACTATGGACAAAAATGCCACGGACAGCGACCTGAGCAAGAACTACGGCGAGTTCCTGCTTGACGCCATTGAAAAGGCAAAGGATCAGTTCACTGACGAGGAATACGAAACTCTGCGCGCAGGAGCGGAAAAAATACGCGATATTGAAAACCAGATAGCGCAGCTTTCGCAGGGCGATACAGCATCGGATACAGCATCGGATACAGCTTCGGAAAACACTTTTCCGAAATTTGACGGATACGATCTTGACGGAAACAAGGTTGACAGCAGCCTGTTTTCTGAAAATGAATTTACGGTCGTGAACTTCTGGTTCAACGGCTGCAAGCCCTGCGTTGCGGAACTTGGCGAGCTTGACAAGCTGAACAAGAGAATAAGCGAACAGGGCGGCGAGGTTATCGGAATAAACGTTGAAACCCTGGACGGCAACGAACAGAACATCGAAACTGCTAAGCAGATACTTGAAACAAAGGGGGCTTCATACCGCAATATCTATTTTGATTCCGCAAGCGACGCAGGCAAGTTCTCACTCGGAATAATGGCGTTTCCGACCACATATGTGATCGATAAAAACGGGAACATAGTCGGCGAGCCGCTTCTCGGCGGCATAGACAGCGAGGAAAACCTCAACAAGCTTCTTGATACTATCAGCAAAGCAAATTCGGACAATTGACACGATAATGCATGCGTGGAAGGCAATGTTATTCAAGCATGACGCATGCAAAATCAGATAAGTAACGCTTGAAAAGCGCCGACTTATATTTCCTATACACAGAAAAGAGAGCTGACTTACAATGTCCGCTCTCTTTTGTATTATGCCTGCTTTGTGAATCTTACTGTGCCATCAAAGATGTGTTTTCCGTATGTGCTGAAAGCAGCCAATCTGGGCGCTGTGAGCACACCTCTGATAACGGTCTGTCTGAACCAGATCCGTCTTACACACGCTCAAGGATCATCGTGCCAAATGCGATGGTCAGACATCCGTTCTCATCCACCGGTATTTCGGCGAATGGGTCTACAGTTTCCCCCAGAACTTCGCCCTCGACCTTGGTATCATAGAAGAACTTTCCGTTCTCCTCTTTCCACGTGGTCTGTTCAATCGGCGCGAATCCGTCTTCATCGATCACGGCGCCCTGCGACTTTGCCAATTCAAGCTTATCCTCAGGAACGCGCATAAGCGTGTTCATCAGGCCGTCTTCGGTAAATTCGATCCTGTTCGTGAGCATCATGATGATCTCGTCAGCGCAATCTCCCTCAGGCAGATTGTCCGGCGTGTAGGACACCGTGCCGCCGTCAGCGGGGAACAGTAATTCCCTGACTTTCCATTTCCCGATAATGTTCATTGTGACGCCTCCTTTGTAAATTAATATATAAGCTCATTGATCCATCAAACGAGTTATGCCCATGGGTCCTCAGATTTCGGTGTGCGGACACCGGTCAGCAGATACTGTTCCCACAGGAACCATTTACCGTCAGAGCCACGCTGACGCAGCTTTATCGGCCGTGGTGAATCCGCCCCGCCGCAGGGAATAAAGAGCTTCATGTAGCCAGGCTCCTGACCTGATACGTGATTCGATTCTATAACGATCGTGTATGGCTGTGCAGGAGTATAGTTGTTCTCAGGCGTCGAGCCGGCGAAGTAAGTGAATGGCAGATACGTCTTTCCATCGCGGAACCGGTCATTCAGGAAAGATATCTCCTGTCCGTTCAGGGGTCGCGGTCCACGCAGGAAATTCAGCATCTCCGTGCCGATATTCTTGTCAGCCGCATAAGCGCAAAGTGCGAGGACAGTCAGGGCGGCCGTCTTGAACGGCGAATCCATGCAAGCCTCCGGAAGCGCCTGCATCTCCGCCAGGCTTTCGGGAAGCGCAGCGAACGTGAAAGTTTCACGTTTTGTGCCTATTGCAGACGCAGCCGAGTTTGCGGCTGTGTTGATCGCCTGATTGGCCGTGCTTTTAAGTTTGTCGAAGATTCCCATTGTTAAACTCCTTTCAGAATGAATTATGGTAACCTCTAAAAACCGGGACACGAGCAGATTTCGTACATGACTTATATCAGATGCTAGGCGTCAAACCGCAGTAATACTGTATGTATTTCAAGGTTTGACAACGAAGCAGATGATATAAGTCATAGAAATCTGCCGTGAAGGAGGTTTTTAGAGGTTACCTTATGACTTCAGCCTGCGCCTTCGCAGACATAAAGTGTGTAATTTATCCCGTTCCCAGGATATTTATACGGTTTAGTGCAGCCTTTATCCATGTACACCGTGCCCCACCGGCAGTATTCAGCCGCATCTAACTCCCAGTCGGAGGGAACCTTGAAAGACTGTCTTACCGTTCTGCCATCAGAGTAGAGCAGGTTGAGCGTCACGGTGCGAAGCGGCTTTTTCCACGCTGTGATCGTATCCGGCTCGGTAACTTTCTTGCCATAGTCAAACTTTGCCGTGTAGTATGACACGTCATTTTCATCGAACGACTCGACTTTCTTCAATGCGAGAGTTCCGCGGTCAATTGTATATACGGTGCTTGAAGAGCCATAATCTATGAAGAACATTTCTTCTTCCTGAGTGCAGGTGAGGCGGATAAAGTCCGCTCTATCGCCCGGAAGCATCATGTTGGCGACATAATCATCGAGCCATTCGGGCGAAGTGTCGGCAGGCATTACGCTGACCTTGCCGTTATCGTCGGTGTAAAAGCTGTACTCATCATAGTGTCCAACTGACCCTCCATCAATCCAGAAAGCATATCCGTTGTCAGTTTTGATCGAATGGGAGATCGCCCCGAATCCGTTTGAATAATCCTCGGTAATGGTGAGATTCTCGTATATCGGGAGCAGGTTTGAAAGAAGATTTGCATCATGAAGAAGTTCCGGCGTAAAATCAAGGTCGTAAAACTCGCTGCGGCTGAAGTCAGAGAGTGCATAGCCGTCGTTTTTCTTATTGAACCCGATACTGAATACAATCTCCTCGACTGCGTTGAAGCGCAGATGCTCGCGTATCGTGACTACGAATGTGCTGTCTCCGGTTTTCTCGCAGTTCACCTCAGAGGAAACTCCGAGATACGAACGAAAATATTCATAAATATCGGGAAATTCCCAGCAGGTTTTGCCGTCGTTGACCACGCATTTTGTGTTGACTGTATCCGGAGGAGCTGCGGCAGCCTCGCCGCTCAGTATGACATTCTGAATTTCCTTCACCTGATCCCCGGCCAGCACAGCGTCGTCTGATAATTCAAGATTCGCCTTGTATGCCGCATACCAGCCCGCCGTGTTCCATGCGAACTCCGGCGTGTCCGTGTCAATGCTGCCGTTCCATGCCAGCGTGCGGTAGGCCAGGGCGGCGGATATTGCGAGAGCTTCCAGGTCGTCAAATTCAGTGTTCTCGGTTCTGTATCCGGCAATACAGGAAATAAAGATAGATATCGCTGAGATGATAGAAGTAATTCTGTTCATGATCCTTACCATAGCTTTCGACGAGCGAAAGCTTTCCTTTCTCCCCGTTTCGGGGCGGTTCTCAGAGAGGATTCGTTTTGTCGGAAAAGTGCGAAAGTTATGGGATACGCGGAGAAACGTTCAGGCAGCTGCTGTCTGAAATACAGCCGACCTGTTCAAACGAGCGTTCACGCGCCTGTTTGTGTTATACTGTGCTTGATTCAAATAATTTCATGGGCTTTTCTGCATAATTAGGTTCGATCAGCGTTAATGTATCTTTTCTGCTGCAAGTGCATAGAAAGCGCTGATGAGTTCTTCTCCTGCTTCTATCGGTGCGGATTTTGATGTACCGTCCGTAAAGTCAAACGAGAGTCTGTATGTGGTTTCATCAAGAGCGATCAAGCCGTCGTCGTCCGGCTCCTCATACTGTCTGACCATTGTTACGAGCTGCCGGTTTTTTATGATCCGGAGTATTTCCTCCGCGTCGTTTTCATTTATCTTTTGTCTTTCAACTTCTGTATGTGCGCCGCTGCCGTCGATAACCGCGTCGAACGAAAAATACCAGGTGTTTTCATCCTTTTCAAGCGTATATGAGTATGAAGAGGAATGATCCATGCTGCTGCAGCTCACAAAGACAGACGTTATTTCAACGTTTTCTGCCGTCTCATAGTGCTTTTCTGCAAGAGAATAGAGATATCTGAGCGCCTTGTCGCAGAAAGCGGTTTCCTTTTCTATGCTGTTTCCATCGGAAAAAGTCATTGCGGAGCTGTTTGTCGGTGCGTCGGCTGCATGGAGAATACTCAGCGGTCGGTATTTGCTGAGCCGGCTGATCTCGTCTTCCTCCCTGATGATCTCAAGGAATCCCTCAGCGTCTTCAGCCGGAATAGGGAATGAATCGAAAGATGTATACCCTTCCTTACTCTGCACATAGCAGCTCGCGGAAAAAAGCCAGTTTTCGTCCTGCTTTTGCAGGGAGAACGCATACACCGGATCGCACTCCGTGCCGTAATACGAGGTGCTGGCACCGATGATGTCACCGGCATTGTATTTTTTATTTCCGCTGCATCCAAAAAGGAGTGATAGAATCGCCATAATTATTGTCACCCTGCATTTATAGTTCTTTTTCATGCTTGGTCACCTCTGAAATTCTCATGTGAGCAAATGACGGGCAGATAAAAACGCCTTCAATGGCAGGTGGAATGGATTTATCTTCCAAAGTAATAGTGCGCGGTTTCTGAGCGTCTGCTGAATCAATACGCTGTCCAGTGCTATTACGCCTATAAATAGACAATGCTTATTGTAAACACGCACTGCAAATCTTGCGGCGATATATTTAATGCTTGAAAATTACAGAAAGGAATTAATTTGTATAAAGTATAGCATAAATTACAAAAAAAATCAATAGGTAAAACCAAAACAGACTGATATGCGTCAAGTTTTATGGGAACCTCTAAAAACCGGTTTGAAAAGGGAAAATGGGTAGAGTGCACCGAATGCGATGAAAGCCGACGAAGTAAGGCTGTATGCCTTACGAGGAGGTTTGAAGAAGCAGTCGGTGTGCTATACACATTTTCACTCAAACAAGGTTTTTAGAGGTGACCTTATACAACATCATTTATTAAGTGCCCAGGAAAGGAGATACTGTACAACCAATACGCCATATAATCAAGCGAGGTGATGAATATGGGCATGATATTATCCTGCACTGCTTCGTGCGGTGCTTCCGTGAATTTCAGCGATGATGGGTATATAAACTCCGGCGAGCAGGAGCTTGCCTTTCGGCGTGAGAACATGAGGAGCACTGCCGAGCAGATAGCGCAGGAATTGCAGCTCCGAAAACTCCGTGGAGATCTGCGGAGCAGCCGTGAGATGCCTGTGTGCTAGCAATGTACGCTGTTTATCTGCGGAAATCCCGGGCGGACTTGGAAGCGGAAGCGATGGGACAGGGCGAAACGCTGTCAAGGCACCGGGCGGCGCTTCTCGACTATGCGGCACGCCGCGGGCTGGAAATAGGCGCTGTTTATGAAGAGATCATATCCGGCGAAAGCATTGACGCGCGTCCGAAAATGAAGCAGCTTCTGCGGGAGGTGGAGCAGGGGCGCTGGGCGGGAGTACTATGCATGGATATAGACCGCCTGGCAAGAGGAAACAGCGCAGACCAGGCGAGGGTGTCGAACACATTCCGTATCTCCGGGACGCTGATAATCACGCCATCAAAGGTGTACGACCAGAGCCGTGAAAGCGATGAGGAATACGTTGATTTTGAGCTGTTCATGGCACGCCGGGAATATAAGGCGATTTCCCGGCGGATAATGCGAGGGCGTATCGCTTCCGTAAAGGAGGGGCATTTTATCGGAAGCACGCCGCCCTACGGTTACGACAAAGTCAAAGTCGAAAAGGGACGTGGATTTACTCTGTCGCCGAATTACGAAAGTGACATTGTGAAACAGATATACTCCATGTGTATCAGCGGAATGGGCTGTAACGCCATCGCCAGACGGCTCGATATGATGGGAATTGAGCCGCGAAAGGGCAGCTCATGGAGCAGCGCTTCGATCAAGGATATCCTGAGAAATCCTGTTTACTGCGGCAAGATACGCTGGCAGTACCGAAAAGAGGAAAAGAGCCTGACAGACGGTATCGTCACGACCCATCGGCGGGAAAATCCCGACTGCATAATCGCGCAGGGTCTGCACCCGGCGCTGATAAGCGAGGAAGAATTCGACCGGGCGCAGCAATTTCTGAACAGCCGGCGGATACCGCACAAAAAGGAAAACACAGAGCTGCGAAATCCGTTGTCCGGGCTGGTGTACTGCGGTATGTGCGGCAGCATGATGACAAGGCTCGGGAATGGCAGCAGGAACCACAGCGATACGCTCCGCTGTCCGAACCGGAATTGCAGCAATGTGTCTGCAAAGCTGGAGCTTGTTGAAAGCGCTCTCGCTGAGGGCGTGGCACGATGGCTCAACGACTGCCGCGTGAATGTCAGCCGCAAGCCTGCCGCAGATACTGCGAAAGCTGAGCGTACGGCAGCCGATAAGGTGCGCGCCGAACTTGCCAAACTGGACGGTCAGCGTGAGAGAATATATTCGTTCCTGGAGCAGGGGGTGTATTCCGCTGTGGAATTCCGGGAGCGCATGGAATCGCTCGAAAAGCGAAGAACGCAGCTTTCGGAGAATCTGCGGCAGGCTGAACAGGCGGTCAGCGAGGCGGAGGGCGATCGGCAGCTTTATGCGCAGATGATCCCAAGGGCGGAGCGTGTGATGGATATTTACTCGCAGTCCACGCCGGATGAGAAAAACCGCCTGTTAAAGACGATAATAAGCCGGGCTGAATACATTAAAACGGAACGCAATACCCGGGGGAACGCTGACCGCTGCAATTTCACTCTTAACGTGATTCCGCTCTTTCCGGAAATAAAAACAGGAGCAGAATGACTATAATGACGCCGGACGTATACATACGGCCCGCCGCTTGCGGTATCTCCTATAAACGAGGTGCGGCGCGTGCTAGACTACGCAGTGACCGAGATACCGCCAGAGAAAATACTGATGGGAATGCCCAATTACGGCTACGACTGGACGCTGCCGTTTATGCGCGGGACTCCGGCGCAGAGCGTAAGCTTAACGCAGGCTGTGGATCTTGCCCTTAGATACGGTGTGGAGATACAGTTCGACGAGCAGGCGCAGACGCCGTATTTCTACTACACCGACAACGGAACTCAGCACGTAGTGTGGTTCGACGACCCGCGCAGCATAGATGCGAAGCTTCAGCTCATCGACGATTACAGGCTTGCCGGGGCGAGCTGGTGGACGGTCAACCGGTGCTACGTTCCGAACTGGCTGGTTTTGCAGAACATGTACGAAACGGTCAAACTGTGAATGTAAAGCGGCATGGCGCAGATATTTCGTGCCATGCCAAACATTTGTGCAGAAAATTGCGACGGTAAGTAAGACATATCTTGACAAATCCCGTGATTCATTGTAAAATATAACGGAACAATAATATACTTCATCAGGAAAGGACGATACATTTGATAAAGAATAAGATGAAAAGCCTGCTTGCTGCGGCACTGGCAGGAGCCCTGACGGTTTCCGCGATACCGGTCAATGCGTCGGCGGTTGTGAACAAATTCAAATACAATGGTTATGAACATAGTCATGCCGGCGATATTCTGAACGAACTAGGGAGTTACAGCGACGCCAATGCATTTGACGTTATATATGAAGGCGCGCATCATGGCGTTTCCGGCGGCGGGCTGGAGGAGTATCTCACGGCGCTTGAAACTGATTCCACCGACCGCGGCGATGTTGAGCTGATTAACGAACATACTGTCTATAACGTCAAGGATAACAGCGATAATGCTGCTTCCGGAAACAGCCGGCAAAATCTGCTGACATTTCCCGTGGACGTTAAAAGCTATGCGATGAATGCATTTCCGGATCCCCTGCATGAGGTTTCCAGCTGGAGAATGTGGGTCGGCGATTCCGGATTTAATGACATCGCCCCGGTCGCTGAGGCTAGCACCGCTGATTATATCGAAACTTCTGACATGGTGGACGCGATAAACGCATTGGGTTCGAAGTACGAGAATATCGCGCTCCAGTTGATTTTCAAAGGAATCGAATTCGAGGTACAGTACTATTCCGCGTTTGACCAGCCTTTAGGGAGCTATTACACCATCAGCGACGAGAACCGCAGAAACCTTGACGCAACTTATTGTTTCGTGCATTACGTGCCTGATGTTGCCGTTTCCATGCTCAATGTATCTTCCGGCGAAGAGGCGTGGGATTTCATAAACCGCATGGTTCGCAATTTTGATGAATTCAATCAGGATCGGGCAAAACTTCTGCGGTTCGCTGAATTTGAGGTCTTTGACCGCTGTGGAAAATCCGTCGGCAGCTTTTCTTCAGGGCATTGCGACGAATATGAATATAACAAGGCGTTCAAGTATGTGAAATCAGGCGAGAGCAGCGATACTCTGTGGCTGGTTTCCGATGGAAGCGGCGCATATCCGATGTTCAGCGCTTCCGGTGATAAGCTTGAGGAAACAGTAAATGAGTTCCTCGCGCAGCACACGGACGTCCAGAAGATAACCCTCAGAATGTGCCCTGAGATGTATGTCACAAGTTCAAGCTGCTTCGACGGCGACGTGCTGGCTGATTTGTCGCAGTTCAAGCAGTATAATGTGACGGAGCTTCCGGCAAAAGCGGCTGATCTGTCCAGTGTGCTGGATCTCCAGGAGCACTATGGGTTCGATTTCGAAAACTGGAAGCTTTTCGAGGGCGTTTCCACTGGAGAAAACGGAGGCTGCAGGCTCAGTGAACTAGCTAACGACAAGGACGGTTTCGGCATTGATTCCATATCTGGGATCGCCGCCGGAAGCGTACTTGTGGCGTATATCCCGCAGGAGGAGCTTCCCGATGATATTGTTTCGCAGGTGGAGATAACCGTTGCTGAACCGGAAATCGGCGTAAAGTTCGCGGATACGGCGGATATTCCCTCCGGCGCAGATTACGCAGTGGATAAAGTATCGTGGTACCGCGGCGAAACCCTCGATACCTCCGGCGAGTTCGCTGCCGGCGAGCAGTACACGGTATCTGTAACCCTCAGCCCGGAGAAATACTTTGCGTTCGACGGAACGACCACAGCAAAGGTGAACGGTCATAATGCGGTTATCAGGGACTTTACAGCCAACGAGCTTGTGGTTGAGTATACGTTTGATAAGCTTCCGGAGGATATCTGGGGTTTCGTTGACGGCGAGCTTGCCGGGGAGCACCCGGTTATCAGCGTGCCCGACGGCGTGATTATTCCCGGCGAGGTTATGCAGAAGATAAAGGACAGCGGCAGGGAAGTCGAGCTGAATTACGGCGATTATAGCTGGATAATAACCGACTTTGACGCGGATTATACGGCGAAGCCGATCGACCTGAGAATAATGAGGGTCGCTGAAAGCAACTGGGCGGAAGCGGTAAAGAACGTCTCCGGACATCTGTACAAAATGCAGATATCCATTCAGCACAGCGGAGATTTCGGATTCACGGCGCTGCTGAAGCTGAACCTCAGCGATGGCAAGCCGGCTAACCCGGGGACGTATTACGCAAATCTGTATCAGCTTTCCGGAGATCAGCTCAAATGGAGCGTATACTCCGACCTTGCCGAGGAAAGCGGTAAGTATATCGCGAAGCTTGAATTTACGCACGCGTCAGACTGGCTTGTCACCATTGACAGCGAGATAAATCCTGGAAGCGGTAATGACGACGGCGGCTCCACCGGAGGCTCCGGCAACAGGGTGAACGGAATTAAGAAGGCGAGAACACTGAAATCCGAGGGCTGGGATAATATCGTAAAGGAGATAAAGTCCACCGGGGAAGGCTCGGTTATCGAGATAACCCTCAACGATGAGACCACCATGCCAGAGGACGCGCTCCAGGCAGCAATCGACAGAAAGATGAAGCTGATAATGGACGCAGGCTTCGGCAGAATATGGGAAATAGACGGCGCGAAGGCGGTATCCGGGAAGTACATCGACCTCAGTATTTCCGGCGTTGACGTCGGTATCCCGGAGGCTTCATATGCAGGTATCCTCTGTTCTGACAGCAGGCAGCTCAGAATAAATGCGCGTCTGCTGAATTTTACGGCTCAGCTCACGGCGTTCATCGGCAAGGACAATATCGGTCAGAATGCGGCGCTCTACAGCTACAACGACGAGACCGGGAAGCTCGTGTTCCAGGATATTTCGGCGGTTGACAGGGACGGAAACGTTATATTCAATATCAAGTGCGGCGGACGCTATTTCATCGCGCTCGGAAGCGAGGTGGCGCCTCCTGCGTATCTCTGCGGCGACGTTAACGGCGACGGAGTTGTAAACGCTCACGACGCCGCGGCTATCCTCAAGTACGCGACCTACGGCTACCCGCTCGACAAGCGCTGCGGCGATACCAACGCGGACGGCGCGGTAGACGCTCACGACGCTCTGCCGATACTTAACTATGTAGTCGGCAATGTGAAGTTGCTCCCTGCTGTAGGATTCAGGCAGTGAACCACAATTAAACTGAAACTCTCCCGCGGTTCTCCGAGGGAGAGTTTTTTGTGTCCGGAACAAGCGGGTGCTCAGATGGTGTCCATAAGCGCGCCCAGCATTCGGAATACCTTCGCGGTGCTGCGGCGCTTCATGGAGTGCCTGCTGAGGGAATTCACCGCCATGAACGCCAGACCTCCGGCTATCAGACCGGCGGCGCTGCTCTTGATATATGCTTCCGTCTTTTTTGACATGATGATCAGCTCCTTTTTGAAAGTTTACATCGATATTTTCTGCAATTTCAGAAAAAACATACCCGAAGCCATGCCGGAAATTGATTCCTCTGATACCTGGAATGCCCGGAAATATGTGCTTCAATTGAGAAAAATCACGTTTTTGAGCTGATTTTTTGTGCTTTTTGTAATGTTTGCATAGTTGAACTCATGGTTTCAACTACAGTATTCGTCAATATGCCAAAATGCAATTTCTAGCACAAAAACTTGCAAAAATCGCTTGACAAAAATTCTTGTTTGGTGTATAATCAGACCATAGCAAAGGGGCTATGACAGACAGACTTCAATGGCGAAGCCTGCCGGTCATAGCCCCGATTTGTTAGCATATCAAGTCAATACGGGCTGCCGCCTCCGGTTATGCGGGACGGGCGGACAGCTTCAAAAACAGAAAGGGGACGGTTCTTAAATGAACACACTATTGACTTTATTGTCCGAGGCGGGAACGGTATTCGCCCCGGATCAGAACGCAGCGGTCCAGGCTGTCGTTGATGAAACGATGTACAGCGGCAGCGATGTAAACGGCATATGGTACCTTATCGGTGCCGCCTGGGTATTCTTCATGCAGTGCGGCTTCGCGATGGTCGAGACAGGTATGACGCGTTCAAAGAACGCCGGCAACATCATCATGAAGAACCTCATGGACTTCTGTATCGGCACAGTAGTATTTATCCTTCTTGGTTTCGGACTCCTGCTCGGCGAGGATACGCTCTTCGGTCTGGTCGGTATTCCGAATCTCGACATTCTCGGCAGCTTCTCGGACTTCAACAGATGTGCTGAGTTCGTGTTCAACCTCGTTTTCTGCGCGACTGCCGCAACTATCGTTTCCGGCGCGATGGCAGAAAGAACGAAATTCCTCAGCTACTGCATCTACTCCGGCGTTATCAGCGCGATCGTTTACCCGATCGAGGCTCACTGGATCTGGGGCGGCGGCTGGCTGGCTCAGATGGGCTTCGTTGACTTCGCTGGTTCCACATGTATCCACATGGTCGGCGGTCTGTGCGCCCTCATCGGTGCAAAGATGGTCGGTCCGCGTATCGGCAAGTTCGGAAAGGACGGCAAGCCTAACGCAATCCTCGGTCACTCCATGACCCTCGGCGCCCTCGGCGTATTTATCCTCTGGTTCGGCTGGTACGGATTCAACGGCGCTGCCGCTTCCGATACCCACTACCTCGCAAATATCTTCCTTACTACTACAGTAGCTCCTGCGGTTGCAACCTGCACAACCATGGTTTACACTTGGATAAGACACGGTAAGCCTGACGTTTCCATGTGCCTTAACGCTTCCCTTGCAGGTCTGGTTGCCATCACGGCTCCCTGCGCTGACACCGACTGCCTCGGCGCTGCGATCATCGGTCTGGTTTCCGGATTCCTGGTTTGCTTCGGCGTTTGGCTCCTCGACTACAAGCTTCACATCGACGACCCGGTCGGCGCTGTTGCAGTTCACTTCTTCAACGGTATCTGGGGCACCATTGCAGTTGGCCTCTTCTCTAACGGCAACGGTCAGAACGGCGGCGTAGCTGCTGTAAACGGCACCGGCGAGCACGCTGTAGGTCTTTTCTACGGCGGCGGATTCGCACAGCTTGGCGTACAGCTCCTCGGTATGGTTTGCGTACTTGCCTGGACGGCAGTTACCATCACGCTTACATTCTTCATCATCAAGAAGACGATCGGTCTGAGAGTTTCCCGCCACGAAGAGATCGTTGGTCTGGACGCTACAGAGCACGGTCTGCCTTCCTCCTATGCAGACTTCGTTCCTGCAATGCACGTAGAGCTTTCCACCTCCGGCAAGGAGAAGGAAGTAGAGACCGTAAAGGTCGGCTCTGCACCTGTTGAGGCTGCTGTTCCTGTTGCATACAAGAGCGCTAAGCCTTCTGACGGCACAAAGATGAGCAAGGTAGTTATCCTTGCAAAGCAGGAGAAGTTCGAAGTACTTAAGAACGCGATGTCCAGCATCGGCGTAACCGGTATGACTGTAACGAACGTACTCGGCTGCGGCATGCAGAAAGGCTCAACTGAGTTCTACCGCGGCGTTAAGGTTGAAACACACCTGCTGCCAAAGATCAAGGTCGAGATCGTTGTATGCAAGGTTCCTGTTGAGACAGTCGTTGAGACCGCTAAGCAGGCTCTGTACACAGGCCACATCGGCGACGGCAAGATCTTCGTATATGATGTTGAGGACGTTGTAAAGGTTCGCACGGGCGAGACCGGCTACGACGCACTCCAGGACGTTGAGTAACGTTAAGCTAAACTAGCATTCTTCATAACCTTCCTGAATATAAAACCGCATAAGCAGAACCCCCGGCGAAAACCGGGGGTTTTGCTCAGATATTCTCAGATAGAAAGCCGCAGCGAGGATACCTGCGCGGCGATGTCCAGCGCGGAGCGCCCGACCCATTCCTGCATTGCCTGCGGCGTGAGGAAGTGGAAATCGGTGCTGAATTCCGGCGGGTTAAGGTAGAACTGCTGAATATTCCGTATCTGCCGCTCAACATAGTCGGAGCCGTAGTAGGGGAGGCAGTTCACCGGATAATCAGCGATCTTGCAGAATTCCCGGAACACCCGGCAGTCCGGGTGCTCGCGGAGGTAGAGGTGATCGTTTGCGTACCACTCGGGCTTAACCCGGCGGTAGTATTCGGCGCGGTCGGCGGCGTAGAGTTCGCGGTGGAGTTCCTTGCATGTTTCGTTGACGCGCCTGACCCACAGGACGTCCGCCATGAGGTGGCAGTAATACCCCAGCAGGAAAGAGAGCGTATGCGGGTCGTGGGATTTTCCGGCAATCATCTCGCGGTAGAATCTCTCGTAGTCGCAGTGACCCTTTCCGCGCTGAGTCCAGTGCGTGACTTCCTTGGGAGGGTCGAACCCTCCGGGGACGGGAATTCCACAGTCCGGCGCGATGTTTCCCGCCAGGAAGTCCGGCTCTGAGAGCCACGGTGCGCGCAGCTCAGCGGAAATCAGTTCGGCGACCCGAAGATGAGCGAGCCATGTAGCCATATTTTTACCTCCGGTTGAAATTGATCCTGAAATGTGGTATCATAGTAATTAGGAAAGGAGCACAGCCATGGATGACAAAGAAAAGAAAACCCTTCCGGAACAGCCCGTCGATGAGAAGCCGGAAAGCGCGCCGGGAGTTTCCGCGGAGCCTTCCGCGCACACCTGGGTCGACAATATGAAGCAGGAGCTTGAGGATTACATCGAGGATCAGGGAATTTACATCAGGCAATAAATTGATCGTGGATAATGGCGATTACGGCGGATTATTAATCCTGAATTTAGGGAATCATAACGGCAGTAAAGTGCAAAAACCAGTGGGGGAAAACTCTTGTTTTCCCCCACACCCCTTTAGCGCTTTTGAATCGCTTAGCTGCGCGCCAGCGCGCAGAGTGGTGAGGGCTCTGCCCTCACGCTCCCGCTTCCTTTTGTAGTCAAAAGGAAGCGAAAACCAGTACGCTGCGCGGAAAATAAAGACTGTCTCGCCAGCCCACTTTTTTATTTTACTTCGGTACCCTGATAGTAGTAGGTCAGGATCTCCTTGTAGTCGTAGCCCAGGTAGGTCGCGAGGGCGTTTGCGCCGTTCTGGCTCATTCCAACGCCGTGGCCGTATCCGTAGGTGGTGAAGATAAACTTATCCGAGTTCGCGTCGTACTCAACGTCGAACGCGCTGGAGCGCAGCTCGAAGCTCATGATCCTCTCGCGGAACACGCGTCCGGTTATCTTTACGGAATCGCCGCTGCTGTCGGTGTAGCTGTGATATCCGCCGACGTTCATCTGACCTACGTAGAAGCCGTCCACATTGGTCTCTACAGAAAGCCACCCGGAGGGGTCTCCGGTGAGGTCGATGCCGGTCTTTTCCAGAACCTTGCTCTTTATCTCAGCGGAGGTGTATTCCACCTTCCTGCCGTAATTCGGGTCGTACTGCTTGTCGAGGTCGCAGAAGCGGCTCTGGAGGTAGGGATAATCGGTTCCCCATACATTTTTGCTGGAAGCCGTGTAGCCCGCGCTGGACGCGGAGTACACAGCCTGAATGAGCGCCCCGTTGTAGTAGATCGCCTTTCCGAGCACCGACTGCACAAGCACGTTCACCGAATCAGAGACCGTGCTCGCAAGACCTACGCTCGGGTAGGTTCCGTACTCGTTGCAGAATTTAACGTATGTATAAGCCGCCACTGCCTGCGCCTTTATCGCTTCCGGCGCGAAGGTGTGTCCGACCTCGTTCTGCGTCATTCTGCCGACTATCTCAAGCGCCGAGCCGGAAACAGTGCTTCCGTTCGCCTTGACGGTGAGTATCTCGCCCGCCGCCGCGTCGCTGGAACTGCTGTCGGGGTCGATCTCGTCCGGCTGGTCGTCGTTTGCGGAGCTTACCGGCGGAACGTCGTCGGCGTCCACCGGGATACCTCCGATGTCCTTCGCCGTGGTGGTCGTCGAAGCCGCAGCGCTTGTCGGCGCAGTCGTTGCCGTTGTCGCCGTTGTCGCAGCGGTCGTCTGTGTTGTTGCCGCTGTAGTCGACGTTGTAGCGGGAGGCGTTGTCACTGCCGGGATCTCCTCGGTTTCCTCGCGCGGACCGAGGATTTCCTCGCTGTCGTAGGTCTCGGAGGTCGGCTCAAGTGTGGAGTCGTCCTCGCCAAGTATCTCGTCGGTCGCTTCCTGCGGCTGCGGGAGTTCATCGCTGAGGGCGCTGTATGTACTCATCACCATTTTGTCGGAGAGCGACATCGGCGCCATATTCAGCAGATTTATCTGCACCACGCCCGTTCCGGTCTCATCTGGTACAAGGAAGTCAAGCGTACCCTGACCCTCCGCCTGGTCGATGTCGCCGGCGGGGGCAGCGGTCTCGGAATGCTCCTCGGAGGTGTCCTCGGTGAGCATCTGCGCGTCGCCGACAGTACCCATCACGCCGCATGTGAACATGTAGCAGTTCACGATCACCAGCGCCGCGATGATCTTCGCAAGTGATAGCTTTTTCATAGTTCCTCCGGTATCAGTAGTTGGACGGATCGTCCATCAGGCCGTTGTCCTCGAGGTATTCCTTCATGCCCTTTACAAGGGAGATATCCCAGGTCCTGCCCTTCCACTTGTCGCCGTAAACGTCGGTGTATGCCTTGAAGTACTTTATGCTGTCCTTGCGGGTTATCTTGGAGGTGTCGACGTCGGGGCTTTCGTTCTCGCGTACTTTTCTTGCCACGATAACAAGGCGCATGTTCTCGAATCCGGTGGAGCCGTCGCAGGTGGAGAGCGTCAGAAGCTCGTCGCCGTACTCTACGTCAACGCCGGTGTTGTACTTGCTTCTGTCCATTACTTCCTTTATGTATTCGTAGAATTCGTCGCTGTTCTTGAAGTAAACATACTTGGTGTAGTCGAATACATCGCCGTGCTCCTCGTCGGTGTTGGTGATGAACACGGAGAATATCTTGTACTTGTTGTCCTGGTAGAGCGTGTTGAAGTCAACTACCGGAGTCTCCCTGAGGAAGTCGATATTGTTGTTGTAGTTGTTCAGTGCGGAGAACTTGTACTTGTACAGCATGTTGTGACCGTAAAGTATCGTGTTGTTCGGCATCTGGTTGGGGCCGAACTTGCCTTCGTAGTCGGTGAAGATGGTTCCTGCGAATTCATCCTCGCCGTTAAAGTTGTGGTGGAGGTAGAACAGGTTGTCCTCGCCCTGGACTACGGGGTAGTCGACGTTGGTGCCGTTAATGGTTATCCAGCCGACGAAATCTTTATTTGCCTCGTAGTACGCCGCGTATTCCTCGTTTACAGAGCCTTCCGGCAGGTTTTCGATCTGCTCCTTGGTGGGAGCCTGGAGGTTTACGATCACCTGCTGCTCGCCCTGAACCACCTGCTCGCCGTTGCTGTCCACAACGGAGGTCCCGATGGGAGCCTCGGGCTTCAGCAGGGAGATAAAGTGAACCGCGATGATGACCAGCGCGGCGATCATCAGGCAAAGCGAACCCAGGAAGATAAGCTTGCGGGCTACTTCGGAGGAGCTGTCCCCCTTGCAGGGGAGCAGTCCGGTGCGGAGGCTCTCGCCGAGACTCTGCTTTTTCTTCTTGCGCTTTTTCTTGTTGTTATTGTTCGGGGAAAGACCCATATCCATTTCTGCCATGAGAATAACGTCCTTTCAGAGATCATGCTTCGTCGGTCTTTTTGGACTCAACGGTATAGCTGTAATCGTAGATCATATCAGCGTCCCACTTTCTGCCGCCCCATGATCCGCCGAATACATTGTAATAGTAGTCAAAATACAGCGGGTCGGGGTTTTCGTACGCCTTGCTTACGTCGACTGTGGGATCCTCGCCCTCGCGGACCTCTCTGCCGAAAATGACCCAGCGCGCGTCGATACCGTAATCGAGAATGCAGGTCGACAGGGTGATGAGGTTGTCGCCGTACTTGAGGTCTACGTCGGTGTAGAAGGTGGTGCGGTCGAGAATCTGTGCTACGTAATCATCGAACGCCGCTTTATTCTTGAACTTCCTGCCCTGGAGATAGTAGAACACCTCGCCGTCCTTTTCTTCGGTGTTCACCAGCATGCCGGCGAATATCTTGTAGGTGGACTTGCGGTAGAGCGTGTTGAATGTTATTGTGGGATACTTTCTGTACCAGTCCATGCCGTAGTTGAGCTGCGTACGGTAGTTGAAGTATCTTGTGAGCCTTGCGAAGTACTCGCCGGTGTTGACGTTGTGACCGTAAAGGATAATGTTAGCCGGGGTGTTTTCCGCGGTTATCTTCTCGCGGTAGTCCGCGAATACCGTACCTGTCTTGCTGTAATCGCCGTTGAGGTTGTGGTCGAGGTAGTATTCGTTGTTGTCGCCCTGAACGACCACGTTGTCAACGAAGGGTGAATCCTCGTCGCCCATGGTTATCCAGCCGATAACGTCCTTGTTCTGCTCCAGCAGAGGGAGGAACTCTTCGTTTACCTCGGGGTACTCCTTGACAAGCTCGTCCTTCTTTACCGGGTCGATGGTGACGCTGGCGGAGCCGTGGTAGAGGCTTGATATCTGCTCGTTGAGCTTGTTGTCCTGCGCGGTGCTTCCGTAGAACGAAATTATCATCACCAGCGAAACTATCAGCACAACAGCGGCGCCGAGGAAAATGCACTTGCGGATTATCTCGGCGGGCTTATCGCCTTTCCAGGGGAAAAGGTACTTAGCGATTCTGAGTAAGATGTTTTCCTTTTCAACAAAATTAGCCATGATATTCTATCCTTTCGGGATCGTTTAGTAGCTCAGCAGCTTTGATTTATCCCATGTGCTTCCTGCCCAGGAGCCGCCCATTCTGCTGTAGTAGTAATCGAACAGCTTGGGGTTGAGGTTCTGCTCGGCAACGGTAACGTCGACGGATTCGCTCTCGCCGGGACGAACCTTTCTCGCGAACAGTACCCAGCGGGTATCCACGCTCTTGCCGAGGGGCCAGCTGCATGTTGACATCGTGAGGATCTGGTCGCCGTAGGTGAGGTCCACATCGGTGAAGAACCAGCTTCTGTCCATTACGTCGATGATGAAGTTGTTGAAGTCATCCTTGCTGTAGAACTTCGTCTTGTCGACATAGTCGAACACCTCGCCGTACTGGCTCTGGGTGTTCGCGAGGATACCGGCGAATATCTTGTAGGTCTCGCAGCCGCCGCTCGGCGTTGCGAGCATTACCGTCGGGTGTACCTTATAGAACGCCAGCGGCTCCTTGCTTGCCATGTTGGGAACGTAGTGCGTAACGTGCGCGAAGAACTCGCCGCTTATCATGTTGTGACCGTAGAGTATGATGTTGTCGTCGGTGCCGTCCCACTTATTGAGGTAGGAGGAGAAGATGGTGCCGGAAACGCTGTCCTCGCGGTAGAGGTTGTGCGTAAGGTAGTAGCTGTTGTCGTAGGACTTTACTACTACGTTGTTTACCGCCGTTCCGGTTATCTTTATCCAGCCCTTGACGTCGGAGTTGGTTGCAAGAAGCTCGTCCCAGTTCGGGTTTATCGGAGTATTCACGAGCGGAGTAACGTCGATCTCCTCGGTCTGATCCTGACCTGCGGTGGCGTTCGTGTTGAACGGGTCGTAGTCCGGGTTGACGTTAACGAGACTGTCCTCGGGAACTCCAGCGATATCGGCGATCTTCGAGTTGGTGCTCTTATCCGCGCCCATACCAGCGAGCTGAGAGATCAGCACGCCGATGGTAACGACGAAAACCACGACCGCCACTATCAGTACGATCTTGCGCACCTTTTCGCCGCCGGAGTCCTCCGCCTGCGGGAACGCCGCATAGCAGAACCGCGCCCAGCCGGACTTCGGCCTGCCCTTTATTTTATCCTGCTTCTTGGGGGATTTATGCGGCTCGGTGTAAAAATCCAGCTTATCGACCGCGATATCCCTTGAAGCGTGCTTCTTAGGCTTGTCTGTGTAATTTGCCATTAATATTCACCCCAGATTATTTCTTTATCTCGCAGAGCAGCATTGAAAGCGCCTTTTCCGCCGCAAGCGCGCGGATAAGCTCCCGGTCTGCGCTGCCATGTGTAAAGAGAAATCTCTCGCTGCGGCAGCCGTTTCTTCCGCTGACCGCTATGCAGACCTCCCCGACCGGGTGTTCCGCGCTGCCGCCAGTGGGTCCAGCCACTCCGGTGGTGGAAACGCCGTAGTCCGCGCCGGAAAGCTCCATGACGCCCTTTGCCATTTCCGCGGCGCATTCCACGCTGTATTCCGTGAACTGCTTGAGCACTTCCGCAGGAACATGCAGGATCTCGTGCTTTATGCGGTTAGAGTAGGAGCAGACTCCCAGCTCTATTACTGCGGAGCTTCCAGAAACGGAAGTCACCGCGCCGGATATCATGCCGCCGGTGCAGCTTTCCGCCGTAGATATTTTCACGCTGCGCGCGGTGCATTCCCGGACGATTTCGCGGGAAAGCTCCGCTATACTATTATAAATGTTTTGAAAATCCATATCACATGTCAAGGTCGACGTTTCTCACGCCGTACTTGAACTGCTTCACCTCGGTCTCCCTTACCGCCTTTTCGATGAGCGGCTCGAAATCGAACGACGCCTCCGCCGCGAGGATCTCCTCAAGCGACGGGCGGGTTTTCGGGTGCTTCGGGGAGAATACCGTGCAGCAGTCCTCGTAGGGCAGGGTGGACACCTCGAAGGTGTCGATGTGCCGCGCGACGTCGACTATCTCGCGCTTATCCATGCCGATCACCGGGCGGAATACCGGGTACTCCGCAGCGGCGTTGGTGCAGAAAATCGCGGGGAGCGTCTGGCTTGCGACCTGGGCTACGCTTTCGCCGGTGATTATCGCGCCGTAGTCGTTCGCAGCGCATATGCGGTTGGCGATCTTGACCATCAGACGGCGCATGAGAACTGTGAACAGCTCCTCGGGGCAGTTGTCCCGGAGCGCCTCCTGAAGCTCCGTGAACGGAACGCAGTAGAACACGATATTGCCGCACCAGTCGGTGAGCTTCTCGCAGAGCGCCTCGACCTTCATGCGTGCGCGCTCGGAGGTGTATGGCGGGCTTACGTAGTGAATGCAGTCCACGATGAGACCGCGCTTTGCCATCATGTAGCCGGCTACCGGGCTGTCTATGCCGCCGGAGAGCATGAGCAGGCTCTTGCCGGAGCTTCCGACCGGCATTCCTCCTGCGCCGGGGATCCTCAGTGCGCTGAGGTAGGCTCCGTTGTCGCGGATCTCAAGGCGCACGGTGACTTCCGGCTCGTGGACGTCCACGCCGATGTGCGGGAACGCGTCCAGAATGACCGCGCCCAGTTCCTGCTGTATCTCAGGGGTCTTCATCGGGAACGCCTTGTCGCTGCGCTTGGATTCCACCTTGAAGGTCTTTGCGCCCTCGAGGGCTTCGCGCAGGTACTCGGGGGCATGCTCCGCGATAACGCTGAAATCCTTCGGGAATACGGCGCAGCGCTGTATCGCGCTGATGCCGAATATCTTCTGAAGGCGGTTTATCACCTCGTCGATGTCGGCTTCCTCCGGGGGAGTAATGTAGATGGTTGACTGCCTGCGGTAAAACCCGAATGTGCCGAGCTTTTTCAGGCGGCGCTTTATGTTCTTCTGGAGCATGTCCTCGAATGTGGACTTATTCAGACCCTTGAGGGCTATCTCACCGTATTTTACAAGAATTATCTCTTTCATTTGTTCTGTTCCTTTTTCGATATTATCTGCGGAATCTCGCGATACCCGCCCTGATCCCTTCAATAAGCGCGTCGATGTCGGCTTCGGTGGTGTCTGCACACATGCTGACCCTTATTGCGCTGTCGGCGAGCTTATCGGGTATTCCGAACGCCGCCAGGACTCCGCTGGTTTTTCCGCGGGAGCATGCCGAGCCGCTTGAAACATATATCCCGCGCTCCTCGAGGGAGTGGAGCATTATTTCCGAGCGGACTCCCTCAACGCTGAAATTCACGATGTTGGGGACGCAGTTTTCTCCGGAGTTCACGGTTATCCCGCCGAGCGCGGAAAGACCGTCCAACATATGAGCCTTCAGCGCTCCGAAGTGCTCCGGCGTGCCGTGGTAGGCTCTGACCGCCGCTTCAAGTCCGGCAATGAGCTCCACCGGCTCGGTGCCGCTGCGGAGGTTCTTCTGCTGACCGCCTCCTGCCAGCAGCGGGGAAATGCGTATGCCCTTTCTGATATAGAGCGCGCCGATACCCTTGCTTGCGTGTATCTTGTGGCCGGAAATGCTGATAAGGTCGCCGTCCAGCGGGACTTTCAGGAATCCCTGAACTGCGTCGATATGTACGATGGTTTTCGGATTCTTCCGCTTGACCAGCCTGTACAGCCGCTTTACGTCGTTGGCGAAGCCGGTCTCGTTGTTGACCGCCATGCAGGACACCAGCACGGTATGCTCATCGACTGCGTCGGCGAGCGCCTGCACGAAGTCGGGGTGATCTTTCGGGGCGAGGCGCTCCACATGGAAGCCGCGCTCCTCCAGCTTTGTCATGACGTTCGCGACGGAGGGGTGCTCTATCGCCGTGGTGACTATCCGGTCGCCGGAGCGCTTATAGGTCTCCGCAGCGCCGAGCAGCGCGGTGTTGTTGCTCTCGGTCGCGCCGGAGGTGAATATTATGTCGCCCTCGCCAAGCTTTGCAAGCAGGGTCTTTTTCGCGGAGGCGATGATCTTTTCGGAACGTATGCCCATTCCGTGCAGGGAGCTAGCGTTTCCGAAGCTGTTCTTCATTGCCGATAAAATAGCGTCCGCTGCCTGTTCGCAGGGCTTCGTGGTGGCGGCGCTGTCCAGATATATCATTTGTTTCTCTCCTGTGCATAATAATGCATTTTATATACTAGTATAGTATAGCACATTTTGCTGTGTTTGAACAGTCTTTTTTTAAAATTTTCACCTTTATTTCATTGTGTTCTCGGTCGGGTTACAGAAAAGTTACAAAATGGTTACAAAAGAGACTGAAAAGTTACTGAATAATTACAATATCCGGATTTCGGTTACAATCCTGTCATATATGTTGATTTTTCCTCCCGGGTATGATACAATATGTTCAGAAACACAAGTGACATAACGATCCAACATGATATATGATCCTCCTTCATTACCAAAATCCCCCGGTATCCCCGGGGGATTTTGGTTTTCCGGAGTTCCATAGTTTGGACATATGATTCAAATATGCTATTGACATGGGGGGCTTTTTAGGGTATAATTAACATTAAGCTGGCAGAATATAGTCTGCCGGTCTGGTTAGGCCTTAAAGTAAATTAAGCAATAAAGCCGCGGTGAAGCGGCATGTCAGGAGGTCAAGCAAATGTCAGACTACATCAGAAGGCTGCCGGTTTATCTGCTGCTGGACTGTTCAGGCTCCATGTCAGGCGAGCCTATCGAGGCAGTGAAGCAGGGAATCAAGGCGCTCCTCACCGAACTCAAGGGAGATCCACAGGCGCTGGAAACAGCGTGCCTGTCAGTTATCACATTCAACAGCACCGCGCGGCAGATATCCCCGCTGACTGAGCTGATGCTCTTCAAGGAGCCGGAGCTCACCGCAGGCGGCGCAACTGCGCTAGGCGGAGCGCTCCACGTTCTGGCGGACTGCATCCGTACAGAGGTGCGCACCTCCACCGCGACCCAGAAGGGCGACTGGAAGCCGCTGGTGTTCCTGCTGACCGACGGCGCTCCCACTGATAACCTCGACGAAGGAATCGAAGCGCTCAAGTCGGTTTCCACCGGAAACATCATCGCATGCGCTGCCGGAGCAAACGCGAATACAAACACGCTCCGCAAGATAACAAACAACGTCCTGATGATGAACAACCTCACCGCCGGCGACCTCGCGGCGTTCTTCGCGTGGGTGTCCGGCTCGATAAAGGCGTCCTCCAAGAGCATAGACGCAAAGCCCGGAGAGGCTATCCAGCTTCCGCCGCCTCCCCAGGGATTTGTTATCGTTCCCTGATAAGGGGGTATTATGTACGACGAAGATATCAGGCAGGAGCCTGACGCTCTGAACCTATCCGGCGTAACCGCTGCACAGCCTGTATCAGAAGAACCGCAGGCCTTAGCTGACGTTTCCGGAGCGGAGGAGCCTGTGCTTTCTGAATCCGCGCCGGAATCCTATGAAACTCCGGAGCCTGAGCGAACCCCCGAAGAAGCGAAGCCGGAGGCTTCGAAGCTCTCCGACCGGGAGGTAATGCAGCACACGGCGTCGATATGGCGCTACCGCACGGTGATAGAGGACGGCACGGAGCTTCACACCGAGTTCCACAGCAAATATCAGCGCGTCGGAAGGTGCGAGGCGATAGGCGCGCGGGTACGCGGAAAGAAGCACAAGCACGAGGGCACCAACTGCGACGACTGGTTCGAGACTGCGGAATCCGCGGGCTGCCTTATCGCGGTGGTCGCGGACGGCGCCGGCTCTAAGCCGCTGTCGCGCATCGGCGCAAGGGTAAGCTGCGATGGAGCCGTCGAGTACCTCAGGGGCGCGGTCTCCGGGTTGTTTGAAAGCCAGCCGGAGCTTCGCGGGAAGCTCTCCGGGGATATGTCCGGGGCAGAGTTCATGGAAGCCTGCGGGCAGATAGCTCCGCTGATACAGAACGCCGCACGCGCGGGGTTCGACGCAGTTATAAAGAAGCTCGGGAGCATTTACTCCGACAGCGCCTACACCGCGAGTCTCGGCAGGAATCCTACCCTCGCGGATATGGGGAGCACGTTTCTTGCGGCTCTGGTGGTCCCGCTGGAGATAAACGGCGGGCATGAGAACTTCGTGCTCTCTGCCCAGATAGGCGACGGCTGTATCTGCGCCATCGACAGGAACGCAGGTCACGAGAACTGCTTCCGGCTGCTTGGCGAAGCGGACAGCGGCGCGTACTCCGGCGAAACTGACTTCCTGTCGGAAAAAAACGTCTCCGAAGGCGCAATCGCCCGCAGGACCAGAATAAGCCGCGGAAAGTCAGACATCATAATGCTGATGAGCGACGGCGTAGCGGACGATTATTTCCCGGCGCAGCCCCAGATGAAGCGGCTGTGCCTTGATCTCATGCTCAACGGGATAATCCCCATTCCTGGCGGAAAGTCTGAGCCTCTCCCGCCGGAGCCAGTGCGGTTCCCGTCGGTAAGCCCGGATCAGCGCTCTGTTGCCTTGCAGTACGCAAAGCAGCTTCTGGACAATGGCGAGGACGTCGACGGGCTGTGGGACAGGCGCGGGGAGCTGGCTCCCTGGTCGCTGGACTCCTGGGGAGTATTCATCGGGAAGCGCCCGCAGGACAGACTGCTGACCTGGCTCGACAACTACAACGAGCGCGGCAGCTTCGACGACCGCACGCTTGTGGTGCTAGACCTCAGCGCGCAGGACTGAAAAACATGTCCGGAGGAGTTCCGGCATAACGTATAATGAATCGCGGGTATCCGCGGAAAGGAAAGACTGACGGAATATGAACAGCGGTCAGATAGTGACTGCGGTGCTCGAGGAAGGTTCGCCGCTTGGCAGCACGCTTGATTTCGTGGTGGACGCCAACGCGCCCCGGGGCGGAATGAAGCACACCTTCTTCACACCGGACAGAAAATACGCGGTGCAGTTCTTCAACGACCCGCGCGACGGGCACAATCCGAACATTCAGGATCGTATCCGCACCATCGTCAGCATTTATAATCCCACCCTGTCGGAGCAGGCGGGGGGAGCGCTCGGCAATACGGAAAAGACCGCGGAGTACTTCCGCAGCCGGTTCTGCTGGCCTGTCGCGATAGTCAGCCAGCCGGAGTTCGGGATAGTCTGCCCGACCTACCCGCAGAAGTTCTTTTTTGGCGGGAACGCTTCCACGAATGGACTGAACCTCAAGGGCAAGGACAAAAAGAGCAACTGGTTCACCGGAAGGCTCAGGAAGTACATCGCCCCGGAGGAAAAGGGCGATTTCCGCACCATGCTCGGGGCGGCGATATGCCTTTCAAGGAGCATTCGCAGAATGCACCAGGCGGGGCTTGCGCATTCCGACCTTTCCTGCAACAACGTGCTCATCGACCCCAAGAGCGGCTCCACCGTCGTTATCGACATAGATTCGCTGGTGGTTCCGGGAAAGTATCCGCCGGAGGTGTGCGGGACGTCCGGGTACATAGCGCCGGAGGTTCTCGCAACGCTGGAGTACGACTACAACGACCCGCGGCGCTGCCTGCCCTGCGTTTCCACAGACCTGCACGCGCTGCCGGTGCTTATTTACGAATATCTCTTTCTCAGGCACCCTTTAAAGGGACCTAAGATACACAGCGCGGCTTCCGCCGAGGAGGACGACTACCTCGCGATGGGACCGGAAGCGCTGTTTATAGAAAACCCAAACGACAGGAGCAACCGTCCTCCGGATCTGAATGTGACGATACAGTCGCTTTCGAAGGGGCTTGAGCAGTTGTTCCTTAGGGCGTTCGTGGACGGGCTTCACGACCCTTCACAAAGGCCGACCGCGATGGAGTGGGAGCGTGAGCTCCTGCGCGCGTGGGACAGACTTGTGAAGTGCGGGAATCCCGGCTGCGAGAAAAAATGGTTCATTCTCAGAGATGAGAGTGCTCCCGTATGCCCCTTCTGCGGAACACGCCTCCGGGACAGGGTGATCAGGCTCGGCTTCAAGAGCATGATGAGGGGCAGGAACGGCGTATACCGCGACAACGGCGAGGCTATCGCGTACGATGGCATGCCGCTGTACGACTGGCACGTAAGTTCCGCTGTCCACAATGATGAAAAGGCGGGCACCGATATGCGCGCGTACATTTGCAGGCATAACGGAATGTGGCTGCTCGTCAACAACGGGGTGGAGGGCATGACTTCTCCCTCCGGAAGGCTTGTCCCGAAGGGACAGGCGGTAGAGCTCAGGGACGGAGCGGTGTTTCGCATGACCGACCGTGATGACGGTCTGCTGTGCGAAGTATCGGTGTATTAGTCCTTTGGGTGATTTCTTTTGAAAGAAAGGGAAAATTTATGAAGCAGTTTGGTTTGACAGACAAGCAGGCTGAGGAGTCGCGGCAGAAATACGGCGACAACAGCATGACAGAGCAGGCGTCCGAGAGCTTCTGGGATAAGCTCAAAGGCAACCTCGGCGACCCGATGATAAAAATACTCATCGTTGCCCTGCTCATCAACGTTGTTCTGGCAGTGCTCGGCGGCGTTGGGATCATCAAGGAGGGCGCTCCGGAATGGTACGAGCCTCTTGGAATTTTCGTGGCTATCGCGCTTGCAACGCTGGTTTCCACCTTCTCTGAGTACAGGAACGAGAACGCGTTCCAGAAGCTCCAGGAAGAGGCTTCCCGCATTATGTGCAAGGTCTACCGCAACGGCGAGATCGCCGAGGTGGCAATAAACGACATCGTGGTCGGCGACGCTATCCTGTTACAGTCCGGAGATAAGGTTCCGGCTGACGGTATCATCATCGACGGCGATATCAAGGCAGATCAGTCCGTGCTCAACGGCGAGAGCCGCGAGGCTAAGAAGCTCGCAGTTCCCGAGGGCTGGAAGGATACCGACGAGAGCCTCAATTTCGACAACGAGCACAAGGTGTTCCGCGGAAGCGTGGTATGTTCCGGCAACGCGGTAATGGAAGTCACCGTAGTCGGCGACAAGTCCGTATACGGCAAGATCGCAAGCGAACTCCAGACCGACGACGACCGCGAGACTCCGCTCAAGGTGAAGCTCGGCAAGCTGGCTGACGGCATAAGCAAGTTCGGCTACATCGGCGGTATCGCTATCGCGGTCGCGATGCTCATAAAGACGCTGTTCATGGGCGAGGGCGGCATCGAAGCGTTCCTGTTCGCAGAGGGAGTTTTCCAGTGGGCGGCTCTGCTCGAGGCTGTTATCCAGTCTGTAATGCTTGCGGTCATCATCATCGTAATGGCTGTCCCCGAGGGACTTCCGCTGATGATCGCGATAGTTTCCGCGCAGAACATGGGCAAGATGCTCAAGGACAATGTGCTTGTAAGAAAGGTCGCAGGTATCGAGACCGCAGGCTCCCTGAATATCCTGTTCTCCGATAAGACCGGCACCATCACCAAGGGTAAGCTCGAGGCGGTAACGTTCATCGACGGCGCTCTCAACGAATCCAAGAAGTTCGGCGACATCGGCGGAAAGCTGAAGGATATTCTGTCGCTGTCTATCCATAAGAACACGCTCTCCGTCGTTTCCGGCGAGGGCAAGGACATGAAGGTGATCGGCGGCAACGCCACCGAGCGCGCTATACTCGGTTTTGCGGCAGGCACTGAGTGTTCCGCGAACGTGAAGGCGGTCGGCAATATCCCGTTCAACTCCACAAACAAGTACTCCGCGACCCAGGTAACAGGCGACTACGACCTGACGCTCATCAAGGGCGCGCCCGAGAAGATACTCCAGAGATGCTCCCACTATTGGGACGTAAACGGCGAGAAGAAGCCGTTTGACATGACCCAGCTCAACAAGCAGATAGACGAGCTTGCAAACCGCGCTATCCGCGTGCTGGCTATCGCTACCACAGAGGACGCCCTCGGCGAGGACGCGCTCCCGGACAGCAGCAACTGGACGCTGGTAGGCGTTGTGGGTATCCGCGACGAGGTGCGTCCGGAGTCCGTGACCGCCATCGCGGAGGTAAAGGGCGCAGGCGTGCAGGTGGTAATGATCACCGGCGACCGCAAGGAGACCGCAGTTGCCATCGCGAAGGACGCTGGTCTGCTTGAGAAGGACACCGATGTTGTCTTGACCTCCGACGAGCTTGCAAAGCTCTCCGATGAGGAGATCAAGAAAATGCTCCCGAATATCCGCGTTATCGCAAGAGCGCTCCCCTCAGACAAGAGCCGTCTGGTGCGCCTTGCCCAGGAGCTTGACCTCGTTGCGGGCATGACCGGCGACGGCGTCAACGATTCCCCGGCGCTCAAGAAGGCGGACGTAGGCTTCGCAATGGGCGGCGGCACGGAAGTCGCAAAGGAAGCGTCCGATATCGTTATCCTGGACGACAACTTCAACTCCATCGACCGCGCTATCCTCTACGGCAGAACCATCTTCAACTCCATCAGGAAGTTCATTGTATTCCAGCTCACCATCAACGTTTCTGCGGTTCTCATCAGCTTCATCTGCCCGCTCATCGGAATTGACAACCCGCTGTCCGTTATCCAGATACTGTGGGTAAACCTCGTAATGGATACGCTGGCGGCTCTGGCATTCGGCGGCGAGCCGGCTCTCTCCAGATTCATGCACGAGAAGCCCAAGCGCAGAACTGAACAGATAATCAGCAGGAACATGATGTCCCAGATAATCACCGGCGCAGGCTGGACGTTCATTCTTTCCCTCGCGCTTCTGGTACTCGGCAGCTTCGACGCTGACCCGAACGTACCCGGCGTAAGCTTCCTCGAAAGCTGGGGCTTCCTCCGTCAGAACACCATCGAGGGCGAAACCCATATGTTCCTTCACACCGCATACTTCGCATTCTTCATCTTCATCGCGGTGTTCAATGCGTTCAACGCAAGAACCGACCGCGCGAACCTGTTCGATAACCTCGGAAAGAACAAGGGATTCCTTATGGTATTCGGCATAATCGCGGTAGTTCAGATACTCATGACCTACCTCGGCGGCGCTATCCTCAGCGGCTACGGTCTGAATGCTGCCGAGTGGCTGATGGTGCTTGTAATGGCGATCTCCATTATTCCGGTGGACCTCATCAGAAAGGGTATCGCAAAGGCGGTCTCCAACAAATAAGGCTCGGTAAATTTCCGGCGGCTCCGCAGAATGCGGGGTCGCGGGGGACAACATATGATTTTCAAGGAGGAAAACAAAATGGCAGTAAATCTTTCTAAGGGTCAGCGCGTAAGTCTTGACAAGTCCGTAACTCTGGCAAGGATCGGTCTCGGCTGGGACACCAACAAGTACGACGGCGGCAGCGATTTCGACCTTGACGCGAGCGTGTTCCTTCTGGGAGCAAACGGCAAGGTTCTCCGCGACGAGGATTTTGTATTCTATAACAATCTCAACGGCAGAAACGGCGCGGTAGTCCACACCGGCGACAACCGCACCGGCGAGGGCGACGGCGACGACGAGGCTATCATCATCGACTTCACGAAGATCCCTCCGGAGATCGAGAAGATTGCAGTTGCCGTAACGATTTTCGACGCACAGCAGCGCAACCAGAACTTCGGTCAGGTATCCAACGCGTACGTAAGAGTAGTTAAGATCGACAACCCCGACGACGTTAACGGCGAGGAAGTTATCCACTTCGACCTCATGGAGGAGTTCTCCATCGAGACTGCGCTTGTTGTATGCGAGATCTACCGTTACAACGGCGACTGGAAGTTCAACGCGGTTGCAGCGGGCTACCAGGGCGGACTCGAGGCGCTCTGCCGCGCTTACGGCGTCAACGTGTAATTAATCAGAAATCAGCACCGGTCAGGAGGGAAGCGGCTTGTCAGCTCTGTCAGATATAATTGCAAATACCCCGGCGGGGGGAACATCCGCGCTCCCGGCGGGCGAGTACGAAGGACCTGTTGTTATAAACAAGCCGCTGACTCTCCGCGGAAGCAGCGCCACCTTGTGGTCTAAGCACGGCAGCGTTATCGAGGTTTCGTCGCAGGGCGTGACCCTCGAGGGGCTTCGTGTGGAGATAACCGAAGGCGCGCTCTCCGAGCCTGCGATAACCGCGAAATTCCCGGTGAATATCAGGGGCGTGGAGGTGCTCGGCACTGTTTCCGGATTCGGCGCGGAGGACGGCGAGTGCGGTATCCCGCGGGCGCTTCAGCTCGGGGAGCTTTCCCCGTCTGAGGAGAACAGCTTCATTATGACGGTGGATATTCCCGCCCCGGCGAAGCTGGTCTGCACCGCCTCCGGGGTGAGGTTCGAGCCGCAGGATATCCCGGCTGGGCGCAGCAGCGTCAGGGTGTTCGTCAGCGGAAGCGGCTCCGCTTCGCTGGTTTATTCGGAGGTGCTTCTGGTTTCGCAGTTCCGAAGGAGGATATACCTCAGCGGAAGGTTCTCGGCGAATGCTCCGGCGGTAAAGGAGCGGCTCATTTACGAGGCTCCGCAGATAGCGAGGAACGCTCCGCTGACCGCCGCAGCTCCAGCCATGGCTGTGAATCCGGAGCCGGCGGACGTGATCTCCGACGTGGGGGCGGCTCCGCTGTCAGATGAACAGCTTCTTGAGCTGCGGAAGGGTCAGCGCGTTCCGGCGGCGGGATACCTCTCCGGAACAGTGGAGGTGTACCTCACCGGGCAGCGGCTCGGAAACGCGGATATCGACCCATATGTATTCCTGCTTGACGAGAACGAGAAATGCCGCGGAGAAGGCGATCTTGTGTTCTTCGGAAACGAGCGCTCCCAGGATGGCGCGGTGCGTTACTACCCGGACGACGGGCATATTTCCATTGACATGGCGAAGCTCCCGCCGGAGGTGCAGCGCATTTCTGTGGCATACTCGGTTTATTCCGGAGACAGCGTGAAGAATTTTTCGCAGGTCAGGGAGCCGAGGGTGGCGCTGTTTTCCCAGGGAAAGGAACACGTGAGGTTCGACATACCGGGGCTCACGAACGAAATAACCATCATCGCGATGGAATTCTACATATACCGGGGTGAGTGGCGGATATCCGCAGTCGGCGCGGGTTACCGCGACGGGCTGGTGAAGCTCTGCAGCCGCTATGGTATACAGGCAAGCACATAAAGGATCCGAAGCTCCGTCACGGATTTTCGGGAACCCACTTTACACATTAATTGAGAGGACAGGACAGACAGAATGGCTTCCGCAGGATTTGTACGTTATACCGGTTACGACAATGCCGATATTTTCAAGAATATGCTGATCGAGGCTTACGCGGCGGCGAAGAAAAACGGTCTGTTCTTCGAAGGGAAGATCCCCATGGCTTCCACTGCGGAGGTCAGCGCTGCCGCGAACTACGCCGCGGGGGATTTCAGCGACGTTAAGTCGGTGAAGGCGGGATTACAGTCGTGGCTCTCGACGCAGCGCATTGAATGCGACGCCGGCGCCATGGCAGAGGCGCTCACCGAGGCTTCAAGGAACTGCGGCGCAAACGGCAGGAACACCTACCTCGTGATATTCTGCTGGCTGATGAAGTACCTTGCGGTACGTCCGCAGTCGTTGGTGCTGATAGGCGCGGCGAGCCTGCGCGAGCTGTACTTCCTGCATATCATGAACCTTGCCGGGGTGCGTATCGTGTACGTTTCTTACGGCATGGACAAGGACTTTGACAAGTTTCCGCATGCGAACCGCGTTCAGAATATGACCGGCTCCATGAGCGGAATGATACAGATGGATTTTTCGCACATCGACCTGTCAAAGGCGGCTCAGATGAGCCAGATGAGGGCTTCCGCGCAGCAGGTGGAAAACACCGTGCAGCGGCTCAGCACAACAGCGGCGGGTATCTTTGAGGACTTCATGACAGAACACCGCACCCGCGTCGTGAAAAACGGCGGAGTGTTCCGCGAGGGCGGGGTTATCCCGGTGTACTTCGCGGCGCTCATCGGCTATGACGAGGAAGCGGTGTACAACAACATGCTGCTGAAGTTCAAAGAGGGCTTCGCGGGAAGCAAGAAGCAGCTTATTTTCATTGAAAAGCCGATGGAAAACCCAACCGCCGAGGAGATAAGGCAGCTCGGGACGGTCAGCAGGAACAGCACCGGCGAGATGATAGACGAGCTGGCGCTGCTGATAAAACTGAACGGCGATCCGATACGCACCGCGCTGGCCCAAACGGAGCTTCGCAAGCTGCTCAACGAGCTTTACACCGGCAATCAGACGGTGGTTTTCAACTACGGAAGCAAGCTTATTTCCTGGCTGTACCGCTGCACCCAGGCGCGGAAGTACGCCGTGCAGTACGCGGATATTCCGGTGGTGCTGTATTACGGGGATATCTCGCAGTCGGAGCTGTATTTCCTGCATTTCATGTCGCGGTGCGGGTTCGATGTTATCTACATCACGCCGAACAAGCAGCTTCTGGATATCACGGTCGACAAGAACATTGACAACAGAATGCAGATTTTCCAGCTTCCGCAGAGCAGGGAGAGCGGAAGCTACCCCAGCAAGGCGGTCAAGATGAAGGTCGCAACGGTGGCGTATTCCGCGGAGCGAGAGCTTGACACCATGCTCTACGGCGGTGACGCGGGGATATTCCGGGACTTCCAGTTCCCGAACAGCCAGACCGTCACGCTGAAAACCACGCTTGAGGAGATAGGCATACTGTGGAAGCAGGAAGCGCGGTTCCGGCAGGGCTTTGAGACCTCCGGGAACCTTGTAACGGTACCGAATATCTTCGCAAAGATAAGCGGAGTAAAGGACGGCAGCGCGGCGGCATACTGGGAGGAGATACGCGAGCGGCTCACGCCGGAGACTATTCTCCGTGTAAAGACCGCAGACCAGCAGCCGACAGCGAATCCCGACCTGTCGGTTTACCGCAGCTTCTACCGCAACGGAAAAATCGACGCCGAGCGGCTGAAGGCGTCCTCGCTGAACCGCTACAGCTACCTTCCGGACAGAATACAGGATATGCTCCTGTTCAAGCTCCAGGAAGCGGCGGACAGCGGGTTTCTGAAGCTTCAGGGCGACGAGCTTATGTGCTCGGTGATGCATTTCGGGCTGAACCTCGACAAGGAGTTCATGAAGCTGCTGCAAAGCTTTGATTTCACGAAGCAGCTCCCGAAGCTGATATGGATAGACGCAGTGGAGCAGACCTTTTCTCTTGAGGAGTGTATTCAGCTTGTGCTGTGCAATCTTATCGGCTTTGATATACTGATATACACCCCGACGGGGTACAAGAATCTCGAAACGTTCGTTTCTGCGGACGCATTCGAGGAGCATACTCAGAACGAGTTTCTCTACAATATGGAGGTGCCGAAGTTTAAGATACCCTCCGAGCAGAAGAACGGCGGATTTTTCGGCAGGCTGTTCAGAAAGTAAATTCGAAAGGAACAAACGATTATGGGATTACAGTTTACACCCGGCTCTCAGATGCAGCCCGCGGTACAGCCCCAGACTGCTCCGGCGACCACTCTTGCAAAGACCCCCGAGGAAGCTGCGCTCGATGTGAAGATCGAGGAAGCGAAGAACTTCAATATTCAGGTAACGGCTGACCAGATCAAGCAGGAGCTTGCCACCAGCGAGGAGATCGACAAGCTTGTGAGCACCATCAACCTCAACGATTCCAACACCATCGTTAAGTTCGGCGCAGAGGCGGCAGAGGAGATCTCGAAGGCTTCCGACCAGGTGCTGAAATCCATGACGATAGACCAGGTGAACGACACCGGCGTAATGCTCAAGGAACTTGCTAGCATTATGGATAAGTTCGATATTAAGGAGATACAGGACGAGAAGCCGGGCTTCTTCGGAAATCTCAAGAAGAAGCTTGAGAAGATCATCGGCAAGTACGAAACGATGGGCAGCGAGGTCGACAGGATCTACGTTCAGCTCAAGAAGTACGAAAACGAGATCGGCGATGCCAACACCAAGCTTGACAACATGTACGACGCGAACCTCGGCTATTACCAGGAACTTGTGAAGTACATCATGGCGGGAGAACAGGCAGTCAAGGAGCTTGACCAGTACATCGCGGACTACACGGCAAAGTGCGAGGCTAACCCGGACGACGGCACGATACGCATGGATCTCTCCAACCTGACCCAGATGCGCGAGATACTCGACCAGCGCGTCATGGACCTCAAGGTAGCTGAGAACGTGGCTATTCAGACGGTTCCCATGCTCAAGACCATGGAGTATTCCAACCTGAACCTGGTGAGAAAGATAAACTCCGCGTTCATCATCACCATGCCAGTATTCAAGCAGGCGCTGGCGCAGGCAATCATGCTAAAGCGCCAGAAGATAATAGCTGATTCCATGCAGGCGCTCGACGAAAAGACCAACGAAATGCTCAAGAAGAACGCGCAGAACACCGTTGCGCAGAGCAAGCAGATCGCGGCTATGGCTTCCGGATCTTCAATCAAGGTGGAGACCCTTCAGGAGACCTGGACTACCATTGTAAATGGTATCGACGAGGTTCAGAAGATCCAGAACGACGCAAGGGAGAAGCGTAAGCAGGACGCAGTAGCCCTTGAGGAGATCAAGGCTGATTATAAGAAGCGCATGAAGGCGTAATATTAAACTGGCAGGCTGAAAAGCCTGCCAGTGTTTGTATTAGCGTTATTGGGTGTTCGCCGCTGAGCACGTAGTGATTCGATATTCCTGACGGCTCAAAATGCTATCGGCTTCGAATCAAATCCTGACTGCGGCTTACTTTGAAACGCCCAGCGAACCGAGTATAGCTCCGGTGATGGTAGCCGTTATATATTCTGCCAGCTTTTTGCGGTCTCCCATGTCACGCTCGATGCAGTCCAGAAGTATTCCGGCGATAGCCTCGGTCAGAAAACGGCTCAGGAACACCTGATAGCTGTCCTCCGCCGTCACGGAATGCTTCTTTACCGCCTCGCAGACCAGGTTGTGTATCGGCTCGTAGATGTCGTTGTAGAAGTACCTCGAGAGCTCCGAGCGGCCTATCGAATGCACGATGTTATGCAGAATATCGTGATTTGAGCTGATGTAATCCAGCGCGAAATCCACGGCCTCCCGCCGCTGCGATACAAGGTCGTACTTCCCGAACATGCACATTGCTTCCTGGTCGAGCGTCCATTTCAGCAGGGAGAATATATCCTCAAAATGATAGTAGAACGTCTTGCGGTTGACTCCGCAGTCCTCCACAAGCTCGCGCACAGTTATCTTGTTGAGCGGCTTCTTCTTCATCATAGCCTTCAGCGCTTCGGATAGCGCCTGCTTCGTCTGCTGCGACTGCTCGTTGTGCTTCATGTTTTTAACCCCCGTTTTCCGGACATTTTCGCGGTTTTGTCCGGTCAATATTACTATTATAACCTATCAGGACATATTTTGTCAAGACTGGCTGTTTCACATTATGTCCGTTTTGTGCTGGTTTTTGTCCGAAACATGGTTGGATTTCCACACCGGACATGCTATAATCAAAATATAATCTATAAAATACGAAAGGAATGTCCTCAGATGATATATCACAATCCCGTGCTGAAAGGCTTCTACCCCGACCCGAGCGTGTGCTCCTACAATGGAAAGTACTACATGGTGTGCAGCTCGTTCCAGTATTTCCCCGGAGTTCCGCTGTTCGAAAGCTCAGACCTGGTTAACTGGAAGCAGATAGGCTATGTGCTCACCAGATCCAGCCAGGTAATGCTCGATAAGATCAACAGCTCCGGCGGAGTTTTCGCGCCGACTATCCGCTGCAGCAACGGCAGATTCTACATGGTGACTACCAACGACACCACCCACCAGAATTTCTACGTTTACACCGACGATATCTACGGCGAGTGGTCGGAGCCGATATACGTCGATCAGGGCGGTATCGATCCGTCGCTGTTCTTTGAGGACGGCCGCACCTACTTCATGAGCAACGGCGCCGATGATAACGGCGTCGGGGGAGTGGTTCAGTGCGAAATCGACATAGCCACCGGAAAGAAGCTCTCCCCAAGCCGCTGCATCTGGCAGGGCTCCGGCGGACGCTACCTTGAAAGCCCGCATCTCTACAAGATAAATGGAGTTTACTACCTCATGGCTGCGGAGGGCGGCACAGAGTACGGCCACATGATAACCTGCGCCCGCGCTGATTCCGTCTGGGGGAAATTCGATGGCAACCCGAAGAATCCGGTTCTCACCAACCGCAACAAGGCTCCGTTCATCATTCAGGGAATAGGTCACGGCGACCTTGTCCAGGACGAATATGGCGACTGGCATGTGCTGTCCCTGGGATTCCGTCAGCAGCATATCTGGAGACCCTACCACCACCTTGGACGCGAGGTTTTCCTCACGCCGGTGAAGTTCGGGGAGGACGGCTGGTTCACCTGCGGAAACGACGGCACCACAGATGAGAGCTACGAAATAAAGGGCGATTTCACCCAGAACGAGCAGCGGGTTTTCACTTTCGCGAACACATCCTGGGACAAGGAGTGGTGCTTCATGCGCCGCCCTGTAATGGAAAACTACGAGCTGTCAGACGACAAGGCGGTGCTGCACGGCTCGGATATCACGCTTGACGACGTGGATTCCCCCACATTCATTGCAATGCGCCAGCGTGATTTCAACATGGAAATGACCTCCACTGTGAAGCTGACCGGAAGCGCAGGCGCTGTCGGAGGACTTACCGTGCTCATCACCGAAAACGAGCATTACGATATTCTCCTTGAAAAGTCGGAGAGCGGCTGCAAGGCGGTACTCATGCTGAACATCGGCGGAATAAAGCACCGCCAGAACGAGCTTCCCATCGGCGGCGACTCTGCAAAGCTCACGATAAAGGCTGATAATTACGGCTACAGCTTCTTCTGCGGAGAGGTTCAGCTCGGATACGGAAGCACAAAGTATCTTTCAAGCGAGGTAGCGGAGGGCTTCACAGGCGTAATGACCGGACTTTACGCGGCTCGCGGAACCGCAGAGTTCACCGGATTCGAGTGCAAATACAATTAAAGGTAACCTCTAAAAACCTCCTTCACGGCAGATTTCTATGACTTATATCATCTGCTTCGTTGTCAAACCTTGAAATACATACAGTATTACTGCGGTTTGACGCCTAGCATCTGATATAAGTCATATACGAAATCTGCTCGTGTCCCGGTTTTTAGAGGTTACCTTAAAATTACAGGGCTGAGTACGACCTCAGCCCTGTTTTGATATTATTGCACGTACAGTACCAGAATTTAATTGAATCCTCCGGTGATGGATATCTCGCCGGAGCGCAGCGTTTCAATTCCCGATGAAGTTTCAATAACAAGGCAGCCCCTGTCGTCGATTTTCAGAGCCTTTCCGGTGCGCTCTGCGCCGCCCTGCCGGAACGTTACCTCACGCCCCAGGACCAGCGAGCGGCTGCGGTATTTCTCCAGCAGCCCGCGCGACGAGGGATCCTCGGCGTAGTCGAGCAACCTGCATGCGATGTCCGCGCACAGGCGGCTGCGCTCCGCAAATACTCCCACTGAGCCTGCGATTCCGGATATCTCCTCCGGGAATTTTTCCGTGCTGATGTTAACGCCGATCCCGACTATCACGGATTCAGCCATGCCGCTTTCAAAGTCGCTCATTGCCTCGGTGAGTATCCCGGAGACCTTCCTGCCGGAGCAGAAAATGTCGTTCACCCACTTTATTCCGGCGTGAACGCCGCACACGGATTCCAGGCTGTCGATAATGGCGCACGCCGCCGCCATCGTTATCCCCATGCAGTCGGAAAGCGGCTTCTGCGGCTTTAGCAGCACGCTCATGTAAAGTCCCGTGTTCGCCGGGGAATAGAACGGCTTCCCGAACCTGCCGCGCCCTGCGGTCTGCTCGTTTGCGGCGATGAGCGTTCCGTGTGGCATTCCGCGCAGCGCCGCCGCCTTTGCCTCGGTATTCGTGGAGCTTGCGCTGCGGAACACCTCCACCGGTATCCCACGGTATTTTTCCGTCAGGTGCAGGCGTATCCCCTCCGCGGTCAGTACGTCGCTGCCGCTTTCCAGCATGTATCCCCGGTTCGTCCCCGCAGAGATGCTGTAGCCCTCGTCCTGGAGCTGCTTCACGGCTTTCCATACCGCCGCGCGGGATACCCCCAGGCGGTCGGCAAGCTCCTGCCCGGATACTGCCGTACCGCGGCTCTGCTCAAGTATCAAGGCTATCTCGTTCTTTATCGCCATTGTTTTCCCCCCGATCTGTCCTGCTCTATTATATACCATTATTCCGGATTTTTCAAGGTCTGACCGCACCGCTGCGACTTTTTTTCACAAACCACTTGATTTTTTCCGCAGAATAGAGTATAATAGTAAGGTAAGTACAAAACAACAATGAATAAATGCTCTCGCTTATGGGGACAGACCCTGTGCAACAGAGTGCTGTGAACCATGTCAGGCGGGGAACCGAGCAGCATTAAGCGGATTTCTCTGTGTGCCGCAGTCAGCCTGTTCCCATAATCGAGGGCATTTATATTTTTGCTTATCAGAACGGGGGTGCGGCTGTGTATCTGGCATTATATAGAAAATACCGTCCGAGAACGTTCGACGACGTTATTTCCCAGCCTGAGATAGTCACCACGCTGAAAAACCAGATAGCCGAGGGGCAGAACGCCCACGCATACCTGTTCACCGGAAGCCGCGGCACCGGCAAGACCACCTGCGCGAAGATACTCGCAATGGCGCTGAACTGCAAGCACCCGGCAGGCGGAAATCCCTGCCTTGAGTGCGAAAGCTGCCGCGAGATAGCCAACGACGAAACCACTGATATCGTCGAGCTGGACGCTGCCAGCAACAGCGGCGTCAGCGACGTTCACGAGCTTCAGGACCAGCTTGCGTACACTCCGGTTAGCTGTAAGTACCGCGTGTATATCCTCGACGAGGTGCACATGCTTTCTACGGCGGCGTTCAACGCGCTGCTGAAAACTATAGAGGAGCCTCCGGCGCATGTTATCTTCATTCTCGCGACCACGGAGCTTCACAAGGTTCCCGCGACGATACTTTCCCGCTGCCAGCGGTTCGAGTTCCGCAGGATTGAGATCGCGGACAGTTCCGCAAGGCTACTCAGCATAGCTCAGCAGGAGGGAGTCTCCCTTACTCAGGAGGCTGCGGACATGATATCCCGGCTCTCCGACGGCGGAATGCGCGACGCGCTTTCCCTGCTCGACCGCTGTATCGCAGTCAGCCGCGACGTCACCGAGGACACCGTAAGGAGCTGCGCAGGCGTCGCCGACAATCATCATCTGTATCAGCTCGCAGAAATGACCGCTGCACGGAACATTCCCGGGTGTATTCAGCTCCTGAGCCAGCTCTACAAGGGCGGCAAGGACATCGCCCGCGTGATGGACGAGCTCGGCGGAGTATTCCGCGACCTTATGATAAACAAGAGCGCTCCGGCTGAGAAGTCGCTGCTCTCTGCAATGCCGCACGATTATCCAGAGATAGAACGCCTTGCCGGGCTGTTTTCCCTCGAGGATATCCTCCGCTGCCTGACCCTTATCCAGGAATGCACCGACGGTATCGCGAAGTCCCGCAGCCGCAAGACGCTCGCAGAAATGTGCTTCGTGAAGCTCTGCACAGGGGCGCCAACGGCGGCTCAGACCGCTCAGCTTGCACAGGCGGCTCAGATAGGGCAGGCTGGACAGGTTGGACAGGTCGGAATGGTCGGACAGTCTGGAACGGCTCCGCAGACGGCGCATAACTACCGACAGTTCGAAAGCAAGCCGATGGGAAGCGAGTTCACTCCGATTCCCGATGAAAAGCTCGACCCCAGGCGCGCCGCAACGGTGAACAAGCTACGCGAGATATTCGCGCAGAATGAATCGGCTCCCGCAGAGCCAGGCAAAACGGCCGCTCAGGCTTTTGAGGCTCCGAAACCCGCAGAAGCTCCGAAACCGGTTCAACATTCTCAGCCGTCTCCGGCGGACGAACTTCCGTTTGATATCGACGGAGCTGTGAAGGCTCCACAGGCTGCGAAGCCCACTGAAACTCCAAAGCCAGCGCCGCATGGAAAGCCCGTGAAATCCCCCGAGCCAGTACCCGGGAACGAGATACCGTTCGATATTTCCGAGCCGCCCGCTGCTGTGAAAACGCCTGAGCCAGCGAGCCGCAAGCCCGCTGAGGTTCTGAAACCTACAGCCCCGGCACCAACAGCGCCTATAGCGCCGGCAGAGCCGTTTGAAGCTCCCATGCCGGAACTTAACAGCGCTCCTGCGGCTATGGACTTTGATTTCGCACCGCCGCCGGAGGAACCCCCGATGGAGTTCATTCCACAGCGTGAGTTTGCTACAGTCCCCGAGCCGGCAGCGCCCGCTCCGAGACCCGTGCCTGCGGCAGAAACGCCCGCTGTTCCAAAAGCGCACAGCGAAACGAGCGCCGCAAAACCGGTGAAGCAGAAGCCTGAACCGAAGCCTGAGCCTGAATCAAAGCAGGAATCGAAACCCGCAGAAAAAACAGAAACCACCGCTTCCGCCGGATACACCAAGCTGGACTGCATAACCCAGCCGGAATGGGAGCAGATAATAGAAAAGGTGTCAAGTCCGCTGTATGCCGCCATGCTTGACGGCTCAACGGCGCTGGTCAACAGCGACGGCGTGCTTGAGATACACACCGGAAATCTCATGCTGCAGGGCATGATAAGCGACGGCTACCAGGATCTCGAAAGGGAGCTGGGCGGGGCTTTCGGGAAGAAAGTCCGCGCGCTGGTGGTCGGAGAAGAACTGGAAAACACAGCCGAGGACAAAGACCTCCCTGTGAAAGAGCTGCTGGATAAAGCACGGCGGCTCAATATAGAAGTTGACATTAAGTGAAAGGATAATTACCGACATGAAAGCAAGATTACCGCAGGGATATCAGAATTCCGCTCCCAACATGAACCAGATGGTCAGAAAGGCACAGAAGATGCAGGAGGACATCGGCAAGATCCAGGAAGAGCTTGCTGTCAAGGAGTTCACAAAGCAGGTAGGCGGCGGAGCGATCGAGCTGGTGATGACCGGCGACAAGCAGCTCAAGTCCGTTACTATCAAGCCGGAGGTCGTTGACCCCGAGGATATCGAGATGCTTCAGGATCTTATCATCAGCGGCGTAAACGAGATTCTCAAGGAAGTTGACGATTACGGCGCAGCTGAGATGGAAAAGGTTACCGGCGGCGTTTCCTTCCCCGGCTTCATCTGATCGCCCACAAGAAAATAATTCACGGGCGGGTCTTTCGGATCCGCCCATTTTATCTGTATGAACGAAAAGATCACAGCAGAACTCGACCTCCCCGGGGTGGGACTTGGCGCGGGAGTTACCGGCGGCTGCCTTCTCGCGTGTTATTCCGAGCCAATGGTTCGGTGCGTGTGGCTCTTTATTGCGGCGGCTGTTCTGGCGTTCTCGCTGTTCACAGGGAAGCGCAGGTTCCTGGCGGCGGGGCTTCTGCTCGGGCTTGTCAGCATGACGGTCTATCAGACCTGGTACGCCGGGTCGCTTCAGGCGCTCGCAGGGAGCGGGATACGCGCGCAATGCCGCATAATCAGCGTGAATTACTCCAACGATCGTTGGTCGGCAGGAAGAGCGCTGTGCGTCCTTGACGGAAAACCTGCGCTCATAGATATTACGTGTGATTCCGTGCTTGACGTGGGCGATACAATCGACGGCGAACTTCTCCTTGAAACAGCCGAACAGGGAATTTTCACGTTCTCGGACGGCGTTGTGCTTTCCGGCGAGGTAACGGAGCTTCACAGCCGCAGTTCAGATTTCAGCCTGCTGTATCATCTCGGGAATCTCCGCAGCAAAGCCGCTGAGCGGTTCGACAGGATCGGCGGCGACGAAGCGGAGCTATGCAAGGGACTGGTGCTAGGGATCAAGGACGGCTTCTCGTATGAGCTGCGGCGGGATATCCTGCAAAGCGGAGTAAGCTACATGACCGCCGTTTCAGGAGCTCACATCACAATTTTCATTGCTGTTCTCTGCGAGCTTTTCGGTAAGCGCAGGCGCAGGCTGACCTCAATTGTTTCATTTGCGGCGGTGCTGCTTATGATGGCGATGTTCGGCTTCTCCGCTTCGGTGGTTCGTTCCGGGATAATGCTTATGATAACGCAGAGCGCGCCTCTGTTCTGCCGCAGGACCGACGTACTGAATTCGCTTTGCGCCGCGCTTCTGCTCATGACGGTATTGACTCCCTTCGCCGCGGCTGACCCGGCGCTGCTGATGTCCGCACTGGGCGTTTTCGGAGCCGCTGTCGCCGGACCTGCGCTCAACAGTATCCGCAGATTCGGCTGGGAACGCTTCGCGGTTGCTGCAAAGCTCAAGGAAGCCGCCGCAGTATCGCTCTGTGCGATGGTGTGCGTGCTCCCGGTCAGCGCCTCGGTGTTCGGAGGCCTCTCCCTCGCGGAGATACCTGCTTCCGTTGCGCTCACGCCGTTCTTTTCAGCGGGTCTGCCGCTTGGCGTGATCTACGCTGTAAGCGGGATTCCTGGACTTATGATCCCGCTTCGGGCGGTTATGAGCTGCTTTCGGAGTATCCTTGGATTTTTCGGCGGTATGAATGGTACGTGGCTTCCATGTGAAAACCGCTTCGCTGTTCTGGCGGCACTGCTGGCTCCCGTACTGCTGATGACGTTCATTTATGCCGCTGATCACGCGCGGAAGGCTCTCTGGGCATTCTTGCTGGATATTCTGCTTATGCTGTGTCTGAGTTTCTCGGAACTTGCGTCGCGCCAGCGTATTGATTTTGTTTCGGATAGGAATTCCGGTGCGGCGGTGGCTTGCTCGGGGAGAAGCGCGGCTGTTCTGATAAGCGGAAAAAGCGCCTGCACGGAGCAGCTTTTCCGGCTGATGACACGGGAGGGGATCACGCAAATCGGCGTGATAAACGCTCCGCAGCTCGAATTTTCCGAGCTTTCCGGGCTTGAGAAGATGCTCAGGGCGATACCTGCGGAATACGTAATGCTTTCCGATGAATGCCTTACAGCGGCAAAGGAATTGAAGTCCTCCGCGGACGCTGAATTCCTCGCGGCTGAGGACGTTATGGAGATAAGCGGTATCACCATGGCATGCGCTAAATCGGGGAGTGAGATTCCGGCGGATATCGTGTTATACTACGGTTATACGCGCTCCGAGCCGGAGATTTCAGGAGCCGCCGGGCTTGCGCTGTACGCTTCGTCAAGGCAGGAGATTATCCCCGATGGAGCTTTTAATATCCACGACCAGACTTTCAGAATAGATTTAAAATAAGGAGACAATATGGCTGAATTTATATCCGCTCCGCTGGCGCTTGCCGCAGAGCAATTCGCGAAACTGCCGGGAATCGGCATAAAGACGGCGCAGCGCCTTGCGTATTACATGCTTAACCTCCCTCCACACGAGGTCAAGGAGTTTGCAGACGCGCTTGTACGCGCCCGCAATGGAGTACAGCTTTGCAGCTGCTGCCAGAACTTCACCGACCGGGAGGTCTGCGAGATATGCTCCGACGAGCAGCGCGACAAGTCGGTGATATGCGTGGTGGAATCCCCGAAGGACGTTTCAGCGTTTGAGCGCTCCGGCGGCTACGAGGGGGTATACCATGTGCTGCACGGGCTTCTTTCCCCGATGGACGGAGTTTCCGCCGAGGATCTGAAAATCAAGGAGCTTATGGCAAGGCTTACCGATGTGCGCGAGGTCATAATGGCGACCAACCCCACAGTTGAGGGCGAGGCCACCGCAGTGTACATCAGCCGGCTTATAAAGCCCATGGGTATCAAGGTGTCGCGGCTTGCTTACGGACTTCCTGCAGGAAGCGCGCTGGAATTCGCGGACGACGTTACGCTCATGAAGGCGCTTGAGAACCGCAGCGTTCTCTGATCTTCACGAAAAAAAAGATCCCGCAGACCGTAACGGCTGCGGGAAAGATAATGTGTAAGTCTGCACGAAAAAAGGAAGGAAAACGTACAGACCCTTGATGAATCAATCATCATAAAAAGGGGAGGTAGGTTATGTGAACGCCGCTTTCGCGGCAGCTTGTCGGCAGGTACCCTAACCTTTAAGGTTTCTGCTGTGATTATATAATACACCCCATGTATGAATTTGGGGTAACGGCTATGTGAAATCATGGTGAAATTCACCAGTGTGTTTTTTCACTAAGCCACAGAAAAAAGAAAGAGTGATAAAATGAGCAACACCCCGGATAGCGCTAATAACCCGCGCTCAGAGATGTTAGGGAACGCCCCGGTAACTTCCCTGATGATCAAATTTGCCGTGCCAAGCATAATTGCAATGCTGGTTGGCGCGCTGTACAACATAGTGGACCAGCTTTTTATCGGGCAGGCCGTAGGTCAGCTCGGAAACGCAGCCACGAACATCGCTTTTCCGTTTTCGACCTCCTGCCTGTCGCTGGCGCTGCTTTTCGGAATAGGCGGCGCGAGCTGCTTTAACCTCAGCATGGGGCGGGGCGACCGCGAACGCGCTCCGTATTTCGTAGGAAACGCCGTGCTTATGATGCTGATATGCGGCGTTGTGCTGATGGCGGTCACGCAAGTGTTCCTGACGCCGCTGCTGAAGCTGTTCGGCTCGCCGGACGAGGTGCTCCCGCTGGCGCAGGAGTATGTAGGTATCACCGCCTGGGGATTCCCGTTCATGATAATAACCACTGGCGGAGGCCATCTGATACGTGCCGACGGCAGCCCGCGCATGACCATGCTGTGCAACCTCCTGGGAGCTGTCATCAACACGGTGCTGGACGCAGTATTCGTGCTGGGTCTGGATTGGAAAATGACTGGCGCTGCCTGGGCTACCGTAATAGGGCAGGTGATCTCCGGAACTGTCGCGATCGTGTACCTCACGCGCTACAAGACCGTTCACCTTGGATTAAAGCACCTGCGAATCCGCTGGCAGTACACCGGAAAAATCATAGCCATCGGCATGGCTAGCTGCATTAATCAGCTCGCGATGATGATAGTGCAGATCGTAATGAACAACCTGCTGAAGCACTACGGAGCGCTGTCAGTTTACGGTGAGTATATCCCGATCGCAGTTTCGGGTATCGTAATGAAGGTCAACCAGATAACATTCTCAATCGTTATAGGGCTTGGTCAGGGCGCTCAGCCGGTAATCAGCTTCAACTACGGCGCACGGAAGTACTCACGTGTGAGAGCGGCGCTGCGTTCCGCAATCACCGTCGGCGCCGGGGTGGCGGTGCTTGCATTTGTGCTGTTCCAGTTGTTCCCGCGGGAGATCATCGCAATCTTCGGCAAAGGCGCCGACGAGTATTTCGAGTTCGGCGTGAAATTCTTCCGGATATTCCTGTTTTTCACCTGGCTCAACTGCCTACAGCCTATCGCTTCCATGTTCTTTACCTCTATCGGTAAATCCTTCAAGGGAGCGTTCCTGTCGCTGACCCGGCAGATACTGTTTCTGCTTCCGCCGCTGATCGTGCTTCCGCTTTTCTGGGGTATCGACGGTATGCTTTGGGCGGGTCCCTTCGCCGACCTGCTATCAGCGATTGCCGCTATTATCATGATAATTGTGGAGCTTCGCATAATGAAGCGTGAGGAAGCAGATTTTAAAGGTTAAGCAGTTTTTTTATTGACATCCAACATGACGGGCAGGTCTTATACTTGCCCGTTTTTAGATTTTACCTTCAGATAAACTACAAGATTATTCTGCTTCCGCGCTCAGTGTGTAATAATTCTGATTCGCTGATTTGAAACTACCTCGTTCAGTGTATCTGTTTAATTCCCCTGAGTTTACTATGTATTTGTTCACCATCACTAAACCTGTTGAGAGATTATCATGCGATATGTCAGTTGCATTTTCCCGGGAAGTATGCTATAATACTAATGGTTAGTAAACACTAACCGCATGAGAATAGGTCATTGGGAGCCGTTGGACTGGTGCGCAGAACGGCGGCAGCCCGATGAATAGTACCTCCGTAAAGCGGAATAATAATGCAAAATACTCCGCAATGCGGATAAGTAAAAGAGAGGTATACAACATGAACTATCTTGAGATCGAGAATGTCATCGGGCGCGAGATCATCGATTCCCGAGGAAACCCTACCGTTGAAGCTGAAGTATGGCTCGCAGACGGCACCATCGCGCGCGGCGCGGCTCCCAGCGGCGCTTCCACAGGCGAGTTTGAGGCGCTGGAACTTCGCGACGGCGACAAGTCCAGATTCGGCGGCAAGGGCGTTTCCAGGGCTGTGAACAACGTAAACACCGTTATCCGCGAAGCTATCGTCGGCATGGACGCTTCCGATATCTACGCCATTGACAAGGCAATGATCGAAGCAGACGGCACAAAGGACAAGAGCAAGCTCGGCGCTAATGCTATTCTGGCGGTCTCCATCGCCTGCGCAAGAGCCGCAGCGGCCTCCCTCGACATTCCGCTGTACCGTTTCCTCGGCGGCGTTAACGCGAACAGACTTCCGGTTCCGATGATGAACATTCTCAACGGCGGCGCGCACGCTGCGAACACCGTGGACGTTCAGGAATTCATGATAATGCCGGTCGGCGCAAAGAGCTTCATCGAGGGTCTGCGCTGGTGCACCGAGGTGTTCCACGCACTGGCTGCGCTGCTCAAGAGCAAGGGGCTTGCGACCTCCGTCGGCGACGAGGGCGGCTTCGCTCCTGACCTCGCAAGCGACGAGGAGGCCATCCAGTATATCCTCAGCGCTGTTGAGAAGGCAGGCTACAAGCCCGGCGAGGACATCGTGCTCGCAATGGACGCCGCTTCCTCCGAGTGGAAGAGCGGCGAGAAGGGCAGGTACCACCTGCCCAAGTCCGGCAAGGATTTCACCTCTGCCGAGCTGGTTGCACACTGGGCGCAGCTCTGTGAGAAGTACCCGATCTACTCCATCGAGGACGGACTTGACGAGGAGGACTGGGAAGGCTGGCAGATAATGACCAAGGAACTCGGCGGCAAGGTTCAGCTCGTGGGCGACGACCTGTTCGTTACCAACACCGAGCGCCTTTCCAAGGGAATCGCCCTGGGCTGTGGAAACTCCATTCTCATCAAGCTGAACCAGATCGGCTCCGTATCCGAGACACTGGAAGCGATCAAGATGGCGCACAAGGCGGGTTACACTGCGATAGCCTCCCACCGCTCCGGCGAGACCGAGGATACCACCATTGCAGACCTCGCAGTTGCGCTGAACACTTGCCAGATAAAGACCGGCGCTCCGAGCAGAAGCGAGCGTACCGCGAAGTACAACCAGCTTATCCGCATTGAGGAGCAGCTCGGCGCAAGCGCAGTTTATCCCGGAAAGAACGCGTTCAGTTTCATGAAGTAAACCTTTCCTCTTCTCCATTACAATGAGCCGCACAATTCGTTGTGCGGCTCAGTTTTTATCTGGTCAGCATGTAGAGCAGCGCGTTAACTATCGCGGCAGCGACATTGCTTCCGCCCTTTCTTCCACGGGCGACGATATGCGGAACTCCGGTGCTCATTATAAGCTCCTTGGACTGCACCACGTTCACAAATCCCACCGGCACACCTATCACGAACGCCGGAGAAAAGTCCCCCGCCGTGATGTGCTCGTACAGCCTGATGAGCGCAGTCGGGGCGTTTCCGCAGGCGAATATCACCGGCTTTCCGAGCTTTGCCGCGCGGTCCACCGAAGCAGCCGCCCGGGTAGTCCCGCTGAGTTTCGCCGCCTCGGCGGTCTCCGGGTCTGACATGAAGCACAGCGCCTCGCAGCCGAGCTTAGCCAGCGCCGTCTTGTTTATCCCGGCCTTCGCCATGTTGGTGTCCGTGACTATGACCGCGCCGTTTTTCAGCAGCTCCAGCGCGGCGTCGACCGCGTTTTCCGAGAAGCAGAGATTGTCCGCGTAGTCGAAATCGGCGGTGGTGTGGATAACCCGGTACATTACTGGCTTGATTTTCTCCGGGAATTCACGCCCGTGCAGCTCGCTTTCGATGATTTCGAAGCTGCGGCGCTCTATATCCTCCGGGAGGACGTATTCCAGGTTCAAAATTCTATCCCCCTCCGCGCGGCTATACCATGTGTGTATGGATGCTTCACGCAGTTTATTTCACTGACGTAATCCGCGGCGTCCAGGAAGATTTCCGCAGGTCCGCGCCCGGTTAACACAAGCTCCACAGTGCCCGGCTTCTCCGTCAGGAAGCGCTCCGCAGACGTGCGGTCGAGCAGACCGCAGCGGTACGCCGCATTGAATTCGTCGATTATCAGCATGTCTATCCCGCCGGAGCGCGCCAGCGAGTACCCCTTTTCCAGCATATCATTATGACATGCTGTGATATCCAGCTTATCCTGCTCCGACATATTCCAGACGAATCCGAAATCCCTCTCGCAGCGCTCCAGGGTTATTCCGGGAATGCTCCGCAGCACGGAAAGCTCCGCAGTGTCGGAGCCTTTAAGAAGCTGAATGATATGCACGCGCATTCCCGCGCCTGCCGCGCGTACTGCAAGCCCGAGCGCCGCGGTGGTCTTGCCCTTTCCGTCGCCGCAGTAAATATGAAGAAAACCCATTATATTCCCTCCCTGAGTATCCTGTATATAAGTTCCATGTCGAGGCTTTCCCGGACGGAATCCGCCAGCAGGTCGTACTGCGACTGCTTGTAGGCGTAGCGGTCGACTGCTTTCCCGGTGAATTCCAGGCCTTTTCTTCGGAAAAGCTCCCCCACCAGCCGGGAGCTGACCTCTCCGCTGTCGAAAATCCCATGGACATAGCAGCCGCAGACATTCCCGTACGCGCCGCCCGACGTACCGTCCGTAGTGCCGTCAAGCTTGGAGATCAGCGGTTTCCCGGAGATCTCGGTGCGCCCCATGTGGATCTCGTAGCCGGAAAATTCCGCGCCGGAAAGAAATGCGAACGCACCCTCAATTTGCGCGAATTTCCCGGAGGTGCGGCTCCGGCGCTTTTCGGGAGTGAACACGGTTTTGGCGCGGAGAAGCTCCATGCCGCGCACGGAGCCGCCGCCCTCGGTGTTTTCCGGGTCGGAGACGACGTCCCCGAGAAGCTGATAGCCGCCGCAAATCCCGAAAATGAGCGTCCCGGCGGAAGCCGCCTTTTTCAGCGCGGCTTCAAGTCCGCAGGAGCGCAGCCACATCATGTCAGAGATGGTGCTTTTGGTGCCGGGTATGACGATGAGGTCGGGTTTCCCGAGCTGCTCCGGCTTCGCGGCGTATCGGACGGAAACGCCGCCGTACTGCGAAAAAACGTCCAGGTCGGTGAAGTTCGATATCCTCGGGAGCCGGATTACAGCGATGTCCACAAGACCGGCGGCGCGGTTTTCAAGCTTTGCTGAAAGGCTGTCCTCGTCCTCAATGTCGCAGTGAACGTAGGGCACGACCCCGGCGACCGGCTTTCCGCTGCGCTGTTCGAGTATCTCCACGCCGGAGCGGAAAATGCTGCGGTCTCCGCGGAATTTGTTGACGATTAGCGCTTTTATCATGTCCTGCTCGGATGGTTCCAGCAGTTTCACCGTGCCGATGAGCTGCGCGAAAACTCCGCCCCGGTCGATGTCGCCGACCAGAAGGACCGGGGATTTCGCGAGCCTTGCCATGCCCATATTCACAATGTCGTCAGCCTTGAGGTTCAGCTCGGCGGGACTTCCCGCGCCCTCGATCACGATTATGTCGTGCCGCGCGGATAGCTGACCGAACGCGTTCATTATCTGTGGAACGAACTCCCGTTTGCGCCGGAAATACTCCATCGCGCGCATGTTTCCGACTACCTCGCCGTTCACTATCACCTGTGAACCAACGTCGCTTGTGGGCTTGAGGAGTATCGGGTTCATCAGCACGGACGGCTCCGTGCCCGCCGCCTCCGCCTGCATTACTTGGGCGCGCCCCATCTCGAGACCTTCGGCGGTGATGTAGGAATTGAGCGCCATATTCTGCGACTTGAACGGCGCGACGGAGTAGCCGTCCTGCCTGAAAATCCGGCACAGAGCCGCAGCGATAAGGCTTTTTCCGGCGTTGGACATCGTACCCTGGATCATTATTGCTTTAGCTGAATTAAATTTATCCATTCAGCACCTCCCTGAGCGCGGCGAGAAGAAGCGCGTTTTCCTCCCGCAGACGAACCGCCGTGCGGAACCAGCCGGGTTCCAGACCGTCGTAATTTTCGCAGTTCCGCAGTGCGATTCCGCGCTGAGAAAGCAGATCGTCAAGCGGAAGCCCGCAGCGGAAAAGTATGAAATTCGCCTCTGACGGCACATATTCCAGCCCGAGGGAGCGCAGACCGTTCTGCATGAATTCCCGCTCAGTGCTGACGACCTCCACGGTTTTTTCAACGTAGCCGTCGAGCCTGAGCGCTGCAAATCCCGCCGCCTGAGCCGGAGTGGAAACGCTCCACGACTGACCCGTGGAAGCTGCCTTTTCAGCAGCCTCAGAACTGCCGAAAAGCGCGTAGCCAAGCCGTATTCCGGGCATGGCGTAGATCTTCGTGAACGCCTTCAGTATCGCGGAATTATCGGACAGGAACTGACGCGCGGAGCGTTCACTGCCGCCCTCCACGAAGTCGAGGAAGCATTCGTCGACCACAAGGAAGGTTCCGGTCTCGCGGCATTTCGCGGATATGCGTTCCATAAGCTCCGGCGGGATAGTATGCCCGGTGGGATTATTCGGATTGCACAGAAACAAAATGTCAATATCTGATGTAATATCAGATAGGATATTGCAGGTTAACCGAAAGTCGTTTTCCTGGCTCAGGAAGTGTTGACGTATCGCACAGCCGTATTCCGTAAGAGCCTTTTCGTATTCGCTGAAAGTCGGAGCGCAGACCAGAGCGCGGCGTGGCTTGAATGCCAAAACAATGCGGTATATCAGGTCGGCGGCGCCGTTCCCGCAGACTATCCTTCCGGACGGGAACCACTCACTGTCGGATATTGCCCGGATAAGCTCACGGCAGGAGGGATCGGGGTAGTTCCCGCAGCGCCAGAGGGAGTCAGAGATCTCAAGCAGAACCTCGTCGGGAAGCCCCAGCGGATTGATGTTTGCGGAAAAATCGTGTTCTATATGGCGGGAATAAATGTCGCCGCCGTGAGCAAATCTGTTCAAAGAATGCACCCCCATAAAATCGCGCGAAGCCCCGTGCAGAGCGCCAGCATGAGCACTGACGTACAGTACATCAGCCGATTTGCGCGCCGGATATCCTCGTTTTCAATTTCGCGAATGTCGTCCCCGATGAACGGCTTGCGGTGAAGTTCTCCGAAATACCAGGCATCCCCGGCAAGCCGCACGCGGAGCGCACCGGCGCATACCGCCTCGGTCTGCGCGGAGTTTGGACTCGCATGTTTTCGGCGGTCGCGGCGCCATATTTTCCACGCATTTTTGATGTCAAAATTGAGTATCCCGGCGGATAGGATCATCAGCAGGGCGGTCAGCCGCGAGGGAATGTAATTCAGCACGTCGTCGAGCTTCGCGGCGAATCTTCCGATGTGCAGGTATTTCTCGCTGGTGTAGCCTATCATGGAGTCCATCGTGTTCGCCGCCTTGTAGAAGAAGCCCAGCGGCGCGCCGCCAAGCCCCATGAAGAGCATTGGCGCGGTTACTCCGTCGGAGGTGTTTTCCGCGACGGTCTCGACTGCGGCGCGGATAATTCCGTTTCGGTCGAGGGGCTTAGTGTCCCTTCCGACTATCATTGAAACAGCTTTCCGCGCTTTTTCGGTGTCATTTTCGACGATTGCTTTATAGACCTTCATGCTCTCGTTCCGCAGGCAGCGCGCGGCGAGCATATAGTAACAGAGCACGCTCTCCAACACAACACCGAGCCACACATTGAGCTTATAACATAGCATGAGAAATCCCAACGGAATCAAAGAAGATGTCAAAAGAACAATTATACTCATAACCACGCCGCCCAGAACAAGCCGTGAGGAGAATCTGCATCTGACCCATTTTTCGAGGCTTGAAATAAGTCGTCCGATAAGCCGGATAGGGTGAGGAAGCGAGTATGGGTCGCCAAGCAGGCAGTCGAGCAGGAAGCCTGCCAGAAGTGGAATGACAGCAATCAGAATTTTCATATTATCTCCACAACAGATGTCAGATTATTATCATAGAATTCACCAGAAAAGCCGCAGCCGTTCGCACACCTCCAGTCGAAATATCCGCGCCTGGGAACAGCGAATCTTTCCATGACTGCCATGATAGTTCCGCCGTGAACTACGAATGTAATTATGTCCACAGAGTGGTTTTCAGCGACCGCCCGGGCGAATCCGGCGCAGCAGCGCGCACGGAATTCCTCCGGTGATTCCCCGCCGGGAAACGGTAAGTTTCCACCGCTGTCGATCCAGCGCTGATAGTCCGGATCTCCGTTCAGTTCAAGGTAATTTTTCCCCTCGAACGCGCCGAAGTCGCACTCCCGCAGCTCGTGCATTATCATAGGTTTAACGCCGGGGTAAATCGCCTGCGCGGTCTGGATACAGCGTTTCATCGGGCTGCAAATCAGTACGCCGTGGGCAGGGTAGCGCCGTCTGCTGAGAGCCTTCATGCCCGCACTGCAAAGCGGTTCGTCAGTGGTTCCGATGTAGCGTGATTCTAGGTTTCCGGAGGTCTGACCGTGGCGTATCAGGTTGATTTTCACGTAAGCTCCCCCTTTATTGCAGTGGGGATTCCGCAGCACATTCTGACCACCAGGTCGGAAAATCCTGCCGCCGCACAGCAGGCTCTGCCGGTTTCCTCTCTCCATATTCGGTCTGATTTCTCCATTGGAATTATCCCGCTTCCGATTTCATTTGTTATTATGATCAAATCCGGGTTTTCCAGGTGGATCGTTCTTGTAAGTGCGGCTCCGTCGTTGGTTCCGAAGCGCTTCACGAGGAGTTGGAAATTCCTAATCGCCCGGCAGGCGAATACTTGTTCCAGGGAACACTCCGCACCGTCAATTATATCCGTGGATTTAATGTTGAATTTTTTTATTGCAAATTCCGTTTTTCCGGAGTACGCTCCGCCTGTGATCAGTGTCATAATACCTCCTGAATTTTTGATGCGATAAGTCCTGCGGCAACCGCCGCGCCAAGCTGTGAAATTTCGCATATCTGTAGGAAATGTCCCTCGGTATCGCCTGTAATTCCGCCGAAAGTTTTGTACGCTGAAATCCGGTAACAGATCAAGGAGATCAGCGCTGCGGCGGCTGAAGAAAGTCCGCATATAGGGTCGCTGATGAACATTCCAGCTATTGAAGCACATGCAAAGAATGCTAAAAATATAATTGAGTTTCGCTTATGAGCAGGTTTAACGAAACTCTGGAGTGTTCCATCTTTTTTTGCACATTTAAAAGTCACCGCTGCAAACCCACTGAGCGTCCTTGAAAGCACAAAACCGCACGCAGGAATTATAGCCGCGCGAGCACCATCGATCTCGGTAAACAAGCCAAATTGGAGGATAAAATACAGTACAGTGAAAATAACTGCGAATGAGCCGACATGCGGGTCGCTCATTATTTCGAGCTTTTTTTCACGCGGCGCGTAGGACGATTTCGCGTCGGTAACGTCGCTGAATCCGTCGGCGTGGATCCCGCCGGTTACGGCAATTGGGATAAGACAGCAAACCGCGGCATAGAGCCATTTTCCCATGTCAAGCAAGTCGCTTATTAATGTCCAAACAACGAGCAATGTGCCTATTATTGCTCCGACCAACGGGAACAGCGCCAGCGAGTAACGGCGATTATCCTCATTCCATTCGACCTGTGGCATTGGAATACGCGAGTACATAAGAAACGTACATGCGAGAGATTTAATAAATGTCATTATATTGTGCCTTTCAGTAGTAGGGGAATTCCGCAAACACATTCGATTACAACGTCTGCGAACTGAGCCGCAGCATTGTTTAATAGGCTCATGATCCGAATATATTCCGTAGTCCCGGAAGGGTATTCTAGGCCGTCAGAAGCAACTTCATTTGTGACTACGACAAGCTTTTCTACCTGCTCTGAAAGCGATTTCAGACCTCTTAGTATTTTTTCTGATGGGTCTGTAATTTCTTCTTGTGTAAACATCTCGTTCGCACATAGCGTGGTCAGGCACTCTAAAAGCGCACATGAGCCTGTGCTTTCGCATGGTATAACCAACGTGTCAATATTGTGTGATTGTTCAATTGTTATAAACCTTTTCCCCCGGCGCATTACTCGGTGTCGTTCAATAGCTTTTTGCGCTTCATCACCAAAAGGTTCCATCGCGGCAATATAGAACTTATCTCCCTCAAAACCGTCCAAAATTGCTTCTGCGGCGGCGGATTTCCCGCACTTTGAGCCTCCGGTAATCAGTATCATCATTTGAGTTCCTTATACCTTTCCATATTCATTTCATCAAAGCGATGTGCACCGTTGTAGACCGCCAGTGCGCCGTCAAGCAAAGGCAGCAGCATGATACCACCAGTGCCTTCACCAAGGTGGAATCCCGCGTTGATAGGCGCTTTCAGCCCTAGTTTTTCGAGAAGCAGTCTTGCTGAGGGTTCATTTGAAACATGCGATGGAAGCATGAAATCACGACATCCGGGTGAGATCATCTCTGCTAGACATGCTGAAACTGCCGAAATTACCCCGTCGATCACAATGGGGATTCCGCATTCTGCTCCTCCAAGGAACAATCCGGTCATTCCGGCAATGTCAAATCCGCCGAGTTTTGAAAGAACGTCAATAGGGTCGGTCGGGTCAGGTTTGTTGAGTTTAATGGCGCGATGAATCGCTGCAATTTTTCTTGACATTCCGCTGCTGTCCAGACCAGCACCGCGCCCAGCAGTTATTTCAGCAGGAATACCAAGGATTACTGAAGCGATTGCGGCTGAAGTTGTGGTATTTCCGATACCCATTTCACCAGTTATTATTATGTCCGTGCCGTTTCTGCATAGTTCGTAAACGATCTCAATTCCATTGCTGATTGCCTTTCTTGCCTGTGAAGGGTCCATTGCAGGACCTTTGACAATGGACCTTGTGCCGTATGCGATCTTTTTGTTAATAATATTAGAGCAATAAATGTCAGAATCTATACCGATATCAACAGTGAGAATTTCAGTGGAAAATTGATTTGCAAGCATATTCACACTGGACCTTCCCGCAGCGATTTCTTTGGCTACCTGTGCTGTAACTCTGCTTTCAGACTGGCTGACGCCTTCATGAACGACCCCATTGTCTGCGCACATTATTACTGCGGTTCTGTGGGTGATCGATACATCTTCAGTTCTTTGGATACCTGCAATTTTCGATACCATATCTTCAAGCAGACCCAAACCGCCGAGAGGTTTTGCAATTGAGTTCCATCGAAGTTTAGATTTCAATACAGATGTGTTATCGAATGTCATTATTACCTCCGAATTTATAGCAGGTTTCTATAAATCTTAAAGCCGCGGATAAGTTTGCATAAAAATATAAATGGGGGAATCCTGCGTACATATTATCTTTCGCGTGTACGCAATCCCACTGTTTACCGGAACTTTCCTTAACAGCCTTGAACCCGCTTCCGCAGTTTTCGCTGTCCCAGTAATGGAACTCATGCGCGAGCAATTCTTCATTTTTATTGCAAAGCAGGTTGTTTTCTTTTGCGTATAATCTAACATACCCAAATCGCTGCAATTTCGCTGTAGGAAAAGCTTTGCCGGGTATTATTCCCACCATAGGATAAGTATGTTTGTCATCAATTGCAAGAGTATCGTGTAAATACATAAAACCGCCGCACTCGGCAATTGTTGGCAATCCACTTTTGATTTTTTCCTTTATTGATTGCATCATGCTTCGGTTTTCAGACAATTTTTCAGCAAATAACTCAGGATAACCACCGAAAAGCATTAGACCGTTTATCCCATCTGGAGTTTTTACATCGTTAATTGGGGAAAAATATATAATTTCTGCACCTAGATGCTCCAGAAATCGTATATTATCGCGGTATATAAATGAGAAAGCAGCGTCTCGTGCAACCGCAATCCTCACGCCATGAAAGCGTTTTGCAGGCATTTCTGCAAGGTCGGTCAATTGACGACTTTCCGATAATACAAGCATTCTGCTGATGTTAATAAATTGTTCCGCTTTCCCGGCTAATAATTGTGTTTTCTGTTTTAATTCGCACACTCCTTCTGGGGTTACAAGCCCAAGTTTTCGGCTTTCCAGTGCGCATTCCGGTAAGTTAGGAAAATACCCCAGGAACTCTGTACCAGCTTCGTTGCAGAGTGCTTTTATTTCGTCAACAAGCTGAGGTGGGAGCCTGTTAAAAATAAAACCGACAATATTATTCGGTGTGCGGAAATTCAGGAAACCACTGATGACAGCGCCAATTGAAGTGCTCATTCCTTTACAATCTAAAACGAGAACGACCGGGCAGTCTACGTCAAGCGAGACCGCATGGGAGCTTGCATTTCCACAAACACCGTCGTAAAATCCCATAACACCTTCAATTAATGAAATGTCAGAATCTGAACTTCCATCAGTGAGAATTCTGCGAAGCATTTTTCCTTCGCAGAACCAGGCGTCGAGGTTGTGAGGGTCAGCTCCGATTACGCTTTCGTGAAACATCGGATCGATGTAGTCCGGACCGCATTTGAATGCTGAGACCCGCATTCCGCGATTGACAAGCGCTTGCATGACAGCGCATGTAATAGTAGTTTTTCCACAGCCGCTGTTTGTTCCGGCAATCATTAATCTTTGCATTTGGGGTCTCCTCTAATTATAAAAACGGGGTTTTGTGCCGACAGCATTGTATGACATGCAATTTGTTTTGTTCTTGTTATTGATACTTGTGTAATTGCGACATTAAAATCGTGCTCCGATAATCCGTCCATCGCTTCGTAAATTGTTTCAAGCGATACGGCAGTTATTAATATAATTACTTTTGGATTTCTTCTGATTGCCGTTGAAATAATATCCTGTAGGTTTCCCTTCGAACCACCAATAAAAATCTTATCCGGCGTCAAAAAATGTTCAGTGATTTCGGGCGCGAAACCTAATGAGATGTCAATATTATCACAGCGGAATTTTAAGGCGTTTTGTTTTGTGAGTTCAATAGCTTCTGGATTTAAGTCAATTGAGTAAACAGTTCCTTTGTAGCATTGCAAAGCCATTTCTACAGATACTGAACCGGTTCCGCAGCCGATATCCCATACGATATCTGATGGCGCGATTCCAAGCTTTGAGATCACTAGTGAGCGAATTTCTGATTTTGTCATCGGGACTTTTCCGCGTATAAATTCCTCGTCGGGAATCCCACTTCTTATGTGGGTTTCCGGATATGGATTTTCGGTCATCATTACGGATAATGATTTAATATCTATTTCTGTAAAGTCCCGAGCCAATCCATTTAAAATGCGCTCTTGCGGGTATCCTAACATTTCTCCGGTGTAAACATGAATATCGCCCATACCATATTTACAAAACCTCTTGCAGATGTCTTGAACCGTTAATTTTCCGCCGAGCAGGAAGAAGCAGCGGCGGTTCATTGCAGCAATCCTTACGACATTCGCAGTTTCGCCGTGGAGGTTCACCGTTGGTATGTCCTGCCATGGGATTTGTAATTTTCCACAGAAGTATACCGGCGAGGATATTCCATTGATTATTTCCGTTTCGACGCCTTCAGGAAGCGCTTTTAGGAGATTCTCTGTACCGCTGAAGTATCCACAGTCGCCGGACATAAGCACGGCGTAAGTGTCGAAACTTGTTGACATTACATAATCACTTATTTCAGAGCTGTCCCAGCTAGTTAATTTGTTTATAGAAATGTCGGAAAATGGCTTTAACATGCGCTCTGCGCCGATAAGACAATCTGCAGAGTCAATTGCTTCCTGAGCTTGTTGAGTTAGAGTTTGTCGGCCTTCCATTCCGATCCCGACTATATATACTTTTTTCATTTAAACTCCGTTTCAAGTAAATGTTCGATCTGGGTGAGCGGCTTTCCTATTTCTGCGGGTCTTCGAAGAGTAAGAAGCTCTGCGCCGCATAATGAAGCGGCTTCCGCCTTTTCCGGAAATCCACCCGCCTCGCCGCTTTCCTTGGTTACGAGAATTTCAGCTTCTGACTTTTTTAGGTGCTCAACATTCTGTTGAATAGTAAATGGTCCCTTTTCTAAAATAACATTTTCTGCGTGGAATCCCAGATCAGCACATCGCTTTGCAGCACCGTTTGCTGGAAGTATTCTGACTGTAAGCCGAGATTGAAAATCACGTACTTTCGTGTATTCTGAAAGTGAATTCCCTCCGGTTGTAATCAGAGCTTTTCTGTCATCGTGGTTCAGGTATTCAACAATTTCTGAAATGCTGTTGAAAAGTTTTCCTTGAGGTACGGTCTCTTCATCGCGTACTAATCTGATATAACGCAATCCAGCCTCGTCACAAGCGGTTCTGAGGTTCGCTGAGACTTTTTGCGCGAAAGGGTGCGTTGCGTCAATAACAATGGAGAAATTGGCCGTTTTGAGTAAGAAGGACATCTGTGTGCTGTCAAGATTTCCAACAAGTTCACGTATAAAATCTGACCGTGGAAGAAGCTCCGCGCCATAGTCCGTGGTAACGGAGACTGCCGCCCGGATTCCCTTAGCCGCACAGAATTCCGCGAGGAGCCTTCCCTCCGTTGTTCCCCCGAAAATAAGCACTTCAGACATTTTTGTATCCCCTCGGTGTAACCATTTTACCATTGATGTTCCGCGTAGAACTGCTCCCGATAAATACGGTGCAGAACATATCAACAGGTGTGTCACGTAATTCTGAAAGTGTCAGAACAATGATTGAACATTCCTCACGCCCGATGTTCCTCGCGATACCGCATATCGTATCGGGTGATTTCTGCTCCAGCAGAATTTCGCAGGCGCGCCTGAGATAGTCCGCACGTTTACGCGACGAAGGGTTATACAGGGCCACCGCAAAATCCCCGTAAGCCGCAGCGAGGAGCCGTTTTTCGATGACATCCCAGGGAGTGAGCAGGTCGGAAAGGCTGATCACCGCAAAATCATGCCCCAGCGGAGCGCCAAGGAGCGCCCCGCCGCTGAGCGCGGCAGTAACTCCAGGAACGATCTCAATGTCAATATTCGTGTAATTTTCAGATAGTTCCAGCGCAAGGCCTGCCATGCCGTAAACTCCGCTGTCGCCGCTGCAAATCAGCGCAACCGTTTTCCCGTTCTGAGCCTCTGAAAGTGCGAGATTAACGCGCTCAGCCTCGCTTTTCATACCAGTAGAGAGGTAGTTCTTTTCAGGGAAAATGCTGCGCAGAAGCTCCACGTACAGCGTGTAGCCGACCACGATGTCGCTGGCTTGTATTGCGGACTGCGCGTCGAGGGTCATTCCTCCGGCGTTTCCGGCGCCGGTGCCGACTATGTAAAGTTTCATTGCTGCTTACGGCTGAAGTCGATCAGCACTTTCCTTTCCGCCGCCGCGAGCGTGACCCCGCAGCCGGCTTGTTTCCTTATGATGAGCGTATTTCCGCCAACTGAGGCGCTGCGTTCGCAAACGTTGTCAACTCCGACAGTGCTCTGCACGAATTCCGACATTGAAAAGCTGCCTTTGACTTCAGCGAGCTGTTCCGCTGTGTATATTTTAAGCGGAACTTTCAGCTCCTGGCAGAGCCTGAGTATACACGGTTCGTTAGCTTTGCGGTCGATCGTTGCGACCTCGCATACACGAGTTAATTGCATTTCCGTGAGGTTCTGACGAACAAGCGACGTCAATGCGGAAAACTCAGCGCCTTTCCTGCTTCCGACCCCGATCACAATGTTCTTCGGGATCATATTCAGCGTAATCCCGAACGGCTTCGCGGACATATCCCGTGAAATGCAGATTCCGTATTTCCCGGAATCCGCGCGAACAACATCGGACGGAATATTAATGCACTCGATGTCAGAAATCAGGCCTATTTTCTCTCCGCGTAGCACCGCCGACGCGAGTTCCTTTGCGGCTGAAAAATCCTTGAAAATCAGGCCGTTTGCCGCCGCGAAGCAGTCCGGCGAAAACCTTCCTCCGGCGTCGGTTGCTGTGGTTATGATCGGCTGTGCTCCGACCGCTTCCGCTATTATTTCGGTCATCCTGTTTGCACCGCCGAGGTGTCCGGAGAGCAGCGACACCGCGAATTTCCCGCAGTCGTCGAGCACCACGACCGCCGGGTCGGTCTGTTTCGATTTTATCAGCGGCGCGACCGCCCGGACCGCAATGCCGCAGGCGCAGACGAATACTACCGCGCCACATTCCGGGAACACCTCCGCTGTTTTCTGCGCCAGGTTCGCGAATGGCTCCGCGCCGTCGGCGGGATACCTTTCAAAGCAGAACCGCGTGACATCCCAACCATCCGGAAACGCCTTCGCAATGCGCTTTGAAAGCTCCGCTCCCCGCCGAGTGACCGAAAAAACCGCCGCCCTCATGTGCTCTCCCTCGCCATGCGGAATTCCGTGGAAAATCCGCTGTCGTAGAGCCTTGAAAGCTCGTAGCTGTCACCGAGGAATTCTCCGACGGTTATCAGCGCGGTTTTGCGAATGTCATATTTTGAGGCTGTTTCTGCGAGCGTACCAACGGTGCAGCGGCAGACTTTTTCGTCCTGCCAGCTTGCCTTGTAAACTATCGCGGCGGGAGTATCCGTGGAGTAACCACCGCTTATCAGCCGCGCGGAAAGCTCCTCCAGCATGCCCGTGCTGAGGAAAATCACCATCGTGGAGCCGTGCTCCGCGAGGGATTCGATGCTTTCGCGCTCCGGAACCGGAGTGCGCCCCGCCATGCGCGTGATTATCACCGTCTGGCTGACCGAAGGGAGGGTGTACTCAGCCCGGAGAGCCGCAGCAGCTCCGCAGAAGCTGCTTACGCCGGGGCAGACCGCATAGCTGATACCCAGCACGTCCAGCCTGCTCATCTGTTCGCGTATAGCGCCGTAGAGGCTCGGGTCGCCGGTGTGGAGTCTTACAATGCGCTTCCCGGCAGATTCCGCCGCGGACATCACGGATATCACCTCGTCAAGGGTCATCAGCGCGCTGTTGTGGATTTCGCAGCCCGGTTTTGCGTATTCCAGAAGTTCCGGATTTACCAGCGAGCCTGCGTAAATTATGACATCTGCCTGCTGTATCAGCTTAAGCCCGCGAAGGGTTATAAGATCCTTTGCGCCGCAGCCTGCTCCAACGAAATCAACCATTGTATTCCTCCGAAATCCTTTCAATAAGCCCGTCGGCGGAGGGCGTTCTCACCAGTATCCCGAACTTGTCGGAGAACATCACCGCGCCGATCGGAACGCTGCTTTTCACTTTCGACGCGAGGTAATATTCCGCACGCTTTCCGAGTATCTCCATCGACTTTTCCAGCGCTCCGGCGTCTTGCAGCAGGGAGACCGCCGCGTCCACGGTGACGCACTCGGTTATTTTTTTCAGGGTATCGACGTCTGCACCGGCGAGCAGTCCGCAGGTGACCAGGACTTCCATTCTGCCGTCTGCCTGGGCGGAATGAGTGTTCATTATCCCCGCTCCGAGCTTCGCCATCTTGCCGATGTGTCCGATTATCAGGATACGCTCGAAACCGTATTCCAGTGCGGCTTCTATCGCTTCGCCGATGAAGTTGCTGCATGTAACGCAGCGGTCGAGGGCGAAGGGCATGTTCCGCTGAATGAAGCTCTGGCTGTAGTTTCCGAGGGTCAGCAGGAGGCTGCGGCAGCCCTCTTCGCGGCGCATTCGCTCCTCAAGCCGGATAGTGTCCACCAGCGCGGAATTGCTCATCGGCTCGACTATCCCGGTGGTTCCGATTATGGAGATACCGCCCTCTATGCCCATTCGCGGGTTGTACGTTCTGGAAGCCAGCTCAGCGCCATTCGGCACGGAAACAACAATGCGGAATCCTCCGTGATAGTCGCATGTCTCCGCAATATCCGAGACCGCCGCGGCTATCATCTTTCGCGGCACGGAGTTGATCGCGGCAGCCCCCGGCGGCTGGTCGAGACCGAGCTTTGTTACCCTTCCGATACCCTCGCCGCCGTCGATGGAGATACCGGCTTCTGTAAGCTCCACCCGGGCGCAGACCTCGATTCCGTTTGTGATGTCCGGGTCGTCGCCGCTGTCCTTTATAACAGAGCACAGCGCGGAATTCCCGGAGATCTTGCAGCCTGCGACCGTGATATCAAGGGTTATTCCCTTCGGCGTAGGAAGCTCCACGCGTTCTGGCGGAGCTCCCGTCAGCAGAGCCTCTGCCGCCGCCAAGGAAGCCGCCGCAGCGCAGCTTCCCGTGGTATAGCCGCAGCGGAGTTTTTCGCCTGACTTATATACGAATCTGTCCAAATTTACCCCCGAAAATAAAAAAGCCGTATGCCTCCGCACACGGTGAAAAGTACGCAAAAAGCAGCCGGACGCCGCCCGGCCTTCTTGCGCATCTCCGTCGTTCGCAGAGCTGCGCGGAACATAAATGTCGGCAGGTATTCCGGCTCGGAATTAACGCCTTGCCTCCGCCTTCCCGGTTTCCCAGTGGCTGCATTGCGCGTGGAGAAAAGCTGTTCCTTACGGCAGCGTGACTGCACAGGTCTTGCACCTGTTTCCCTATTATCTCCCCTCCCGGGGAGCACCGACAGTCCCATCTTTTTTATTTTACTCCATATTCCGCGTAAATTCAACCGCTTTTGCTAATAAAATTATCCTATATCCAGCTATAATTTTTGGTTATATTCCCTAATAACGGTGGGAGATATCATCACCAAACCTGGGAATCCACAGGCGGGATTATTTGTGCAAAGATACAAAATTGCGGCAAAGGTCTTGCAAATAATTATTTTCGTGGTATAATTCATTTTGGCTGATTGTATACGAAGCCTCCGCGCTATTCCGGATACCGCGCGGCATAAAATCTAAAATTGAATAAGTAAGGCGGTGCCGCAGCATGAGCAATCATGACTGAGGGTAAAAGGGAAGCAGGTGCGAATCCTGCACGATCTCGTCACTGTATCAGGGGAGCAGAAGCCACGAAGTTCTTCTTCAGCCACTGGGAAACCGGGAAGGCGGTATTCTGCGATGATCCTCAAGCCAGGAAACCTGCCGTCTGAATGTACAGGGATAGGATCCCGGATCACGAGGTATTGGTCGTACGATTTTCCGGCGCCGTTTGATGCGTCTGTTTTGTCGTGCCCTTTTCCTTTGGAAGAGGGCTTTTTTAATGCACCCATTCCGCGTGTTCCATAAAGAAAGGAACACAACATGAAATCATCTAAGCTCATTCTTGCGGCAGTTCTCGCTGCTGCTACCGCGCTCACCGGCTGCTCTGCAAACACAACTTCCTCCGAGAGCACCGCTTCCGAGTCCGTTAATTCCTCCGCTGCTTCCACCGCTGAGAGCGTTCCCGCAGAGGACTCCACCGCTTCCACCGCGCAGGCAGCTGCTACCGCTGAAGCTGGCACAGCCGCTGCGACCGCAGAGGCAGAGGACGACGAGGACTACAACACCGGCGACGCTTCCCTCGATAACCCGAGAAACCAGGACGGCATCGGCGATAACGAGCTGCTCGTGCTGAGCTTCGGCACCAGCTTCAACGACAGCCGCCGCCTGACCATCGGCGCCATTGAGAACGATCTCGAGACCGCGTTCCCTGATTACTCCGTAAGAAGAGGCTTCACCGCCAATATCGTAATCGACCACGTAAACAGACGTGACGGCGAGAAGATCGACGACATCGGCGAATCCCTCGACAGAGCAGCAGCAAACGGCGTAAAGAACCTCGTAGTACAGCCCACTCATCTGATGAACGGTCTTGAGTACGACGAGCTCTGCGGCAAGATCGCGGATTATTCCGACGCATTCGAGAAGGTTGTTATCGGCGACCCGCTGCTCACCACCGACGAGGATTTCCAGACCGTTGCGGACGCTATCGTTGACTGGACAAAGGACTACGACGACGGCGAGACCGCTATCGTATTCATGGGTCACGGCACCGAGGCTGAGTCTAACGCGGTTTACCAGAAGATGCAGGATCTGCTGACCAGCGGCGGACACACCAACTACTTCGTTGGCACCGTTGAAGCTTCTCCCTCCCTTGACGACGTAATTGCCGCTGTAAAGGCAGGCGAATACAAGAAGGTAGTCCTTGAGCCGCTGATGGTAGTTGCAGGCGACCACGCAAACAACGACATGGCAGGCGACGAGGACGACAGCTGGAAGTCCGCGTTCGAGAAGGAAGGCTACGAAGTAACCTGCCTGCTCCGCGGTCTCGGCGAGAATGAGACCATCAGACAGCTCTATGTTGCACATGCACAGGCAGCCGTAAACGCTATTGCACAGTAATTTTCTTCGTTTCCCCTCAAAATAGACTTATAGGGCGGCAGGCTTTACCTGCCATCTGAGACCGTCGAAAAAGTCCCGTTGGGACTTTTCCGTCGAACATCCGCGCCGCGCGCACGGTTTGTCGGCAAAGCCGACAAACCGCACACTTGCGCGGATAGAAGTGTTTTTTGCCTCGGCAGAGCTGAGGCAAAAAACGGATCTTAAAAGCCCGCTTCGCGGGCAATATCGATTTTTTAGACAAACTAGGGCGGCAGGCTTTACCTGCCGCCTTTCGGAGATTTATAAAGATGAAAAAATACATATCAATTTTAGCTGCAGCTGCCGTTCTCATGCTTTCCGGCTGCACTTCCGGGAGTACTTCCGGCTCCGTAGTTACGGAGGTTTCAAACGCTTCGAACGCTTCTGAGGTCTCGGAGACTTCCGCGGCTTCACAGGACGCGGAGGGCACCTCCGAGGGCGCTCCGGAAGCTCCGCAGGGCGCGGGAACTCCGCTGACCGCTGCGGATATCCGGGACGGAAGCTACGAGATAACGGTGGATTCAAGCTCTACCATGTTCAACATCACAAAGTGCACGCTGAACGTTTCCAACGGCAAGATGACCGCCGTTATGACCATGCACGGCAAGGGGTACCTGTACCTCTTTATGGGCAAGGGCGACGACGCGGTGGAATCCGGCTATATCCCGTTCGTGGAGGACCCCGAAGGCGCCCATACGTTCACAGTTCCGGTGGAGGCTCTCGACGTTCCGGTCGACTGCGCCGCATTCAGCAAGAACCGCGAGAAGTGGTACGACCGCACGCTTGTGTTCCGCTCAGACCTTATCCCGGCGGAGTGCTTCGCGGATGGCGTGCTGAAAACTCCCGCGTCGCTGGGGCTTTCCGACGGTGAATACACCGTGGACGTAACGCTCTCAGGCGGCTCGGGGAGGGCTTCGGTGCAGTCCCCGGCGAAGCTCACGGTTTCCGGCGGCGCGGCGTCCGCCGAGATTGTCTGGAGCAGCTCGAATTACGACTACATGCGTATCGGCGAGGAAAAATTCCTTCCGGTGAACACCGAGGGGAATTCCGCTTTCGTTATTCCGGTCTCCTGTTTCGACCGTGAAATTACGGTTTACGCAGACACCATCGCAATGAGCGAGCCGCACGAGATAGAGTACAGGCTGACGTTCGACTCAGCTTCGGTCAAGTGACGGCGGGGCTGCGTAAGACCGCCGCGCTGCTTGCCCTGGCGGTGATGTTCACGGGCTGTTCCGCACCGGCTGAAAGCGAAGCCGGAGCCGCGCTGCCCGATGTAGTCGGCAGCATGGATATCCGGTACGCGGAGCAGTTTTCGGTGGATTACCTCGCGGACGGCTCCGCGCTGGCAGAGGTCGCGGACGGGCGGCGGTACCTGATAATTCCCGATGGGGGAGAGGTTCCGGAGCAGCTCCCGGAGGACGTAACGGTTATATCCCAGCCGGAGAATATCTACCTTGCCTCGTCCTCCTCGATGGACCTTTTCAGCAGCCTTGACTGCCTTGGCGATATTCTTGCAAGCTCCACGCCGGAAAGCGGCTGGAAGCTCCCTGAGATAGCGCAGGCGATGGCGGACGAGGATATCCTCTACGCCGGGAAATACTCCTCACCGGATATCGAGCTGCTGATGTCCGAGGGCTGCGACCTCGCGATCGAAAACATGATGATCTACCACAGCCCGAAAACCGCAGAGCAGATAGAATCCTGCGGCATTCCGGTGTTCATCGAGCGCTCAAGCGCCGAATCCCACCCGCTGGGGCGGCTGGAGTGGGTCAGGCTGTATGGGCTGATGCTCGGGAAATCCGACGAGGCGGAGAAGTTCTTCAGCGAGAAATGCAGCCTGCTTGACGAGGTGACGTCCCGGGAGAGCACCGGCTGCACGGCGGCGTTTTTCTACATTTCGTCGAACGGCAGCGCGGTGGTGCGCAAGCCCGGCGATTACATCTCAAAGATGATAGAGCTTGCGGGTGGAAAATACGTTTTCACCGCCGGAGACCTCAACGTTGACGAAAACGCGCTGTCCTCGGCGAACATACAGTTCGAGGCGTTCTACGCGCTGGCGAAGGACGCGGACTGCCTTATCTACAACGGCACGGTGGACGGCGGCGTTGATACGCTCACGCAGCTTACCGCGAAGAATCCGCTGCTGGCGGACTTCCGCGCGGTTCAGACCGGCAATGTCTGGTGCACCAACGCTACGGTGTTCCAGCAGACCTCTGCGGCGGCGGAAATGACCGGGGAACTCCACCGGATATTTGCCGGGGAAGAGGGCGGCTGCGCGTTTTTCCGCAGGCTGAGCTGATCGAAAGGAGCGCCGAATGGAACAGACAAACCGTGCGGCTAAGATCAACCGCACTACACGCTGCGCCGTATGCTATGCGGCGCTCCTGCTGCTGACTCTCGCGCTCGGAGCGGCGGGACTGCGCTTCGGCAGCGTAAAGATCACCGCGCAGGAGATAATTTCGGCTCTGGGCGGGGAGAAGTCCACGGCGGCGGATATCATCATGATAAGCCGGCTTCCGCGGGTCATTGCGGCGACGGTGTTAGGCGGAGCGCTTGCGGTTTCCGGCTACCTGCTGCAAACCTTCTTCGCGAATCCAATCGCCGGGCCGTTCGTTCTGGGAATCTCCTCCGGCGCGAAGCTGACCGTTGCACTGGCGATGATAGTTTTCCTGGGAAACGGCATGACGCTGGATTCCGCAGGGCTTATCATCGCGGCGTTTGTCGGCTCGCTGCTTTCACTGGGGCTGATAATCCCGGTATCCGGCAGGGCGCAGAAGAACTATATGCTCATCGTCTGCGGAATAATGATAGGCTACATCTGCTCGGCCGTGACCGAGTTCGTCGTGACCTTCGCGGACGATTCCAACATCGTGAACCTGCACAATTGGTCGATGGGAAGCTTCTCCGGCATAGGCATGGACGAAGCCGGAGTGATGTCCGCAGTGGTGCTGGCGGCGATGGTGCCGACATTCCTGCTGTCGAAGCAGATAGGCGCGTATCAGCTCGGGGAGGCATACGCGCGCAATTCCGGCGTGAATATCCGGTGGTTCAGGCTGGCGGTGATACTGCTGTCGAGCCTGCTCTCCGCCTGCGTTACGGCGTTCGCGGGGCCAGTGTCCTTCGTGGGGATTGCGGTTCCGCATGTCGTGAAGAGAATGCTCGGCACCGCAAAGCCGCGTGTGATAATCCCGGCGGCGTTCCTCGGCGGAGCCTGCTTCTGCCTGCTTTGCGATCTCATCGCGCGGACGCTATTCGCGCCGACTGAGCTAAGCATAGGCTCGGTGACGGCGGTTCTGGGCGCACCGGTGGTCATATTTATAATGATGTCCCGGAAGAAGTGAACGGAGGTGCGGCATGGGCAGTATATTCAGAACCGAGGGGCTATCCGCGGGCTACGGCAGGAAGGCAGTGCTGAGCGGCGCGGAGATAACCGCCGAGCGCGGCAGGATAACCACGCTGATAGGACCAAACGGCTGCGGGAAATCCACGCTGCTGCGAACCGCCGCGAAGCAGCTCGAGCCGCTTGCGGGGACGGTGTTCATCAGCGGAAAGAGCCTTCGCGAAACCGGCGCGAACGAGCTTGCAAGGAAGCTTTCAATACTGCTGACTGATCGGGTCTCGCCGGAGCTCATGACCTGCCGCGACGTGGTGGAATCCGGACGGTACCCGTACACCGGGCGGCTCGGGATACTCTCTGAGGCGGACAGGGAAGCGGTGGACGAGGCGATGGCGCTGACCTCCACAACGGAGCTTTCCGGGGTGGATTTCGCTCAGATAAGCGACGGACAGCGGCAGCGGGTAATGCTGGCGCGGGCGATGTCCCAGCAGCCGGAGCTGCTTATCCTGGACGAGCCGACCTCCTACCTGGATATCCGGCATAAGCTGGAGCTGCTGAACACACTGAAAAAACTGGTGCGCGAGAAGAACACTGCGGTTCTGATGTCGCTGCACGAGCTTGACCTTGCGCTGCGGGTTTCTGACAAAATAGTGTGTATCGACGGCGGTAAGGTCGGGCGCGTTGGGACTCCGGAGGAGATATTCTCCGGCGGATACATCAGCGCGCTGTACGGCATCAGCGAAGTCTGCTTCTGCGAGAGCAGCGGCTGCGCGGAGCTTGAAAAGCCCGCCGGAGCGCCGGAGGTGTTCGTGATATCCGGCGGCGGGAACAGCGGCGGAGTATTCCGCAGGCTTCAGCGGGCTGGGACTCCGTTTGCGGCGGGGATAATTCCCGCGAACGATATCGACCTTCCGGCGGCGAGGGCGCTGGCGGCGGAGGTAATATCCCGCCCGGCGTTCAGCGAGGCTTCGCAGGAGACTGTGCAGCGCGGATTGAGGCTCATCGGGGAGTGCGGCGGCGTTATCTGCTGCCCCGGGAGCTGCGGCGCGCTGAACCCGGAAAACTCCGAACTGCTGAGCTGCGCCCGGCGGCTCGGGAAGCTCATCAGTGACGCGTGAGCTTTGAAACTAAGATTTTACATATAAAGTAAAGTTGCCTCAGGTTAACATTTCTGTTTTTTCTTGACATTTTACGACAAAAGCGCTATAATATCTATTTGACAGAGGGCAGTTCAGCTCTGTTAACAAACTACAGGAGGACAACAACTATGAAAAACATCTTTAAAAATGAAAAATTCTGGCTGGTAGCGGCAGGTGCAGCAGGCGTGATCGTAGGCAAGAAGATCATCACCGCAAAGAAGACCAGACAGCTTGCAGTAACCGGTCTTGCAAAGGGAATGAAGCTCACAAGCGACGCTAAGTCAGCGTTCCAGAGCATGAAGGACGAGGCTCAGGATCTCTGCTACGAGGCTAAGGAGCAGGCGGGTCTCAACGCAAACGCAGATAACGCCGAGGAAAGCGAAGACTGATAATGCGCTACAGGATCATATCGGATAATCCCGGGCGCATAAGAGTGCGCTTCGGGACTTATGCATTTGATAAGCCGCTGGAAGGTTCTATCCGGAAGCTGGCGGAGGGCAGCTCTTTCGTGCTGTCTGCGGAGGTCCATTCCGCAAACGGAGGTCTGCTCATATGCTACAGGAAGGGCAGCAGGCGCGAGGTCATAAGCTTTATAGAGAGCCTTGACTTCCGCGCCATAGCGCCTATGCCCGAGGACGACGCGACAAAGGAGATCGACAATAATTTCAAGAGCGGTCTCACGAAGCTCGTGGTTACGCACTACGCGAAGAAGTTCCTGCTTCCCGCGCCGCTGCGTGCCGCGCTGACCATCTGGAACGGCGCGAAGTATATCCTCAAGGGACTTTCCACTCTGTCGGAGGGAAAGCTCACCGTCGAGGTGCTGGACGCGGCTTCGATTACGGCGTGCCTTGCACAGCGGAATTTCAAGACCGCTTCCACGATAATGCTCATGCTGTCGGTATCCTCGCTGCTTGAGGACTACACGCATGCGCGTACGAAGGCGGTGCTGACCTCCAGCCTTGCTGTCAAGGCTGACAAGGTATGGCTTGCGAACGGCTCAGAGGACGTACTGATATCGATAGACGATCTGAAGATCGGCGACAGGATACGCGTAAGGACCGGCAGCGTTATCCCGGTAGACGGCGAGATAACCGACGGCGAGGCGTACATCAACGAGGCTTCCATGACCGGAGAGCCGCTTGCCGTGATGAAGTCCAGGGACGACACGGTGTTTGCGGGTACGGTGGTCGAGGAAGGCTCCGTGGTGGTAAGGGTGCGGGCGGTAAGCTCCGACACCAAGATACAGAAGATAATCGAGCTGATCGACAGCTCCGAGAACCTCAAGGCGGGTATCCAGAGCCGCGCGGAGCGGCTTGCGGACAGCATAGTGCCGTTCAGCTTCCTGGGCTTCGGGCTTACGCTGCTGTTCACACGGAATATCACGAGGGCGGTCTCCCTGCTGATGGTGGACTACTCCTGCGCGATAAAGCTTTCCGCGCCGATCGCGGTGATCTCAGCGCTGCGGGAAGCCGCAGACCAGAGCATTACGGTAAAGGGCGGAAAGTACCTCGAGGCGTTCGCCGCTGCGGATACCATCGTGTTCGACAAGACCGGCACGCTCACCAACGCCGAGCCTGTGCTCGATAAGGTGATACCGTTCGGAAGCTACACCGAAGAAGAGGTGCTTCGTACTGCGGCTTGTATCGAGGAGCATTTCCCGCACAGCATGGCGAGGGCGATAGTAAAAGGCGCTGAAAAGCGCGGAGTTGTCCACGCCGAGGAGCACGCGGAGGTCAACTACATAGTTGCTCACGGAATCGCGACGACCCTACGGGGGGAGCGCGCCGTGATAGGCAGCCGCCATTTTGTCTGCGAGGACGAGGGCGTTACGATAACCAGCGAGCAGCAGGCGAAGATCGACGAGACCGCGGGAGCGTCATCAGTGATCTATCTTGCGGTCGGCGGAAGCCTGGCGGGAGTTCTGTGCATAATCGACCCGCCGCGTCCTGAAGCGGCAAGGGCGGTGGCGCTGATGAAGAAATGCGGCATTGAAAATGTCGTTATGCTCACCGGCGACAGCAGCTCTGCGGCGGAGAAGATAGCGCAGCAGCTCGGAATCACGGAGGTGCATGCGCAGGTTCTTCCGGAGGACAAGCACAGCCACATTGAGGCGCTGAAAAAGCAGGGGCGCTGCGTAATTATGGTCGGCGACGGCATAAACGACGCGCCGGCGCTCGCGGCTGCGGACGTATCAGTTGCAATGAGCGACGCCTCCGACATTGCGAAGGAGACTGCGGATATCACGATCAGGGACGCGGAGCTGACCGAGCTTGCGGTTCTGAGAATGCTCAGTGAGCGGCTCATGGAAAGGATAAATTCGAATTACAGATTTATTCTGACCTTTAATACGGCTCTGCTTGCGTTGGGCTTCTTCGGAGTGATAACTCCGTCGATGTCGGCGCTGCTGCATAACGGTTCAACGATCGCGATATGCGTTAAGAGTATGACGCCGCTGCTTCGCGGTGACGATAAGGCGATGTGATTTTAATTCTGAATTCTGGATTAATGAGCCGCTGGGCGGCTGTTTAGATTACGGGCAGGCTGAGAGCCTGCCTGTTTTTTTGTGGTAAGCTATAATTTAGCGGTGCGTGTTCCGCTTACCGCAATCTCTAATCGGGAGTCAAGGGGGACGCGTCCCCCTTGCGAGTCGAGGGCAGCGCCCTC
>ERZ779895.43-NODE-43-length-193302-cov-23.993382_pt1 | contig 193302 bp, 155 predicted proteins | sample MGYA00511093_ERZ779895 | MGnify/ENA primary metagenome ERZ779895 (study PRJEB29588, sample SAMEA2142970) | human gut metagenome | biome: human gut; feature: human-associated habitat; material: faeces | place: Denmark | collected 2008/2010 ... | reverse complement strand
CGCCGCCCGCCTCTCATCGCTCAGGCACGCAGTACCGCCCGCAAACAGCCCGCTCAGCGCCTCCGCCGCCCTGCCACTCCCCCAAAGCCCGCACCTTTTCTCTCGTCCCTCTCCCGTTGCCCCGCCCTCGTTGCCCGTGGCGCTGCCACCCCCGCATAAACAAGCGGATAACTGCCGCTTTTTTTTTGACACGCCGCCCCGCCGCCTTATAATGTTTTCATAAACCGCGGTTCTTGCCTTTTCCCCTGCGGAAAACCGGAAAAGAAAACCGCCGTCGCCATAAACGGCCGCCCGTGCGCCCGGACTTGAAGTTCAGGCCGGAAAACCGGCAGCCGCAGCAACTCTGGCCGCCCGTGCGCCCCAACCTGTTCTCCAAAGACCGGCACCGCGCCGCCGCCAGCCAATGCCAACCGCCACAAACCGGGTGAAAAGCTTATGAAAAAGTCATTGTTTTATCTCATCTGTGCCGTCATGGGGGGGCTGATTGCCGCCCTCGGGCTGTTAATCGCCAAAAAATTCGGCTTCGCCGTTTCCGTCTCCGGAGCGGTAACCGCCGGATTTGCCGTCGCTGCCGCAACCTTTGCCGCGCTGACGCCCGCGGTGCGGGAAAAAATCCGCCATGTCTGCTGCGATTTGGACTGGGCGGAAGAAGTCTGCCGCGGCTACAATGCCATTCCCCGGCTTTATCGCAAAAGTTTCTGGCAGCTCTTCGGTTTCATCAACCTTGCCTTTTTGTTCCATACCGTCAACTTTATGTGGGGCAACCGCGACTGGGCGGCGGTGCGCTTTGCCGTCGACCCGGCGCAGAGCCTGAGCGAAGGGCGTTTTTCCGCCTGGTGGCTGCAGGAGCTTTTGTTTGACGGCAAGATTCTCCCCGTCATCAACAATCTCTGGGCATTCGCGGGCCTGGCGCTGGCCGGCGTCCTGCTCGGCATTTACTGGAAGCTGCCGCAGCGCACCGCCGCGTTTGTCGTAACCGGGCTGTTTTTCCTCATCACGCCCTATACCCTGAGCTGGCTTTACTTCGCCCAAAATACGCTGGGCATTTTCTGGCTGCCGGCCATCGTGCTTGCGGCGCTGCTGCTTTCGGGCTGCCGCAGCCGCAACCTGAACGCCGTTTACGCCTGTAACATCGCCTCTGTTCTGTTGCTCGTTATGGCGCTCGGCACCTACCTGCCGGTCATTAATTTTATCGGTGTCGCCGTGCTGGGCAAGGTCTTCCTGCAAACCGTCTTTGCCGACATCAGCCTGAAGTGCGCGTTTAAACGCATTGTTCAGAGTATCGCCAACCTTACCGCCGCGCTGATGATTTACGCGTTTATCATCGTCGTCCTCAAAGACACCGGCATTATGCGCCCGGCCTACAACACCGAGCTGATGCCTCTTATCGCCCTTCCGGCCAAAATCCCGGCGCTGCTGGCGGTCATGGTCGAACAGTTCGCCGTGTCCCTGCCGTTTGCCGACCTGTTTTATAAGCTCATGTATCTCGCCATGGTGCTGACGGCTCTCTTCGCGCTGATTTTCCAAAGCCCGGACGCCAAAGCCGCCGCCCGCGGGCTGCTGCTGGTTCCGTTTATCCTGCTCGCATCCAAATTGGCGTTTTTCCTCTCCGTTCCTTCGGCGGAAAACCCTGCCCACCTGGCACGGATAGATTTCTTCGGCCTGCCGCTGATATATGCGCTGGCGCTGACAACGGTCTTAAAACTCGGCGGCGCATATTTGAAACGCCTCGGCTACGCGCTGGCAATCGTCGTGATTTTCGCCGGCTTTGTCCGCGTCGCCTATGCGCTGAAAGTCTGGAAATTCGGCTGGGAGGCGGAAACCAAACTCGCCGAACGCATTATCACCCGGCTGGAAAAGCTGCCGGAATTTAACGTCAACGGGCATTACAAACTGCTGCAAATCGGTGAGCAGAGCCTGCGCGGTAAATATTATATCAGAAAGCCCGGCGAGCAGCCGAGCGGCGAACTGCTGGCCTGGGCATATTATCCCGCCGGCCGCGCCAAAGACGCATATAATTTCTATTATCAGGCAGATTTTCTGGAAGCCGACGCCGGGCTGGGCGAGGCCGTTGCCGCCAATCCGAACCTGCGGGAATATATTTTGAACCGCGCCCGCCCGTGGCCTGCACCGGAAAGCCTGTTCATCAGCGGCGAATACATCGTGCTGGTGCTGGACGACGCTGCCCTTGCCAAAGCGCAGGCCGCCCTTTCAGCGCAGCCGTAAGCCTCGCGCGCACCAAAGTGCAGGCTCCCCTGTGCCGCTGGCACTTGCCTGTGGCGCAGCCACTCCGGCGCGCCTGCGGTTGTGCTCTCCGTTTCCATATCTCTTCTCCAATACTCCTCTCCCGGCCTTTTCCCCAACGCTCCTTTTTTTCTTGACAAAAACGCCGTTTCGGCTATCATGTCTTTGTCAAAATAAAAATCTGTGAATTATCATCCCCATTATTTATCAACTAATAAAGCCCGCAAAGTAAAGTATGCGGCACGAAGATTATGAAACTCAAAAATCTGGATCAGGAACTGGAGTTTATCCGTTCCGCCGAACCCAAACAGCTGGTGGCTTACGTCGTAAACAACCGTTTCAGCGCTCAGGCCGAAAAACAGCTGATTAAACGAGGGATAACCGAAGCCAGCCTGTTCTATATCAAAGCTTATGGCTTGAAAGAACCGGCACAGGTAGAAGTTTTCCGTGCCAATCGCCCGCAGCTGGTGGATGCCGTGCTCGAAAGCGCCGCAGACCCGTGCCGGACAATTGCGCTGCTTCTCACTCACGGCGAATACAACACCGTGATGAAGTACCTCAAACGTCATGACGTGCCCCAGTATACCGAGCGGGATATCGTCTGGAGCGGCAGTGAAAAGGCCATCATCAGCCACATCAACCGCCACCGGATTTCCATGTTCGCCAAATACGACCTGATTATGCGCGGCAATCATAACATCATTATGCTTGTCATCGCCAAAGGCCGCCTGAACGAACGTGAAAAGCTGGCGCTGCTGACCCGCGGCACCTACGAAGAAGTCAACTTCCTCATTGAAACGCAATCCAACCGCAAAGAAGCGGAAAAACTGCGCCAAATGAAGATGATACGCTTCAACAGCCGCAAAAAGGTTGAACAGTTCATCGCCCGCCGCCGTTTTGTGCAGGAAGCCGAAGACTTCTTTTTCAAACACGGCGCCTTCTCATTGCTTGTCAAGTACGTTATGCACTATCAGATTCCGAACGGGCAGGAAATGATTCTCAAACGCGAAGACCGCCCCGAAATTCTGGGCTACCTGTCCAAACACTGGCTCTGCGAAGCAAGCGAGAAACTGCTCCTGAAACGCGGCATTCACGCGGAAATCAAGGCTTACATCAAAAAGCACTGTTTCCACGACGAGCCGGAAGTACATTTCGTCAAGCGCGGCAACCATCGCGAAATTATGCTCTACCTCGCCAATCACAGCCTTTGTGACGAAGCGCAGCGCGAACTGATTTACCGCCGCAACAACGAGGAAATCATGTACTTCATCAGCCGTTATCCGCTCGCGGACATTGCGGTTGAGGCGTTATGCAAATGCGGCAGCGATACGGCGTTTGACCTCTGGATGCAGGATTTGCCCCGCCGCCAAAACGGCAGCGAAGACCTTGCATTCGCACCGGCTAAAGCGGTATTTCACCGCCCGGCCGCCAAAACGAAAAACCCGGCACGGGAATTTCTCGCGGCCTCCCCGGCCTGGCACAGGCTGTAATGCCTTTATGGCCGGTTCGGCTGCCAACGCGGCTCTATCTGCTCAAGAGCCAACGCGATGCTGATTTGCCCGTTGGCCGGTGTTGCCCCGCACAAAGGCCAACGCAGCACCGCCCCGCACAAGGGCCGACACTGTGCAAATCCGCTCATTGCCAAACAGCGCTGAGCCATCTCCAGCGCTGAGCCATCTCCGCGGAACCCGAAAAATTCCCGCCGATGAAAACTCCGATGACAGAAATGAACAGGCCGCCCGTGAGGGCAGCCTGTTTTTTTGAGCACCCGTACGCTCTTCTTTCTCCCCCATCTCTCCACATCGCACGCTCCTCCCGTTCCGCACACAACAAAACCACACACAACAAAATCGCACACAACAAAACCGCCCGCAGGCATCCCCCGCAGGCGGTTCATCTTATCTCGGCTCAGTTTTTTCCGCTGCTCTGGCACCGGATTACCCTGTCCGAGTATCGGCCTGAAGTAAAATTACTTCAATTCAACCTTAGCACCGGCAGCTTCCAGCTTAGCCTTGATTTCTTCGGCTTCAGCCTTCGGAGCGCCTTCCTTAACAGTCTTCGGAGCACCGTCAACCAAGTCTTTAGCTTCTTTCAGACCCAGAGAGGTAATGCCGCGGATTTCCTTAATAACATTAATTTTGTTAGCGCCGGCTTCAACGAGGATAACGTCGAATTCGGTCTTTTCTTCAGCTGCGGCAGCAGCACCGCCGGCAGCCGGAGCAGCAACGGCAGCAGCCGCAGAAACGCCCCACTTTTCTTCCAGCATTTTCGACAGGTCGGCAGCTTCCATAACTGTCAACGCAGATAATTCTTCAACTAATTTGGCTAAATCGGCCATTTTTTTTCTCCAATTAAATTAAACTTATTATTCAAACTTTTTTATCATTACCACCCGGCAACAGCCGCTCTTTTCCCCCGTCTGCTTTCCCGTCCGTTCAATTCGGGCAGAAAATCCGCAATCCGGTCAAAAAAGCCCGGCCGATACCGGCCACACTCGTTAAGCTTACGCGGCTTCTTTCTCGCTGTAAGCTTTGGTAACGCGTGCCAGCGCGGCACCCGGAGCCTGCAGCAGGCCGATAATCTTGGCGCGCAGTTCGTCCATAGACGGAATGGTTGCGAGCCGTTCGATTTCTGCCATCGACAGAACGCCGGAACTCAAAGCGCCGCCGACAACCAGGAATTTCTCATTCTCTTTCGCGAACTGTACGCAGAGTTTGCATGCAGAAATCGGGTCGGAGGAATAAGCCATGATGGTCGGCCCCTTGAACAAATCGTCCAAGCCTTCGAATTTCGTACCTTTAAGAGCAAGACGGGTAATGCGGTTTTTGGTAACTCTCAATTCAGCGCCGAGTTCGCGGGCTTTCTTTCTCAATTCGCCCATTTCCGCTACGGTCAGTCCTCTGTAATGAGAAATAACCACAGCTTCAGAGCCGGAAATCAGTCCATTCATCTCGCTGAGGAGTTCAGCTTTTTCTTCGCGATTCACTTGCTTGTCTCCAAAATCTGATTTTGCGGCAACAGCAGCCTGTCCTTACAGTCGCCTGTCCCCGTAAAACCGTTTACAACACCTGCGCTTCCGCCCCGTTCTTATCACATCGCCTTGCAGTAAGCCGCCTTCCGCAGCCCCGAACCACCTTCCGCAGTCCTGAACCGCCTTCCGCAGCCTCAAACCGCTTTTCACAGTCCTGAACCGCTGTTCGGCGCCCCTTTCGGGCAATAAAAAAACCGGCGCGGTGCACGCAGCACCAAATCTGTCCGGAGGAGAAAAAATTGATTAATTAAATCTGTTTACTCCGTCTGCGCAGGAAATTAAGGAACCCGTCCGCACCGAAACTTTCGTCTGGAAAATTCTGTTTCAGAACTTTCTTTTCGAAAATTCCTCTCCGAAACCTTTACAGCAAAGCTCGCGCTCTGCCCTGCTCCGGGAATGCGTCCGGCCGCCGCCTGCGGTCTTGGACAGTATGAACAGCGCTGTTGCACGTTCTGCATCAAACCAACCAAACATTGCCCTGATGCATACCGGCGGCAGCTCCGCTCAAGTTGACTCCGTATTTAAATGATTCTTTTGCCGGAGTCAAGCTTTTTTTTCAACATTTTAAATACTGTCCGCCCAACAAACAGCTCAAACCGCCCCGCATAAAAAACGCCCCGCCCCCACAACCGCCACACGAAAAACGCCCCGGAGTTTTCCCCGGAGCGTTCTTGACAAAACCGTTTCTTTTCTGCCGCCCCGCCGCCTCAGCATAACTGCCGGCAGCGGCCGCACGGCTCAAAACAGCTGCTTACAGCGCAGACGCGTCAACGCGTACGCCGACACCCATCGTTGAGCTGATGGAAATCTTCTTCAGATAAGTTCCCTTCAGCGACTGCGGCTTAGCCTTCAAAATCGTTTCGATAAACGTTTTGGCATTGTCGTAAATTTTGTCTTCGCTGAACGAAGCCTTGGCAATACCGGCATGAACAATACCGTTTTTCTCAACGCGGAACTGAACTTCGCCGGCTTTTGCCTTTTTAACGGCATTGGCAACATCCGTCGTAACCGTCCCGAGCTTCGGATTCGGCATCAGGCCTTTCGGTCCCAGAACGCGGGCAACGCGTCCGGCCAGCCCCATCATATCCGGGGTAGCGATGCAGCGGTCAAATTCGATTTTGCCCGCCAGAATGGAGTCAACCAGATTCTCGGCACCGACAATATCGGCACCGGCAGCTTTTGCCTCATCGGCTTTTTCGCCCTGTGCCATAACCGCAACGCGGACGGTCTTGCCGTTTCCGTGCGGCAGGCCACATACGCCGCGAACCATCTGGTCGGCATATTTCGGGTCAACGCCGAGGTTGATTGCCAAATCAATCGTTTCGTCAAATTTCGCGCCTGCATTGGCCTTAACCAGCGCAACCGCTTCCTTCAAAGAGTAGCTCTTGTTCTTGTCTACGTTCTTATAGGCGTTTACTAATCTTTTTCCGGTCATCGCTTTACTCCGTTACCTGAATACCCATCGAAACAGCCTGGCCTTTGACCATATTCATCGCTGCTTCAACCGTTGAACAGTTCAAATCCGGCATTTTGGCTTCGGCGATTTCTTTCACCTGCGCCATGGTGATTTTGCCGGCAACTTCCTTGCCCGGAGTCTTGGAAGCGGATTTAACGCCCGCCGCCTTTTTGATGTAGTAGGATACCGGAGGCAGCTTGGTGATGAACGTGAAGCTCTTGTCCTCGTAAGCGGTAATGATAACCGGAGTCGGAATGCCCGGTTCCAAAGACTGCGTCGCTGCGTTGAACGCCTTGCAGAATTCCATAATGTTCAAGCCTTTCTGGCCCAGAGCCGGACCAACCGGAGGAGACGGGTTAGCCTTGCCTGCCGGAATCTGAAGCTTGATTAAACCTAAAATCTTCTTTTTAGACTTAGCCATTTTTAAACCTCAATTCTTAAATTGTTTTTTCCAAAGGTCCGTGGTCAGAAAGAACATGGCTGTTCCCCCACGGGATTAAACAAAGTTCCGCCCCAAAACATGACGCTTCCGGCGAAACCAAATATCGCCCCGTTTCAGCCGCTTGCCGCCAAAGAACCGACCATTCCGCCGCTCCTTTCGCGATTCGCCGCCTGTACAAGGCTTGGCTTTAATACCACAAAGAAATAAAATGTAAAGCTTTTTTTTTCATTTTCCGCGCTGCATTGTCAGTTCACTGCTTTTGCCTGAAAAACGCGCTCAAAAAACTGCTGAAAAATAAGGTACCTTAATTTTCAACAATATTCAACAATTTATTTTTCAATATATACAACATGTTAGCAATAGAAACTTTTGATTATGTTATAGGTACAATAATTATACGCAACAATACAAGAAAGGAAGAGAACAATGACTGACAATCAATACATTTTCTTTATCGGCGGCAAAGACCTCGAAATGGAAACCATCAAACAACTGCTCAGTGCCCATAACCAGCCGTATATAGACAAAAATCTCGGCTGGGGCGCCAAAACTTCGGCTTACGAAGCGGAAATCAGCCGGGCCGCCGCCGACGGTAAAACCCCGGTCGTCATTGAGCTGGAGCAAGACTGCAAATTGCCCGAAAACGCCATAAATATCGACCATCACAACCAAAACGCCGGCCGTCCGGCATCCGTCCTTCAAATCTGCGATTTGCTGGGAATTGAGAAAACCCGGGATTTGCAGCTTATCGGAGCCAACGATGCTGCCTATATTCCGGGCATGATGGAAATGGGTGCCGCGCCGGAAGAAATCGCCCGGGTGCGCCGCCGCGACCGGATGTGCCAGGGCATTACCGAAGAACAGGAAAAAGAAGCAGAACGCGCAATCAGTAAAAAAGAAGAAATCTGCGGCGTTACCATCGTCAGGATGGCACACTCCAAAACTGCCACGGTCGCCGACCGCCTGTTTGAAAAGGATAAACAGCAAAACCTGCTGATTCTCTCCGATGACGGCGAAGCCAATTATTTCGGCGATGGCAAACTCTGCAAAATGCTGCAAGGAAACGTCATTGGCGAACAGCCCGCCCCGTGGGATGCAAACCAGACCATCCCTGTTTATGACAATTTCGGCGGGTGGAACGGCGGAGCCGGCTTGGACGATGAAAACGGCAATGCTTTCTGGGGAGGTTATCCCGACCATGAAAAAGTGCTGAACTACATAGTCAGTTACAATCGTGAAAAACAGGAAAGAACCGCCGCCAAAACCAACGCCGCCATATTGGCAAAAAACAACAGGGACAGATAACCCGACACATGGACGGAATAAAACATTATATGTTCCGTCCGTCATTTTCAATTTATTGCACTCTTAACTTAAGGAAACATAAAATGAATGAAAAAATTCAGAAGACTGAAAATAATTTCGCCAAACGGACAGACGTTTTAGGCGTCTACAATGTAAATGGCGCCCAGACGACCATAAGCAGAGCCGAAGACGCCGATTTGGTCTTTGACATTGCCCTGAATGGCAAATTATTGTCTCTGGCGCTAAAGAGGTCACAGCATGATACCGGAAAGTCTCCCTATACCCGCTGCATGGACGGCGGTTGCGCCCCTGCGTACAAAGGGGAACATCTCGTTGACTATTCTCTCCGGTTTGATTTGGACGGCATTTCCGCCGGTGAACAAATTTCTTTTATTGGTGCCAAATACGATGAATGGAATGGCTCCCCCATCCCGTCTTACGATGTAGATATAAAAAAAGGAATACCCCAAAGCGAACATAAAAAAATCGGAGAAATACTGAAAAGGCAAAATGAAGACATGGCTTTGGTATGGAACAAATTTGTTTTGGATGCGGAACAGATGGTTTCCCAAAACAACGTAAAATCATCGGCATTCAATTCCAAACTGGCTGATTTTCTGTACAACGGCAGATAAGGCGATATGAACCCTCCGCAAAAATAAAACAGGCACGCCGAAATTCTAACAATCTTGCTCCGCCCGCTTTTTCTCCCGTGCCTGCTTTTCTGCCTGCATGCGGTTTCCTTTCGCTCTCGTGCCTGCTTTTCTGCCTGCATGCGGTTTCCTTTCGCTCTCGTGCCCGCTTTTCTGCCTGCATGCGGCTTCCTTTCGCTCTCGTGCCCGTTTTTCTGCCTGCATGCGGCTTCCTTCCGCTCTCCTGTCCCTGCCCCGAAATTTTCCGCTTGCCAAGTCCGCAAAAATATGCTATCCTCATTGCCGTAAAATTATAGATATGCCTATTACTAACCCCTAAATAATTAAATTATGAAAACAAAAATGAAAATGATGAGAAAAGCATTCCTGATAATGCTTCTCAGCGCAATGTTAATGTCATTAAGTTCGTGTATGAGCTTCCCGCTTTTGGGCGACTGTCCGCCGCCTCCGCCGCATCACCATCCGGCAAGGTTCCACCGTCCCCCGAAACCGCTGCCGCCTACCCCGCCGACTCCGCCGCTTCGGCCGATGCCGCGCCGGTAGCTGCACGAACACCGAAAACAAAAAGGTTCTCCTGCGGGAAGAACCTTTTTTATTGCCCGCCGACATGACGGAAACAACGTCAGAGCGCAACACTATCACATTGATAATGGTTTCAGCGCATCGCTTTCGCCAAACGAATACATATAATTGTACCCGCTGCCCGCAATCAGCGCGTCCATCTGCTTGCCGAGCTTTTTGGTACGCTTGAGCATCGTAACATACATCCCCATCGCCTGAAATTCCCGCGCCTTATCCGCAACCTCGGCAAAATCGTCGGTCTGGTTATAGACCAGAATGACCCTTTCGCCCCGCGGCGGCACAAAGCCCTCTTCCTGCAAAATTGCGCAAATGCGTTCAAACCCGATGGAAAAACCGACCGCCGGCACCGATTCGCCGGTAAACTTGCCGATCATGTTGTCATAGCGTCCGCCGCCCGCCACCGACGAGCCGAACTTCGGGCTGACGATTTCAAACACCATGCCCGTGTAATAGCCCATGCCGCGCACCAGCGACTTGTCATACACGACGTTAAAGCGCCCGTACGCAATCTCGCGCGCAAACCGCAGCACCTGCCGCATCTTCTCCACCACCGACGCATCGGAAGCAAACCCTTCCGCTGCCGCCAGAGCGCTCTCTTCATCGTCCGCCGCGCTGATGACCGCAATAAATTTCTCCACCTTTTCCGCTGCGTATCCTTTGCCGAGCAGTTCGTCTTTGACGCCGTCCAGCCCGATTTTGTCAAGCTTGTCGAAGATAATGCAGACCGGCATGACGTCATCGTCGCCGAACCCGGCCGATTTAATCATGTCCGTCAGCAGCCGCCGGTCGTTGATGCGCAGGGTAAAATCCGTAAACCCGATGTTGTCCAGCGCCGAAGTCGTTGCCGCAATCAGCTCCATTTCGGCATTGTTGGATGAGTCGCCGATAATGTCGATATCGCACTGGAAAAATTCGCGCAGCCGCCCTTTCTGCGGCCGCTCGGCACGAAACACCCTGTCAATCTGAATGGATTTGAACGGCATGTTCAGAAACTGCCGGTTGTTGGCATAATAGCGCGACAGCGGCATCGTCAGATCATAGCGCAGCCCGCTGTCCACAAGGTCGTCTTCCGTCAGCCCCTCTTTGGCAAGGTCAAGTTTCTGCCCCCGCTTGAGGATTTTGAAAATCATCGCCAGGTTTTCGCCGCCGTCGCTTTTGTTCAGGCGCTCGATATCCTCCATCGCCGGCGTTCCGATTTTCTGAAACCCGTATTGTTTATAGGTGTCGGCGATTTTGCCCTGGACATAGTCGCGGAGTTCCGCCTCGTTCGGCAGAAAATCCTTGGTGCCTCTGACCGGCTGTGCGTTGATTTTCATAGCGTTGCAAATCCTCTTGTTGTAAATTGAACCGTAATCTTCCTTTTCTTACCCCATATCAAAAAAAAAATCAAATCAATTTTGCATATACCGCCCCGCTCCGTCTCTCCAAGGCACGCCCTCCAGCCGACGAGCACATTAAACCGCAAAATGCCGCCCCAAATATCTCTTGCAATATAAAAAAAAGTACTAACAAAAAAACGCTAAATAAATTATTGTGCCACATTAAAACTGAAAAAATTATGATGTCTAAAAAGAAAAACCAAAATTTAAATTCCAAAAGATTGAAAAGTCCATTGGAAGGTCGAATGCCTGAACAAATAATTCAATCAAGAAAGCTTACTCTTGATTTTAGCAGGCCTTATACAATTATTAAAACTCAATTTAATTATTCCGCAGCTGAAGATATGGCCTTAGAATTTGTCTACAAACTTGCGCCCTGTATTGCTGACAAACTAAACATCGATACCGGCAACGTAATTCTGATTGCCATTAGCAAGAATAACAAGGTTGTCATATTTTGTGAGAATAGCAGGTATCGGGATTGGCTTTACAACTTCTTCGAACAGCCATCTTTGGGAAGTGCTCAATTTTATGATGATGTAGATCCTGCATTGATTATTGAAAAGTTGGATATCCTTTTCGAACACTAACTTATTCACCGTATTCCCTTATTGGTAATACGGTGTTTTTATGCTCCAATTCGCACAGCACACAATATAACGCCCGTTCCGATTCACTACGTTCTGCCAATTTTATATCCTCTCGCTCCCATACGCACCCACTCTCCCGCCATACCAACCCCGCACATATCGTCCCGCTCCCTGCCCTCTGCTCCCACGCCTCTCTGCTCTCCGCCCCGTTACTCTCTGCTCCTCTCCCGTACGCCGCTCCTCCCCTCACAACTCACCGCCCCGTCCTCCGCTCCATTGCCTCTCTGCTCCCCCTGCAAAAAAATTAAAACTAAAACTCTTTTGCACTTTAAATTTATATTTTTTTATGTTATAATAGGCAGGAAAGAAAAGAAGAGGAACCCAGAGTGAGGAGAACTGCCATGAAACGCCAGCTTTCGGAAATCGAAGCCCTGCTGAACGAAAAGTATTTTGAGAGCAAAATCGATATGATTCCGGCCAGCCTCAAAACCATCTATTCCGCCGTCGGCGGCAAAGATGTGCTGGTTGCGCGCGAACTGATTATCAACGACCGCGTTATGCTCGGCGTCGAATACACGCCTGACGGGCTGATTGCCGGGGCATATACGACCGATAAAAACGGCCGCCGCGTCCGGGTTGAAAGCAATTACGAAAAGACCGAAGCCAACCGTACGCCGCACAACCTGATTTCGGAACGTCTCGACGAAGTTGCCAAAACGCTGGCGCGCGAAGAAAGGGAACGCAAAAACGACGTCTCCTCCCTTGCGCCGGAAAAGCCCGCTCCCAAGGCCGTTGCCCAACGCAAATTAAGCGAAGATGAAATCCGCCGCATGAAACAGATGGAGGAATACAACAAAAACCGCCGCGGCTGCTGAACCGGTACACCGGTGCGCCGCACATCCCATTCCCGACACAAAAAGCGCTGTCCGTTACAGACAGCGCTTCTTAATTTTCGGAAACATTCCGCGTTGGCAAACGGCTCCGTGCCCAAACCTCAAACCGGTTCGAAACAGGCGCCATGGCAAACCGCACGGCTATCAGCTCATTACCGGCTCACAAAGCAGCTCTCAACCGGCTCACAGAACAGCCTCAATACGGCCAGAAACATCCGAGCGAGCGATAAAACTCTGTCATCTGCGAACTTCCGTAACAGTGCAAAAAAGCGCGCATTTCACGGTTTAAACGGCGGCGGCGGACGTATGTTTTAAACAACTCTTCCCTGCCTTCACTGATAAGGTAGCGAAGTCCCGCATCGCTCAAAGCCCGCCGGTCGACATACCCGCTGAACATCTTCTTGTCGTTCCGGTCAATAAGCGCGCGTTCGCCCTCTTCCGACAGGCTGCAGCCATAACCATACAGCCAAAACGTCTGCCGGTTTCCGGAATTAATCAGCGCGCATTCCTCCTTGGGCGTAAGACGCAAGTCAATCTTGACCGCTGCATCTGCCGGCAGGTCGCGCAGCAATGCGCTCACGTCGCGGCAAAATGCATACTCTTTGAGTTTCGCCAGCCGGAAGTGCTCGCGGATTTCCAAAGCCAGCATCAGCTTGTCCTGCGGCCGGTGCAGAAGCGGCAGCAGAAAGTCAATTTTCTTTCTGTCTTCCGCCGTTGAACTGCCAAGCCCCAAAAAGAACAAAACTCTGCTGCCCAGAGGATAGCGTTTCAGATACGCCTCCAGTATGGTTTGCAACCTGCGCCGCACGGCTTCGGCCAGCGCTTCCGCACAAAGCTGGTGCCGTGCGATATACGCCAGCAAAATCTCATACCGTTCCTGCTTTTTGGCCGCGGTGCGCACTAAAAGCTCCTGAGCGTCTTCATACAGGGCATAACGGCTGAAATAAAATTCCAGCAGGCTCTTGTCCTTACGCTGCAACAGCGCCCGTTCGCCCGCCAGAGAAAGCCGGAACCGCGCAATAAGGCAACGTACCGCCTCCCCGGAGGAATGGCGGACAATTTCCTGCTGCACGTCGTTGTCCGGCGCCGCCTGCATCTGGGCGATTTCGCTTTCGGTAATCGCCGCGCTGCCCGTCAGATAAGGGTCGGCGGCCGCCGGCGGATTAAACAGCCGCACAAAGGCAGCCTTCAGCTCCGCATCGCCGAAAACGGAGATTTCCTCCAGAACGCTTTCCTGATTGCCTTTGTTGGCAAAAAAGTCCACTGCTGACATCCCGCTTGCAAGAAGCGTACTTTCACTAAAATTTCCCATAACGAAAAAAATTTTAAAGGGTAAATAAATTAGGTTAATGATACAATGCCATGTCTGTGCCTTTTATCGCCGTACGCTTAGCATACGCCAAAAGCCGAAACTTTTCCGCCTCTCCGCAAAAGCGGCCGTCGGAACGTTTCCCCGGTCAATAATAGACATAAACATATTTGTATGGATATCAGTTTACATCTTGCCGGACAAATTGCAACATTTTTTTGCCCCGGTGCCGTCCTTCTTCCTTTTTTCCTGAAAAAATGCCGTCAGCAGAGCGCCGCATTCGTCTGCCAGAACGCCCGCCGCAATCTCCGGACGGTGGTTGCACGCCGCCGACTCAAAAAACTTTACGCCGTTTTCCACCGCGCCGCCTTTCGGATTTGCCGCACCGTACACCAGCCGCTTAATCCGCATCATCGACAGCGCCGCCGCGCACATCGTACACGGCTCCAGCGTTACGTAAAGCGTGCAGTCCCAAAGCCTTTTCTGCTCCAGCGAAATCGCCCCGATGCTCATCGCCACCGTCTCCGCGTGCGCCAGCGCGTGCAGCCCGTGTTCGGAAGTGTTGTGCGTTGCCGCCAAAACGCTCCCGTCCGCCGCCGCCAGCACCGCCCCGACCGGAACTTCGTCTTCGGCATACGCCCGCTGCGCCTCTTTCAACGCCAGCCTCATATAATATTCGTCGTCTTTCGCCATCAAAACCTCTCTCTGCCGCCATGCCGCGCTCAGCAGCCATTGCCGCCGCCCGTACCCTGCCGATACCGTACACTCAGCCTGCCGCCATGCCGCGCCCGGCTTTATTCTTCCGCCGGTTTTCCCCCTCTATACACCGGCTTTCGCCAAATGTCCAATAAAAAACACCTGCCCTTCAAACACCATCTCCTCAAACACCCGCTCCTCACCCCCCATTTCTTCAATCGCCTGCTCTTCCCGCCGGCACCGCCTTCCCCAAAACGGACATCAAAACGCAAAAAAGCGCCGGTTCCGCAGGGTTTTCCCCCGCAGAATCAGCGCTTCATCATCAATTTGCCTCAGTTTTTATGCCGCTCCGGCTGCAGTATCCGCGGTATCCGGCGTATCGCCGTAACGGATATACCTTACGCAGCTGCCGGTAACAATCAAAAACGCAAACCAGACCAGACAGGAAAACCACGCCAGCCCCAGCGCTTTGAAATACGCGCCGTCATACAGTGCCGCCGCAATAATTACGCAGCCGAAAAAGACCGAAGCCAGCATGCCGAGGATTCCTCCGTAACTGACAATTCGTGCCTTCAAATCTTTCCGGGCCGTAAACGCCGCAAGCGCTACAATGGCAATAACCGTAACCAGCCAGTTTCCGCACCATGCGCCGAAAGCCGTTTCATAAAGTTCTCCGGCGTCCCGGGGGCTTGCCGCAAATGCATACATAACGCTGACAAATGCTTTCGCCGTCAGGACAATCACCACTGCTGCCAAAACTGTTGCACAGAAATTTGACACAAATTTCACGATTTTTGTTTCCATAAATTTTTGTTTTAAAGGTTTAACATTGGTTTGCCCAATAAGTTATGTTTACGCTCCGGAAAAATCCGCACAATCCGTTTCAAAATCTCCGTAAGCCGAAAACCTGAAAAAGCCAAAACCGTGGAAACATCCGAATAATAAACATAAACCTATTTTGCAGGAATACAGTCTACCACAGGTTTCATTGCTTGGCAAGCAAAAAATAAACATTCTCTTTGCCCTGCGCCCGCTCCTACGCACAGGCCGCGCACCTTGCTGCGCTGCGGCAGTCCTCTTCATCACGCTCCTACGCGCAGGTCACGCACTTTTTCTTTTCTTCTTCTTTCTTTTTGAGAACATCCAGATTGCGTTCGGTCGCCAGTTTGTCGAGTATGGTCTTGACCACCGTGTCAATCGCCGTGCCATCAGAATAGTCTGCCGGCAGCGCAAAATTAACGCGGTCGTCTTTCAGAAGCTTGATGGCCTTTTCCTTATGCGCGCTCTTGGGCTTATAAACCGCAATTGCGTTGCCGCCGCGGTCTTTGACCAGCTTCATCGACGGAATGTCGGTCATGCCGTCGCCGAAATAGATAATGCGCGGAAACGGCACCCGCCGCTTGCTGTCTTCCATAAATTCGTTGACCAGCTTGTCGTCGAGCTTGCCCAGCCCCTTGTTGATTTTGGACAGGTACTGCACCTTGGTCGAATAGTTGACCACGCGCGCCGGCCATACCGGCGTCCCGTCCTCCCCAAACGCAAAGCTGCAGCCGTACACGTCGGTAAAGTATTTGCAGATGGACGCACCGCACAAAATTTCCTCATACCCCGACGAGATGATGTAATGCTCGATTTTCAGCCCCAGCTTTTCCCCGTAGGCGTTGATGCGTTCAAACCACCCCTCCACGCCTTTGTAGTACTTGACCAGCGTCCCGCAATAGGCAAAATTCTCCCGCGTCAGCTTGACGCCTTTTTCTTTGGCGGTCTTCATAAAATAGTACATGCTGCCCGTAATCTGGTCGGCGCAGTTGTCGACCGACCACTGGTTCGCCTTTTTCCAAAACGTCTTCGGGCTCATCCCGAGCTCCGGAATCAGCACGTAATCCTGCATATAGGTGGTGGAGAGCGTTTCGTCAAAGTCATATACCAGCGCGACAATCGTATTTTTCATCTTTACCTCAATTAATCCTTGCAATTCAAAACCATTATTATATAAAAGAAGTTAGTTTTTAATTAATATTATATCCCAGGTGAGGTAAAAAATGGCAGCTGTTTTCCTCAAAGACAAAATAAAAAACTACTCTGGACAATGCGCCTGCGCGAAACGCTGCCGGCTTCCGCGATAAACAAAATCGAAATCAAAGAAAACAACGAACCGCTGATTGATATAAAAGAGGACGCCGCACTGTTTCTGTCCGAAAGTTTACAGGCTCAACCCAACGTATATCTCCGCCAAAGCGTTTACGCGCGGTTAAAAAAAGCCCAAACACTTCTGCCGGAGAATTACTTCCTGAAAATCTGTTCCGCCTTCCGCTCAATGAAAGAGCAGGAGTACCGCTGGGCGCAAAAGCTCGGGCAAAACCGCCGGGAACATCCGAATATGTCCGCGCCAGAGCTGGAGCACCTAACCAAAAGTCAGGTTGCCGACCCGCGAACCGGATTTGGCGGACACCAGACAGGCGGCGCCGTAGACGTAACCCTCTGCCGCTCGGACGGTACGGAATACGATATGGGCACCGGTTACAGTGCCCTTTCTCCGGAAATCAAAACCTCCAGCAAAAAAATTCTGCTGACCCAGCGCAAAAACCGCGAAATTTTGAAAATGTGCATGGAAAAAGCCGGTTTCATAAACTACCCCAACGAATGGTGGCATTATTGTTACGGCGATCGCATGTGGGCAGCTTACAGCAAAAGGAAAACATGTTTCTACGGCCTGCCGGAAAAGGAGAGATGACATGATTATAGAAACCCGGCGCTTACAATTTACAGAATTAAACCTTACAGATGTAAATACTCTTGCCGATATCGCCAAAGATATGGCATGGAATGACACTGTTAATATTTTACTGAGAACTGATTTAACTTCACAAAATTTTAAAGAATGCGGAAAAGAGGATCTTCTGCAATATAAAAATGCAATATAAAAATAAGATAAAATTACTGGCTGAAAACATACTCAAAGAAGCCCCTCATAAACAAAATATTTCCTCCTTAATCCCCCAAAACATAATCCCTGAACAATACTGGCATATAAACTTTTCCTTACTAAAACCAGATTTTAAAAAATCTGCCTTAAACTTTATAAAAGAAGCTCTGAAAAGACAATCGGCCTCTCCCCGTTACGGTTTTTGGCTTGGCATAAAAGACAAAAAATCCAATACCCTAATAGGGGCAACAACAATTTCAACCAAAATAATAAACGACAATAATATCGCCCAAATCGGACACTCGGGACAATTTATTCACCCTGATTATCAAAGAAAAGGCTATATATCCGAAACCAAAGCAGTTATGGTTGACTTTATGTATAAATACCTGATAGACATGAACATAACCCCTGTTCCCCCTCAACACCTGTTTTATACCACTTGCGACAAACTGAACGTAGGCTCGCAAGCCCTACAGAAAAAATCTGGAGCTTCCGCCTCCGGATACGCAGCCAATAACCTAAACAAAATAAAATTCTACGCCGACAGAAATGATATTACTTCATCCCCTTTAATGCAGAAAGAAATCTCATGGAAAGCTGAATTGGATAACGGGAAAAAACTTATATCTAAAGTATCTGTAAACGAATTAAAAATAATACATACGATACAATCTCTGGAAAATTTTTCAACAAGATAACCATTGACAAATCTCAAATGCCATGCTACTATAGACAAAATTTTATAATTTTGTAAATTTGTATGATCATGAATCAGAACAAAGAGTATTTTTTCCGTTTAGTAGAGTCCAAGTACTCCCTCGGAAGCAAGAGTTGTTTCGCAGCAATTGGCTTTATTAACATTAACAATCAACCCCATGTATTAGATGGTTATGTTGTTGATAAGTATTTCATTGATGCGAAAACAGAGAAAATATATCCCATCGCAGATTTTTCTCTGATTAACAATGTTGAAAGTTTTGAAGATTAAAAAAAGAGTCCTGTAGGACTCTTTTTTTATACATCCGCACCCTTCCCTGCCTCATCGTTCTATTCCTTTTTTATCTCGTGTACCATATCCGTTTTTTCCTGCATAATGCTTCTCTGGTGTTACGTTAAACTCTTTAGTGTCCAACCGCACTATTCCGTTGTATCCGTAACGTTTCCCCGTTCCCTGCCGCCATCCTCCCTTTCATCCAGTCCCCCGTTTTCCCTTGCAATTTAAAATCAAATGTATTAAACTCCCCCCAGTTTATAACAAATCTATCCCAGGTGAGGTAAAAAAATGGCAGCGACCCAGATGGAACAGTTGGTTTCCCTGTGCAAAAGAAGAGGTTTTATTTTTCAGAATTCGGACATATACGGCGGCCTGCAGGGCGTATACGATTACGGCCCGCTCGGCGTCGAGCTCAAAAACAACATCAAGGCCGCATGGTGGCGCGCAATGGTTTATGAGCGTGACGACGTTGAAGGCCTGGACGCCGCGATTCTGACCAACCGCAAGGTGCTACACTATTCCGGACACGAAGACACGTTCTCCGACCCGATGGTCGATTGCCGCAAGTGCAAAGGCCGTTTCCGCGCCGACCATCTGACCGACGGCAAATGCCCGAACTGCGGCTCGACGGATTTGACCGAACCGCGCCCGTTCAACCTGATGTTCAAAACCACCGTCGGCCCCGTCGTCGACGAAGACAACATCGCCTACCTGCGCCCCGAAACCGCGCAGGCGATTTTCACCCAGTTTAAGAACGTCGTCGATTCCACGTCGCGCAAGCTGCCGTTCGGCATCGCCCAGATCGGCAAGTCGTTCCGCAACGAAATCACCCCCAAGAATTTCATCTTCCGCGTGCGCGAGTTTGAACAGGCGGAACTGGAATTTTTCGTCAAACCCGGCGAGGATGAAAAGTGGCACGAATACTGGAAACAGGCGCGCATTGACTGGTGGAAAGAACAGGGCGTAACCTCCGACCGCTTCCGCGTTTATGACCAACAGCCCGATGAACTCGCGCACTACGCCAAAGCCTGCTCGGATATCGAATACCGCTTCCCGTGGGGCTATGACGAGCTGGAAGGCGTCGCCAACCGCCGCGACTATGACCTCGGCAACCACACCAAATGCCAGGACGAATTCGGGTTGGAGGCGCACTGCCACGAAAACCCGGAATCCACGACCAAACTCTGCGTCCGCGACGAAGAAAACAACAAGTGGATTGTCCCGTTCGTGATTGAGCCGTCCATGGGCGTCGACCGCGCCGTGCTGGCGATTTTGACCGAAGCCTACACCGAGGAAGACTTGGGCGAAGGCAACTCCCGCATCGTGCTGAAGTTAAAGAAGCACCTCGCGCCGATAAAGATTGCGATTGTTCCGCTCAAGAAAAACAGCCCCGAAATTATGGCCAAATGCCACGAGCTGAAGCAAAAGCTGATGAAGCTCGGCATCGGCCGCGTCGCATTGGAAAACACCGGCAACATCGGCAAAGCTTACCGCCGTCATGACGAAGTCGGCACCCCGCTGTGCCTGACCGTGGACTTCGAAACCATTGAGCAGCAGCCGGAAACCGTAACTCTGCGCGACCGCGATACAATGGAACAAATCCGTATCGCCACCGCCGACCTCCCGGCCTACCTGCGCGAATATTTCGCCTGAACGGCACATAAATAAGTTGCACATAAAAAGCCCGCCTTCCCCGCGGGCTTTTCTTTTTCTGCGTGCCGGCCTTCCGCGCTGTCTTCCTCTAACCTCTAAATCTGCGCACACGCCGCCGCCTACCGTCCTCCGGCTTGCAGCACCGCCTGCGCCCCCAGACTCAAAGAAAATTCTCTACCGTCCTCTGGCCTTCAGCACCGCCTGTACCATGGCGTTCTTCTGCGCCTCATCGGCATTGCACAGCGCCAGAACCGCCGCACGCGAGGTTTTGATGGAAGTATCGCCGACGCTCTGTGCAAAGTTATACGGCTCGTTGACAGCCTTTGCCAGCAGTTCATAAGCGTTGTCGCCAAACTTGTCATACAACGCATTGACCGTTCCGCCGGCATCCATTGCATTCCGTACGCCGTTAATCCGGTTCATCCCCTCAATGACCTGCATCATGCGCGCCTTGTCCTGCGCCGCCTTCTGCATATCGCCCTTGAGCGCGTCCCGTTCAGCCTGTTTCTGTTCCGCTCCCGTCTGCCCGGCCTGTCTCCCTTTTTTCGCCATAACTTCGTCAGGTTTGCCGCGGCCGTCCGGCTTGCGGATAACGTCCGCCATCAGGTTGAGCACCTCTTTTTTCTGCACGTCGGAAACGCGCTCTTTCGGGCTCCATTCGCGGTATTCCGGCTTTTTGTCTTTGTCCACCGGACGCACCGGCTTGTTCTCGCCCTTATTCTTGTCAGCATCATTGCCAAACCAGCCCTTAACGGCGTCAACGGCATCGCTCCCCCATTCGCCGCATTTTTTGATTCCGGCAATAACCGGCACGCCGACATACACGCCCAACGCCTCCGCCGGATAGCGAACCACCGCCGGCAGCTTGTCCAACCCGTTCATTTCCTTCGTTTCGCCAAAGAAATGGGTATATTGCTTCACACCGCGTTTCCACCACCCCATATCCTCAACTTTTTGCTGAAGTTCTGCCGCCTCTTTCGGCAGCTCCTTCAACGGCAGGTCGTCTTTCGGGTTAAATGCCTGCCGCAGGTTGACTTTCCCCTCAAATTTCAAGTCCTCCTGATTGAACTTGACCTTCCCGCTGTACAGTTCGTCAACCGCCTTGTTGTAAGCCTTGTCGTCGCTTTCCGGCAGCTTTTCGCCCCGTCCCGCATATTCCCGCGCCACCTGGTTGACCAGCCCGTCAATCAGCGCCTTGTCGTTTTTCGCCACATTGTCAAGCGCGGCTTGATAATCCTCTTGCTGATAGCTTGTCAGTTTCTTGTCGGTCAGATATGCAAAAGCCGCCATTTCCGTATTCCACTGCCCGCGCGTTCCCTCGCCATAAGGCAAGGCATCTCTGCATTTTACCCCGCACATAGGGTCTTGCACCGCCAGCGCATGCTGCAGCAGGTTCTGATACTGGAGCAGGCTCATTTTGCCGTCATACTTCGGCAAACCCAGCTCCTCCGCCAGCTTTTCACTCCCCATTATTCTGCGTTTGCCTGCATCGGGAATTTCCACGTCCTTGTCCATATATTGGGTAAAATCCACTCCGCCGATGGTATAGGCGATTTTCCGCGCCCGCTCGTAATTCTGGTCATAATAGGCGGCGTGCTTGCCGTCCTTCTCGCCGTAAGACTTGGCATAACCGACTCCCACATCAAGATAAGTTTCACTAGTCGCAAAATTCCTCACCCACATATCCCGCGTTCCGTTGGCAATCAGCGCCATTTCTTTGTCAAAATCTTCTTTTTTGTTACTGAACGGGTTTATCTCCCCTTTTTTGATGGCATCGGTATAAAAACGAAAACGCGAACCGTCTTCTTCAAAAACAGAAATATCTCCTGTTTTCAAATATTTGTCTCGTAAATAAACCAGCGACGCCATATTAGCGGAAATCTCGTCATGCATCTCGGTTTTATACATATGTTCCGGCGAAAGCGCATACGCAAACATTCCTTGCGCCTGATTGTCCCGATGTTTCTGCTCATGCATCAGAACCGCCATACTGCCGCTCCACGAATTAAAGCTGTCTTCACCCTCAACATAATTAATCGTAAGTGTATTGTCCCCCGATAGAAAATACGCGCCTGTTGTCGTTTCGTTGCTCAGCGTATCTACCTGAAAATCCACCTCGCGCATTCTGTTTTCGGCATCCAGCCGCGCCGCTGCCAAATCTTTTTTAATATCTTTTGCCATGATGACATCTCCCAACCAAATTCTCTGTTAAGGTATATTATACCTCACAATGGCGCTTAGGTCAAGCCAAAACGCCCCCGCATCCCTCGCAAATCGCCCCGCAGCCCCCGGCTGTCTCTCTCTTCCCCCCGCCAACACTCCTTCATCCCTCGCAAATCGCCCCTCTGTCCCATTCCATTCCCTCCCCTCATCACGCCTCACCAACGCGCACAAAAAAGCCCGCCATTCAGCGGACTTTTTCCAACGCACCGATGACATCGAACGCACCGATTACACCGAACGCACCGATGACACCAAACGCACCTGTTACATCGAACGCCCCGATTACACCGAACGCACCGATGACACCGAACGCCCATGTTACACCGAACGTCCCTGTTACACCGACGCTCATCTCTGCGCGCGTTTGAGCTTTGGCCGCCCGAGTTTTTCCGCGCGTTCGTTGATTTTGCGCAGCCTGATGTTTTCCTCGTCAAACGTTTCGCCGATAATCGCAAACATCATCGGCACAAACAGCGTCGCCACGAACGTCGACAAAATCATGCCGCCGATCATGCCCGTACCGATAGCATGCCGGCTCGCCGCGCCCGCTCCGGCGGATACCGCCAGCGGCAGCACACCGAACGTAAACGCCAGCGACGTCATCACAATCGGGCGGAACCGGAGCTTCGCCGCCTCAACTGCCGCCTCGGCATACGAAAGCCCTTCCTGTACTTTCATCACCGCAAATTCGACAATCAAAATTGCGTTTTTCGCCGCCAACCCGATAAGCGTTACCAATCCGACCTGAAAATAGAGGTCGTTTTCAATCCCGCGCATCCACACCGCCAGCAACGCCCCGAGCACCGCAAACGGCACCGAGAGGATAACCACAATCGGCAGCGACCATTTCTCGTACTGCGCCGACAAAATGAGGAAAATCATAATCAGCCCGAACACAAACGCCTGCGTCGACGTTCCGCCCGCCTGTTTTTCCTGATACGCCGAACCGATCCACGCCAAAGCATAATCGCTGCCCAGCACTTCCGCCGCGACTTCTTCCATCGCCGCAATCGCTTGTCCGGAAGAATATCCCGCCGCCGCGTCGCCCATTATCTTCGCCGCCGGAAAGATGTTGAAACGGTTGACCAGCTCCGGCCCCGTAACGCGCTCTACCTTAATCAGCGTCGCCAGCGGCACCAGTGCCCCGGTTCCCGACTTGACGTACACATAGCGCAGGTCGTCCGGCGTGCGGCGGAATTTGTCTTCCGACTGCAGCGTAACGCGGAAGTTTCTGCCCATATAGGTAAAGTCGTTGACATACAGGCTGCCGAACGTGGACTGCATCACCGCATAGATGTTGTCAATCGGCACGTTAAGCATTTTCGCCTTCTCGCGGTCAAGGTCAATGCGGTATTGCGGCGTGCTGACCGAAAACGTCGTCTTGACGTTCGCCAGTTCCGGGCGTTTGTTCGCCGCGTCGGCAAATTCCTGCGTTTTCGCCATCAGCTCCGCCGAAGTCTTGCCTGTCTTGTTCTGGATATAGCCCTCAAACCCGCCGGTCGTGCTCATGCCCATAATCGGCGGCATGCTGAACGCATAGGCGATGCCCTCGTCCTGGCTCATGCCGATGCCCGAATACTTAAGCGCCAGCTCCGCCGCCGACTGCCCTGCGCCTTGCCGCAGGCTCCAGTCTTTGAGCGTAACAAAGCTGATGCCCGAATAAGTGTTCTGGCTGGAAGAAAGCATATTGTAGCCGTTAATCGTCAGAAAATCCTGCACGTTCGGGTCTTTCCGCACCGCCGCGCCGACTTTTTCGGTAAACTTTTCGGTGCGCGGCAAAGACGACGCCTCCGGCAGGGAATACGCCATCAGCAAATTCCCCAAATCTTCCGTCGGCACCAGCCCCGTCGGCACGATTTTAAACAGCGCCGCAATGCCGAACAGTACCGCCGCAAACCCGGCAACCGCCCGCCGCCGGTGCGCCAAAAAGTAATGCACTCCCGCCAGATACCAGCTCGTCGCCTTGTCAAAAAAGGCGTTAAACCACCTAAAGAACGCCGCCGGTTCCTGCCCGCTCTTTTTCTTCTTGATAATCAGCGCGCACAATGCCGGCGTCAGCGTCAAAGCCACCAGTGCGGAAATCAGCACCGATACCGCAATCGTTACCGAAAACTGCTTGTACATAACCCCGGTCATGCCGCCCAGAAACGCAATCGGCAGAAATACCGCCGACAGCACCAGCGCCACCGCGACCACCGGCCCCGACACTTCCTGCATCGCCTTAATTGCCGCCTCTTTCGGCGACAGCCCTTCTTCGTCCATCAGGCGCTCGACGTTTTCCAGCACGATAATCGCGTCGTCAACCACGATACCGATTGCCAAAATCAGCCCGAACAGCGTCAAAAGGTTAATCGAAAAGCCCAGCAGATACATTCCGGCAAACGCGCCGATAATCGACACCGGCACCGCCAAAATCGGAATCAGCGTCGCCCGCATATTCTGCAAAAACAGGTACACGACCGCAATAACCAGCAGCACCGCTTCAAAAAACGTATGGATAACTTCTTCAATCGACACGTTCACGAACAGCGTCGTGTCGTACGGGATTTCGTAGGTAATCCCCTGCGGAAAGCCCTTGGACAATTCCGCCATTTTCTTCTTGACCAAATCCGCTGTTTCCAGCGCGTTCGCCCCCGGCTGCAGATAAACCGCAAACGCCACCGCCGGCTCGCCGTTAAAGGTGGAGGTTACGCTGTAGTCCTGCGCCCCGAGTTCAATCCGGGCCACGTCCTTGAGCCGCAGCATTCCGCCGATATCGTTGCTCTTGAGGATGATATTGCCGAATTCTTTCTCGTCAACCAGCCGCCCCTTGGTATTGACCGAATAGGTATAGGGCTGCGATTCCGTCATCGGCTCCTGCCCGAACTGCCCCGCCGCAAACTGCGAGTTCTGTTCCTGCACCGCCGCAATCACGTCCTGCGGCGTCAGGTTATATTCCGCCAGTTTGTCGGGCGACAGCCAGATGCGCATCGAATAGTCCTGCGACGCAAACAGCGACGCGCTGCCCACGCCCTTGATGCGCCGGATTTCGTCCAGCACGTTCAGCAGCGCATAGTTGGAAACATACACCGTATCATACAGGTCCGACGTCGAACGCATCGTAATAACCTGCAAAATGGAATTTGATTTCTGCTCCACCGTAACGCCCTGCTTGGTAACTTCCGCCGGCAGCTTGGACGTTGCCATCTGTACCTTGTTGTTGACGTCAATCGTCGCCTGGTCCGGGTCGGTTCCGATGTCAAACACCACGCCGAGCGTCAGATACCCCGACGACGTCGCGTTGGAATACATGTAAATCATGTTCTTGACGCCGTTGATTTCCTGCTCCAGCGGCGCCGCTACCGTGTCCGCCAGCACTTCCGCCGTCGCCCCCGGATAAGTCGCCGTAACCTGAATTTCCGTCGGCACGATGTTCGGATACTGCTCCACCGGCAGAACTTTCATTGAAACCAGCCCCGCCAGCACGATAATCAGCGAAATCACGGTCGCAAAAATCGGCCTTTCGATAAAAAACTTTGAAAACATCTTCCCGCTCCCGTTTATTCTTTAACCGCAGCACCACTGGCCGCCGCACCGTCGGTTGTCGCCCCGGCTCCCGTGCCCGTTTCTCCCGCAGCACCGGCTCCCGTGCTCTCAGCCGCATTTACCGCGCCTGCACCATCAGATACCGTGCCCGTTTCACCGGCCGCACGTGCATATCCCTTAACCGCCGGATTATTCTCCGCTGCACTCGTTGCATTCATAATCTGCGGCGCCGCGGCCATCCCCGGCCGCAGTTTCAGCAGTCCGCTGACAACCACCCTGTCGCCCGGGTTCAGCCCTGTGTCTACAATCCAGCCGCCGTCTTTGGTCGCAAAACCGGTCGTAATCGGCGCTGCTTCAATTTTATCCTGTGCGTTGATGCGATAAACATAAGAGCCGTTCGCTCCCTGCATTACCGCCGTCTGCGGAACAACCAGCGCATCGGCGCGCACAACGCCCTCCACGCTCAGGCGCAGAAACTGTCCCGGGCGTATCCGCCCTTTCGGATTGTCAAACACCGCGCGCAGCTTAATCGTCCCCGTTTCCTGGTCGACCGTCGGGTTAACGAAGTCAATGTCTCCGGCCTGCGGATACTGCCACCCGTCGCCGGCATTAAGCTTCGCCTTTATCTGGTCTTTGCGCTGCGGCTGCGCCAGATAGCCTTTTTCTATCATTTCCGCCATCTTCATCATTTCCGTTTCCGACATCGAAAACATCACGTAAATCGGATTAAGCTGCGTAATGTGCGTCAGGAGCCCGCCCTCGCCGGAAGTGGAAATCAAACTCCCCTCCGACTGGACTTCCATGCTCGTCAGCCCGCTGATGGGCGCTTTGACCTGCGTATAGTCAAGGTTAAGCTGCGCCGCGTCCACCGCCGCCTGTGCCGACTGCAGCGCCGCCTTCAGCGAGTCTGCGTTGGCAACCGCGTCGTCGCGCGACTTCTCGCTCGCATACCCCTGCTTGAACAGCTTTTCGGTACGCGCCAGCTGCGTCTCGGCATTTTTCAGCTCTGCCTCGGTCTGCGCCAGCTTGGCCTTGGCCTGGTTCAGCGCCACCCGGTAGGTGTCCGGGTCAATCTCAAACAGCACCTGCCCCTCGCTGACTTCTGCGCCTTCGACATAATTGCGCTTAAGCAGAATGCCCCCGACGCGCGCCCGCACTTCCGTCTCTTTGGAACCCTGCGCCCGCGCCGCAAATTCAAACGTCAGCGGCACATTCTGCGGCATTACCTGCACCACGTCGACGGCAGTGCCCGCACCTGCCTGCTGTTCTCCCGCCGCCTTGTCGTCGCACCCCGACAGCACCATGACCGGCGCAAGCATCATCGCCGCCGCCCAAATTTTACTTCTCCAAAACGTTCTGCACCCCAAAGACATAAGCCCTCCAAATAATCATTGCATAAAAACACACATACTGGTTAGTATGTAACACACCTTGCCGTAAATTCCAGCCTTTTTGCTTTTTTTCCGCAATATGTTGATAATTTTGTATGTATGCGCCCCGCTTACTGCCCCGCCTGCCGTCCCGCTTACTGCCCTGCCTGCCGTCCCGCTTACTATTACGCTTACCGCCCCGCTTGCTCAGCTCATTCCAGCCCGCCCCCTAAACCGGCATAGCCGTAAAAAAATAACGGGATGCAAGAGCATCCTCTTGTATCCCGTTACTTCTTTTTATCCGCAGATAACGAGGCTTATCATGAGCCCCGCAATGATGACAAGTCCCAATCCCAGACCGGCTACGGCAAGCAAAGCGCCAATTCCTGTCCATAAATCCGCTCCGAACAGATAGGCCGGAAATCCGACAACAACGCCGAACACACCCACAGACAGTGCACCCATCCCCAGGCGCTCAACAAAACTGTCGCAGCTGTCCCATGTCCTTTCTGCCAGAAACAGAAATAGGAAACACAGCCCGGCATACAGCAATTCTGCTATGAGCAGCTTCACAACCAGTGCGCCGGTACTGTAAACGGCACCTGAAACAATGGAGGCAATGGCTAAAAACACAAATAAGCCGCCCAGAACTTTCCTTGAAACAGAAAAAAATTTTTCCATAATTTTTCTTTTTTTAACGAGGTTCGGGCCTTTCCCTACTCCTTCGCAAAACGGCACCATGCGATACCATTTCAAAGTTAAACATTTTTTGTAAAATAAGGAACATCCCGTTACAAAAAATTTTGCATAACCAGTCACGAAGAAAAACCCCGAAAAAAACAAATTATGAAAAACTTCCAAATAATAGGCATACCCTTATATTTACAAACAGCATTTTATCATATTTTTCAGCCTGGTGCAACAATTTTTTCCCCCGGCACAACGGCAAAAAAATAACAGAACGCAGAAATCTCCCTATTCCGTTGCCCTTTGCTCCTCCCCCAACACTGCCTTGCCCCACCACGCTCAGACAAACAAAAAGGAGAGCGCCGCAAAACGCTCCCCTTTTCCCCAAGCCTGCAACTTGCCGCTTGTTTATTCTGCCGGGGTCGCCTCCGGAGCCGGGGTTTCGGCTTCTTCGGCTTCCTGATGTTCCAGAGCCGCCTGGGCCTCTTCGGCTTTCATCAGCTCAATCTCGCGGTCATTCTGCGCCGCAACCTTTCTGAGCGAGCGCAGCACGCTGCCCGTTCCGGCCGGAACCAGACGCCCGACGATAACGTTTTCCTTAAGGCCGCTCAGGTGGTCAACCTTGCCTTCGACCGCAGCTTCGGTCAGAACGCGGGTCGTCTCCTGGAACGATGCCGCCGAAATAAACGACTTCGTCTGCAGGCTTGCCTTGGTAATACCCAACAGAACCGGTGTCGCTTCTGCCGGACGGCCGCCTTCTTTCTCGGTCTTGGCGTTTATGGCTTCAAACTCGTCGGCGTCAACCTGTTCGCCTACGAGGAAGGTCGTATCGCCCGGAGCGGTAACTTCGACCTTGCGCAGCATCTGCGAAACGATGACTTCGATATGCTTGTCGCTGATCTTAACGCCTTGGGCGCGGTAAACGTCCTGAACTTCCTTAACCAGGTATTCGGCCAGCTTTTCGACGCCCAGAACGCGCAGAATATCGTGCGGAGCGAGCGTGCCTTCAACCAGCATATCGCCCTTCTTGACCATGTCGCCGTCCTGAACCGCCAGGCGTTTGCCCTTCGGAATCAGGTATTCGTATTCCTTGTCGTCGTCGGTGCGAACCACAATGCGCTGTTTCGCCTTGTAGTCCTTGCCGAATTCGACCACGCCGTCAACGTCGGAGATAATCGCCGGGTCTTTCGGGCGGCGGGCTTCAAACAGCTCGGCCACGCGCGGCAGACCGCCGGTAATGTCTTTTGACTTCAGGCTCTCTCTCGGAATACGCGCGATAATGTCGCCCGGTTTGATTTCGTCGCCGTTATCGACCGCCAGAACCGCGTCAACCGGCAGGTAGTAGCGGACTTCGTGCCCGTTGTCGAGCGTAACCGGGTTGCCTTTCGCGTCTTTCAGCACCACCGACGGCTTAAGGTTGGCATGCGCGCTCGCGCCGCCGCGCCAGTCGGTAACGACCTTGGAAACGATACCCGTGGTTTCGTCCTGTGATTCCTTAACCGATACGCCGGAAATCAAATCCACCAGTTCGGCATGGCCGCCCTTTTCGGAAATAACCGGGGTCATAAACGGATCCCACTCGGCAACCTTCTGCCCTTTCTCGACTTCGGAACCGACCTTGACCAGAATCTTGGTGCCGTACGGAACCTTGTGGCGGGATTTCTCGCGTCCCTGCGCGTCGGTAATGACAACGTCGCAGTTGCGGGACAGGACAATCGCGCTGCCTTCGGCGTTAACCACCGTACGGGCGTTGTCAAGCTGCAAAATACCGGCAAACGGAACTTCAATATTCGACTGTTCGGCCGATGCGGAAGCCGCGCCGCCGATGTGGAACGTTCTCATCGTCAGCTGCGTACCCGGCTCGCCGATGGACTGCGCCGCGATAACGCCGACAGCTTCGCCGACATTGACCGGTGTGCCGCGCGCCAGATCGCGCCCGTAGCAGGCCGCGCAGACGCCGTGTTCGCTTTCGCATGTCAGTACCGAACGGATTTTGACCTGCTCAACGCCGGCTTTTTCAACCTTATCAACATCGTTTTCGTCAATCAGCTTGCCCTTCGGAACCAGAACTTCGCCGTTTTCCGGATTGAGGATATCTTCCTGCGCCGTACGGCCGAGGATGCGCTCGCCGATGGAGGCGATAACGTTGCCGCCGTCAACGACCGGACGGACGATAATGCCGCGTTCGGTGCCGCAGTTGGTTTCGGTAATGACGACGTCTTGCGCCACGTCAACCAGACGGCGGGTCAGGTAACCGGAGTTCGCGGTCTTCAGCGCCGTATCGGACAAACCTTTGCGCGCGCCGTGCGTCGAGCTGAAGTACTCGGACACCGTCAGGCCTTCTTTAAAGTTTGAGATAATCGGTTGCTCAATAATCGCGCCGTTCGGTTTTGCCATCAAACCGCGCATACCGGCCAGCTGTTTCATTTGCGCCTTGGAACCGCGCGCGCCGGAATCCGCCATCATGAACACGGAGTTCATATAACCGTGGTCAATCTTGGAAATGCCTTTCATCATCTCCTCGGTCAGCTTATAGTCGCACGCCGCCCAGATATCGATAACCTTGTTGTATTTTTCGCCGCTCGTAATCAAGCCGTTCTGATACTGCTGTTCAAATTCCTTAACCTGTTTCGAGGTTTCGGCGATAAGTTTCTTCTTCGCATCAGGAACAATCAGGTCGTCCTTGCCGAACGAAATACCGGCCTTGCACGCATTTTCAAAACCGAGCGTCATAATCTTGTCAACCATGATACAGGTTTCTTTCTGCCCGCAGTAACGGTAAACCGTATCGATGATTTCGCCGATTTCCTTCTTGCGCAGCAGGCGGTTTACCAGAGAAATCGAGATTTTCTCATTGTCCGGCAGAATGTCGGAAATAATGATACGTCCCGGCGTTGTTTCCAGCAGTCCGTAAACGCGCTCGCCCTTGTCGTTGACATAGTGCATGCGGCATTTGATTTTCGCATGCAGGTCGACCGCTTTCGCGTTCAGTGCCAGCATAACCTCGTTAACGTCGGAATAAATGCTGCCCTCGCCGGTAACGCCGTCCGCCTGATACGACAGGTAGTAAATACCCAGAACCATGTCTTGCGACGGCACGATAATCGGCTTGCCTGATGCCGGCGCCAGAATATTGTTGGTGGACATCATCAGCACGCGCGCTTCCAGCTGTGCTTCAATCGACAGCGGAACGTGAACCGCCATTTGGTCGCCGTCGAAGTCGGCGTTAAACGCGGTACAAACCAGCGGGTGCAGGTGGATGGCCTTGCCTTCGACCAGAACCGGCTCAAACGCCTGAATACCCAGACGGTGCAGCGTCGGTGCGCGGTTTAAGAGTACCGGGTGCTCGCGGATAACTTCTTCCAGGATGTCCCAGACTTCGACCCGTTCTTTCTCAACCATGCGTTTTGCCGCCTTAATCGTCGTCGCCAAACCATACAGTTCGAGCTTCGCATAAACAAACGGCTTAAACAGTTCGAGCGCCATTTTCTTCGGCAGGCCGCACTGGTGCAGTTTGAGCTGCGGGCCGACCGTAATAACCGAACGTCCGGAGTAGTCAACACGTTTACCCAACAGGTTCTGACGGAAACGGCCCTGCTTGCCTTTCAGCATATCGGACAGCGACTTCAGCGGGCGTTTGTTGGTGCCGGTAATCGCTCTTGCACGGCGGCCGTTGTCAAACAGCGCGTCGACGGATTCCTGCAGCATGCGCTTTTCGTTGCGGATAATAATGTCCGGCGCGTGCAGTTCGATTAATCTCTTCAGACGGTTGTTGCGGTTGATGACGCGGCGATACAAATCGTTCAGGTCAGAAGTCGCAAAACGTCCCCCGTCCAGCGGAACCAGCGGGCGCAGCTCCGGCGGAATAACCGGCAGCACGTCCAGAATCATCCATTCCGGCTTGGTGTGGGAATCAAGAAATGCTTCGATAATCTTCAGGCGCTTGACCACTTTCTTGCGTTTGGCTTCGGAAACTGAATCGCTGAGTTCTTCGCGCAGCGCTTTCTTTTCCGCTTCCAAATCGATGTTGGCAAGAATTTCCTTAATTGCTTCCGCGCCGATGCCGGCCTTGAACGCGTCTTCGCCGAACTCGTCCAGCTTTTCCTGATATTCGTCTTCGGTCAACAGCTGATACAGTTTCAAATCCGTCAGACCCGGCTCAATGACGATGTAGCTTTCGAAGTACAGAACGCGCTCCAGCTGCTTCATCGGGATGTCGGTAATCATCGAAATGCGGCTCGGCAGGGATTTCAAAAACCAGATATGCGCAACCGGCGCCGCCAGTTCGATATGCCCCATGCGCTCGCGGCGAACCTTGGACAGCGTAACTTCGACGCCGCACTTCTCGCACACGATGCCGCGGTATTTCATTCTCTTGTACTTGCCGCACAGGCACTCGTAGTCCTTAACCGGGCCGAAAATGCGCGCGCAGAACAAACCGTCGCGTTCCGGCTTAAAAGTGCGGTAGTTGATGGTCTCGGGCTTTTTGACTTCGCCGTAAGACCACGAACGGATTTGCTCCGGAGAAGCAATGGAGATTTTGATTTCGTCAAAAGACTCGGAAACAGCCTGCTGACCAAAAAAATTCATAATATCGTTCATATTTGTAAAACTCCTTTTATCGCTTAGGCTTGTTCTTCGTTCAACATTTCAACGTTCAGGCACAAAGACTTGATTTCCTTGACCAAAACGTTAAAGCTCTCCGGAATGCCCGATTCAAAGCTGTCTTCGCCGCGGACAATCGCCTCGTAAACCTTGGTTCTGCCGTTGACGTCGTCGGACTTGACCGTCAGCATTTCCTGCAGCGTGTAAGCCGCGCCGTATGCCTGCAGCGCCCAAACTTCCATTTCGCCGAAACGTTGGCCGCCGAATTGCGCCTTACCGCCCAGCGGCTGCTGGGTAACGAGGCTGTACGGGCCGACCGAACGTGCGTGCATTTTTTCGTCGACGATGTGGTGCAGCTTAATCATGTAGATAATGCCGACCGTAACCTTGCGGTCAAACTTCTCGCCGGTACGTCCGTCGTACAGGTCAATCTGGCCTGACGTCGGCAGTCCCGCCATCTTCAGCATGCGGTTGATGTCGTCGCCGTTCGCGCCGTCGAATACCGGGGTCGCCATCGGGATACCGTTTTTGAGATTGCCGACCATTTCCAGCTTTTCCGGTTCGGTCAGCGTCTCGATTTCTTTCTTGTACTGCTTTTCGCCGTAGATTTCCTTGAGTTTCGCGTTGAGTTCGTCAATCGTCTTTTCGCCGCGCTTGTACTGTTCGCAAAGGTCGTTCAGCTGTTTGCCGAGTTCTTTGGCCGCCCAGCCCAGGTGCGTCTCGAGGATTTGCCCCACGTTCATACGGGAAGGCACGCCCAGCGGGTTGAGCACGATGTCAACCGGGGTGCCGTCTTCCATATACGGCATATCTTCGAGCGGCAGAACGCGCGAAACCGTACCTTTATTACCGTGGCGTCCGGCCATCTTGTCGCCGGTTTGCATCTTACGCTTGGTTGCGATAAAGACTTTAACCTGTTTCAAAACGCCCGGCAGCAGGTCGTCACCGCGCTGAACTTCTTCAACCTTCTGTTCAAAGTGCTTCTGTACTCTGTCCAGACGCGCGTTAAACGCATTGGTGAATTCTTCGATTTTGCTCATCAGGTCTTCGTCTTTGATGACGATTTTGCCGAGCTGATATTCCGGAATATTCTTCAGGACTTCCTCGGTCAGTACCAGCTTCTTCGCAATGCCCTTCGGCGCGTCAACCACCGTCTGCCCCAAAAGCATTTCTTTCAGGCGCTGGTTGTAGCTCTTGCGGACGATGTTCATTTCGTCGTCGCGGTCTTTGGCAAGCTTGGAAATTTCGCCCTGCTCAATCGCCAGCGCGCGTTCGTCTTTTTCGACGCCGCGGCGGTTGAACACCTGAACGTCAACAACGACGCCTTCAATGCCCGGCTGGGCACGCAAAGACGTATCGCGGACGTCGCTTGCCTTTTCGCCGAAGATGGCGCGCAGCAGTTTTTCTTCCGGCGTAACCACGCTCTCGCCTTTCGGCGTTACCTTGCCGACCAGAATGTCGCCGGCCTTAACCTCGGCACCGATGTAGATAATGCCGGATTCGTCCAGGTTTCTGAGCGCGTCTTCGCCGACATTCGGAATATCGCGGGTGATTTCTTCCTGCCCGAGCTTCGTGTCGCGTGCCATAACTTCAAATTCTTCAATGTGCAGCGAGGTCAGAACATCGTCGCGGGAAATGCGTTCCGACAGCAAAATCGCGTCTTCGTAGTTCAAACCGTTCCACGGCATAAACGCTACCAGAACGTTCTTACCCAGCGCCAGCTCGCCCATATCGGTACACGGGCCGTCGGCAATGATGTCGCCGGCGTGAATCTGGTCGCCGACTTTAACCAGCGGCACCTGGTTGATGCAGGTATCCTGGTTGGAGCGGCGGAACTTGGACAGTCTGTAAATTTCCACGCCCATATCGGCCACGTTGTCGTTGTTGTGGCTGCGGATAACGATACGGTTCGCGTCAACCGCCACAACTTCGCCGTCGTATTTGGCAACCAGCGTCGCTCCGGAATCTTTTGCCACCGTCGCTTCAATGCCGGTGCCGACCAGCGGCGCCTCGGAACGCAGCAGCGGCACGCCTTGGCGCTGCATGTTCGAACCCATCAGCGCGCGGTTCGCGTCGTCGTTTTCCAAAAACGGAATCAATGCCGCAGCGACCGAAACCAGCTGTTTCGGCGAAACGTCGATGAAGTTGATTTCTTCCGGTTTTGCAAAAATGACTTCGCCCGCTTTGCGGCAGGTAATCAAATCGTTTTCAAAGTGTCCGTCTTCTTTGACTTTTGCATTTGCTTCCGCCATGATGTACTTGGACTCTTCGTCCGCCGACAGATAAACCACGTCATCGGTAACCACGCCGTCAACCACCTTGCGGTACGGGCATTCGATAAAGCCGTACTTGTTAATGCGCGCGTATGTGGACAGAGCGTTAATCAAACCGATGTTCGGGCCTTCCGGCGTTTCAATCGGGCAGATACGCCCGTAGTGCGTCGGGTGTACGTCGCGGACTTCAAAGCCGGCGCGGTCGCGGCTCAAACCGCCGGGGCCCAATGCCGACAGACGGCGCTTGTGCGTAACTTCCGACAGCGGGTTGTTCTGATCCATAAACTGCGACAGCTGCGACGAACCGAAGAACTCGCGGATAACCGCGGCAATCGGTTTTGCATTGACCAGATCCTGCGGCTTGACGTTGTTCAAAACTTCCGAGCTCATCTTTTCGCGGATGGCTCTTTCCATTCTCAAAAGGCCCATGCGGTACTGGTTTTCCATCAGCTCGCCGACGGAACGCACGCGGCGGTTGCCCAAGTGGTCAATATCGTCAACTTCGCCCTTGCCGTCGCGCAGCTCAACCATGTGCTTAACCACGCGCAGAATATCGTCCTTGCGCAGAATGTGGCAGGTATCCGGAGCTTCCGCAAACGGAATATCCAGCGCCGAATTCATCTTCACGCGGCCGACCGAAGACAGGTCGTATCTTTCTTCATCAAAGAACAGCATCTTGAAAATCGCTTCCGACGCTTCCAGCGTAACCGGTTCGCCCGGGCGCATAACCTTAAAGATGTCGCCCAGAGCTTCTTCGCGGTTGGTATTGCGGTCAGCTTCCAGGGTATTGCGGATATACGGCCCGACATTGACGTTGTCGATATAGAGCAAATCCAGTTCTTTGATTTTTGCTTCGTTAATTGCGGTCAGCAGCTCTTCGTTCAACTCGGCGCCCGCGTCGGCGATAACTTCGCCGGTCTTGGCGATAACCAGAGCCTTCGCCAGGAATTTGCCGTACAGGTAGTTGTCGTCAACCAAAAAGCTCTTCAGCCCTTTGTCAACCAGCTTCTGTGCCGAACGCACCGTCAGCTTCTTGTCTTTTTCCCAGACAACTTTATTGGTGTCGGCGTCAACCAAATCAAACGGGAATTTGACGCCCTTGACCCGTGCCGGCTCAAACGCGACTTTCCAGCCTTTTTTGAGCTTTTCGACATGGTCGATGTCATAGAAGTAGGAAAGGATTTCCTCTTTGCTCATGCCCGTAATTTCCGACGGGTCAATGCGCTTGCCCTGCTTTTTCAGCTCGGCGATTTTTTCTTCGGTTTCCTTCGAATACAGGGAATAGAAAATCGTCGTAACCGGCAGCTTTCTGCGGCGGTCAATACGCGCGTAAACCAAATCTTTGGCGTCGAATTCAAAATCTAACCAGGAACCGCGGTACGGAATAATGCGCGCCGCAAACAGTTTCTTGCCCGAAGCGACGGTTTTGCCCTTGTCATCGTCAAAGAATACGCCCGGGCTTCTGTGCATCTGCGAAACGACCACGCGCTCGGTGCCGTTGACGATAAACGTACCCTTGTCTGTCATCAGCGGGATATCGCCCATAAACACGTCCTGTTCCTTGATGTCGTGCACGGATTTCGCGCCCGTGGCTTCGTCCACGTCAAATACGACCAGGCGCAGCGTCGCTTTTACCGGCGCCGCGTATGTCAGATCGCGCTTCATGCACTCTTCGACATCGTACTTCGGCTGCGACAGTTCGTACTTGACAAACTCCAGCACGCCGTTGCCGGAAAAGTCGCGGATGGGGAAAATGGATTTAAATACTTCTTCCAGACCGAACTCGCAATGATTGCCGTACATGTCAACGTTGTTGATAAAGCTGTTGTACGAACCGGTCTGAACCTCAATCAGGCTGGGCATGTCGATAACGGCATCAATCCGCCCGAAATTTTTTCTTACACGTTTCTTGCTCGTATAAGATTCTTTCATCTTTTTTAATCCTTACTGGTTAGATTCTGCGACAATACTTATGATATGCACCCGGACTCCCGCCGTTTGGCACGATTCGCGCCCAAATCGGAAACATCTCGGGCCATTTTCAACCCCGACCGCAGAAGGTTATACGAAAAACTTAAGTTTAAAATATGTTCCCAGAGTCCGAAAGCGCCTTTGAAACTGTTTATTTTCAAAGGGTTGGCTCGTCAGCTCCGGTATGATGTAGAATAATTTTGTAATTACAAATTCTTATCTTTTTAAAGTCGTGCGGAGTATAGCGCCGTTAAAATAATTTTTCAACATATTTTTTGGTTTTATGCAGATTTTAACTTGAATTTAACCTTTTAAATGCAAGGCGTCCGAATCGCATCGTTCTCTCGCCGGCCATACCGGCTCCGCCCCGCGCCTCTTAGCCGCTGTTTCCGCCGCGCCTGTCACAATACACCCGCGCCTCTTAACCGCCGTTTCCACCGCGCCTGTCACAACACGCCCGCGCCTCTTAACCGCCGTTTCCGCCGCGCCTGTCACAACACGCCCGCACCTCTTAACCGCCGTTTCCGCCGCGCCTCTCTTCGCTTCACTCCGCTTTTCAACAACATAAAATACCTCCCGGACACGCCGCTGCGCCTGTCCGGTCAGGCTGCGCTGCAGCGCTCACGCCCGATTACGCGACATCATTGCCCGCTTTCCTGCAATCATCCCGCGCAAGACTTTGCTCCGCTCCGGCGCCGCCTTCTCTGACCTGCCGGCCTTCACAACTTTATCCGTCCGCACAGCCTCTGCCGTCTCTATGCCGGACATTGCGCCTACTGCCGCCCTTCCGTTAATCACCGCTGCACAGCCTTCCGGCAGTTTCAAATCCCCAGCGGCAAAATCCGTACCGTTAAACGTAACTTTTTTCAAATTCTTATATGCCGAAAGATCTGTCATAAACCGGCTCATATTGTAGGAAAACGATAAATCCAGCTCTTCAACGCTTTCTGACAGGCGGGACAGTCCGCACCCCCTCAGATCACACCCGATAAGCGAAAGCTTCTTCAATTTTGTGCAATCCGCCAAATTGCCGGTAATCGCCAAAATTCCCGCAGTTTCGCTGCAATGCAGTTCCTCAAGGCTCTCCGGCAGACTGATTCTGTTTTCAATCAGGTTTTCTCCCTCCAGTACCAGTTTTTTCAGCTTTTTCTGTCCGCTCAAATCGCCGGCAAGACGCATATTGCGGCACAAATCCAGCTCTTCCAGCCCTTCCGGAAATTTTACCTTGTCCGTCCGCCGCACGTCGGCACCGCGGAGCGATAAGGAGCGCAAGTTCCTGCAGCCGCTGAAATCAAGCGCTGCCGACGGAAGATTCTTCGCCTGGGAGAGATTAATTTCCCGCACTTCCGGAGCAAACCCGATCCCCGTATAACCGGTAAAATCCCGTCCGGCCAAATCGGCGCGTTCTCCCATATGCCATGCGTCAAAAAGATTACTGCGCCGTCCGTCGCGATCAATAAACTTCGGCAAACCGTCAATATAGTCAAAATCCGCCTTTCTCCCGTGGGCTGCAGCCGCTTCTTGCAATTTTCCGCGCGTATCGTCATTAATTTCCCGCCCCGCGACAATGCCGAAAACCAGCGCTTCGTACGCGGCAAAATCTCCCCCCTGCGCCAAAGCCGCCGCAGTGCGTTCCGCCAGCATAGATATAATCTTCGGATTATTGGTATGGGTCAGCATTTTCTCGCCAAACGCCGGAGAAAACCCTTTGCCAACCTGTTCCTCAATCATTTTAAAACAGGCCAGAGGATCTTTCCTTGCCGTAATTTCTATGATATAATCCCGTTTATCAGTCATAATTGTATCCTCCTCCGTTATCGGCCGCCTCCCGGCGCACTGCCCGCACAACTGCAATGAAAGCAAAGCCTTTTAAAAAGGATACCACATTTCTCCGTCCCTGTCAATGCCATATATAAAAAAACATTTAGAAAACAAAATTTTAAAACATACATTTGTGACTGTATGCTCATTACATTCCCGGTTGTCTCCAAACGGCTGTCAGATTCATTTGCTGCTGTTTCTCCCCATTTACTTTATCTTCTGCCGCACTTGCACTATCTGCTGCCATAATCCGCACACTTGCATTTCCCTCACGCAGCCGCTGTTTCCGCCGCGCCTGTCACAACACGCCCGCGCCTCTTAACCGCTGTTTCCGCCGCGCCTGTCACAACACGCCCGCACCTCTTAACCACCGTCTCCGCCGCGCCTGTCACAACACGCCCGCACCTCTTAACCGCCGTTTCCGCCGCGCCCGAAAAGCCTGCCGAAAATCTTTCCCGCGTTCAGCCCGCCGGTTTTCCGCACTTTGACGTCCGGTTTCTCCAGCCCGGACTCAATTCCCCGGTCGACCGCGCAGCCCGCCGGCACCAAAACCTCTTTAAACGATGGTCTGCACGTACGCAGCCCGATTTTTTTCAGCTGCCCGTACCGGCTCAAATCCAGCACGTCCCGCGCCAAACCGCCGGTATAGTTGAGGGTCAGCTCCTCAATCCCTTCCGGCAGGCGCAGTTCCCTGAATTCCAGATTGGTATGCGACAAATCGACTTTCTTCAAGTGCCGGTACTTTTCCAGCTTAAACATATCCCCGTGCAGCCCGCGAACCGACGACAGTTCCAGTTCCTCAATCCCTTCCGGCAGCTCAAAATAAACCGCCTTTTCTCCCGCCGTCGTCTTATTGCCTGAAAGCATCAGCCTTTTCAAATCGCGGCAGCCTTTAAGCTGCGCCAGCACGTCCCGCGGAAATGTCGCCCCCGGCAGCGACAGCTCCCGCAAATGCGGCGGCAGCGCGAAACCTCGCCCGTCGAAATCGGTACGGTCAAAAAGCCCCGCATACAGGGTTTCCAGCTTTGCAAACCCGCTCAAATCGCCCAAAAGCCGCACATTGCCGCGAACGTCCAGCCAGCGGATGCCCTGCGGCAGTTTTAATTCGGCCTCTTCGGACAATGCCGACAGCCCCAACGCAAGCACTTCCAGTTTCGGATAAGGCCGGAAATCCAGCACTGCCGCCGGAACGTCGTTGCTTTTCTGAATGCTTATCCGCTCAACGTCTGCCGCAAACACGATGTCGGCATAGTCCGCCAGTTCCATATTGTTCAGCTCGGCGTTTTTACCCCGGCCGCGCGCATCATACACGTCTCTGCGCATACCGCCCAAACCGATAAAAACTTTCTGACCCGCCGCCGCGGCAAACGCTTCGCCGTCGCCGTTAGCTTCCGCCAGCGCCCGCATTTTTTCCCGCGTCGTATCGCGCCCTGCCCTCCCGGCAACAATCCCGAGCACAACTTCCCGCCACAAGCCGTAATCCGCGCCTCCGGCAAGCGCCTGCCCGGTTTTTGCCGCCAGTTCGTCCATCACCCGCGGATGATTGCTGTGAGTCAGGATATCCCGCGCCGCTTCGGGCGTCAGCACCCGTGCTCCGCGAACCGCGTTAAAACTTTTCAGCGGCGGCCAAAGCTCCGTTATGTCGATTGCATAATTTGTCATCTGCCGCCGCTTTCCCTGTTCTGCCGTCCGCAGCCCGCGCTACTCTTCGCTTTCGTCCGCCGCAGCCACGCCGTCAAACTCGTTGACTTCCTCAGACAGCTCTGCGTCTTCGTCGTCATCGTCCGCGTCCAGCCACGTTACCGAAACCACGTTCTCGTCTTCGGCGGTGCGGAACAGGATAACGCCCTGCGTTTTGCGTCCGGCGATGCGGATATCCTCGACCGGCATACGGATAAGTTTGCCGCCGTCGGTAACCATCATAATCTGGTTGTCGTCCTCAATCGGGAACGAGCTGACCACCGCTTTGTTGCGCTCGGACATTTCCATATTCGCCACGCCCTGGCCGCCGCGCGCCGTAATCCGGTACTCATAGGCCGAGGTGCGCTTGCCGTAGCCGGTGGACGTAACCGTCAGGATAAACTGCTCGTTCTCGCGCATAGCCTTAAACTCTTCAAAGCTCATCTGCGGCTCCAGCCCGTTAAACGCGGCCTCTTCGTCAAAGTCGCCGTTCTCCGGAACCTCAATTCTCTTCAATGCCGAAGACAGGCGCAGATATTCGTCGCGCTGCTCGGTCGTTGCGTCCGTATGCTTCAGGATGGACATCGAGATAACCTCGTCGCCGTCCATAAGCTTAATTCCGCGCACGCCGCACGAATTGCGCCCGACGAACACGCGGCAGTCCGCAACCGGGAAGCGGTTGCACTTGCCCGACTTCGCCGCCAGCATAACGTCGCACGCATCGTCGCACAGCGCCACGTTGACGAGCTTGTCGCCCTCGTCGAGTTTCATCGCGATTTTGCCGTTCGCCTGTACGTTGACGAAATCCATCAGCGAGTTGCGGCGGATATTCCCGCTTGCCGTCGCGAACATAATCGACAGATCCTTGCACTCGTCCTCATTCTCCGGCAGTTTCATAATTGCCGTGATGTTTTCGCCTTCAACCAGCGGCAGCAGGTTGACGAACGGCTTGCCCTTCGATGTCGGCGACCCCAGCGGCAGCTTGTAAACTTTCATCTTGTACACAATGCCCTTGGACGAGAAGAACAGCACCGGCGTATGCGTACTCGCCACAAACAGCCGCGTAACGAAATCTTCCTCTTTGGTCGTCATGCCGGACTTGCCTTTGCCGCCGCGTTTCTGCGCCTTGTAGGCATTAAGCGGCACGCGCTTGATGTAGCCCGCCTCGGTAACCGTAACCACCATTTCCTCGCGCTGGATTAAAGATTCGATGTCGGTATCGACCTCAATGTCCTCAATCACCGTGCGCCGCGGGTTCGCGTATTCGGCCTTAATCGCCGCAAACTCGTCTTTCATAATCCCCATCAGTTTTTCGCGGCTTGCCAAAATCGACAGGTACTCTTCGATTTCGTGCCCGATGGCGCGCAACTCGTCGTGAATCTTGTCGCGTTCCAGACCGGTTAAGCGCTGCAGTTTCAAGTCCAGAATCGCCTTGGCCTGCGCCTCGCTCAAACGATATTTTCCGTTGACAACCTCGCGTCCCGGCTCGGCAATCAGCTTAACCAGCGCTTCGACATCGCCTGCCGGCCATGCTTTCGCCAGCAGCGCGTCTTTTGCTTCCGTCGGGTTTGCCGCGGTGCGGATAAGCTCAATGACCGGGTCGAGGTTTTCGACCGCAATCGCCAAACCGACCAACACATGCGCCCTGTCGCGCGCCTTGTTGAGTTTGAACACCGTGCGCCGGCGGATAACCTCTTCGCGGAATTTGACGAACGCCGCAATAATGTCCTTGAGGTTCATCATCATCGGCCGCCCGTTGTTAATCGCCAGCATATTCATGCCGAAACTGGTTTGCAGCTGCGTATATTTATAGAGCTGGTTCAGTACCACGTCGGCCTGAAATTCCTTCTTGACTTCAATAACCACGCGCACGCCCTGGCGGTCGGATTCGTCGCGGATGTCCGAAATGCCTTCGATTTTCTTTTCCTTCACCAGTTCGGCGATTTTCTGCACCAGCATCGCCTTGTTGACCTGGTACGGAATTTCGTGCACCACAATCGCCTCGCGGTCCTTGCGGATTTCCTCAATCGTGCACTTCGCCCGCATCATAATCGAGCCGCGCCCGGTCAGATACGCATTTTTCGCCCCGCCGTAGCCCAGAATCAGCCCGCCGGTCGGAAAGTCCGGCCCCGGCACGATGCGGATAAGGTCTTCAATCGTAATGTCCGGATTGTCCACATACGCTGTGCACGCATCCAGAACTTCGCCCAGATTGTGCGGCGCAATGTTGGTCGCCATACCGACCGCAATGCCGTTCGTGCCGTTGACCAAAAGGTTCGGAAACCGCGCCGGCAGCACCGTCGGTTCCTGTAACGATTCGTCATAGTTCGGCATAAAGTCGACCGTATCGCACTCAATGTCTTCAATCAGCGCGTGCGCCACCTTGGCCAGCCTCGCCTCGGTGTAACGCATTGCCGCCGCCGAGTCGCCGTCCATCGAACCGAAGTTGCCCTGCCCGTCGATTAACGGCAGGCGCATCGAAAACGGCTGCGCCATGCGCACCATTGCCTCGTAAACCGAACTGTCGCCGTGCGGGTGGTATTTACCCATAACCTCACCGACGATACGCGCCGATTTCTTAAACGGTTTGTTGTAGTCATAGCCGTTTTCATACGCGGCGTAGATAATGCGGCGGTGCACCGGCTTTAAGCCGTCGCGCACGTCCGGCAGCGCGCGGGAAACGATAACGCTCATCGCATAGTCCAGATACGAACGGCGCATTTCCTCGACAATCATTGTCGGCGCAATGTTTTCCTTCGGCAGATTCACCATCGCCGCCGCCGTCGCGCCGGTTCCTGTTGCCTTGTCCGCGCCCGCGCCATTCTGCGCGCCCGCACTTGCCGCGCCGTTATCCCCGTTGCCGCCGTTCATCGCTCCGTCCGTACCGTTGCTGCCGTTCATCTCGTCATTCTCATCAGCCATTTTATAAAAAACCTCTCGTTAAAACACAATCTGCCGCCCCGAAACCGCCGCGCGAACTTCCCGCCCGGACGCCGTATCGGTGCGATTTATTGCCCCAGACTACCACAACGCCCCAAAATAAAAAGCTTGATTTTCGATTTATCCCCATAAACCCCGTTTTTTTCGCCGTCAGAAGCTTTTTTAAAAATTTCCGAGGGGGTGTCGATGTTTGTAAGCTGCCGCTCGTCCGCCCCGCTACACTCTAAACAAAAAAATGACAAAATAAACAAAAAATTTGTTGACACCCTCTCTAAAATATGCTATAAACATAACCGAAATCAGTAAAATTATGTCAAACAAACTAAAATATTTATTATGGAAACAATTTATATCTCTAGAAAGGTTCAAAACAATGCCAAAGCGTTTATAACAATGAATCCCGCAAACGGCAATATTTCCGTTCACGGAAAGTTTTATGACGGCTGCAAAGCTTTCTCCGGCCCGATGCTTGAAAACATCGCCGCTGTTCCGGAAACGCTTATGGAAGAAATCAAACGCCGCGACGCCAAGCCTTTAAGCGCTCCGTCGCCCGAACTTCGGAATTTCATTGCCTCGGTTTGGACAAAGGCCGAAGAAATGGAACCGTGGTTCAAGTTTTAACAAACACAATGTTTCCCGGCGATTTCGGAGCTGTCCGACCGCTTTGAAACACACCTTGTTAACCCCAAGCCTCCCGATTTCCGGAGGCTTTTTTTATGGTTGCTCCGGCTGCTGCCTCTCTCCGTTCACTCCTCAATAACTTCAATCACCATGCTGCCGTCTTCCTGCGGCATAATCCTATAGCGTTTTCCCTTTTCCAGCTCCACGCCGCCGTCTTCCAAAACCCCGGATGTCATCTCGCGCACTGCCGCGGCGTCTTCGGCCGCATTGTCATTTTTAATCCAGCCGTTGGCGCGGTAACGCTCGCGCAGCCCCGCGCTGTAGCTCATGCCGCCCAGATGGTAGTTAACGATTGCAAACAGCGTAATTCCCCATGTCAGAACAATAACGTACATCGCTTCCAAAACTGCCGCCAGCGTTTCCGAAATGTCAAGCCTGCCCCCGCCCGGCTTATAGCGCCGGTCAAACAGGGCAACGTAAACCGCCGCTCCGAGCGCCAGATTGCGATAGGTTTCAAGTTCAAAGAAAACGTTAAAAGCCCCCTCATACCCCTCGTAATGCAGCGTAAAACCGGTCAGCACCAGCCCTATCCATACCAGCGGGTTCAAAAACACCGCCTTAAATACCGAACCTCTCATTCCTTCCATAACGTTCCGCTCCCGTTGATAATTCTGTTACTGTTTCCATTACCGCACCCGGCTTTGCTCCCAGCTGCATTCTTCGTCCCAAAGCCGGGCCAGGCGCTTTGCGCCCCTCTCCGCAACTCTTCCCGGCCGCTTTCCCCGCCGTATTTGTTTCCAGTCTAACCGCCGACAGTAAAAAAACTCTTTACATCGTGCAAAAAAATGCCTACAATGCCTGTCAGACAACGGAGGTCTGCAATGTTTTACCCGGATAAGAATTTTATTAACACGCTTTCCAACGGCGAGCGTTTTATTTTTCTGAAAATCATTTGCGGCACGGTCGCCGCCAACCGCCAGGTCAGCCGCGAAGAGCTGCTTTATCTGAAAGAGGCGGCGCTGAAATATGAAGTCAGCGGCGAAAGCCTCGCCAATATGATAAAGTCTTCCGACCGCACCGCCCTGATGATGCAGGCGAGGATGATAACCGACCGCGCCAAGGCGCTGATGCTGATAAAGGATATGTGTATGGTCGCCAATATCGACAGCAGCCTTGAAGACAGCGAAATCGACTATATTCTTGACATCGCCGCGGCAATGCACATCGAACCCGAACGCGTCAAGGAAATTAATGCCGTCGTCAACGAATATCTGGCGGTATCGCAGAAAGCCTGCATTCTCTTGGAACAGGAACATTGGACCTGACGCACGCGCCGCCTGTTCCGTACGGCATCCTTTCTCCGGCACTCCGGATTACCCCTCCGGCTACCCGGCACCAAACACTTCCGGCGCTCCGGATTAACCCTTCCGGCTCACCCGGAACCAAACACCTCCGGCGCTCTGGATTAACCCTTCCGGCTACCCGGTACCAAAACACCTCCGGCGCTCCGGATTAACCCTTCCGGCTACCCGGTACCAAAACACCTCCGGCGCTCCGGATTAACCCTCCGGCTACCCGGCACCAAACACCTCCGGCGCTCCGGATTAACAAATAAGGAACCTTAAATGCCCGAACGCATAGCAAAATTTCTGGCCCGCTCCGGCGTCTGCTCCCGCCGCGAAGCCGAAGAACTGATAAAACAGGGGCGCATCACCGTCAACGGCGAAACCGTAGCCGCGCCGGCCTTTCTGGTCGACGGCTCCGAAACCGTGCTCTTCGACGGTGAAAGAATCAAATCGAAAGACAAAACCCGCCTTTGGCTCTACCACAAGCCTGCCGGGCTCGTTACCTCCCACAAAGACGAAAAAGGGCGCGACACCGTTTTTGCGCACCTTCCCGCCGGCCTGCCGCGCGTCATCTCCGTCGGAAGGCTCGACCTCAATTCCGAAGGGCTGCTCCTGCTGACCAACGACGGCGGGCTTTCCCGCGCGCTGGAACTCCCATCCAACGGCTGGAGCCGCCGCTACAAAGTCAAAGTTCATGGCTTTTGGGACGAACGCCGCCTGAAAAAGCTCGAAAAAGGCGCCACCGTCGACGGTATCGCTTACGGTCCCTGCAAAATCACCATAGACAGCCGCCCCAAACCCGCCGCTGCGCCGGTTCGCAATGGCACTGCCGCGGCAGTGCCGGAAACCGCCCCGGCCTCCCGTACCGCCACCAACGCCTGGCTCACCGTTTCGCTAACCGAAGGCAAAAACCGTGAAATCCGCAAACTTATGGCCTCCGTCGGCCTGGAAGTCGCCCGTTTGATACGCCTGTCCTACGGCCCGTTTCAGCTTGGTTCGCTAAAACCCGGAGAAGTCCGCGAGGTTCCGCAGAAAACGCTGCGCGAACAGCTCGGCAGCCTGTGGCCCGAGGCCGATACGGCCGCGTCTCCCCGTTCCCGCAACCGTACCGGTACCGGAGGCACGACCCCATGCGCATAATTTCCGGCACCCGCCGCGGCAAAAAGCTTTTCGCCCCGAAAAACGACCGCATCCGCCCCACTTCCGACCGCGCGCGCGAAGCACTCTTCAACATTCTGGAATCCATGCTTCCCGCGCCGCTTTCCGAATATGATTTTCTTGACGTTTTTGCCGGAACCGGAGCCATCGGCCTGGAAGCGGCATCTCGCGGCGCCCGCTCGGTAACATTCATCGACATTGATTTGGAACTGGTCAAAAAGAATGCCGCCGCCTGCCGCCTGCCGAAACTTTCCTATATACAGAAAGACGTCCGCCGCCTGCCGCCCGCCGCCAGACAGTTTAACCTTGTTTTTATGGACGCGCCGTACAATATGGAACTGTCGGTTCTTACCCTCTCCAAACTTTTTGAAAAGGGCTGGCTCACGGACGATGCCATAATCATCGTTGAAACCGCCAAAATGGAACTGCTTGAAATGCCCCCGGGGCTGAAAATAAGCCGCGCCAAAGCCTATTTTTACGGCGCCGCCCGTTTTACGTTCGTAAGGGTCGACCCCGAATATCTGAAAGTGCGGTAAAACAAACTTCCTGCTCCCGCGCAGGTACCTGCACCCGCCCTGCCGGCCGTTCAGCCAGACGCCTGCCGAAAAGAATTTCTGCCGCCGCGCTCTCTTCTCACGCTCAATACGCCCTCACCGGCCGCACTTTTTCGCACGTTTCGGCTGGCTGCAGCTCTCATTTAACACGCGCGCTCATACAGCGCCCACATCTCCTCATCCCGCGTCAGGTCGTCAAGCCTGCCGTCCGCCAGTTTGGCATCAGCCGTTTCCGCCACCTCGGGCGCAAACTCCGGCGCCGGCCCGTTTACCGGCAGCATCCGGCAGTGCAGCATCCGCAGCGTCCGGTCGTTTTGCAGCATCGCCAGCCCGCCGTTCCCCGCTTCAAAAGGCGCCAGAATACCAGCCCAGTATTTCGCCCGCGCCAGCACTTTCGGTTCGCAGATTTCTTCAGGAATGACAAACCACCCGCGTTCCCTCAGCCACCGTCCGGCACTGACCCGCGAACTGATGACCGACAGCGGTACCACCAAAACCAGTCCCAGCGTAATCGGCAGCAGCCACCAGAACAGGACATGCGCATATTTCCAGACCACCAGCGCCGTTACCGCGCCGAGCACCGTATGCCATTTGTGGATTTGCCAGGCCGTCTGCCAGCTCGTTCCCTCGTCGCCGCGGTTCTGCGCGTTCCACCCTACCGACTTGCCGCGCAGGATGTCAAACACGAATTTGCTCTGAAACAGCATCATCACCGGTGCCATTAAAGTCGACACCACGATTTCCAGCCCCAGGCTTTTGCCCGCGTTCCATGCAGACCGCACATATCCGCAAACGCCGTCCGTTCTGCCATTTTTCCCGGCATTACCTTTAAGATACGCCGCCAGCCCCAGAAATTTCGGCACCAGCAGCATCGCCATCGACAGTACGAACAGCCCGATAGTGCCATATTTGTCAAACACCGGCCAGTTCGGAAACAGCGAATACGTCTGCCCGAAATACTGCGGCGGAATGAACTCGCGGAACAACACCATCGACAGCCCCGCCAGCAGAAACAGCAGCCACAGCGGCGATGACAGATACGACATAATCCCGGTCAGAAAATGCACGCGGCTCACCGGATGCAGCCCGCGCGAAATCAGCACCTTGATATGCTGCAAATTGCCCTGGCACCAGCGCCGGTCGCGCGCCGCAAAATCAATCATCGACGGCGGACATTCCTCATAGCTGCCTTTCAACTCCGGCAGCAGCCACGCCGACCAGCCGCCGCGCGCAATCAGCGCCGCCTCGACAAAGTCGTGGCTCAGGATAAAGCCGCCGAACGGCCCTTTGCCTTTGAGTTTCGGCAGCCCGCAGCAGTCGATAAACGCCCGCGTGCGGATAATCGCGTTATGCCCCCAGTAGTTGCTGTTGCCCGCCTGCCAGTATGCCAGCCCGGCACCGACCACCGGCCCCGCAACTTTGCCCGCAAACTGCTGCATCCGCGCAAACATGCTCGTGGAATTGACCATCTGCGGCGACGCCTGAATAATTCCCGCATGCGGGTTTGCTTCCATCAGCCGCGCCATTTTGACAATCGTTTCCGCCGTCATCAGGCTGTCGGCGTCCAGCACCAGCATAAAGTCGTATTCCGCTCCCCAGCGGTTGCAGAAATCCTCGATGTTGCCGGACTTGCGCGCCGTATTCTGCGCCCGCCGCCGGTAATAGATATGCAGCCCCGCGCCGCCGGCAGTTCCGCCGCTCCTCCCGGCTGCTTCCGTATCCGAACGGCTCTCCGCTCCGCTTGCCCGAACGCCGTGTTCGACCGCTCCAGCCACACTCTCCCGCAGCTCCCCGCTCTCCGCGCCGAAACTGCCGCTTTCCAAAATCCGCTTTGCCTCCAGCCAGATTTTCTCTTCCTTGACCCAGATTTTCGGATTCGTCGTATCGCTCAGAACAAAAATATCAAACCTGCCGCCTGCGCCCGCCTGTTGCAAATCTTCGCCGATAGCCAGCAGCCGCGCCATCACCTGCGCCGGCTCTTCGTTGTAAATCGGCATCAGCACCGCTGTCTTCGCCTTAATAAAGGAAGCCATCTCCCGCACTTTCGGCGCCGCCGGGTTCTGCCGCGCCCGCAGGTCGTCCGCCGCAATGCCTGCCTCAGCATCCAACGCCGCTTCAACGTCGGCGGGATACGTTATCCCCGGCATCCTTGCCCTTTTCAACAGCTGCGAAAATCCCAGAATGCTCGACCAAAAATAAAGCGCAATCCACCCGAACGTCAGCACAAACAGCACAATTACCGCCGCCCGCGTCCAAACCGTAATGTCCGAAGGCATCGCCGCCGCCCACTTAAGCAGTCCCAGCGCCACCGTAACGATGACCAGTGTCGAAAGCAGCCGCCGGCGCCTGTGCACCAGCATCGCATATTCCGCGCCATACCACGGCCGCAGCGCCGGGCGGTTCCTGCCGTCGCCCGCGCCGCTGCCCGCATGCTCCCTCGCGCCGGCACCGTTCCGCCCCCTGTCTGCCTCGCGCCGCTCTTCCCGCGGCTTCAGCCACAGTTTTTGCCACATACGCTTGACCCGCGGCGGCATAATCGGCTGCGCCCGCATTTTCAGCGGTTTTTCCGGCGGCACGATAACCAGGTTGTCAATGTCTTCCGATGCGGTCATTTCCCCTCCTATTGCGGCAGCCACTGATACGTCCAGACTTCGGAAATAATCTCCCCTTCGCGTTTGAGCGCAATCCTCAATTCGGAAGTCTTGCCGTCCGGCTCAAAGTCGACATACGCGATAACGCCTTTGGACACGGTGCTGTATTCCAGATGCGCACGCTTGATTTCGCCTTCCGACGCGCTCGCCTCGATTTCCAGCTCGCCGTTGCCGAAATAACGCCGCAGCCTGCTGCCGGTAAATTCAACTGCAAACTTGCGCCCCGTATTGCCCAGAACGCCCATCACGCCGCCGACGCCGGTATAAGTCGCCGCCACGCGCGCCTCAACGTCTTCGCCGTCCACGTCGTCCGTCCAGTGCAGACGGTACTTAAAGCGGTATTCTCTGCCGGTTTCGACTTTTTCCGCCGGAATCCAGTATGCGACCACATTGTCGTGGATTTCCTGCTGCGACGGGATTTCCACCAGCTGCACCGTCCCTTTGCCCCAGTCGCCCGCCGGCTCGACCCAGACGCTCGGCCGCTCGTGATAGTTGGCCTCAAAATCCAGATAATGCTCCAGCGACCTGTCGCGCTGCATCAGCCCGAAACCGGACGGATTGTTGTCCTCAAACGAACTGACGCGCAGAAACTTCGCATTGTCCAGCGGCCGCCACAGCCACTCGCCGGCGCCGTTGTGCATCAAAAGCCCGTCGCTGTCATGCACTTCGGGACGATAGTCGTCAAAGCGGTTCTTGGTATTTTCGCCGAACAGATACATCGAGGTCAGCGGCGCGATGCCGAGCTTCTCCACCGGCTTGCGGAAATAAAGCGCCGCATCGACGTCCATTACCGTATCCTTGCCCGGTTTGAGCGTAAAACGGTACGCCCCCGCCGCGCTCGGGCTGTCCAGCACCGCAAAAATCTTTATCTCGCGGGCATTGCGGCGCGGCTTCTGGATATAGAACTCCGTAAACGCCGGAAACTCCTCGCCTTTCATCGACGCCGTGTCAATCGCCAGCCCGCGGGCGGAAAGCCCGTACTTGTGCCCCTGCCCCAGCGCGCGGAAATAGCTCGCGCCCAGAAAAGAAACCACTTCGTCAAGATACGTCAGGCTGTTCAGCGGATAATGCAGGCGGAACCCGGCATAGCCGCCGCCCCGGACTTCCTCAAAATCCTTGGGCGAAATCTCGTTCTTGCCGTAGTCGAAAAATTCCGGATGATATGTCAGCGGCACCGCCTTGCGGTCGATAATCTCGTTAACCGCCACCGGCGCCGTAAACATCCCGCCGACATGGAACAGCTGCAGGTCAAACTTCAGCTTGTTCTTTGCCCACGGCCCGTCCGCGGGTTTGAAGCGGATGTCGCGGTATTCGTCATAGTCGAGCCCGCGGAATTTTCCCGACGGCAGTTCTGCCGGCTTTTGGTACGGGGTTGCCGCCATCGCCTGCGCTTTCTGCCGCAGTTTCTTAAACGAAAATTCCCCCGGCGCGGTAACTTCTTCTTCCGCCTCGATTAAAGCTTTTCTCCCCTGCGCGCGGTCATAGGCGTAATATCCCGCCGCGGCCAGACACGCAGCCACTGCAATGCCGAAAATAAGATTCCGTTTCATCATATCTCCCTCATATTCCAATTTATGGTATTTGCCAATACCTTACCGGTATTTACCTGATGGCAGAATATTCGCCCGCAAACGGTTGTCAAGCCCTTTAAACTGCCTTTCAACCGGATTTTGCCGTTCTCCCGGCCATTTCTGCACCGCGGCAATCCCCGGCTGCCGCCTGCCGTCCGCTCTGTTTGCCCCCGTTCACTCACTCTGCCAACCACCTGTCGTCCGCTCTGCCCGCCGCCTGTTCGGACGCACGGTTCGCCGCCAGTCGTCCGCCTCAGATAAAATATTCCAGATACAGAAACACCCCGGCCATCGCCACGCTCAAAAGCATCACCGGCACCGACCAGATGAGGAACCGGAGAAAGCTTATCGGATGTCCCTCGCGCGCCGCAATCCCCGCAACGATAACGTTCGCCGACGCGCCGATAAGCGTCCCGTTGCCGCCCAGGCACGCCCCGAGCGACAGCGCCCACCACACCGGCATCATCGCCTCTCGCCCGCCCAGCGCTTCTTCCATCGCCTTCAGCGTCGGAATCATCGTCGCCACAAACGGGATATTGTCCACCACTGCCGATGCCGCCGCCGATACGCCGAGAATGACATACACGCTCTTTTTGATGCTTCCGCCGGTTACCCCGACGAAATAGTCGCCCATTTTTTTCAGAAATCCGCTTTCGTCCAGCGCCCCGACAATGACGAACAGCCCCACAAAAAAGAACACCGTCGTCCAGTCCACGCGCCGCAGCACGTCCTCCACCTTTTCGTCGCTCTGCGTATGCGGCAGCCCCATTGTATACAGAAGCAGCATCACCGCCGCCCCGGCCAGCGCGATAAACCCGTTTTCAAACCCGATGTCGTGCGCGACCACAAACGCCGCCATCACCATGCCCAGCACCCACAGCGCCTTTTTCAAAAGCTTAAAGTCGGTAATTGCGTCTTTTTCGTTAATGTTCATCACCAGCGCGCGGTTTTTGAGCGATGTCGTCAGGCTGTCTTTCCAAAAATAGACAAACATGCCGACCACTGCCGCCATAATCGTCAGCACCACCGGCGTCAGATGGAACAGAAAATCCGTAAACGAAAGCTCCAGCGCCGACCCGATGAGGATGTTCGGCGGGTCGCCGATAAGTGTTGCCGTACCGCCGATATTGGATGCGAAAATATTGATAAGCAGGTACGGATACGGGTTGACCTCAAGCTTGTTGGCAATCTGCATCGTTACCGGCACAACCAGCAGCACCGTCGTTACGTTGTCCAGAAATGCCGAAAACACCGCCGTCACAAAGCCCATGACAATCAAGATGCCCAGCGGGTGCGCGCGCACTTTTTTCGCCCCCCACACCGCAACGTACTGAAACATGCCGGTTCTCTCCGCGATATTGATGATAATCATCATTCCCGTCAAAAGCGAAATCGTGTTAAAGTCAATTGCCGCGATTGCCGCCTCCTGCGATACCGCGCCGCACAGCACCAGCCCCGCCCCGACCAGCAGCGTAACCACTGCCCGGTTCAGCTTTTCCGTAAACAAAAGAAAGTAACACAGCCCCATCGCCGCCAGTGCGACTGTCTGGTGGGTAAAGCCGAAAATCAAGTCCGTCGTCTGCATCCGTCAAATCCCTTAAAGCTCATATCCGTCCTGTCTCCTCATCCTCTCACCATCCGTTCTCTTCGCCATTACTCTTCTGTCCGTCTTTACCGCCCCGGCACATATCCGCACCGCCGTTGCCCGCCGTACCATTGCTCCGCCGTCCCTCTCGCCAACCGTTGCTCTCCGCATAATTGCTCCTTCGTCCGGAACTTCCGCCGCTCCCCGCGCCTTTTCTCCCCCTGCCGTATAAAGCGTACCATTTCTTCTCCCTCTACATAAAGTGCACAATATAAAGGTAAGCGCTCGATATGGCAATGGAAATAAGCATTACCGGCAGCGACCACAGCAGAAATTTAAGAAAGTTCAGCGCATGCCCCTCGCGCGCCGCAATTCCCGCGACGATAACGTTTGCCGAAGCCGCAATCAGCGATCCGTTGCCGCCGAAGCACGACCCGACGGACAGCGCCCACCATACCGGCATCATCGCCTCGCGCCCGCCCAGCGCCTCTTCCATCGTTTTCAAAAGCGGAATCATCGTCGCCACGAACGGAATGTTGTCAATCGCCGCCGACAGCACCGCCGACGACCACAAAATCAGAAACGTCGCTTTCTGAATACTTCCGTCCACCAGGAGCAGCGCCTTGTGCCCGAGCATTTCCAGCACGCCGGTAACTTCCAGCCCGTACACCAGCGCAAACAGCCCCGTAAAAAAGAAAATCGTCGTCCAGTCCACAAGCGAAAACGCGTCTTCCACCCGTTTGTCGCGCTCCTGATGCGGCAGCCCCAGCGTATACAGCATCATTAAAAGCGCCGCTCCGAACAGAGCGATTGTGCCGTTGGCGATATGCAGGTGCTCGCCGGCGATAAAGCCGAGAATAACCAGCCCCAGCACCGCCGCCGATTTTATCAGAAGCCCCGCGTCGGTAATCGTATCGCGCTCGTTAATGCTCATAACCTCGTTGCGCGCCGCCGCCGTCGCCGTCATCTTCCGCCCGAAAAAGAAGTCAAACGCCGCCACCAGCAGTGCCAGGTTAATCGCCACCAGCAGCGACAGCTCTTTAAGAAAATCCGTAAACGACAGCCCGATGGCGCCGCCGATAAGAATATTCGGCGGGTCGCCGATAAGCGTTGCCGTACCGCCGATGTTTGAGGAGAAAATCTCCATTAAAAGAAACGGATACGGGTTTAATTTCAGCTTACGGGTGATTTCTATCGTTACCGGCACAATCAGCAGCACCGTCGTTACGTTGTCCAGAAACGCCGACAACACCGCGGTTACCACGCCGAGCACAGCAAGGATGCCGCGCGGATTCGCCTTCACCAGCTTCGCCGACTTGACCGCCGCATACTGGAACGCGCCGGATTTTTCCATAATCCCGACCATAATCATCATGCCGATAAGCAGCGCAATGGTGTTAAAATCAATGCCTTTCAGCGCCTGATCGTAGCTCAAAACGCCGAGCAGCACCATCGCCGCCGCGCCAAGCATAACCGCTACCGCCCGGTTCAGCTTTTCTGAAAACAGAACCGCGTAGCTCAAAATCAGGATAACACTGGCAATCACCGCCGCCGGAACGCCGAAAATCATCGCGCCCCTCCCGCAGAACCCGCCGGCCGAACCGCCGCCCTTTCGCCGGCCGCAGCATTCATCATGCCAACCAGCGCGCTCACACCGCCCGCCATCGCGCTCACACCGCCCGCCATCGAGCTCATTCCGCCCGCCATCGAGCTCACACCGCCAGCCATCGCGCTCATACCGCCTGCCGCCGTCCTCTCTCCCGCCGCTCTTAATCTCATATATGCCTCCCGAATAAATCTACGGGACTGAATATAAACATAAGTTATTAAAAAATAAATACCAAACCGCAAAATCTTTAACAAAAAAGTATGTATCGCCCCGCTGCCTTCCCGCTCCGCCCGCTCTCCTCTCTTGCCTGTCGCCTATGCGCCGCTCCCGCTGTCTCCCCCTCTCTTCCGCATCGGCCTCCGCCGCCCCTTTCCCGCTCCGCCCACTCTCCCCGCCCTCCGTCTCCCCCGTCGGCCGCACAAACTTTTCGCTCCGTCCGTTCTTTCTTAACCGTATATTAACATTTTATTCCTAAACTGTTGCTTACCGGATACACGGGTATCCGCAGTGCCTGAAAAAGAGGTGCGGAGCTTTGAACGGCTCTTTATATGCTTCGGTGTTGATATAGCACCGTCAACAAATATATCCCCGACAACGGCCGGGGAGCTTTCAGCGTATGTCCAAGGATATTTCTGTCTCTGAAATAATATCCCAAAGGCTGGAAGAGTCATCTAAGCATATATGATTGTTCAACTCCCTGACCACCTCTCTTTTAGGGTGGTTTATTTTTTAGGGAAACAACAATATGAAAAACGACAATCCGGCTGCCCGCACACAACATCAGCGCCCAAACCGCCCCGCTGCGGCAGTAGCGGCCGGCAAATGCTCCGCGGCAGGGCGCAGCATGATTGAAATGCTCGGCGTATTGTCAATCGTCGGCATCCTGTCCGTCGGCGGCATATACCATTTGGGACGGATTTTAACCGAGCACCGGCAAATACGGATAGCCGAAGAATACGCCTGGCTGGTGCAAAATGTCGTGGCAGATTTTAACGCGCTGCGCCTCCCCAAAGACCAGCGCAACATCAGCAGCGACATAGCCAAATCGCCGCTGATGCCGGCCGGCTGGAAATACAAAGCGGGCTATCTGCAAAACGATATGGGGCAGGTGCTTTTTCTGCAGGACAACGGCAGCCGTAAACTTCAGATAAATTTTGAAATGGGCAGAAAACAGGGGATGTCATACAATCAGAAAGGGCTCTGCCGCATTCTGTTCAACAACGTGCTCCGCCCGCTCGCCTCTGAAATCTATATGGCCGCAAACTACTGGGGAAATGACTATGTACAGCATTTTTACGGCACGAATTACTGCAACAACGGAAATTTAAAATGCCTGTCGCGGATTTCCGTGGAGGAAATAGAGGAGCAATGCGCCTTGTGTCTCGGGGAAAAGGGGGAATACAGAACCAACTGCGCCGTCGTTATGTTCTTTAGGATATAAGGCGGCGCCTCTCCGCTCGCCGGCCCTTCCCCCGTCACCGTCACACTGCCGCCCTCGCCGCCGTCTTCCCGCTCCGCCCGCTCTCCTTTCTTGCCTGTCGCCTATGCGCCGCCCCCGCCGCCTTCTCCCCGCACGCTCTTTCCCGGTTTCTACTTCCACACGCCGGTCTTGAGCAGCTGCGCAATCCGTTTCGCCCGTTTCGGCGTCTGCTGCGCGTATTTGGAAGTCAGACACTCAAACGCCGCCAGTTCAAAGTTCCGCTGCTCTACGGCTTTCAACAGGCGCTTAAAGCGTCTGAACCCCCTCACTCCCATTTGGAAACACATATCCAAAAGTGCATACTGCCGCTCTTCGTCCAGCTCTTCAAACCCTTCGACTATCCGTTTCAACGCCTCAAAGCAGCGCGCGATATCGTTCCGAAGCAGCATCTTCGCCGCGTTTTCGGTAATGCCGTGCATATAGTCGCCCAGCGCCCGCGCCTCCTCCGGCGTCGGCGGATTATCTTCCAGATTGCGCCCGACGCCGATAGTCAGCTTCCCCGCCGTGCAGCGGTATGGCATCAGTTTCATTCCCTCATGCGCGATTAGCCGGTCGCACCATTTACTCAAATCATACATAAAATTTCCTCCGTAAAAAAACAGCCGGACGCCTCGCGGCTCCGGCCCGAAATTGACACAAAAAAACCGGCGCCCCAAACGAAAGCCCGGTATATGCAAATAAAAAAGCGCCCTGAAGCGCCGATGCCCGCCCAATGCGGCAATATACAAAAAAAGCGCCCGCAACTGCCGGCGCCCATTTGTCCATTGTGATGTTATTTAAGCAGAGCCATGACACAAAGTCAAGCATTTTTCCGCCCCTCCGGCAAAAAACATCTTCCGTGCCGCATTCTGCCCGCTCCGCAAAATTCCCTCCCGCCCGTACATCCCCCCGTATCTTTCGCAAAAAATCCCCCGGAATCAAAAATTTTTCTTGCCAATGCCGAAAAAACGCATTATAAATACGCCTGATGTTTTTAATCCGGATTTCCCAAGCATCGGCGGCTTAAATGATAGCTTAGAGTTTTACCGCCCTGCCTTGCGGAAAGGCGCCGTTTAGCATAACCGGCAGCCTGTCGGCGGCATGCAGCCCGCCTGCGGTGTTAAAGGCATCCGGCCGGCAAGGCCTCCCCCGCGGCACCTAATCAACAACAAAAACCCCCGCGGACAAGCCGTCTTTGCCGCCGCAGCAGCGGATTGCGGCACTCTCTGCCGCCCGGAAATGACCCAATCGTATCGCCCGGACATAAGCGGCGCGATAATTATTAGTTAGGAAACAGAATATATGAAAAGAATGTTGATTGATGACACTCAGCCTGAGGAAACCCGCGTCGTAATCGTTGACGGCAACAAGGTTGAGGATGTAGAATTTGAATCGAGTCTCCGTAAACAGATAAAAGGAAATATCTTCACCGCCAAAGTCGTGCGGATTGAACCGTCGCTGCAGGCGGCTTTTGTTGATTACGGCGGCAACCGCCACGGCTTTCTGGCCTTTGGCGAAATCCACCCCGACTACTACAACGTTTCCGATGAGATAAAGGCGGAAGTGGAAAAGGAAGTCGACGAGATTATCGAAAAGAAGCGCCAGTTTCAGGCCGAACGCAAGGCCGAACAGGAGCGCCGCCGCCTTGAACGCGAGCAGAAACGCGCCGAATACGAGGCAAAGAAACTGGCCGAAGCGGAAGCTGAAGCTGCGGCCGCTGCAAACGCCGCCTCTGACACGGCCGAAATGACATCGGAAACCCCGGCTTCAACCGAAAACGCTTCCACTGCCGGAACGGAAACCCCGGCTTCGTCCGAAACTGCCCCCGGCGCAGAAACGGAAAATGCCGAAGACGAAACCACCGCCGACGGCTGCGGCTGTTCGGCAAATTGTGCCTGCCGTGCTGAAGACGGACATTGCCATTGCGAAGAAAACGGCGTCTGCACCTGCGATGAAGAATGCCATTGCAGCGCCTGCCGAAAAGAGGCAGCATCTGCCGCCGGCAACACATCCGACAGCACGACAGCATCTGACACCCGGTCCGGCAACGATGCATCCGACAGCGCGGCAACATCTGACACCCGGTTCGGCGACGATGCATCCGACAGCGCGGCAACATCTGACACCCGATCCGGCGACGATACATCCGACAGCGCGGCAACATCTGACACCCGATCCGGCGACGATACATCCGACAGCGCGGCAGCATCCGGTGAAGCCTCAGCCGAAACGGAAGACAAACCGGCCCGTCGTACCCGCCGCCGCGGCACGCGCTTTTTAGGCCGCCGCTCGTCCGGCAAATCCGCCGCCAAAGCCGAAACCAAAGACGGCTACAAAGTCTCGGCCGAAACCGCCGGCATTGAACGCGGCGAAAGCGTTGCCGAAGAAATCGGCGAAGAAGACGAAACCGATATGGATGAAGCCTGCGCCGCTCCGGTTCAATCCGCCGATGACGACGATGCCAACGCCGCTGCGGCTTCGCGTGCTGATGACGACGATGACGATTTCGGCACCGGCAGCAGCAAAGAATTCGACAACGACGATGACGACGCCGATTCCGAACACTATCTCGAAATCCAGCGCAAGCTGATTTTCGCACGCAAGCTGTATCACCGCTCTGCGATTCAGGACGTTATCCGCGAAGGGCAGACCCTGCTTATTCAGATTGTCAAGGAAGAACGCGGCAACAAAGGCGCCGCCTGCACGACCTACCTGTCGCTCGCCGGCCGCTACTGCGTCTTAATGCCCAACCGCATCAAATCCGGCGGCGTTTCCCGCAAAATCACCTCGGCCAACGACCGCAAACGCCTTAAAGACATTATGCGCGAATTGCCGCTGAACGACGATATGTCGCTGATTATCCGCACTGCCGGCGAAGACAAACAGAAGAGCGACATCGTCCGCGACTACAATTATCTTATCCGCACCTGGAACCACATCCGCCATTCGGCGTTGAGCACCCAGGCGCCGGCACTGATTTATGAAGAGGGCAACCTGATTAAGCGTGCCCTGCGCGATATGTACACCAAAGATATCGGCGAAGTTGTCATCGACGGCGACAATGCCTATAAGACCGCCAAGGAATTCAGCAAGATTCTCTCGCCGAACATGGGACGCAAAATAAAATGCCGCAAACCGGGCGAAATCCCCGTCTTCCAGCATTATCAGGTCGAAAAGGAGCTGGACAAGCTGCACAATCCGGTAGTTCAGCTCGCATCCGGCGGCTATCTTGTGATTAACCCGACCGAAGCGCTGGTGTCCATAGACGTCAACTCCGGCCGCGCCACCCGCGAAATGGACATTGAGGAAACCGCGCTGAAAACCAATCTGGAAGCTGCCGACGAAATCGCCAAGCAGCTGCGGATGCGCAACCTCGCCGGGCTGGTCGTCGTTGACTTTATCGACATGGAAGAGCCGGCCAACAACCATGCGGTCGAAAAGCGGATGAAAGAAGCGATGAAACCTGACCGCGCGCGGGTGCAGATTGCCAAAATGAGCATCTTCGGGCTGTTGGAAATCTCGCGTCAGCGAATGCACTCGTCGTTTGTCGAAAGCAACTATGTAACCTGTCCGTATTGCCGCGGCCAGGGCGTCCTGCGCTCGACCGAGTCCGGAGCCATGCTGGTTCTGCGCGCGATTGAGGAAGAAGGCATCAAAGGCGCATACAACCGCCTGGAAGTCCGCCTCCCACAGGATACCGCGATTTATATCCTAAACCACAAGCGCCGCATTTTAGCCGATATGGAAGAAAAATACGGTCTGGAAATCATCATCTCCGCCGACGGCTCAATTAAAAACATCTGCGATTACAAGATTGAAAAGAGCCGGCAGCCGAAAGCGAAACCGGAAGCCGTTGCCGCGGCCACCGCGTATGCCGCCGCAGGTTATGCCGAGGATGACGATGACGCTGCAGACGATGACGAAAACGAAGGCAACGACTGCACACCCGCCGATACCGAAAACGGCAGCGGCAACGAAAACAGCACCGAAGAAGAAACCGGCAGACGTTCCCGTGGCCGGGGACGCAACGACCGCCGCCGCAGAGGACATCGCGGCGGGCGCGGCCGCGACCGTGAACGCAGCAGCCGTAACGGCGGAAATACTGCGCCCGACACCGATGAAGGCACCTCCCGGGACGGTTCTTCCCGCAGCGGCAATGCCCGCTCCGCCGAAACTTCAGGCCGCGGTTCGCCCGCAGCTGCCTCGGAACGCGCCCAGGCTTCCGCCTCATCCGGGCGCGGTTCGTCTTCCGCTTCCTCCGCCGGCAGTTTGTTCGCAGCTCCGGACGGTGAACCGAAACCGGAAAAGAAGACCTGGTGGAAAAAGCTTATCGGCTAATTTCACCACCGAAAACCATCCCCCCGCCGACAACAACGGTGGGGATTTTTTTACCCCTGCACAGCCAACACACACTCCGCTTCATTTTATTCCAGAGCGGTACTTTTTTATTTTGATTTCATACCTTTTATCTTTAAGAATTATCTAAGCAATCCCTGCGGTGTAAAAACAAATCGGCTCTCTTTCCAGTCGCTGTATCTGGAGCCGCTTTGCGCCGACAATACCTTAAAGACACCGTAAACGTCCTGTGCAATATAAATTGCACGTTCGGCGCTGTCTGCTAATTCCTGAAAATAGGTGTCAGTCCTGTAACGCTGCATATCTTCAATCTCTACGGATTCGATAAGCCCCTCTTTTGTCAGTTTGACACTGATGACAACCTCAATATTCCGGTCGTCTCTGCCGCCGGCAATCGTTTTCCACGATTCCTGAATTTTAGATTTTACAAAATCAATGCCGGATACCGACAGCTCGCTGAAATACAATCCCTGGCTGTTTCCCCCCTTTATACCGGGGTTATTGACCGACTTATCATAAGAAACCTGTGCCGGAGCATCTTTCTCGTCAATTTGTTTTTGCAAATCATCCGCCAACTCCATAAGAATCTGCAGTTTCCCCTGACAATCGCCATACATTTTTTCTTGTTTTCCCAACTTTCCCTCTATATAAACGCCTTCCCAACGTAATCGCCCATTTTCGCAGTATTCTTTCGCTACGCCGTCCGGTCTTCCTTTGACTACCGGTATCTTTATCCATAAATTCCCCTCAAGATAAGTGCTGTAAATTGTGCCATCAATAAGTTTAAAATTCTCATCCACACACTCCCAATACCCTTGTTCGTTTGTACAATAGGCCCTTTTACCGCCAATCTTCATATTTCTCAAAGCACTCTCATCAATATCTCCCATCGCCGTACTGCTCATCAACATCAATTCCAGAACTATTCCCAGCATTCTACGCATTGCTTAATCTCCAATCATAAAACATTCCCCTATTTTACAGTCTATCTCTAAAACGTTTAATTCTAGCTTAAATTTCCAACATTGTACCTCTCTCTAAAAATCCCCTCTCCTCCCCCTTTCTCCGTTCCCGGTTTTCCTCCTTTTCCGCCCCGTTCTCCGCCTTCTCTCTCCTCCCTGCGAACATCTCCCCCTTTCCGTTTGACATGCCGCAAACTATATATTACGATACCCTCAATATGGAGAACCGAGATGCGCCGCCTGTTTCTTACCCTGATATTTCTGTGCCTGGCTCTGCCTGCCGCCGCCGTCAGCCTGATTTCCGACGAAGAGGCGGAAAGCTGGCTTTATGACCTGCTGACGCCGATATTCCGCGCCGCCAATCTGCCGTTGAACCGCGATTATGTACATATCGTCAAAGACGACAGCCTCAATGCGTTCGTCGGCGACCAGAACCATATGTTCGTCCACACCGGCACCTTGCTCAAAGCCAAAAACAGCAACGAAATCGAAGGCGTGCTCGCCCACGAAACCGGACACATTCTGGGCGGCCACATCCTGCGTCTGAAAATCAAAATGCAGGATTTGCAGAAAGCCACGCTTGCCTCGCTGATTGCCGCCGCCGGAGCAGCCGCCGCCAGCGGTCGGGGCGATGCCGCGATTGCCGTCGTGCTCGGCACCCAGAGTTCCGCCATCAACGCCATGACCGCCTATCAGGTCAGCGAGGAGCGCGCCGCCGACGAAACCGCGGTTTCCCTCCTGCACCAAAACCGCAAATCCGTCCGCGGGCTGAAAGACTTTATGCAGAAAATCCAATCTGCCAACCGCCTGCAGGGCATTGAGGAAAATCCCTATTTCCGCACCCACCCGGTAACCGCCGAACGCGTCGCCTTTTTTAACGAAAAGCTGCAAAAGGAAGCCCCCTCCGCCTCAGAAGCCGAAATGGACGCGCGCCTCAAGCGCATACAGGCCAAACTGTTTGCCTATCTCGCCCCGCTGCCGCAGGTCATCCGCCGCTATCCTTTGGATGACGCGTCCGTCCCCGCAGACATTGCCCACGCCGTCTATTATATGCGGCAGAAAAACCTTAACGCCGCCCAAAAATATCTGCACCGCCTGCTTGCCGCCGAACCCCAAAACCCGTATTTCTGGGAACTGAAAGCGCAGACCTTTTTTGAAAGCGGCAGGCCCCGCGACGCCGTAAAAGCCTATCGCCGTGCGCTGGATTTGAAACCGTCGTCCGACCAGTTCAAACTTGCCTATGCCGAAGCCGTGCTTTCCGCCTCCCCCTCGCGCCCGGAACTGCAAAGCCTGATACCTTTGCTGGAGCAGGCCAATCGCAGCCGCGCCTGGCCTTCGGCCTGGCACTATCTCGGACAGGTATATGCCGGGCTGGGACAGATAGCGGTTGCCGACTATTTCGCCGCCGAATACAATGCTGCCGTCGGCGAAAATGCCGTTGCTTCCCGCCAGCTTGCCAAAGCCCTGAAACAGCCGCTTCCCGCCAATATCAAACTGCGCGCCGAGGATTTGAAAGCCCGTCTGGCGCAGGAAAACAAAAAGAACTCCTTGTTTTGAAAGGCCTGACTATGGTTAAACGCTTCTTTCTATCTTCGCTGCGCGCCATGCTCCTTTTCTGCATCCTCGTTTCCCCCGCACATCCGGCCGCCGCATCTTCACCCGTCGCACAGGCCGCCCCCTCAACCCCGGCTGTTCCGGTCCCGGTTCTGTCTGCCCCGGCTGTTCCAGCCCCGGTTCTGTCTGCCCCGGCCGTCCCTGCCCCGGCCCTGTCTGCCCCATCCGTTCCAGCCCCGACCCCGGTTTCGGCTGCCCCGCTTTCCGTCGTCGTCAAATCCACCGCCAACCGTGGCGAAACAAATGTCGGCGACTACTGGATAGGCGAAGATTTTGCCGCCGGTTTCCAAACTCTCGGCGCAACGACAGACATGGACTATCGCGGCGAATATCACCGCCCGCATTCTCCCGAACCTGCGCTAAACCTCTATATGCGCGGCTATACCGACTTCATCCCGCCGTTCCCGTCCGGCTGCAACGTGCTGTACGCATATTACCCGATGGCTTATACTGTCCCCGCTGCCCCGGCATCCGATACCGCCGACAATTTCCCCTCCGTTTCTGCCCGTAACGCCGCTCCGATTAAAACTGCCGCCGCTGGCAGGCATCCTCTTTCCAAATCCGCATTGAACCGGCGCCCCCCGCAGCCCCAAAACGCCAATTTGGACGACGACTGGCAGAACTTTGACGTCATCGCCGTCGCCTCGCCCGCCTATGCCGCAGAATTAAACCGCGCCGGCATCAAAGCCGTTTATGTGCCGCAATTCACCAATCCGGAAAAATTTTATCCCGCCCCAGACCCGGCGCTGGCCTCGGATATCCTTTTCGTCGGTTCCAACTGGCACGACCGCACCAGCCTTCGTTACGCGCTGGAAGCGGGATTTACCGTCGCCGTCTACGGCTACAACTGGCAGGGGATTGTCCCGCCGGAAATGTATAAAGCGCCGTATATTGCCAACACCGAACTGAACCGTTATTACAGCTCAGCGAAGATTGTCTTAAACGACCACCGCCCGGATATGAAAGATTTCGGTTTCGTCAACAACCGCATTTATGACGCCACCGCCGCCGGCGCGCTGGTCATTTCCGACTATATGCCCGAAATTGAGGCCGCTTACGGCGATGCCGTGCCGATGTATAAAAACAAGGAAGAGCTTGCCGGTTTGCTTCGGTATTACCTGACCCACGAAGAAGAGCGTCAGGCCCTTGCCGCCAAAGCCCGGCGCATAACGCTCGAAAAATTCACCAACGCCGCCGCCGCCCGGGCCGTATTAAAAGCCGCCCGCACATCCTGCCCGCTGCGTTAATCCGGCAGAACCCGCCGCCGTACCTCGCACGCTTTCTCTCCCGCCCATAACCGCCGCAGCCCCATATTTACAAAATGATGAAATTTATGGTACGTTTAAATTATGCTATATTTTAGATTTGAGATGCAAGTAAAATTGTTGAAACTACACAATTTTGATATAATGGCAAGTGTTGAATTAAAACGTACGTTTTAATTCAATACCGGAAAATCAAACAATGTTCCTAAAACAAATATTAAAAAAGCTTCGCAAAAATATCAAATCTCGTTTTCAATCCCGCATAAAAGCCGATTTAAAACACAATAACGTAATTATCCCACGTGGCTGTACTTTCCGCTTGGAAATCAAAGGCCGCAACAACACCGTCATACTTCCCGAGAAAATACACCCTGACAGCACCTTAAACATTAACATTCACGGCAACAACAACGTCATCAGAATTGACTCTGCGGAATTTTTGAAATTAAAAATCAAAATCGGCGACAGCAACAGCTTCAGCCATAACTGCACTGTATCCATCGGAGAAAAGACTTCCTGCTGGGACACTTTTATTTTTCTTTACGAACACAATTCATCAGTCACCATCGGCCGCGACTGTATGATATCTTGGAACATTTTGATTTGGTGTACGGATATGCACACCGTAACCGACATAAACGGTTTCCCGACCAATCAAGGGCAATCTGTTGTCATTGGCGACCATGTATGGATAGGACGCGATGTCCACATCGGCAAAAACACACAAATTCCGCCTTATTCAATTATCGGTTGGAACAGCAACGTTACCGCAAAATTTGATGAACCTAACGTCGTAATTGCCGGCAATCCGGCCAAAATCGTCAAGCGCGGTATCAACTGGCGACACGAAAGGTATGATGACGTTGCCGCTGAGTTTGCCTTCCCGCCTTCTCCGGTTCCTGATTCTGCAGCCCGCCCGCACTGACGATTTTTTTTCCCGAATTGCCCTCCCGCCGCCCATAACCGCCGCCCCTCCCCGCCGCCCATAACCGCCGTCCTCAACCCGCCGCGCATCCCCGGCGCCCTCCCCGCGCTCCTCAAAAAAACGCTCCCCGCAAAGTCCCTTCTCGCGCCAATTCCTCACCGTTTCCGTCAAAAAATTCTTGCAAAATAAAATCCCCGCGCTATATTACTTTTTATGAGAAACAAAATTGACATGATGATGCGAATGGCAAGGCGTTTTTGGCAAAAATAACGCTCCCGTCGGCGTTGTCAGACAAGTTTATATCAGGCGGGGCAACCCGTCTTTTTTATTAACCACGCAAAGGAAGTTACGATGCAAAAATATTTCACCACTCCGATTTATTACATCAACGGTTCGCCGCACATCGGCCACGCTTATACGACGATTTTGGGCGACGTCCTGAAAAAGTTTGAACAAATGCGCGGCGCTGACGTCTTCTACACCACCGGCACCGACGAACACGGGCAGAAAAACCAGACGAGCTGTCAGGAAAGCGGGCTTCCCCTGCCGGAATTCCTCAAAATGCGCAGCGACAACTTCCGCAACCTGTTTGACAAGATGGACATTGATTACGACCACTTCGTCCGCACTTCTTCCGATGAACATAAGGCCGTCGTAACCGAAGCGCTGAACTATATCTACAACAAGGGGCTTATCCGCAAAAAGTCGTACGAAGGCCTGTACTGCGAAGGCTGCGAACAGTTCAAAAAGCCCTCTGACCTGGATGAGCGCGGTTTCTGCCCCGACCACCAGAAGGCGCCGAAGCTGATTACCGAAGAAAATTACTTTTTCCCGCTTGAGCAGGACCGCCAATGGCTGATTGATTATATCAACACCCATCCGGACTGGATAAAGCCGAGGCGCTTCGCCAAAGAAGTGCTGGGAATGTTGTCCGAACCGCTGGACGATTTGTGCATTTCCCGTCCCAAGAGCCGCGTCTGGCTCGGCGTCGAACTGCCGTTTGACCATGATTTCGTAACTTATATATGGTTTGATGCGCTGATGAACTATATCTCGAGCCTCGGCTGGTCTCCGGACGAAAGCAAAAACGCCCGTTTCAACGAACTCTGGCCGCATTGCACCCACCTGCTCGCCAAAGATATTTTAAAGACTCACGCCGTCTACTGGCCGATTATGCTGAAAGCTCTGGGCATCCAGCCGCCGGAACACCTGATTGTGCACGGCTACTGGCTCGGCGAAGGCGGAATTAAGATGTCCAAGTCGCTGGGCAACGTTGTCGACCCGTATGAGGTTATGGATTTGATGGGCATTGAACCGCTGCGTTTCTACCTCTGCAACGCGATGTCCCTGACCGGAGATTCGCAGATAAGCGTCGACCTTTTGAAACAGGGATACAAACTGCTTGCCAACAACATCGGCAACCTGCAGATGCGCGTTCTGAAAATGATAGCCAAGAATCTTGGCGGCAAAGTTCCGTCCGCCGCGTCGCTGAACGCGGAAGACAAAGCACTTTTGGACAACATCGCCGGCACTTTCGCGCGGATTTACCAATACGGCGAAAGCTCGCTGGAACTCGTGTCCGAACTGAGCAACGAAATCCTCAAGGCCGGCGACGCGGTCAATGCCTATTTCGCCGCCAACGAACCGTGGGTGCTCGCCAAAGACGAGAGCAAGAAAGAGCGCTACGAAGCAGTGATTTACACCACGCTTGACGCCCTGCGCCTGATTGCCGCGGCGGTATATCCGTTTATGCCGGCCGTTTCGCAAAAAATTCTCGCGTCGCTGGGTATCGGCGAAAAACCGTCGCTTGCGGATTTCAAACCGCAGCAGCTTGCCTCCGGCAGCCAAACCACGGTCGGCGACCCGCTGTTCCCGTATATCGCGGACAAGCCCGCCGCCTGAAGCAAAGGTACAAAAAACGCCAGCCGCCGGGTTCTCTCCGGCGGCTCGTTTTTTATGCCTGCACCCCGCCTCCGCCCCATCCCGGCACGACCGCACGCTCACAACGCCCTGCCCTCCTGCCTCCGTTCCGTCCCGGCATGGCTGCACTCTCGCACCCCTGCCCACGCTGCCCCTCCCCGCCCTATTAAAACCAACCGCCCACATCCGCCCCCAATCAAAAGTTTTCCCTGCCCTCCTGCCCGTCAGCTCCCCGTGTAACATTCCGTAATATTTTATTATCGAAAAATCCGCACAAAACCTTTGTTTTTCCCGCAAATATCGTATAAGTTTCCTTCCGTATGGAATTTTAGGCAAACCTTTAACGGCAACGGAGCTTTGAAACAATGATTTTTTGCGATATGGACGGCGTTTTGACAGACTTTGACGGCGAATTTGAACGCCGCTTCGGTATGCCGCCGCACGCTATTCCCCGTCCCGAACTGTGGGAAAAAGTCCTCGCCGCCAAAGACTACTGGTACGACCTGCCCAAAACCGGCGGCGCCGACAAGCTTGTCGGCTACCTCAGCCGTTTCGGCTTCTGCATCCTGACCGGGCTGCCCGCATACGGCTACGACAAAGCGGAAAAGGAAAAGCGCCTCTGGCTCAAAAAACACTACAACAAAGAAGACGGCGTCATCTGCTGCCTGAGCAAAGACAAACAGAACTTCGGCGCCCGGCAGGATATCCTCATCGACGATTTGCCCGCCAACATCGCCCGCTGGGAACAAATGGGCGGCATCGGCATTCTTCACACTTCCGCCGATGAAACCATCAGAAAACTGCAGGAATTAGGATATAAATAACAATAAAGCAACAGGTTAAAAACAAAATGTTAAACAATATAAAAAACGAACTTCTGACGCAAACCGACAGCCTTTTGGAATATCTCGACAGCTTGAACCTTGAGCCGAGCACGCCCTTTACCGAAGCGGAAGTGCAAAGCATCATTGCCGCCGAAACCGCGCAAACGCAGGCAAACTACGACCGCGCCGTATCGCAGTTTCAGGAAAGCAACGCCGACTCCCGCTCGCCGCAGACGCGCCGCTTTGTCGTGTATTGGGGCTACCCCGGCGCCGGCAAATCATTTATGGCGCAAAAGCTTATCGACCGTTTCGGCCGCGAAGAAGACTGCCTGCCGTTTAACATTATCGACAAAGACCAGCACCGCGACCTGTTTCCGAATTTGTTCAACCACCTCAAAAACGGACACCTCGACGAATGCGAAAAATTTGCCGGCATCACAATTGACTATGTGCGCCGGATTTTAGACCTCTCATTGCTTCGGGGCGAACGCTCCATCTTGTCCATCGGCTCCATGGGCGCCGGCAGCGAATTCAAGGACAACGCCGCCAAGGCCATTGCCAGCGGCTACAAACCCTGCGCCGTTTATATGTCTGTCAATCCCGACATTGCTTACCTGAGCAGCGTCTACCGCAGCGCCGACCTTTATGATAAGATTATTTTTCAGAACAAGGAGCTTTATCCGCGGCTGGTATCGGACGAATACTTTTCCCGCGTCGTTAAAATGCTGCCCGACATGATTGGCAGGATTGACGCTTTCCAACGGCAAAACAGCCGCGACGTCGACCTGATGGTCATCAACCGCGCCAATGAAGTGCTGTATGATTCCCGCCGCCCGCACGAACTGGATGTCCGCACCGCGATTGAACGCGAAGAAACCCGTCCGCTGACCGATTTTGAACTGATTTCCGTCAACAAACAACTGACCCGCATCCGTCAAAGCATCCAATACCGCTGTGACAACCGGATTTACGCACCTTACAAAAACGAAATCGAAATGGCTTCAACCGCCGTTTCCCGCATCGCGGAACTCATAAAACGGCAGCCGGAAAATGAAAACAGACGCGAATTCGCCAACACCGGAAACAGTGCCAATGGCAATAATGCCGGTAACAATATCGCAATCAACGCCAACACCGGCAGCAATATCGCAATCAACGGCGCAGCAGCCCGCCGCCCCGCCAACGACGATGCTTTTCTGTTGCCTGCCGTCCGCTCTCGCCGCACGAGATAAAAACAAAAACACCGCCACTGCACCGCGGCTCGCACAGTACCAAACGGGCGCCGGATTTCACCCCGGCGCCCGTTCTTTTCGCGTTGCAACGTTTTATCGCATTACGATACTTCGCCCGTTACCGGGTCAACCGTTTCGCTGCTGCCCTCGTCGTCGCCGATAAGCTCTGATGTCAGATGTCCCGCATCGGCACGGATTTTGCGTTCGATTTCGTCTGCCAGCGCCGGGTTCTCCCGCAGCACCTGCTTGGCATTTTCCCTGCCCTGTCCGAGCTTTTCGCCGTTATACGAGAACCACGCGCCGGCTTTTTCGACAATGCCGGCCTTGACGCCGAGGTCAATCAGTTCGCCGACCTTGGAAATCCCCTCACCGTACATAATGTCAAAATCTACGGTCTTAAACGGCGGAGCCACTTTGTTCTTGACAATTTTGACCCGCGTCTGGCTGCCGATAACGTCGTCCTTGTCCTTAATCGCGCCGACACGCCGGATATCCATACGGATAGACGCATAAAACTTCAGCGCGTTGCCGCCCGTCGTCGTTTCCGGATTGCCGAACATAACCCCGATTTTCATACGGATTTGGTTAATAAAGATAATCAGCGTATTGGAACGCGACACCGTCGCCGTCAGCTTGCGAAGTGCCTGACTCATCAGCCGCGCCTGCAGCCCCATATGCGAGTCGCCCATTTCGCCCTCAAGCTCAGCCTTCGGCACCAGCGCCGCCACCGAGTCGACAACCAGCACGTCAATCGCGCCCGAACGCACCAGCGTATCGGCAATTTCCAGCGCCTGTTCGCCCGCATCCGGCTGCGATATCAGAAGATTATTGATATCCACGCCGATTTTCTTGGCATAAGACGGATCCAGCGCATGCTCCGCGTCGATAAACGCGCACGTGCCGCCCTTTTTCTGCGCCTGCGCGATAACGCTCAGCGCCAGCGTCGTCTTACCGGAGCTTTCCGGCCCGTAAATCTCGACGATTCTCCCTTTCGGCAGCCCGCCGATGCCGAGCGCGATGTCTATGCCGAGCGAACCGGTCGAAATCGCCTCAATATCAATCTTGGTGTCCTGTCCCAGCCGCATGATGGAGCCTTTGCCGAAAGCTCTCTCAATCTGGCTCAGCGCCGCGTCTAACGCCTTGTCTTTTTCCATCTTGTACCTCATAAATTATTCTGCGTTCAATCAGCAGGCCGCCTTGCGTTTAATTTCTGCAACCAGTCTTGCATTCAAGTCCCGCAAACAGCCTTGCATTTAATTTCTGCCGCTATTATGTTCTGCTTTTGTTCGATTTGCAAGCATTTTTTTGCCCTTAACGCAATTATTTTAAAATATCGTGCAAAAACAAACTGATAAAACACAATTTTCCGTCATTGCCGCTATCATAGCGTACCAGCCGCCCGCTGCGCAAGCCAAATTTCGCACTTGTTTACAAAAGTTTCACATTTCCCATACGGATTTTATGAAAAAAAAGGTTTACAAAACGCATTTAATTCTGTAAAAGCGAGGATAGTTAGTTTCTAAAAACATACTACTGTAACGAACTAGATGAGGTAATTAAACTATGACAGCTGAACCGCTTATGGCTGGCAAAAAGGGCCTGATTATGGGCCTCGCCAATGACAAATCCATTGCCTGGGGCATTGCTCAGGCGCTTGATGCGCAGGGTGCGCAAATCGCCATTTCCTATCAGAACGAAGCTCTGGAAAAAAGGGTCGTCCCGCTGGCGGAAAAACTTTCTTTCGCGCCGACGCTGATTAAATGCGACGTAACCGATTCCGCTTCGGTCGAAGCCTGCTTTAAGGAACTGGGCGAAAAATGGGGCAAGATTGACTTTGTGGTTCATGCGATTGCCTTTTCGGACAAAGACCAGCTTAAAGGCCGCACCATTGATACGACGCTGGAAAACTTCACCAACACGATGCACATTTCCTGCTACTCGTTTTTGGAAGCCTGCCGCTGCGCTTCTCCGTATATGAATGAAAACGGCGCCATCGTTACCCTGACCTATCTCGGGTCCGAACGTGTTCTGCCGAACTACAATATTATGGGCGTTGCCAAAGCTGCGCTGGAAGCTTCGGTACGTTATGCCGCGGTTGATATGGGACAGCAGAAAGTCCGCGTCAATGCGATTTCCGCCGGCCCGATTAAAACGCTGGCCGCTTCCGGCATCGGCGATTTCCGCAAGATTTTGCGCTGGAACGAGCTGAACGCGCCGCTGCAGGCAAACGTTACGCAGGAACAGGTCGGCCGTGCCGCTCTGGCTCTGTTGTCGCCGCTCGGCGAAGCCATTACCGGCGAAGTCCTGCACGTTGATAACGGCTACAACACGATTGCAATGGTTAATATTCACAATACGCATGAATCTGCAGAAGTTCTGGCTGATTTCTAAGCGTTGAAATTTTGACCGGTTCTCCGGAATGCTCAAAAGCTCCGGATATGCAACCGCAAAACAAAGAAGCTCCCGGCAACGGGAGCTTTTTTTCAGGCGCGTCTGCCTTCCTCCCAAAATCCTCATTTACAAAAAATGCATTAAACCTCTTGATTTTGCACTGAAAACAGGCTATACTTTTTTCATCAGATACATCATCATACAGAAATGAAAGAACGGCAAGGCAATGAAGTGGAAATATTGGCTTTTAGGCGGATTTTTGGGAATATCGACGGCATCTCAGGCACACGAACAATACGAAGAGGACAGCGACTCCGCCCGTACCCCGAAACAGGAAACGCTCGCCAAAATCCCCGGGCACAGCCGCCCCGCATATAACGCTGCCGAATATAATACGGACAATCTCGCCCCCAAACGCGCCGCATCACCTGCCGATACGGTTCAAACCGGAACCGTATCGCCCCATGCCGCTGACACGTCAGCAATCCGCTTCTCTGCCGACACGGCAGCAATCCGTCTCTCCGACAATACATCTGCTACCCGTTTCTCTGCCGATACGCTCGCGGCAAACGCCTTCCCCGCAGACTCTCTCGCCGCCGATACGCTGCTGTCTCCGCACGACAGGTTTGTGGCCGCCGAAGAAGATATGCTCCTGCTGATAGCCCATTGCGAAGGTGTTCGCACCAGAGCCTATTGGGATCCGAACGGCAAAAAATGGACCATCGGCATTGGCAATACCGTACGCCCCGACGGCAGCCCGGTTCGGAGTTTTGACCGTATCCGCAGCCAGGAAGAACTGATGGATTATTTCAAAACCCATGTTGAAAAAATTATCCTTCCCGTTATGGAACAATACCTGCCGCTCAAAGATATGAACCGCGGCGAAATAGCCGCTTTCGGCAGCCTCGTCTACAACTGCGGCCCCGGTGTGCTGCGCGGCAGAAACAAAATGCCGACGGAACTCTCCGCTGCCTTTGCCCGCTATAAAAAAGACGGCCGGGAAGAAGATAAAAACATTGTAAAAAAACTGATTAATGCCAAAATCTATGCCAAAGGGCGCGCCCTCCCCCAGCTGCGTTACCGGCGCGACCTTGAAACCCGGATTTTATTCGGCGACATCGTTCTCGACCAGGCTAAGGCAGACAGCCTAAACAACGCTTTGGACCTCTCGGCCGTTTCTATCGGCGGCATATACACCATCGGACATAAAAACGGCGGCCTGCCCAAAGATTCGACAGAACTCGTTAACCGCATAGCCAACACTCCCGGACAAAACCTGCAAGACACGCTCCGCCAGGCTTTTACCCCCAATGTCCCCAAAGTGATAATAAGAAAAAAGGCCTCCCGCTCCGGCCGCTGAAGAATATCCCCGTCACGGCAGTTCCCGCCGCCTCGGGCAAACAACCTGCACCTCCGGCAAACCGCCCGCCGCCTCGGGCAAACCGCCCGCCGCTTCCGGCAAAACACTCGCAGCCCCGGCAAACTTTCCGACGCTTCCGACAAAACATTCGCAGCCCGGCAAACTTTCCGACGCTTCCGACAAAACACTCGCAGCCCCGGCAAACCGCCCGCCGCTTCCGACAAAACACTCGCCTTTCACGTCTGTTTTATGCTTTCCTCCTATTCAGAAACTTTTTCGGGTCCCGTTTTACGCGTTTTTTCAAATTTTTCATGACCTGTTTTCAAGGCGTTATTTCGCATTTACAGAGTTATCCACAGGCTTATCCACACCCGCCCGAACCGCTGCAACCCGTTAGTTTACATACATTCTTGCAGGTATCTGTATTATCATACCGCAGATAGCGCTTGCCAGATGCAATAATTTCTGCTATACCAAAGACATAAAACAAGATGAGCTTTTCTGCTCCGGCTGTTTTGTCTTTTCCCTGATTACAATAACGGCGGCCGGTGCAGGCATCATCGCCAAGACGGAAATCGGAAGGGCAAATCTTTCTCCCACTCTCATCTCAACCGCCCTTCCGATTATCTGCATTTTTCCCTTACCACCGTACATACGCCGTCCAGCCGTTCAGCCATTCAGCCTCCCAGCCGTTCAGTCGTCCAGCCTCCCAGCCGTTCCATTACTGACACCCGCCGCCCACACTCACTTCAGCAGCTTGCGAACCGCATCGGCAAAACATTTGCCGTTTCCCTTGGCAAAATCCGCCGCCGTCTTGCCGTCTTGCGTCTGCACGGAAGCATTTGCCCCTGCCGCCAGCAACAGGCGCACTTTGCCGATATCGCCGCCTTCCGCCGCATACATCAGCGCCGTTTTGCCGGTATTGTCCGCCGCCTGCACGTTCGCGCCCTTTTCAATCAACTGTTCCAAAATCCCCGTATCGGCCGTCGGATTTGCCGCCGCATACATCAGCGCCGTCCGCCCGTTGTCGTCATTCTGGTCAATTCTTTTGACCGCCGCCAGCAATTCTTCAATCGCTTTGGCATCAACCCGCGCTTCATGGTTGCCCACGGCATACATCAGCACCGTTTTGCCGGTATCGTCCGTCGCGTCGGCATTGGCATTGCGTGCCAGCAGCATATGCGGTTTGATAAGCTGGCTGTTTTTGCCGCTGACCGCATACATCAAAGCGGTCTTGCCGTCACTGTCGCGCATATTGATATTGGTGTTGGCATCAACCCAGAAATTCTGCAATACAGTTACCATATTAACGCCCGCCGTCCCTTCCGCCGCATACATCAGCACTGTTTTGCCGTTGTTGTCGCGTGCCGTAACGTTCGCGCCTTTTTGTATCAGTTCGCGCACCATGTCCGGACGCCCTTCGCCGACCAGATACATCAGCGCCGTCCGCCCGAAACGGTCCTTTTTATTCAGCGTTGTCAGCCCGCGATCCATCACCTTGCGCAAAATCTGCACATTGCCGCCTTCAATCGCATACATCAGCACCGTTTTTCCGTTCCTGCCCACAGCACTGCCAAACAGCATAAAACCATCCGTCAGCAGGTCAAAAGCCTCGGCATTTCCCTGCTCAATCGCATAAACCACCGGCTGCTTGCCGTCTTTGTCCGCCAGATAGATATCCGCGCCGTAATCGCGGATAAGCCGGATGATTTCCGCATTGCCGTTTTTCGCCGCATAGGCCAGAGCCGTCCGTCCCCTAACATCAGTTTTGTCAACATCGTCGCCTTTTTCCAAAAGCATCTCCGCCATCGGCACATTGCCGCTGCCTGCCGCATACATCAGCGCCGTCCGCCCCTCGTTGTCCGCCGCGGCAAAACTTATCCCGTCGTCAATCAGCCGCGCCGCCGTTTCCGGGCTGCCTTTTTCCGCCTCATACATCAGCACCGTCTTGCCCTCATAATCCGCTTCGCCGGTTTTGGCACCCTTTTCTGCCAGCAGCCGTGCCGCCGCATCTCGTCCGCTTCCTGCCGCATACATCAGCGCCGTCCGCCCGGCATTGTCTTTTGCCGCAATATTGGCGCCCTTGTTAAGCAGATAATCGATAATTTTCGTATTGCCGCCCTCCGCCGCATACATCAGCAGCGTCTTGCCCGCATTGTCGACTTTAAAAATGTCGCCGCCTTTTTCCGCCACTCTGGCAAAATCGGCATCGCGCCCGCTGCCCGCATACAGCATCAGCAGCGTCTCGCCGTTATATCCCGGCTCGTTGATGTCTTTAAGTCTCTCTTCCAGCAGTGCAACAACCTCGGAATGCTTCGCCGCGTTTTTAACCGCCGTCCCGATAACCGTGCGCCCGTCGGCCTCCGCCTGCCACATGTCCGCCCCCTGCTCCAGCAGAAAACGCACGCCGTCGACATAGCCGTTTTCCGCCGCATACATCAGTATGCTCTCGTTTTTTGCCGTCAGCGCATTCGGATTCGGGCTGCACTGCGCCAGCGCCAGATAAGCATCCGTCCGCCTCTCGGCCAGCATCAGCTCCATCGCCGCCACCGTCGGCCTCGCCCCGTTTTGCAAAAATAGCTCTATAATTTGCGCCGTCTCGCTTGGATTTTTCTCCGCTGCGTTTGCGCCGTTCTCCGTCCCGGCAGTTCTTTCGGCCCCGCCCGTGCCAGACATCGCGCCGGCTGCGCCGTTCTCCGCCTTTGCTCCCGTACTCTCCGCGTCTTTGCGGTGCGTCAAAACCCTTTGCAACGCCGCATTGACGTCGCCTGCGTTCTTTTCAATCAGATACGCCAGAGTGCCGGCCGGAGCCGTCTCCGCCGCATACGTCAGCAAATCCGTGTTTCCGGTTTCAATCTCCCGCAAATCTCCCGCCTTGTCTCCCAGCGCACGCACCAGTTCCGGTGCTGCCGTCCGTACGTTTTCGGCCAGAAAATACGCAGCGCCGTCCGCTCCTTTGTCCAGCAGCACCGCGGCAATATCCGCCCGTCCCGCCGCCACCGCCTTTTTCAGCGGAGTAATCACGCGCGGGTCTTTATAGTCCGGCATTTCTTCGGGCTTGTGCTTGCCTTTGAACACCAGAACTGCATTGGCATCGCTCCCCTTTTCCAACAGCAGCTTAACGATTTTGACATTGCCGCCGTCCAGAGCCTTGTCCATCAGCTGCGGCGCTTTAAGGTCGGCTTTGCTCGCTGCCGCCACCGCTTCAAACAGCGAAAAATCCCCTCGTGCCGCAGCAGCAGCCAGCGCCGATACGCCGTTCCGGTCAGCCCTGTCCGTATCCGCCCCCTGCTCAATCAGGTATTTTGCCGCCGCTTCGTCTCCGGCTTCCACCGCCATCACCAGCGGCAGGCACCCGGATTTGTCGGCCGCGTTGATTTCGGCTGCACCGTCCCAATAGGCCGCCAGCGTTTTCGGCTCGCCGCTCCCCGCCAGCATCAGCCACGCCGCCCCGCCGGCCGCAACAATTGCCAACACGCCGCCCATCGCCAAAATCTTACGCTTCATAAATGCCTCCCTTTGTTAAAACAACCTGTCCGTTAGTTTAACAAAGCCTCCGCCGCACTCAATCTTTTATCGCAGTTTAATCACAGAAAACACGCCGCATCCGCCGCACCGTTCCGTCCGGCTCTTTTAACGCCCGCCGTAAGCCGCACCGTTCGCCCCCCGCATAACGTCTGCCAGCATATCCCTTTCCGGAATGCCGAACGAGCGGCCCTGAACCTCCGGTTCCCTGACCGTCAGCTTTGACGTCATCAGCAGCGTGCCCTGCTCCATCAGCGGGCGGAACGAACCGTCGCCCTGCCGTTTCATCACCACCGGCATCAGCAGGACATCCCCTTCCCGCACGTTGTTAAACGACCCCGTCAGTACGTCTTTGCCGCGCCTGAACAGATAAACTTCCTTCATATCAAACTTATGCTCTTCATCCTTGTGCATATCCGCATCGGCCGGATGCATCGAAATCGTCGCCACCACGCGCGGCACGGCGTTCAGCTGGCGCGCCGGGTCCTGCACCGCCCCGGCAAATCGCCGGTAAAAAATATGGTGCATGCTCGCATACCCGACGGAATTCCCCTTCTCCAAATCGCCGATCCAGCGCTGCAGCGTCTCCCGGCTGCCGGCCTCGCCGCTAAAATAGTCAAACACGTCCTTTGCCTTTTGCGCGTTGCCGCCGTTCTGCACAAACGCCCGCCACTGTTTTTCGTACATATTGTCATAAAGCCCGCCGTTTTTGCGCGCCTCCCGGCCGTAAAACACCTGCATGAACGTATTGTAAAGCCGTTCCGCCTGCGGCGATGCGCCCGGATTGCCCAAATCGGTTCCCGGATGGGCGCGGCGGAATTCCTCCACCCGGTACAGCAGCGCGATAGTCCGGTTTTTAATGCTCTTGACGCCGTTGGGCTTGTGCATGTCTTTCAGTATTTCCTCGCCCAACGGTTTGGCTTCCCTGCCGTTCTTGGCCTTGACCGGAAGCTCCTGAATACCGATTTTATAGCCGTCTGCCACCAGCACCTCGTTCATAAAGTTAAACTTTTCCAAATCAAACCGGTCGCTGTGCCGCAATGCCATTCCCATACGGTAGACTTCCCGCTGCAAAAGCTGTTTCGCTTCTTCATACGGCAGCGACATCCCCGCCGTCGCCATCGCGTATTTCGTAACCAGACGTTTCATATCCAACACGGTGCCGCCTTCCTTGCCCTTAGTATAGTCCCGGAACAGGCCCGCCGCCTGTTCTGCCGCGGAAATCCCCTGCTCCGCCACCGTATTTTGCAGGCATTTTTCATAAAAGCTGCTGGTATCGAAACAATGGTCGTCCCCTTTGCCGCGGAAAAGCCCCCAGACCTCGCGGCTGTTTTCCGCCGCCCGCGCCAGTTCCCGCTTAAAGCCGGCTGCGGCCTCGTCCGGTTCGCGGCAAACGGAAGCCAGAATGCCGCCCCCGTTTTGCACGTCGTCATATACCGCTGCCGCATCCGCCCGCTGCAAAAATTTCCGAAAAGCCGGAACCAGCGCCTCGTCATAAGCCTTTTCCTTCTGCCGCAGTACCGCCAGCTTCTCATTGCTTTCTTCCTGCTTTTTCGCCGCACGGTTCTCTGCTGCCCTGGTACTTTTGGCGGCCAGCCCCGCCGTTGTAACGTATTTTCCGTTCTTCAGGGTTTTCGCCGTTTCCGCACTCAGTCCGCCGTATTTGGAAAATTTGCCCTCAAAGACAATGCCTTCCCGCGCCAAAACCGTATCGACCGCATAGCCCCCGAAAGAAAGCTTGCACTTGGCGCCCTTTGCCGCCGCTTTGATTTCCGCCGTTTCCGCCAGTGCCTGCAGCATATTCCGCTTTTCCGTGTCCGTAAGCTTTTTGTCCCGCGTTACCGCTGCCTCGATTTCCCGGCGCAGTTCGCCGACAACCGCATCTTCTTTTTTGGCTGCCGGCTTTGCCGCGTCGCTGCTCCCGCGGGCAGGCTTTTTCGCTTTTTTATCTGCTTTGCCTCCACCTTCCAACACGGCGATGTCCGCTTTGTTTTTCTCCCTTTCCGCTAAAAATTTCTGAAAGGCAGCCGCATCTTCGTGCGCAAACAGCGTATAAAACCTGTCATTTCTGCCCAGCGCCGCCAGCTTGTCAACATCGGCGCCGTCCGCCGCCCGTTCCAGCACGCCGGCAGCCGCCCCGGACATAACCCGTTTCCATACCTCTGCGTTTTCTGCCGCAGCCATCGCCGCCGCCGGAAACTTCTCCAGCATCAGGGCAGCGTTTTCCGCCGTTCTTTCCTGCCGGTAAATGCGCGTCGCCGCTTTCAGCTGATACAGCGCCTGCAGCATCTCCGGATAACTCTGCAATTTCCACTCGGTCATCGTTTCTGCCTTTCTTCAAGTTTTGCTTTCCCCGGCCGCCGTTCCCGCCGCCCGCGCGCCTCATTGCGCCAGACCGCCTCCGGCTTTTCCCCGGCCGCCGTCTGCCCTGTTGGCAGCCGCAAAACATCGTATAAAAACAGTATAACGCAAAAAAAAGCCGCTGTAAACCGAAAAAAAGCGCTTGCATTAGACAAAATTTTGTGCTATTATTAACAGCGAAACAATAAAACTATGTAAATTATGGAAAAAACAAATCTGCCGGCACCGAAAATCGAATTTTCGCTCGGCTTTTTCGCCCGCTTAATCTGGGCAGACACGTCCATGCTGCACTTTGCCGTTTTAATCCGCCATTTTAACGAAGACGGCATTGACGGAAAGGTACAGCATCCCGCAATCAGCATCACCGGGCTTGACAAATATGCGTTCGACCTCGTCGAAGCCCGTTTTGTCAGGTTGGCGCCGGACGTGGAACTCGTTCCCGCTCAGGCAGATGTGCAAAAAAAATGGATTGACTTCCATCACGCACAGTCCCCCCTGCCTTTGGAATACAAAATGGCTGATTTCCTGCGCACTTACAAATGCCGGGTTTTCAATCAGGAATTGCTCTGAAAAAAGCAGCCCTGCCGCCGTACGCCGGCAGCGGTTGCAGCATCTGCCCCTTGCCGCCTTTGGCCGCACGGGGCTTTTTTATTGCCTCACACAACCCGCTCCGCCTCACTTTCGCTCCGGTTTCATCCACATCGCCCGGGGATTTCATCTACGCCGTCCCGGCCGCCCCGCTACGCATTTTCCTCTCCGCTCACCCGATTCCGCATATCGCCGCCGCCAATTTCACCCCGTCGGCTGCTGCGCTCGTAATTCCGCCTGCATATCCCGCGCCTTCTCCTGCCGGATACACGCCGTGGATGTTGCTCATATAATCCGCCCCGCGTACAATCCTGACCGGCGACGACGACCGGCTCTCCACCGCCGTCAGCACGGCATCGTCCGCAGCAAACCCGCGCAGTTTTCTGTCCATACGCCGGATGCCTTCCTGCAAAGCCTTGTAAAGCGGCGCATCAAACAGCTCCCGGAAATCGGCCGGCATTACGCCCGGTTTATACGACGGTTTCACCGCACCGAGGCGCAACGTCCCTCTTCCCGCCAGAAAATCCCCGACTTTCTGCACCGGCGCAAAATAGGTGCCGCCCCCGAGCGCAAACGCCTTTTTCTCCAGCTTTTCCTGAAATTCAATTCCTGCCAGCGGATGCGCCGAGCCGAAATCTCTCTCGTCCACGTTGACCAGCACCGCCGCGTTGGCATTTTCCTTATCGCGCGCAAACTCGCTCATGCCGTTGGTAACCACGTGCCCCTCAAGGCTGGTTGCCGCCACCACCGTCCCGCCCGGACACATGCAGAACGTATAAACCGACCTTCCGCCGTCCAGATGTTCTGCCAGTTTGTAATCCGCCGCCCCGAGATACCTCGAGCAACAGTATTTCTTTCCGTACTGCGCCAAATTGACGTCCGCCTGTTTATGCTCTATGCGCACCCCTACTGCAAACGGCTTCTGTGTCATCTCAAGCCCGCGCCCGTACAGCATGCGGAACGTATCGCGCGCCGAATGCCCGACCGCCAGGATCAGCGTATCCGCCGGAAGCTCATAGCGCGTCCCGTCCGCCCGTTCAACCACCGCCGCACGCAAAACGCCGCCCGCACCGCCAGCACCGATGGCGTCGCCCGTCGCGCCCTCATTAACTGCGCCGCACGTCGCACCGTCACTTCCGTCGCCCTCTGCCCCGGCGCCGTTCCTGTTTTCCACGCCGCGAGTACCGTTCTCATTGCCTGCGCCGTCCCCGGCACCGTTATAATCAATCCGCAAATCCGCCAGCTTTTCCCCGAACCGGTATTCGCCGCCGAGGCTCTCCACCTTATGCCGGATATTCTCCACCATCAGCGCCAGATTGTCGGTACCGATATGCGGCTTGGCAAGATAAAGAATTTCTCCCGGAGCTCCGGCTTTGACAAATTCCTCCAAAACCTTGGCGGTATATTTGTCCTTCTTGATGCCAGTCATCAGTTTGCCGTCGGAAAACGTGCCGGCACCGCCCTCGCCGAACTGCACGTTCGTTTCCGGCGCCAGTTCGCCCGTTGCCCAAAACTTTTGCCCCGCCTCCTGCCGCTCGCGCACCGCAGCCCCCCGTTCCAGCACAATCGGCCGCAGCCCTGCTTCCGCCAGACACAACGCCGCCATCATCCCCGCCGGCCCCGAACCGGCCACCACCGGCCGTAAACCGTCCCCCGCCGCACGGATACCCGTGCCGCCCGGAAGTTTCATGCTGCCCGGAAGGTTCATGCCGGCCGTAAGGTTCATACCGGCCGCGCCGTCGCTCCGGCACACTGCCGTAAAATCAAGCCTTTCTTCCGGTGCCAGCTCCAGCAGGTCGCCGCCTGCTTCCAGCGCGCCGTCATACTCAAACTCCGCCGCATACACCCAGAACAGATTATCCTTGCGCCGCGCGTCCAGCGATTTTTTCGCTACCCGGAAATTCCGCAATGCCGGACTCCCGGCCCGCTGCACAGTCTGTGCCCAAACTTCCTCCGCTCCGGCCTCTAACGGCAGCTTGATGTTGTTCAGACGATAACGCGTCATTTCCGCACCTCTTCTTTCGTAAAATTCACCTGAACCGTACCATACGCTCCCGCGCCGGATTTTACAACAAAAAAATGACGGCACCGGCTGCACCCGCCACCCGCACCCGCCACCCGCGTCCGCTATCGCCGCCATCTTCCGTCCCGTCATCACCAGCAGAAACACCCGCCATCTCTGCCAGCCCCCTCATTGCCAGCCGGAATAACCGCCATCTTCCGCCTCATTGCCCGGAACCGCCGCCATTGCCCGTCCCGCTGCCGTCTTTGCGCACCCAAAGCATTGCCTCGCTGCCAGCTTCCACCAAATCATAATGTTTTTTAATATAATCCATATCTTCGTTCCAACAGCTGTAGTTCAGGCGGATAAAATCATTCCGTCCCGCAACGTTTCCCCGCCCCAGCATAGCGGCGCGCAGATTGCGTTCTTTCAGCCATTTCGTCTGCGACATCGCGATTACATCAAGCGGGCTGTCTTCCCCCAGCAGCAAAATCTTCGGCTTATGGCGTTTTATCGCCGTATTGTAGTCAAACTTCCCATATCCCCAGTACGCGGCAATCTTAACAGTATTATGGAAGCCAAACCAAAAATAATCCGCGTCCGGGTTGTACAGATTGGCGGCATATGCGTTCACGCCGTTCAAAAGCGCTTCGTCCGGCGCCGTATGCCGTATCACATATTCCGCCAGCGCCATATGCTTTTTAAAGGCGGATGCTTTTTTTCCCGCCGGAACCAATGTCCACAAAGAAACGGCAAATCCAACCGCAGCTGCCGCAATCGCCGCTTTTTTCAACCGCCCGGAAAGCCTTTCCGCCGCCATCAGGCGCATCGCCGCCCGGCCGACATACGGCGCCGCCAGCAAAAAATAAGGGACATAGTATCGTGGATGCGGAGCAAAAACAAACAGAATACCGGCACATCCGGCCAGCAACAGCAGCCACGCCGTTTCCTTTTCCCCGCACCGGCAAAAGCGGATAACCGCCGCAGCCGTTCCGGCAGCGCATAGTTTCAATGCCGTCCCGACCCCGGAAGTATAGCTGCCATAATACGCCGCAACCTGCCGGTTAAATAAAAAGTTATAGTCAAACCATTGCTTCAGGGCACCCTCATGCCAAAAATATGCCGCCGCAGCCGCCAATACCGCCAAAGCCGCCGCCGATGCCGCCGCACAGTCTGCAAAACGCACCCTCCCCCGCAGCAGCAGCCACAGATTCGCCGCGGCAAATCCGGCTCCGGGAAACACGGCTTTCTGCAAAAACAAAAATGCCGCTGTCCACCACAAATAAGACAAAACCAAATCCCGCCGCCGCTGCCCGTCGAGATAGGCAAAAAAACGCTCCGTCCCTGCCAGCATGCCCCAAAGCATAAAGATGTCCGGGCACAGGTTCTGTACGTCCTTCCACAACGGCGACAGCGCCAACAGAAACAGCAGCGCCCATTGCGCCGTCATCCGTTTCGCTGCCGCATCAGCCTCCAGCCCGACATCTGCCGCATCCCCCCGGCACCCGGAAAATCCCGCATCTGCAACCGCCCGCGGCCCGCTCTCGTCGCCAGCCGAACCCGCAGCCCGGCCGCCAAACCCCACACAAACCAACGCATATAATTTATACAGCACCGCGCCCCAGCCTAAAATCGCAGCAACCCGCGCCGCATAAACTATCGCCGTATCGCGGTAAAAAAGCTGCGTTACCGGTGCAAACAAATACCATAACAGCGGATTGTGATGTTGAAAAAAATCGCGGTACGGCACTTTTCCTATGCTGACCAGCCAGGAAGAATGGATATGCTCTGCCGTATCCATAAAAAATCCGGAGCCTCGGCAGACCCGCCAGACGGCCACGGCTGCAAACAACACCATTGCCGCATAAAAAACGGTGTTAAGCAGGCGCATTGCCTGACCTGTTTTCCGGTTCGCGATAAATGTCCCGCCCCGGTTTGCCGCAAGTTTCCTGTTCCGGTTCGCGATAAATGCCCCGTCCCGTTTTGCCGCAAGTTTCCGGTCCCGGTTCGCAATAAATGCCCCGCCCCGGTTTGCCGCAAGTTTCCTATTCCGGTTCGCGATAAATGCCCCGTCCCGGTTTGCCGTAACTGCCCTCGTCCGATGTCCCATAAATATCCTGCCTGCTGAAAAAAAACGTTCCTTTTTTTTCAGCACAAACGTGTGGATATTTATAACGTAAATATAGCCCCTTATATAAAACCAAAGTATAAGAAAAAAAAGGAACGTTTTAATTAAGCCGGAGCAGAATACGGCTTTCCGCGTGCCGCAATCCGTCAGCGGGTTTTATTTGCGGCCTTTTTCTGCCGCGTCGTCCTCCTCGTCATCGTCGCCGTCTTCCGTAAACAGGCGGATAATCCCTCTTTTGTACATCCACAGGTTGATAACGCCGAGAATAATGCTGATTGACCCGAAAACGTAAAGGATGTAGTACCAGTTCAGCTCACCCACGCGCATCAGCGTTTCCCCCGCATACGACTTGATGAAAAAAATGGCGACGCAGGTAATCGCAAACGCCAGAATATACGCCACCGTCCAAATCCGCTTCTGCACCTGCTTGGAAAGGATAAACGCCGTCAGAAGGTAGATAAACGCCAACGCGATAAACAAATAGGTTTCCATTATTTTTCTCCCGGTTAAAACTTTGACGTCCACCGCAGATATAAGCCTCGCCCGCCGCCATTTAAACCCCGCCCGCTCTCTTCTGCCCCCAGAGCATAAAAAATGCGCCGCGCTTTCTTCAAACGTAACGCATCTCGTCATTAACCGACAATTTTTAACTTAAGCCCTGTAGTCCAGATTCCAGTCCGCATATCTTGCCGGGTCGTCGCCCCAGTTCTCGCGCACTTTGACAAACAAAAACAAATGGATGCGGTCTTCCAGCAGCTCTTCCAGCTCCCGCCGCGCCGCCTGGCCGATTTTTTTAATCATCGCCCCGCCGCGTCCGAGCACAATCTGTTTCTGGCTGTCGCGCTCAACATAAATCGTCATCTCCGCCCGCACCGAATTGTCCGCGCGGCGCTCCCACAGTTCCGGCTCCACCGTCAGCGCATACGGCACTTCCTGCCTGAGATACAAAAACAGCTTTTCGCGCACAATCTCCGCCGCCAGCAGTTTAAGCGGCAAATCAGACATCTGCTCTTCAGGATAATACCACGGGCTTTCCGGCAGATGCGCCGCCAGATAGTCGTAAAAATCGTCCACGCCTTTACCGTTGAGCGCCGACACCATAAACGTTTCCGCAAAAGCATAAGCGTCGTTCAGCGCCGCACACAACTGCAACAGCGTTTCGCCGCTGACCAAATCGACCTTGTTTAAAACCAGAAGCGCCGGAATTTTGTTTTCCTTAAGCTTGGCGATAATTGCCCGCGTTTCATCGTCAAAACCGCGCTTGGCATCCACCACCAGCGCCGTTATGTCCGCATCGCCGACGCCGCCCCATGCCGAAGCGACCATCGCCCGGTCAAGCCGCCGCTTGGGCTTGAAAATCCCCGGCGTGTCCAGAAAGATAATCTGCGTATTGCCCCAAATCCCGATGCCCTTGACCGTTGTGCGCGTTGTCTGCGCTTTCGGCGACACGATGCTGACTTTGGAACCGACAAAATTGTTGGTCAGCGTAGACTTGCCCGCATTCGGCGCCCCCAGCAGCGCCACAAACCCGCACCGGCTGGGTTCGCCGCCGGCTGGTCCATTCCGGCCGCCCGCACCGTACGCCTTATCGCCCGTGGTTTCCGCCTCTGTCTCCGCCTCGGCTGCCTCTTCATCCGTAACCGCCGCCGCAGTCGTCCCGTTTTCGGCCGTTCCGTCATCTGCCGTCTCCATCGTCATCAATTCCGCTGCCTCAGGCTTTTCCGCCATTTTCTCTTCCGCCATCGCCTTGTTACGCATTGTCTTCTACTCCCAACGCCGTCAGCAGCGCCTGCGCCGCATTCTGTTCCGCGGTCTTGACGTTCCGCCCGCGCCCTTCGGCCGTCTTGCCCTGCCCGGCATCAACCTGCACCCGGAATTCCGGTTCATGCTCGCTGCCGGTCTTTTTCAGCATTTTATACCTCGGCTGCTCCAGCCCCAGATGATAAACCGCCTCCTGCAACCGCGTCTTAAAGTCCTTGTGCGGCCGCGACTTGCGGTCGATAAACGGCGTCCAGCAGCGCCGAACGAAAGCCTGTGCTGCCGTAATGTCGCCGCTGTCCAGATAAACCGCCGCAATCAGCGCCTCGCCGATATCGCACAACACGTTTTCGCTGGAAGCAACGCTCATATCCCGCGCAATGATGTATTTGTCCGCGCCAAGACCTCGCACAATCTCCGCCACCGTTTCCTTGCACACCAGACAAACAAACCTCTGCGACAGGCTGCCCTCAGGCTCATTGGCAAACGCGCGGCACAGCATATCCGCCACCGTAACGCCCAAAATCCGGTCGCCCAGAAATTCCAGCCGCTCGTAATTTTTATGGATGTCAGGCGTAAAGCTCGAATGCGTCAGCGCCTGCTGCAACAATTTCGGCGTCTTAAAGGTATAACCGATTTTTTCTTCCAATTCCTGCATATTCTTTTCTTCTTCTGTTTATAAATAAATTAAACCGTTAGCGCCAAAATAAGCCCTAATCGCCGCAAATGCAAGCGTTTTTTTGCCCGCCTCCGGACGCGCTCCGCCTGGCTCTCCCGCCCCGCGCCCTACCTCATGCTTTGCCGCCTCGCACTGCCCGCCGCCCCTGTCCATCTTTCTGCCATTCATACGCAAAAAAAGCGCCCCCCCCGAAGGAGAACGCTCTTTTACCAACACATTAAAGCTTTTGAAACTCAAAAATTCGTCTTTCCTTTTAGCCTAAAAGCAATGCCAAACATATCCGTTCAAATTCGTTGAATTCCGATTCGTTAAAAGCTTTCGCCTGCTTTATAGTTTTCGCCAAAGCGAAATTTCCAGCCATATCATCTGTCGCATTGTCGGCATCCTTTGCCTCCTTCCTGACCGGCTCTTCTGTTTCCAGCACCATCTGGTTGACGACAAATTTCTTCTTCACGACCAAAGTGAACGGAAATTTGTTTTCCGGAGAAACCGGCGTTGTCCCGCACGTTCCGTCTGCATAAACATACAGCGGATAGCCGAGCTTGTCGCCGACTTCGCACAAATGTGCGAGAACATCGTCTTCCGCACCGGCCGTTCCGGTCAAAAACTCGGAATTCAACGCCCGTACCGGAAATTTCTTTTTCACGAACATCGCCGCATTCAGCTTTCCCCCCGCAGAAACGATGCTCTTGCCGCAGGTTCCGTCAGGGTAAACATAAAAAGGCCAGCCAAGTTTCGCGCCATAAGCGTTGACTTGTTCCAAAATAGTATTCTTTTCCATAAATGATAAGATTTAAAAAACAATAATAGATTAATTGCCAAAACGCTAGCACGCGCGATTATTTTTGTCAACTATATTTTTATCTTACCGCCGCTCCCCGCCTCTCCGCCGCACCCCAACTTGCCATCCCGTCTTTTGTCCAAAAATGGCTTGCATTCCCGCTGGAAACGTGGTACAATATAAGCGTGAATATATAAATTATGTTTAATTAAATTTTTTTATCATTATGGAAAAACTTTTTTCTTATTTAGAGAAAGTAACCGGAGTAAACAACCTGGAAAACCGCTCTTGGCAGGACGTCGTTGACAATGTCATTCTGCCTATGATGGCTTATCCGGCAAACCAGCGCAACCGCATCGGTAATGCTTTTATGAAGTTTATGGCGGAATTCACTCAAGACGTCTGTCGTAAGGACGAACACCTCGGCAACATTATGTTGGAAATCGCCATGCAGCGCATTTCTGACGGCGCCGTGCTTCATCCTGACGACCCGACGCCCACCTTTGAGGCTCTGCCCCAAGCTTACCGCACATACGGTTCGCAAAACGGATACCTGGGCGGCGAACCCGGGCTGATGGGCAAAGAATGCGAAGACTTCATCGTCAATGCTCTGCCTGTCTGCCTTGAACACGCCAAAACCCGCAGCCATGCTCTGGCAATCGCTTTCGGCCTGGTACATTACCTGAACGAAGATGGCGAAGAACAGGAAGGCTATATGCTGGGTACCGTGACCTACGCTCCGAACGGCAAACTGCTTTACACCCTTGCCAGGCAATGGGTAGAAAAGTATGCTGACGAGGAAACCATTTTCCGCCACTACGCTCAGCCGAACCAATGGCGCAAACACATCGCCTGGTTTGCCGAGCAGGAAAAAGCTGGCGAAATGAACTGGAGAAAATTTTATGCTGCAACCCAGCTCTCTGGGGAAAGAAACTTTTTCAAACGCTTACGAAATATGTTTCGCGCGCATAAAGAGATTGTATCTCATACATTAAATCTAAGATGATGCACAAACTCTCCCCCTCAAAAAAACAGTGCCTTCCGGGCACTGTTTTTTTATGTGCTTCATACGGATATGCCGCACCGCTCGGACAGACCGCACCACTCGGACAGACCGCACCGCTCGGACAGACCGCACCGCTCGGACAGACCGCACCGCTCGGACAGACCGCACCGCTCGGATAGGCCGCACCGCTCGGATAGGCCGCACCGCTCGGATATGCCCCTCGGTTCCGGGCTTCCTACTTTATCGTGTTAAACAGCCGCCCCCAGCGAATAGCAGCAATCCAGCTTATCGGATTATACCAGACCACGCTGTCGTCATGCGAATAAAATAAAAACCGCGCTTTGCCTTCAATATTCTCAAACGGCACAAACCCGACATCCTTGCGCGAATCATTGGAGTTGTCGCGATTGTCCCCCATCATGAAGTAATGTCGTTCCGGCACCTTAAACTCAATCGTATCGTCCACGCTCTTGTCGTCGGAAAGCTCCAGTATCCGGTGCTTTTTGCCGTTCGGCAGCGTCTCGGTATACTCGGTATACGTCGTCGGAATGACCGTATATTCGTCAATCGTATATTTGCCGACCTCTTCGCGCTCAACCATCTTGCCGTTGATAAAAAGGCGCCCGCCTTTCATCTGTACCGTATCCCCCGGCAGCCCTATAACCCGCTTGATAAAATCGGTCTTGTTGTCGCCCGGATATTTGAATACCACCACATCGCCGCGTTCCGGCAAATCTTCCCACACCCGTCCCTCAAACGCGGGGCGGCTGAAAGGAAAAGAATGGCGCGAATAGCCGTAAGTATATTTGGAAACAAACAAAAAATCGCCGATTTCCAGCGTCGGATACATTGACCCCGACGGGATTTTAAACGGCTCAAACAAAAAAGTGCGGATAAGCCCGGCGATGACAATCGCATAAATAACCGTCTTAAAGGTTTCCCCCAGCGATTCGTCCTTGTTTTTCTCTTCAATATTTTCCATAATCATCTCTAAACTCTTAACAATCCCGTAAAACTTAAGCGCTAAATTTAATAATTGCAAGCAAAATTTCCACCTTACCCGCTGTGAAATTTATGCTCTCCAGCTGCCGCCCGCCGAAGCCTGCCACGCGCCGGAATTCTCCCTACGCTGCATGCTGTAGCTCCCTCGCTGCCGCCCGCCGAAGCCCGCTGCGCCCCGGAATTTTCTCCCCGGCATCCTCATCACCCGTCCGGCAGAAAGCATATCGCCGCAAAAAAGCCCCCGTTGCCGGAGGCTCTTTAATCAGACGCAACATCGAAACAGCTTCGCATTTTGATGTCCGCCCTTGAAATTTTCGCCCAAACGCGCCGTCCTGAAACAGCTTTGCGGCTTCGCTGCGCTAAAACAGTTTCGCGCCCTCGCCGTCCTCGCGGACATACTCGGCATAATGCTTTTCCAGACGGTTCTTGTAGTTCGTCCCCTGACGCAGGTTGCGCGAATGGTAATGCATGGCGGTCTTGGTCCAGTCTTGCTTGTTGCGCTTATAGAGCTGACGCAAAAACTGTGCGCTGTAAGCCGCGTTCTTTTCCGGCTCAAACGCCTCGTCCAAACTGCTGAATGCCTTTCCGTGATATTTTAAATTAACCTGCATGCAGCCGACGTCAATGTTTCTGATGCCGCGGTCTTGCAACGCCTGCACGGCGGCAACCGCCTCTGCTTTGGTTTTGTAATAACGCCCTTTGCCGTTGGCATGTACCGTCCACGGCCATGCAACGCGACGCCCGGCTTTGGCGTTCCAGCGCCCGCTCTCAACCGACGCTATGGTCTGCAAAAGGTTTGGTTTGATGTTGTATTCTTTTTCGGCCTTGTCTGCGGCAATCTCGCACAATTCATAAACTTCGGGTTCCGCAGCTGCCGCCTCGGCGGCTTCTTGTTCTTCTGTCAAATTAAGGCTTGAAATGCTGTATGCTTCATAAGCTCTGGTAGGTGTGGTAATGAAACTGATCAAAACCAACAGGAATAAGATGCTTTTTAGCACGATGTTATTATCCTGAATACCGCTCTAAGGCAAAGGGCGTCCCTGTCTTTAAACTTTCGGCCCGGTCAGTTCCCGAAGGAAAAGTCCTTAAACGCGGGTAAATTAACAAAACGCCGGAAAAAAATAATCGTTCACCGGCAAAATACAAGGAGCATCTATACCATATATTTTTTAAAAATCCAGCAAAAAATTCGCAAGGTTCGTGACAACCTTGCTCAAATCATAGCTAACCCGCTGAAAGTCGCTGTTTTTTTCCAACGTATTTTCATCTGCATAAATCACCCGGTTGATTTCAAGCTGCAGGGTATGCGCCTGCTTGCGCGGCTCGCAGTAGTTAAAAGTGATATAAGCCCCGGAATACGGGCGGTTTTTGGCAACGTAATACTCGCGTTTTGCCAGTTCGTTTTCCACAAAAAAGCTTATTTTGTTCGGGCAGCTCTGTTCAAACAGGTTGCCGAGGCAGTAGTCGATGCGCGGGCTTTCCGAAATGATGGAACAGATTTTGGACGGCATCGAATGGCAGTCCAGCACCAGACAGAAACCGAACTTGTCAATCGTGCGCGCAATCAGCTCCTTCAGTCGCCCGTGGTAAACGTCATACACGTTTTTAATCCGCTCTTCGGCTTCCTTGTACGAGATTCGCCCCGCATATATCGGCCGGCTGTCTGCCGTAACCTTATGGATAATCCCCAGCCCGTAACGCGAACGCTGCTGGTTGAGGCCGATATCCTCGCGCGGATAGTCGAAAAACATATTCGGATCCAGTTCCACCTTGGCACGGTTCACGTCAATAAAGCTGCGGCTGACGTTAAGCTTAATCGCGGCGATTCCCCCGTCGCGTATTGCCGGCTCCAGAAGGTCGTAAACCAGAATGTCCTCGTTTTTGCGCAGCGTCATCACGTCATGCCTGACCGCGCGTAGAAATTCCTCCGGAAAAACGGTGCCGCAATGCGGAATGGACAGGATAAGCGGATACTTCAACTCGTCCGTGTTAAATTCGTCCATCACCTTAAATTTGTTGTAATCGACCCGGAAATCTATGTTTTCGCTCATTTTTTCTCTTTATTGTCTTAATATTTCAACCGATTTATGCTAGAGTTATACACACTAAAAGTTAACTTTTCAATAATTTTAAAAAAAATCGCAAAAAACGCTTGCAATCTAAAATTTCTATGTTAAAAAGCTTTTTGTTTTGATAAACTTCTACAGGTTCGGACCGTTAGTTTAAAAGTAGAACGCATCCTTGACATGGATGTAGCAGAGGAGCGTTACCTCTACGGTCCACCACCTACTCCTTTTTCCCCACATAATCGCCATAAAGTTATCTTTTTCTGTACAGCTATAACGCTGCGTTTACCCGCTTTTCATATATCACAACACAATATTATCGCTTTTTCCGTATAACAGCAACGCTGCGTTTCCCCGCTTTCCCATATATCACAACGCAATGTTATCGCTTTTTCTGTATAACAGCAACACAATGTTTATCCTGATTTCCTAGGTAACGTCTTGCCGACATTGCGGTATTTTTTGCTTAATGTCCGCCGCGCACGATATAGTCGGCCACCTCTTTGGCCGCCCGCCCCGCATCATTAAAATCGACCTTGATGCCGTTCCATTCGCAAACGCCGCCGCCGATGTCATATTTGCAATACGGCGTTATGAAATAACGCCCGTAAACGCTTGAATCGTCAATATGAAACCGGATGTCTTCCGCCGCGCAGTATTCGGCCTTGGCCTTGTTCCACAGCGTTGTGTCAACCTTAAAGCTCCCGTCGGAAAAAAGCTCCGCTTTGCCCTGTTGCTCATAAAAGTCCAAAATAGCCCACACCGTATCATATTCAATCCGGTTTTCGTCAAGATATTTGACCACGTCTTTCTTCGGCCCGCCGCTGATAACGTAAACCTTAACGCCCCGCTTGCGGATTTCATGACAGAACTTGGCAAAAAGCCCCGGCGCCGCCGAAATCACCCCGTGAAAGTCAATTCCTATTTTGCCAGTCATTGTTTATATCCTCCTCGTTATCCCTTTAAACGGCACCTGTCCCCGCGATATAGCGCACCTCTCGTTGCCCGTGGCATTTTCACCCCTGTGGCGCCGCCCTCGTTGCCCGTGGCGTTTTCACACCCATAGCGCACCCCTCGTTGCCCGCGGCGCTGCCGCCCGTCAGTCTCCCGACGAAAACAGTTCCTTGAGCGAATTCGGTGCCAGCGTCGACAGCGGATTAATCGAAACCTTCGGCTGCGCCATACTGCCCGACACGCTGTAATTCGTCGCAAATACCGTACCGTCGCGTCCGGCCAGGACCTTGCCGACCAGCGGAATGTTGCCGATAAACGTATTCAGCCCGTATGCCGGAATAACCATACCTTTCGCTTCAATGTCCTCGTCCACGAGGTTATAGCGTCCGCTCATCGTTACCCCCAAAACCGAACCGAACATTCTGGCATCCGTCGTTTCCAGATTCTTGGTTGAAAACGTATAGGTAAACGGCGCGTTCAGGTGCGTAAACGTCAGCCCCTCGCCAGTCAGCATATCCACGATTCCCGTCAGCGACGCCACGCTCAGAATCTTGGCAAACACCGGCGTGTTGACCAATGCAAAATCGCGCATCCGCGCATGCCCTCTGAAATTTCTGTATTTGTCGCGCCGCGCCTCAATGCGCAGATTTCCACCTTTCATGTTTTCATACAAACGCAGCACTTTGAGCGTGCTTCCCGCATTGTTGGAGTCGACGGTCAGCATATATTCGTCGCCGCGCGGCTCAAAATCAAGCTTCATCTTGACATCGCGGCTCGCCCCGTAGTTGCCGACCAGATTCATGCGGTGCAGCCCGATGCCGTGGCGCAGTTCCGCCTTGCCCGCAAAATTGGTTACCGGCACCTTGTCGTTGGTCCAAAGCTTGTTTACGCCGATGACGATATCGGTATCCATAATGTCCGCCAGCGGGTCTTTCAGGCTTTTTTTCTTCTGCTTTTTCTCCGCCGCGCTGTCTTTCTTTTTCTTGTCAAAAAAGTCCGTCAGGTCGTATGAGTCGCCCGATACCGTAACCTTCAGCGCCAGTTTCGGCTTGTAGTTGAAATCGACCCGTGCCTTGGCAAAAGCTTTGGGCGCCTTAATCTGGGTAACGTCAATCGTTTTCAGCCGTCCCTCGCTGTCCGCCGCCATCTTGCCCGTGGCCGAAAACAGTGCCTTAATCAGCTGAAAATGCGTTACTTCCTGCAACTTGCCGTCCTTAATCAGCATCGTCGCCTTGGCGCGGCACGGGAATCCCTTTTCTTTGGCAAAGCCCAGAAACGCATAATCAATCGCCGTATCTTTCAGCGACCCGTCCACCGCCAGCTCAATCCGGCCGTCATTCAAAAACGTAAGCACTGCCTTGACGTCCGAACTGCCGGTAAAATACGGTGCCGCCAGAATCTCGCTCTCAATGCCGAGCGTTTTCAATACCTGGTCGTTAATCCGTACATCGGCGGTAATGCGGCTCTTGTGGCTCTTTTCGTGAAAATTCTCCTTGAGCGCCAGCTTAAGCGGCACACCCTGATATTTCGCCACGCCCTCAAGGTCAAACCCTTTTTCCGTCACAACCAAATGCAGCTCGTCTGCAACAAACGTCTTGCCGTCCTCCAGTCCCAGATATTCCACCTGTTTCAGGTTGCCGTTGACTTCCACTTTGATTTCTTCCGGCTTCAGGTTGGTTTTCAGCTCAAAGTCAAGTTTCAGATCAATGTCGACGTCGCCTGCCACCAGCTCCGGATTAACGCCCATTTCTTTGGTAAAGCCGAGCGGCTCGTGGTCAATCAGCTTCAGCGCGTCGGTAATCGTCGAATTTCCGGTCAAATCTATTTTGATAAAGTTGTCATACTTGTCCAAATCATACAGCAGCACGCTGCCCCCGGTCAAAATCACCCCGTCGGAAACGCCCTTGTCCACCTTGATGTCAATTTTGTCCTGTTCAAACAACGCGGTTCCGTACACGTTGCGGATAACCGGCATCCCTTCCAGATAGTGCAGGTTCGCGTCCGCAAACTCCGCTTTGCCCGCAAGCTTCAGCAGCCCGAAATGCGCCGCTTTTTTATCCCAGCCGAAGTCGAACGAAAAGTCGCCGTTGGCAATGCTCCCGCCGTACAGGCTTTCCTTGCACCACGCCCACGCTTTTTCGCCGAGGTAGCGCGGCCACAGGAGCGACAGTTCGTCCATCTCAAACGCCCCGACTTTCGCCCGGAAATTGACTTTGAAATTCTCCAGGTTCCCTTTGAAGAAATAATCCTTGAACCCTGACGCAGACAAACTCAGCTCCGCCTTCTTGCCGTCAAAGTCAAACGCCGCGTTTTCGATTTTGACCTTGTCCAGTCCGCCGTGCAGCTGCCCTTCCAGGTTAAAAGACGATACGTCATAGTCAAAGTCTTCGCTGTCGCCGAAGCCGATTTTGCCGCGTCCGCCTTCAATCGCAAAGCTGACGTCTTTGATATAGTCGCCGGGGTTGTCGGCAAAATGCCTTTTGTCTTTCAGGACTTTCCCGAAGTCTATCAGCGCCGAAAGCCGGCCGTTGACCGGAATGTCCACCATGCGGATATCGCCTTTTTCCGGCATCAGGATATCGTACAAGTCCGTAATCACCAAATCGGAGAAATTGAGCGTATAGCGCACTTCGTCGTTCAGCAGCCGGTATTTCAGTGTCATATCAAGCGCCGACGTGCGGTTTTCAAACCTGACCGCGCTGTCCGCCCGAATAATGATATCGGCAATGCCGCGCTCAAACGCAAAGTCCATGTCCGTAAACGTAAACTGCTGCCCCGTTTCCGCTTCCGTCATATCCAGCGTCGCATCGGTAACGCTGATGTTGTTGATAAAACTTTCCAGATACAGCCGCTCCGGAGAATTGAACCGCTCCATAAAATCTTCAAACTGGGTAAAGTAGAATCCCAGCTTCTGGGGGGGGCGCGCCGCCCCCCGCCGCTCGCGCCGTTCCTGCAGCGCCTCGGGCGACAGCGGTTTCCCGTCCCGGCCGGTTCTTATTCTGCCTCCCGCCTTTCCGCCCGCGCCTCCGATTTTCTTTCCCCCTTTTTTTTCGCCGGTATCAGCCGCCAGCGCTTTTCCGCCGCGCATTACCGCTTTCCCGTCGCGCATTACCGCTTTTCCGCCCGCTCCCGCTTCGCCGGCTCCGGCCGCACCGTTCTCGTCCGCTCCTGCCGTATCCGCGTTTACCGCATCTGTTTCGTCTTCGCCGCCTTTCAGCCCGTACGAAGCCGTAATCTGCACCCGCGGCCGCTCAATCGTGATTGAACTCGGCGCCAGCATCCCTTTCAGCAGCGCCCGCGCCGAAAACGACAGCGACAAACGCGGAGCCTCAACCAGATATTCGCCTTCCTTATCCTTAAACTGCACGTCTTTGGCGATAATCTTGACCGGCTGCACCGAATGAACCAGCTCCAGATTAACCGACCCCACGCTTAAATCATAATCGGCCGTTTCGTTCGTCAGCGCCTGAATAATATACGGCCGCAGAAAATTCACTTTCACCGGCCCCTTGCCCAAATGCCACAACAAAACCAGCAGCGCAATAAGCGACAGCGCGCTGGCATAATCCCAAAACAGGGAGAAAAAACGCAATTTCCGGCTTTTGGTACTCAATCTTACTCCTTATTTTTTCACGCACATCGGCAGCATGACGGCTCGCATACCGGCTCTGCCGAACCGCTGCATCTGCGGGCACTCCGGCCGTATAACAGCCCTTTCCCCGGCCGTGCCGCCGCACCGCTGCGCATGCGCTTATATCTAACATGCCGTCGCCGCAATGTAAATATATTTTTGTTTAACCCACAAAAAAAGAGCGACATAAAAAATACCGCCCTCTTACTGTTTGTCCTTGTCCTCCGCCGAAGCCGCAAAACGATTGCCGGGTTAAAGCCCGGCAGCGCTTCCGTCCGGTGCCGCTTTTCCGTCCAGCAGTGCCGCAGCCTCTGCGCCCGCAACTTTTGTTCAGCCTGACACCGTTTCTCCATCCCCGCCGCCCGCAACTTTTGTTCAGCCTGACGCCGTTTCTCCGTCCCCGTAGCCTTTATCCGGCTTGCAACCACCAGAATACACCTATTATCCACAACCTTTTTTTTGGCTTGCCCGCCGCCCCGGTTTCTGTTATAATCTGACGGTAAAATGTCGGAATCCGTCCATAAAAATATCGGAATTCCCCTCCTGAAAAACGGGAACGGCAGCAGACGCGGCCTGCGCTTTCCCTGTCCGGCCGCCGCGACAATGACTACAGGAACTGCCATGAACGCTGATGATACCAGACACCCCGGAAACGAATGCCCGGATTCTGCCGCAAAACTGTCCCGCGAGTTCAACCGCTGCCTCGGCTGCCGTGCCAAACCGTGCGAAAAAGCCTGCCCGCTGGGCGTATCGCCGCACGATTTTATTGCCGCTGCCAAAACCGGAGATTTCGCCGCCGCAGCAGCAGCCATTGCTGCGCGCAACCCGCTGCCGCAGACCTGCGGTCTTGTCTGCCCCGACCGTTTCTGCCAAACAGCCTGTATCCGCGGACGTATTGACACACCGATAGAAATCCCCTGCCTGCAAGCCGCCGTTATGCAAAAAGGCGGACTGCCGGCGTTGGAACTGCCGCCGACAGCACATACTGCCGCCGGCGTTCCGTACAGAGCCGCCGTCATCGGCGGCGGCCCGGCCGGGCTTGGCGCCTTGTATGAATTTCTGCTGCGCGGCTGGCAAGTCGACCTCTATGAAAAGAGCGAGGTTCTGGGCGGCGCAGCCCGGTTAATCCCCGAACGCCGCCTTCCCCGTACGGTTCTGGAAACAGAAATTGCCCGCCTGGTTGAAAACCCGCGCGTTACCGTCCGCCTGAATACGGAAATAACGGACTTTTCCGCCCTGTCCGCCCGATATGACGCTGTCGTCGCGGCACTGGGAGAACCCCTGCCCCGCACATTGGGCATTAAAGGCGAAGAACTGTGCCTCCCTTATGCCGAATACCTCACCTCCCCTTCCCGCTATCTCTGCAACAAAGCTGCGGTTGTCGGCGGCGGGGAAGTTGCCCTTGATTGTGCCCTGACCCTCAGGGAACACGGCTGCGAAACGGTAGAAATGTTTGTGCGCCGCCGCCGGGAAGATATGCGGATAATGGCGCGCGACCACCTCGAACTGGAACAAAAAGGCGTCATCGTCCGCGCCCTGACTTCCGTCGCCGCAATATGCCCCGTCGGAAACGCCTGCCGCCTGACTGCCGTCAGCAACCAAATCGACAGCCGGGGACGTGCGGTTGCCTGCAACGGCACCGAATGCACACTGGAAGGCTACGACCGCGTCATTATGGCACTGGGTTCGTTTTTCCCCGCCGACAAACTGCCGCCAAACACCACCGTCGCCGGCGATATGACCGGAAACTGCGGCACGGTCGTCCAGGCGCTGGCATCGGGACGCGCCGCCGCGGAAACGGCCGCCTTGTCTGCCATATCTGCAACGACAACCGCGTCCACACCCCAAAACGGCAACATTTCCGCATCTGTTTCCCCTGCCGCTTCAACAAAGGAGAAACAGCCATGAAAATCACTCTGGGCGTCATCGGCAAATGCAAAGCAGGCTCCCCGGAAGGAGAAATCATCGCCCGGTATGCCGAACGGATGAAGTGGACTTTAAACATCCGCGAAAAAGACAACGCCTCGCAACAGGACGAAGCGCGTTTTCTCCAATCCTGCATAGCTCCCGGCGCCAAAGTCGTCGTCCTTGACGAACGCGGCAAAAACATATCCAGTCCGGAACTCGCCGGCATTGTTGAAAACTGGATGCTTTCCGGCTGCTCGGAAATATGCTTTTTGATAGGCGGCGCCGACGGGCACCTGGATTCCACGCGCCAAAAGGCCGATCTGCTTCTTTCGTTCGGCAGGCTGACACTCCCGCACATTTTGATGCGCGCCGTCCTCACCGAACAGATATACCGTATCGAAACCATCATCGGCGGACACCCGTACCATCGTGCCTGACCGCACGGCATAAGGGCTGCCCTCCCGCTTAACCGACACCCGTACCATCGTGCCTGACCGCCCGGCATAAGGACTGCTCTCCCGCTTAACCGGCAGCCTCTTGCCATACCAAACCGGCCGGACAAACCGTTCCCCCGGTTCAGCATCTTCGCTTCTGTTCCCCGTTCAAATCTCGAAAAAGTCACAAAACAGTTGACTTTTATCTCTGCCCTGGCTAAATTTAGCGCAATTAAGTTAACCATATGTCTTATTATTCACCAATTTCTATCATTATGACACAAAAATTTAAGCATTGGTATCGGCTGAACCGTAAAGAAATAGCTCTGTCAGCCCTCACCGCCGTCTGTATTGTACTGTTCCTCGCAGCTTTCAGCCTATGGACAGGAAAAGCCCTGCGCATGATGTTGTTTATACCGCTGCTGTTTGCCGGAAAATTTTTTGCCGCTTGGAAAATCAACGCCCGCGTCAGAACCGGTTTTACGGGATACTTTTTTATCACCGACCTGACTTGCAGCCTTGCCGTTATCGCCGCAGCTGCAATATGTGCCGGCCAATACCGCGAACCGGAGCTGACCTGCATTGTCATCCTCCTCGGGATAATGTTTTACATACTGGAGATAACAAACTTGAATCCTTAGATGCTTTCTGCTCCGGAACCGGCGCGCCTGCACTAATTTGTCCGATTGTAACAATTTGTCCTATTGTGATAATTTGCCCGGCCGTTGCTGAACCATATTGCCCGCAAAAGTGCCGCTCATAACCGGAAAGCTCTGCCGTACACGGTTTAACACCCGGTTCTCACAGCTCTGATTATAAAAAAACAGCCGATTTTTCTCCGGCTGTTTTTTTATGGTCTGGACTCTATTCCCTGTCTTTGGCCGCTATATGCTCTTTCTTCCCGGCATCTCTAAGCCGGCAGCCCCTCGGAATTTCAACCCGGCGTTTCCCGGCCTTCCATCAGCCGCCTGCCCGTTGCCGACACCTGTTTCCGCCTCCCCGCTGGCCGCCTGCCCGTTGCCGACACCTGTTTCCATCTCCCCGTCGGCCATCCGCACGCTGCCTTCGGAACACGCTCCCGTTTTCCGGCCTGCCTACTGCTCCTTGCCGGCACCGGCCTCCTTATCCGCAACCGCCGCTGCATTTCCTTTGGAAACCGCGCATTTTCCTTCCAGCACTGCGCCCGGTTCAATCGCAATCGTCTTATATACCGAGTCGCCGATAAACCGTGCCGTACCGGCGATAAACAGGTTTTCCACTGCCAGCGAGCCATTAAGTTCGCCGTAAAGTTCCAGACTTTTCGCCTGAATTTTTCCGGTAACCGCTCCGGTGCTGCCGATAACCAGTTCGCGGCAGGAAACATCGCCGTCCAGCCTTCCGTCAATATGGATAACGTCTCCGTCGGTAATGTTGCCGACAATACGCGTTCCCGCGCTGATAATGCACGGCACGACATTCTTCTCGCCCCGCATCATCCTCGCCAGCTTCAAAAACAGCACGCGTCTGAATTTTCTCATTGTATCAGCCTCCCAGTCCAAATAAAATTACGCCCGGATGCAGCCCCGGACAAAGCCGCGCTTTGGCAATTCCACTTCCCGGCATCGTCATTTCGCCTTGATAAACGCCATCGGGTCCATGTGCACGCCGTCATACAAAACCTCATAGTGCAGGTGCGGACCTGTCGACCTTCCGGTATTCCCGACTTCGCCGATGGCCTGCCCCATTGCGACTTCTTCCCCGCGCTGCACATAAATCTTGTTCATATGCCCGTATTTGGTTTTAAAACCGTTGCCATGGTCGATTTCCACCAGTTTGCCGTATCCCGTCGCATTCCCGGCGCGGGTTACTTTCCCGGCGGCCATCGTTTTAATTTTGTTGCCTTTGTTCGATGCCAGATCAACGCCTTTGTGCGCCGCGCTTTTGGCATTGAACGGATCGGAGCGTTTACCGAACGGCGAAGACAGCCAGTATGTCCACACCGGTTTCCCGACCGGAACATGTTTCATCGCCTCGCGGTAATAGGAACTGTCGTCAATCGCGGTAAACGTTTTTGTAACCTGCTGCATCAGCTCCTCGTTCTGCCCCAGAGCCGGATTGTCGGGAATATACACCCCGCCCTTGCTGTTTTTCTTGGAATTCGCCAGCGGATTAAAGTATTTGCCGCGCTTTTTCAGCTCGCCGTTGACCGACGAAATCGTTGTCTTTATTTTGTCAATGTCTTTGTTGGAAATGCTCTCGACTTTTTTCAAAATGTCCATTTCAAACGCCTGCAGCGAACTGACCATTTCCTCCAGATGCGCAACTTTCTGCTCCAGCAGCTTTTTCTCTTCAATCGCCACGTCGCGGTGAATCAAAGCGTCTTTAAGCGCGCTTTTCTTGCTCAGGTCTTTTTCGTTAATCCAGTCTTCCTGCGCCGTAATCTGGCGGATTTTCTCTTCAATGACTTCCGCCCGCTTCAGATATTCGTCAACGTTTTCAGGCTTTTTTTCGGCACTCTTGCCAAAATTCTCCACCAATGCGGAAATATTTTTATGCACCGTAACAAAGTCGCTCATCAAATCAACATATGCGCTGCGCGTCTCGCCGAGTTTGCGCTCCTGGTAGGAAATAATCCGGTCGGAAACGCTGTACATCTGGTACGAATGCGCCATCCAGACGCCCAGCCCGACCAAAACGGCAAACACCGTCCACTGCAGACGCGGCGAAATTTTAAACACCTTCATCCGCCCGTTGGAACGGATAATAAATTCCTTTTCGGAAAAGAAGGCTCTGCTTTCCGTCGGCTGGTAATTAAGCGGTTTCGGTCTCCTCGGTCGTCTCTTGTATCTCAATTGCAAAACCCGTTGCTGTTAATCCTCTCCCGGCAGGACGGACGGCACAAACGCCCGTATTTTTCCGGTATTCGGCGCTAGTTATAGCAATTATTTTTTTAAATGGCAATTTCTTTTTACTTCTTATCAATATCTTTATCTAAAATGACGTATTCACCGTCGCTCACCATATTCAAAACAATGCGCGCCCGTTCCTCCAGATAATCCAAATCGAGCGACCGCTCCGAAAGCATTGCGACCTTATGTTCCAAATCTTTTTTTATCGCCGCATAGCGTTCGCGCTCCGCCTGAGCCGCCTCAACCTTCCCTTTCAGATAAAGGTACTTGAAAAAGCCCCGGTCGCCTTTGATGGCATTAATCGCAAAATAAAAAGAAAACACGCCCAAAACAATCATCAAACCGGATTTTTTTACTTTTTCCAAAATATCGTTCAACGTGTTCATTTACCTTTTACACCTCGCAATTTGCCTTATGTATTAAAGATATTAATGCCACAGGATGGTTAAAAAATCGTTAGAAAGCAAAATGAAAAGCGAAAATAAAACGTCCAGAGCAAAATCAACCGTTCACGGGCATTCACTCCTTCAGCACCCCGCTGACTTCAAACACGCGCATGCCGGCTTCCGCTTTATTTTCCCAGTGTGCCGCTGACTTCAAACACGCGCATGCCGGCCCCTGCCGCAAAGCTTTTCGGCATCCGCCGCCGCACTGCATCGTTGACCGCCTCGGCCGTAACCGCCGCCACCTGCGCCTGCCGCGTTTTCAGAAAATCCGCGCCCAGCGCCTGCACCTGCATCTGTTCCAGCATGTCTGCAATATCCAACAGGCTCGCAAACCGCAGGTTAAACGACGACATCAGGCTCTTTTTGGCCAGCTCGACTTCCTCATCGCCAACGCCGTCCCGGTAAAAAGCCCCATATTCCTCCGCCGTCAATGTCATAATCCGGGAGGTATTCTCCGGCGTTGCCGAAAAATACACCTGCCACAAATCGCCGGCATCGCTGTTGGAAAAATAGCTGTAAATTCCGTAAGTCAGCCCCTCTTTCTCACGCACGGCCCGGCTCAGGCGCGACGACAGTCCCGCCCCGCCGAAAATATGGTTGGCAACGTACAGCGGATAAAAATCCTTATCCAGCCGCGCCACGCCCGGTGCCAGCGCCAAAACAAAACTCTGCGCCGAAACGTCCGATTCACGCACCGCGGCTTCCTGCCGGAAATCCGGCGCAAACGCCGGCAGCGCCGCCCCCGCCGCCTTATCCGTCAGCCCGCCGAACGCCTGCGCCAGAAAGGCCTCGGCTTCCGCCTTGTCCATATCGCCGGAAATTCCTGCCGCCAGATTGTCTTTGCCCATAAAGGAACGCAGATACGCTCTGATGTCTTCGGCCGTAACCGCCGCCAGCGCCTTTTCGTCGGGAATATCCTCCCGCCCGTACGGATGGGAACCGTAAAATTCCGTCCTGACCAGTTCGCCGAGCTGCTGCTGCGGATTCTCCCGCCGCTGCTGCCGCAGCACGGCCAGCTGCCGCCGCGCCAGTTCGATGTCTTCCCGCTTCAAATGCGGCTCATACATCACCGCACGCAGAACTTCCAGCGCTTCCTTTTCAAACTGTTTGACAAAGCTGAGCGAAAACTCCAGCCGGTCAGCCGTCGCCGTAACGCTGAGCTTAATGCCTTTCTCTTTCATCAGCTCGCGCAGTTCACGGCGGTCAAACCGCCCCGCCCCGTCTGACAATACGCTTTCTGCCAGCAGCGCCGCCCCCGGTTTAGGCTCATAGGCGCGCCCGGCTTTTGCAAACCCGAACGATACCGCCGCCAGCGGCACGCTGTGCTCCTCCATCAGATACGCCCGCACCTTGCCGCCCAGCGCGCTGACTTCCTGCACTTCGCCTTTGAACGTCCGCCCGCCGAGTTTGGACTGTGCCAGAATTTTCTCCGCGTTCAGCGCCGGCTCGTTCCAATCCGTATAACCGGCCGTATAAACTGCCGCCCCGGCCGCCGCAATAATCATCAGCGCCCCGCCCAACGCCCCAAAGCGTTTCCAAGCCCCGCGCTGTCCGCCAAAACGCATTTTTGCCCAGCGCCGCATACAGAACTGTTTCCGTCCGGCACCCGTAGCCGCCTCTGCCCCCTCAGCCGTCACAGTCTCACCTTTGACCGGCACATTTTCTCCCCCGGGCAGCATAAAAAAGCGTTCCTTTCCGCTGTCCTGTTTTCCGTTATGTTCCATTATCCTACAAGCTCCCTCTTTTGCCTGCGTTCTCCCTTTCTGCCGCCTCTGCGTCTGCGCCCGAAAAACCAGTATCTTTGCCGGCGTTTTTCCCTTCCAGCCAACCCGTCGCCCGCGCCCGGGAAGCCTGAACCTTTGCCCATGCCGCCCGAATGTCGGAAACCGTTGCCGCCTGCACCGCCGCATCAAAATTCATAATCTCGTCCGGAGAATATCCCGCCGTCAGCATTCCGCCGGCAAAAGCCGCCGCCGTCTGCGGATTCTCCTGCAAATATACCGTATCCGCCAGCGTACGGTTTTTAATCTTGTCAAGTTTTTCCTCCGTCAGCCCTGCCAAAGCTTTTTCCGTAGCTCTGCCGATTTCTTCTTTTACTGCCCGAAGCGCACCCGAGCCGTCCAGGACTGCCCGCTCCAGCCATTCCGGCGCCGGCGTCGCATAAAAGGCAAACGTGCCGCCCAGCTTGTCGTCATACGAAACGTCCGCATCTATTCCCAGCAGCGTTTTGCCGCGATAAACCAGGCGTTCATACAACGGCGCCGTGTCATCGCCTGCCAGATATTCCGCCAGCAGCTGCAGCGACAGAATGTCGGTTTTGGAAAACTCTCCCGCATCCAGCCGGATATAATCGGCATAGCGCGGCTGTTCCACTCCCGCCAGTTTCATTGCCGTTTCCGCCTCGGCCGCCCGCCCTTTTTCAAATTCAGGCTGCGGAACACTGCCCTCCGGCCGTGCAATGCCGCCGTAATACTTCTGCGCCAAATCTCTCGCTTCTCTGGCACCAATATCGCCTGCCAGCACCAGCAGCGCATTGTCCGGACGGTAATAACGGCGGTAAAAATCCCGCGCATCCGCCACAGACAGCGCTTTGATTTCCTCCGGGCTGCCGCTGACCGGATTTGCCAGCGGATGGCCTTGCCACAAAATTTTATTCAGGGTTTCGTAAAACAATGGCACCGGGTTGGTTTCAAAACGCTGCCGCCGTTCCTGCAGCACCACGTCGCGCTCTTTGGCAAAAGCTGCCTCGTCCATCTCCAGCCCGGACATTCTTTCGGCTTCCATCGCCATCATCAGCTCCAGTTTTGCAATGTCCGAAAATTCATAATAGCCGGTTTCGTTATAGGTCGTATAGGCATTGCTTACCGCACCGTGTTCTTCCGTCAGCCGGTTAAAAGCCTGGTCCGGCAGCCGTTTCGTGCCGCGAAACATCATATGCTCCAACAAGTGCGCAATTCCGCCCTTGCCTTTCGGGTCATTAACCGACCCCGTCTTGTAATACAGCATCTGCAAAACAATCGGCGCCTTATGGTTCTCGACCACTGCCACTTCCAGCCCGTTGCCAAGCGTAAAGTGCGACAGGTTCATCAGCTTGGCTTCCGCCGTTCCCGCCCGCCAGCATAAAGCACAGCCCAACAGCAGCCCGAATGCTGCCGCCCTGATGTTTCGCCGCCAAAACGTTTTTCCCGTTCGCATTAATTTTCCTCCGCTGTTCGGGCTTTGCCCCGCCAAAGACGCTATCTGCCCTGCCCGGAACACTGTCCCGGACGCCGTTCCGTTACTACATTTCCCCGATGCGCTGTTCCGACCGCCGCCCCGGCACTGTTCCCGACCGGTACGCCGGTTCCGCTTCGCGCCTACTGCTGCGGGCGAACGTCAAAATCCGGCGGAATAACCAGCTGGTTGCGCCGTGTTACCTGCGTTTCGTCCGGTTTGGACGCCGCCATTCCCAAATCTTCTTTCGTCAGGCCGCAGCCGGATAAAAACAACGCCGCCGCCAGTAAAATAAATGCTTTTTTCATTTTTTCTATCCTTTGCTAGATGATGTTGTCGTATTATCGCATTTGCGCACCAGCAGGCCGTCGCAGATAATCAATACCGCGCCGATGCAGATAAAGCTGTCGGCAAGATTGAATGCCGGCCAGTGGTAACCGCCGAAATGCACGTCCAGAAAATCAAATACAGCGCCGATGCGTACCCGGTCAATAACATTGCCGATTGCCCCGCCGATAACCATGCCGAGCGAAACCTGCATCAGCAGCGTCTTTTCGCGGCTCAGCCAGTACAGCAGAAAACCGACAACCACAAGCGAAAACGCCGACAGGATATACACGCCTGCCCCGCCCAGATTGTCAAACATCGAAAAGCTGACGCCCGTATTCCACGCCGACACCAGATTGAAAAACGGCGTTACCGCCACCACCGGCTGCGTCTCCGCCAAAAAGCCGAACACCAGCGCCTTGGATGCCTGATCCGACACAACGGCAACCAGTGCCGTGATTAATCCTGCTAACACGAATACTCCTTACATTGCATCAATTTAATTCATAATAGGCGAATATAACACAACTTTTCCGCCCGCCAAGTATTATTTGCCTTTTTCCCCAGCCCCGCGCCCGAAATAAACCGCCCCGCGCCCGCCAGGCATCCGTCTCCGATTTCCTCCCGCGTCCGATTTCCTCCCGTCTCCGATTTCCTCACGCGTCCGATTTCTTCCCGCATCCGATTTCCTCCCGCGTCCGCATCAGAACGCCGTACCGATTCCGAACGGCTCCAGCCCGAACTTCGCCGCAATCGTTTCCGCAATGTCGGCATAAGTCTTGCGCCGCCCGATATTCTGCGCCGGAACCTTTCGCCCGAACATCAGCACCGGCACGCACTCGCGCGTATGGTCGCTGCCGGGATATGTCGGGTCGCACCCGTGGTCGGCGGTGATAAACACAACATCGTCTTCGCCGAGCAGCGGTTCCAGCTCCGGCAGGCGGCGGTCAAAATACATCAGCCCTTCCGCATAGCCTTTGACGTCGCGCCGGTGCCCCCACATCATGTCAAAATCGACAAAGTTGGTAAAGACGATGCCGTCGCCGTTCAGGTTCTGCACTTCTTCAAGCGTCTTGTCCCACAGTTCTTCCAGCCCGCTCGCCAAAACCTTGCGCGTAACGCCCGACCCGGCGTAGATGTCGGAAATCTTGCCGATTGCCGTAACCTGCAGCCCCGCCGCTTTCGCCTTGTCCAGAATCGTCGGTGCCGGCGGATTGAGCGCATAGTCGTGCCGGTTTTTCGTCCGCACGAAAGCGCCGTTCTTTTCTCCTGCAAACGGCCGGGCAATCACCCGCGCAATACGGTAGGGTTTCACCTCTTCAAAAGCAATCTCGCACAATTTGTACAACCGTTCCAGCCCGAACTTTTCCTCATGCGCCGCAATTTGCAGGTTGCTGTCGGCGGAAGTGTAAAAAATCGGCTTTCCGCTCGCCAGATGTTCCTCGCCGAGTTCCTGGATAATTACCGTGCCCGACGCCGCCTTGTTGCCGAGAATGCCCGGAATCCCCGCCCGTTCGCAGATGCGGGCAACCATCTCTGCCGGAAACGACGGATACTCGAGCGGAAAATGCCCGAAATCCTGCCGCACCGGCACGCCCGCCATTTCCCAGTGTCCGGAAATCGTATCCTTGCCGGCACTGATTTCTTCCATACAGCCGTATTTGCACCTGCCGGCAAGCGTCATTTTCGCCCGCCCCGACACCAACGGAGCACGGACACCGGACGCCAGCTCGCCCGCATTCGCCAGTCCCAGCGTTTCCAGATTAGGCAGCGAAAGCCCGTTTCCGCCAAACTCTGGATAATTCTGCGCAATATGCAGAAACGTATTCGCGCCGGCATCGCCGAACGCCGCCGCGTCTTTTGCCCCGCCGATTCCGAAAGAGTCCATCATCAGAATAACTGTTTTTGCCATAACCTGTCTCCCCTAAATCAGATAAAATTTTTCTTTCCTGTTATCGGAAATATAGTTTCAAGACGTTTAAAAAGATTTAAAAAGAGAATTTCCCCTTTTCGCCGCAGGCATTTTATCTGTTTAACGTTCGTGCCGCATTGCTTGCGCTTTCTGCAAAAATGCCTCTGCGGTCATCGTCTTTTTAATTGCTTCCCCCTGCGGGCTGACCGCCACATAAGATTGAGCCTTATCGGCACTTTGCTGCATATACTCCCGCTCCATGCGTTTCACGCTGCCGTCAAGCGCCCGTGCCATGCATTCTTCTTTAGGCATTCCGTCCAGCCATGTCTCTTCTCGCAAAGACGTAATGTCATCAGATGCAAGATTCTGCCGTATCTCCAAATTTTGTACCGGCTGATAGGCGCTGCTGTTAAGCTTGTCGACCACCAGTTGCCTTTCTTCAGAAGATAAAGGCTGAAGCATCTTCCGCATAGCCTGACGATAATTAATTCTCATCGTTTCATCGCCATAAGACGGCTTCATGCCTTCTAACGCAATCACCGCATCTTCAGCTGGCGTATATGAATCAGGCGTAACGGCAATCATATTCCCGTTTTTATCTTTAATCGGCTCCTTTTTTTCGTCAAGAAGCACATTAAAGGGATGCACTTTATCAAATTTATCCGTAAACTGCGTAACATTTTGTGCCACGCTGTCTGGCCTGAAATAAACGCAATATTTCTGCTCGGGCGTACTGTAAAATGCCACCTGTACCCACCCGTCCTGCACATCGTTGTTTGGCACGTACTTCACATCGTCGGGATACGTTGGCTGAACAACTTTTTGCATTCCCGGGCTGTCCATCGCCAACGCCAGCTGTCTCCGGCGGACGGCATTTCCAAATCTTCCCCGTGCATCTTGCGTAAATTCCGTCCGATACTCGTCTAAACACTCCTGTTCAAATGTTGCCAAACCCCGCGCTGCATCTTTTCCCTGAGCCTTGGCTTCCGCCATCCGGGCTTTCATTTCGCTGATCATTTTCAACGCGTAATGATGTTCCGGTTTCACCATTAACTTCCCCGTTTGAATGCCTGAGAGAATATCATTGTCCTGCCAGTGTGTCCCTTCATGCGCAAGAACTGCGTCAGAACGGTTAGACGCATTAATTTCTGCCACCGCATTTTTAGCTTCTATCGCGGCGCTAAGCCCCAAGCTATCCGCCCATTTTTGCAAAATTCCCCTTTTTCTTGTCTTCTTCTCTTCCTCCAGACAAGCTTTCACATCATCAAGTGTTTTTATCTGTGAGTTTACCCCGTTTGCTTTTGCCTGAAATTGAGCCATAGCTTGTTGAAAATCACGGTTGCCCGCTGCCATCGCAAATGCATTTTCATCAGAGATGACATATTGGTTGACAACCACCCCGCCTTTTCCTTCGTCTAAAAAGCTGTCCATCACCGCCCGCTCTTTCAGCGGAAACAATGAATATGACGCCCCGGCCACTCGGTAACACTCCCAACTTCCTGCACCGCATTTTCCATCACGGTCAAACTCAATATAATTATAGTAGCACTGCGGCTCAAGAGCGCTATCCGCCGTTTGTTCGCGCAATGGACTGCTGTCGGTATCCGTGCGAGTTTCTGCCAAAATCTGATTATTCTCAGACGCTGGCGCCTGCCCTTCCTGCGCCATGCTTTCCTGCGCCATGCCGCCATTCGCCGCCCCTCCGAGCGTCAGCAAAGTTGCAAATGCCGCCGTTTTGTTAACCATAGCGCCCCCTTTTTGCCAAATATAAAAAGAAAATACCATATTTATCATCAAAAGTAAAGTTTAATCCGCAACATGGCATCTCTAACCCCCAAAAAAGTAACGCCTAATCAGCAACACGGCATCTCTCACCCCCCCAAAAAGTAACGCCTAATCCGCAACACGGCTTTTTCCCCTTTCAAAAAAATTGCCAAAAAGCTATTGACAAAAAAAATATGCCATGTTATATGCCGTATCGTAAAAAGAATTTTTAGGTAACACTTTAAATTATTAGAGTATGGAACATGGAAATTTTATGGAAAATGCCGCCGTTATACTGCAATATGGCGCAATTGCATTTTCCGCCGTTGTTTTTACGGTCCGTTTAGTTTGGAAAAAACATGAAAACAAACTTCAACGCGCCGCCAGACAGGCTGCCGCCCGCGAAAAATTTGAAATTTTCCGATACTGACAGCCCGCATTGCATTTTTGCAGAAATTTTTTTAGTATTAACCGAAAAAAAGTCATAAAAAAGCCCCTGACCCTAAAGTCAGCGGCTTTTTTTGATATCCGGCAGCATCCTGCGGCCTACTCGGCGGAAACAGTTTCCTCCCCTGCAGGCTGCGTTTTTTCAAGTTGTTTTTTTCCGTGAACATCACGCTGCCCGTCCGCCGGTACACGCCGTTCCTTCATCTCAGCCCGGCGTCCCCGCATCTCCGCGCGCCGTTCCCGTATCTGTGCGCGCCGCTCATGCATTGCCGCAAGAGTTTCTTTCTGCTCATCTGTCAGTACGCTCTCAAACCGCGCCTTGTTTTCCTCGCGCAGCTTGTCAGCTTTGGCACGCAGGTCGTCCATTTGTTTAAACAGCGGCTCCATCTGCGCCATATCCTCTTTGCGAAACTGTTCGATTTGCGCTTTCTGCTCATCTGTCAGTTGCAGCTTTTCCGCAAAGCGGTGCTTCAGCGCCCGTTCGGGATGAAAGCCCGGATGCCCAAAGCGGCGCGGAGCGTCCCCCCTGTCTGCCCGATATTTCCATTCTCGATGGCGTTCGCCGTCAAAGCGCCCCTCCGGATGATGCCGTGTCGGCAGACGCATCTCCGCCCGCGGCATATCGCGGTGCCAGCCTCCGTGCCACATGCCATGGCGTTTCGCCGGGCAAAATGCCAGCGCCAGTACCGTCAGGGTTACCGCCACGCCGCCGGCAAAAGCGGCTCCCGCAGCAATCAGCATATTCTTTCTTCCTTTTTCCATTGTCAAAATCCTTTCCTTATCTTGTTAATCCTCGTTCGAAATCTCCCGAACCGTCCGTTGTCCCCCGCGCCATGCCGTCTGCACAAACGTTTTGGGTTTGTGCCTTTTCCGCCGCCGCTGCACTTTCTGTTGCCGCCGGCCGCCCGGCACATCCGTCAAAGCTCAAGATACGCCAGCTTTTCGTGCAGTTTTTGCTTGGCGTTGTGCAGCCGCGACTTCAGCGTTCCGGGATTGATGCCCAGCCTTTTTGCTGCCGCGTCATAGCTCAGCCCGTCAAATTCGACCAGCACCACAGCCCGGCGCATATCCCCCGGTAATGCGTCTACCGCCTCAAGAATCAGCCGCTGCCGGCATTTGCGCAGCCACGCCCGTTCGGGATTGTCTGCCGCTGCCATATCGGCCAGCCCGCTTTCTTCCTCCCCGACCGAAGCCGCCAAAAGCTTTCGGCTTTTGCTCTTAAGATAATCTTTGCAAAAATTCTCCGCCACCACCCGTATCCAGGCACCAAGCTTCTCCTGTTCGCGATAAGTCGGAAACTTCTGCCACAGGCGGATGTAGATTTCCTGTTCAACGTCCTCGTCGGCGCGGTTCAGCATTTTTTTCACCACGCTTCTGACCAGCCGTTTATGAAGCCAGCTCAGCTTTTCCATCAGCTAACCTCATAAAAGCCGTACCCGTCGAGTGGCAAAATATCGTCCGCCGCAACACCGTAAGTAAAGTAACCGTCGCTTTCGTACAACGCCGCATAATACGCTTCCAGCTGCGTTTCGTCCGCCGCCCGCTCCGGCAGCAGCACCGCCGCGCCGAACCAGACGCCGCAGAGCAGGGAACACAGCGTCCCTGCCGCAAACTGGCGCGCTTTGCGGCGTTTGCGATACAGGGGGCCGGCTTCCGCCAAAAGTTCCGAAATCTTGTCCATCGTTAAATCTCTTTCGCAAAAATCACAACTTACATCTGGTATAACGGAATTGGATTAAAAAAGTTCAAACTTTTTTGCAAAAATAAAAAATTCCGCCGCCAACAAGCTGAATTTACAACATAAAAACATCTTGCCAAAATCTGAAAAAAAGAGTATAATGGAAACGTAAAAAAATATTATGTCGTATTATTGGAAAACGGTTTTCACAATTTTGGTTTAGAGGCTTCCTCTGTTCTGAATGCTGAAAGTTTTTCATAATGCGGCATAAAAACCTAATTATGTTAAATTTTGAAACGGCAGTCCTTGTGGCGTTGTTTCACGAAGGATTAGGCAACAGGGCCGAACCTCGTTAAAAAAATCAAGAATTATGAGAACTAAAGCAGATAAAAGAGAAGACATCGTTACAATTGTGATCTTTTCAACACTGAGCATCTTTTTAATATGCGCAGCTGCCCTCAGCTTCTGCATCATATTCAATATCGGATGCACCGCTCCTGCCTTGGTAAGAGCATTGTGCGGCCTCGTGTTTATCCTCGCCTGCTGCGCAATATACATTGTCGGCGGTGGTGTCTGCAAAATGATTGCTAATTTAGCCAAAGGCAAAGACATTGTCTAAAGCTGAAAGCATCATACAAAAAAAGAGCGTTCACACGAACGCTCTTTTTCTATGCCCTTGTTTCAAATCCTGCCGCATCGGTTTTCTTAGCCCGGTACATCCGTCGCCCGTCAGACGGCACCGCTGCCGGCCTCCCAAACAACCTGCCGCCATCCGCCGGTCGGTTCCGACGCTTTCCCTAGTTAAACTTCGTCCACTCGCGCACATTCTGCGTCAGAAATTCCGGCAGCTTATCCAGCCCCGACGCTCCCGAAGCCTTTTTATGACCGCCGCCGCCGAACGCCGCCGCAATCGCCGATACGTCCACATTGTCTTTCACCGTGCGGAACGACAAATTCCATTTGCTGCGTTTGTTTAAGGAAAAGCTGACCATAAAGTCGTAATTGGCGATATTGTCCAGCGACTCAAAAAAGTCCGACCCCGCCTGCGCCATATTCGCGGCAATGAACCGGAGCCCGTTGTACGTCCCCTCAAACGCCATATTGCGCGACAGGCGGTAGTCGCGGTGCCTGATGTAAGACAAAATTGCATTGCCTTTTTCCACCATCAGCGGCACGTCAATCCGCCCCTCAAACAAATCGCGCCACACCCGCTCGTACGGCCGGTTGACGCCCAGCGCCTGAAACGCAAACTCAAACGGACGCACCCTTTTGTCGCGCAAATCAAACAAATCGTTGAGCGCCAGCAGCTTTACCCCTTCCGGCACCGGCTGCGCCGGAAAGAAATACTGCCAGGTCAGCTCGATTGCCGCCGTGCCGACCGCGCGCAGCCCTTTAATCCCGAAACCGCCCTCTTCCCTGAGCTTTTCGTCATACTGCGCAATCGCCGACGCATGGTGGTCAATCCATATCAGGTCTTTTTCCGCGTGCAGCTTGAACATATAGTCCATCGGAAAAGAAATGTCGCAGATAACGATTTCCTGATGTTTTTCAATCTCCGCATACGGAATTTCCTGGTCGTAGTTATATCCCAGAAGCTCGCAGTCCTTATGCGCGTATTTGACAATCGCCGCCGACCCTTTGCCGTCGTGATCCGCCATATGGTAAATGCATAACATATTCTTTTCCTTTCTTTGTTTTTAATTCGCCGCCGTTCTCTCCGAAACCGCTCGCACTGCTGTTCGCCGCTCCGGTTCTGACCGAAACCGACATCTGCCGCCCGACAACGCCTGCCGCGCGTACCCTGCCCGAAACGCCCGTGCATTGCACCGCCGCACCGTCATTTATCGCCTGCCGCCGCATCGCCCATTTTCTCTCCGGAGCCGCCGTCCGCCGCCCGACAACGCCCATCTTCTCTCTGAAGCCGCCATCCGAACACCATCCGGCGCACCGCTTCCTCTTAAAAGCCCTCCGCCTGCGCGCCCGCGTCCACCCACTCGGCTTCATAGCCGTCGTACGCCGGTTCCACGCCCGCCGGGCATTGCGCCTTAACTGCCGCATAGTCGCATTCGACCGCCATATGCGTAATAATCGTCTTCTTCGCCTTAATCCGCTCCGCGTATTCTAAAAGTGTCGTCAAACCTGCATGAAAGCGCGTCCCCTCCGGCGTTGTCAGCGGCATAATCAGCACTTCCGGCCGCCGCTTGATAAACTCAAACGCGCTCTCCGGAATATCCCGAAAATCGGAAATATGCACGACTTCGCCGTCATTAAAGATATACCCGCTGCATTCCACGTTATGCCCCTGTAATTTTATCGGCGTAACTTTCAGTTCGCGGAAATAAAAGCTCTTTTCGTATTCAAACGCATTCGGGTGCAGCGCCGCGCGATATACCGGATCCACGTCTTCCCCTTTCTCGACAATCAGATACGGAAACCTCGTCCGTATAACGCTCAGATTTTCCGGCGAGGCAAACAGTTCAATCGCGCGCCCGGTAATCCGGTTAATCTCGCGCAAATCGTCAATTCCGTGCAGATGGTCTGCGTGCGCATGGGTATAAAACACTGCGTCCACATCGCGGATATTCGATAAAATCAGCTGCATCCGCAAATCCGGCGACGTATCTATCAGCAGTTTCACCCCGCTGATTTCCATATACGTTCCCGACCTGAGCCGGATATTCTTTTCCTCTTTCGGATCGCAATCGCCGAAACCATAGGCCAGCGACGGCACGCCCGGCGCTGCTCCCGAACCTAAAATAATGACTTTGGACACGATACACCTTTCTTCTTATCGTTTCGCTTTTCGGTACAATTTAAAAAAGTTATCCGTAGTTATACGCGCTGTTTCTTCAATCGTCAAGCCCTTAATTGCGGCAATTTTCTCCGCCGTCTTTGCCACAAACGCCGGCTCGTTGGTTTTGCCGCGGTAAGGCACCGGCGCCAGATACGGGCTGTCGGTTTCAATCAGGATTTTATCTGCCGGATACGATGCAAAAACCGCCGCCACGTCTGCCCCGCTCTTAAACGTAACGATGCCCGAGGCCGAAATGTAAAATCCGAGCTCCCGCACCGCGTCTGCAAACGCCTGCGTCGACGTAAAACAGTGGATAACCCCGGCCAGCCCGCCGAATTTCTCCGCTCCGCGCCGCAGCATATCAAGCATATCGTCCTCCGCCTCACGCTGGTGAATCATTAAGGGCAGTCCCGTAATGCCCGCTGCCTCAATGTGCCGCGCAAACATTTCTTTCTGCTCCGCTTTGGCATCTGCGCCGTAGTGATAATCAAGCCCGCATTCGCCGATGGCAATGACTTTCGGATGTTCCGCCGCCCGCACGATTTCCGCCGCGCCGATACGCCCCAGTTTATTCGGTGCGCTGTCAGGATGCACGCCCGCCGACGTCCACATCTGTGGAATAATCCGCTTCATTATCCCGCCGCACGCCTCGCTGCCCCGGCCGGCGGACTGCTCATTCTCGCCGCTGCCGCCGTCCCCGTCTCCGGCACCGCTGCCTTCCCCACCTCCTGCCCCGGTGCCGTTCAGCTCTCCCGCAACGCCTGCCGATCCGCCCCTGCCCGCCGCGCTCTGCGCTGCCCGCAGCCTGTCCATCCGCTCGCACATCAAAAGCTGCGCCGCCGCCTCATCCAAATCCTTTCCCGCATTCAAAATCACGCCGACGCCGGCTTCACCTGCCCGAAACGCGGTCGCGTCATCTTCAATATGGCAATGGCTGTCTGTAAACATATTCATTTTATCCTTTCGCAATTGTTGTCCATAATACTTTCCGAGCGTTTAAAAAGCCTTAAAAAGCACCGCCCCAAACAAAAATACTGGCTTTTTTTCAGTACAATGCTACCCTAAATGAAATTTTATTGTTCAAGAAAAAAAGCATGACCAACACCGACGCCGCAGCAGCTTCCCCCACAACCACTGCCGCCGCAGCTCCCGCAACCGACAACACTGCCACAGCCACTGCCACAACCGACACCGCCGCAACCTGCACCGCAACTGCGGCCAAATTCTCCATATCAGCCATGGCCGACACCATCGTCAAAATCATAACCGCACTGGTTATCGCCAAATGCTGGTATATCGGCTGGGCTTTCCGCTGGGGTGTCGAGACGCCGCTGAGCTGTCTTGCCAAAACATTGTTGATAATGTTTTTCACCGCTTTGGCTCTGCATACCCGCCGGATATACCCGCAAGTCATCCTCGGGCTGATATGGTTCATTGTATTCTTCCCCTACTCCATATTTGCCGACAAAATAACCTTTGTGGATCCTTCCGAATTTATCCTCTATAGTTCTTTCGTGCTGCTGTTATCCGTTCCCGTAATGTTGAACATACTGTACCGCGGAATGAACGACATTAACAACATCCGCCGCTCGGCTTTTGATTTCCGTACGCCCCGCCGCGATGCCCTGCTGCCGTATTTCTGTCTGATTGCCCTCCTCATCATATTTCTCTTCTTTCTTACGAACTTCGCAAGTATCTCAGGCTTCATGCCTAAGATTATTTGGCGCTGCCTGTTCTTTGGCCTGTCGGCATTATGTCTTTTGCCGCTTCCCGCCGCATTCTCGCGCCGGTTGAAAGCCCAGCACGTCGCTGCACCAACACCGCCGGAAGCCCAAAACTGCAAAGCCGATACCCCCCAAAAAACAACGCGGTTTCCGTTCTGGCACAAATATCAGCCCTGTTTTCGCCTGACAATAGTCGTCTTATGCATATTTGCTATGCTCGTTCTGCCATTTAAAAGCGGTGCGGTTTTACTCTTCCCTTGCCTCATCATCGGTGCGGTTTTATTCTCCCCTTGCCTAATCATCGGCGTATGTGAAGAATTTATACTCCTTTATAAACTGAGAAAAACAATTCTGCCGCCCCAAACCCCGACAGCAAAACAGCCCTTTGGCAACTCCTCCGCCAATAACATAGCACAACCCGCCCCGGCAATTCCGGTATCGGTAAACTCCATCTGCAGGATCGCACCCCAAAACTTTGACGCGGGAACCTCTCGCTCGCCGCAAAATTTTGACATAAATACCTCCCGTGCACCACTTCTTCTGGCGCAGCAATCCCTGTTGCAAAAGCAAAGACGCGCCCGCTGCCGGAACTTCTTTCTTCATGCCGTAGGAATTATTATTCTCCTTATATTATTTACTTTTCTCTCTATCGGTATGGTAAATTACGGCTGCTGCGGCAACATCAATACAGCCGAACGCCGTTTCGGAAAAATCACTTCTGACGAACAGCTTTTACACGACAGGTACTATTTCTAATAAGCAGCTTCTGAAAGGCCGCTCTGAAACGGCAGCTTCTGAAAGGCCGCTCCGAAACAGCGATTTCTGAACGGCGGCTCCGGGACGACGGCTTCTGAACAGCTCCCCCGGTCGGCGGCTTCTGAAAGGCAACTCCGGAACAGCTGCTTCCGAGCGACAGCCGGTTTCAGCCTGTCCGGCTTCTTTTCGTCGTATCCAGGCACCGCCGCCTAATCGTCAAAATTCTTATAATAAAACACCGCCGCCAGCACAATAAACTGTAAATATGCACCACCCAGCACCTCTGTTGCCAGTGCCACCGGCAGCGGTACGCCGACATACGCCATCAGTTTCCACGTCGCCGCCGTCAAAACCAGCCATACAGCCAGCACGGAAACCACCGTTCCCAGTTCGGCCGCCGCCCGTCCCAGCATATCTCGCCGATGCAAATAACACATCAGACACGCGGCCAACACGACAAATATAATATCCTTAACCGACATAAGCGTTCTCTCCTCTTCGGCCGCAATTGTTACGGCAAAGCCTGCCTGTCAGCACGCGCTGCCCAGCCCGGTCAGGATTTGCAGCGCCGCCAGTTTCTTATCCATATTCAGCCGCACCGTCTCATCGAGGATTTTCAGCGTCGCCTCATAAGCCTCGTACAGCTCGCGCGGATGTGCCGCATCGGGCAGATTGTCGCGCACAAACCGGCAGACCAGCTCGGCAAACAGATACCAGCAGTCTTCGTCGCCGGCAACGTCGCCTGCCAGTTCCAGCAACAGCCCGCCGTCGCATTTTGCCCCGCCGTAACAGATTTTCTTAATATTTTCATACATTTCAAGCGCGTCGTTTTCGGCATACTTGAGCGCCCGTCCGATACTCCCCGCCGCAATCTTCGCCAGCCCCTGCACTTCAGCCTCTTTCAGCGACGGCTTATACCGCCGCAGCAGGCTCGCCACCTCGGTTTCCTGCAGCGGTTTCAGCGCCAGCTTCGCACAGCGCGAGCGGATGGTCGGCAACAATTTCCCCGGATTGTGCGACACCAGCAGCAGAATGCTTTTAAGCGGCGGCTCTTCCAAAATTTTCAACAGCGCATTGGCCGAAGAAACGTTCAAATCGTCGGCGCTGTCCACAATCACCACCCGCCAGTTGTCGTTAAACGATTTCTTGCCGAGAAATTCCACCACGCCGCGCACATCTTCGACTTTAATCACAGCCGAACGTTTCAGCCCCTGTTTCATTTCGTCGTCAACTTCTTCGCCCTGATTAATCGCCTTAATCAGCTTTTTCTTATCCGTCTCGGTAAAGTCGCGCTCCAGCACCTTAAAATCGGGATGCGACTTCTGCGCCACTTGCGCAAACACCGGACCGTCAACCGGAACCTCCAGCGTTTCGTAAGTTTTGCCGGTTTCCGCCGCCAACAGAAAACGCGCAATTTTATAGGCCAGCGTCGCCTTGCCGATTCCCTCGTCGCCGGTAATCAGCCAGCCGTGATGCAATGCGCCGGAATTGTACGCCGACAAAAACAGCCGCACTTCTTCGTCATGCCCGATAAGATACGGATTCCTGCTGGGATAAATCGCTTCGTCTGCCATCTGCGCCGCTCATTCCCCCTGCATCCGGGAAGTCAGGTCTTTCCCCTGCCCGGTCAGCTTTTCCTGCGGCCGTGAAGTCAGGTTTCCCCCCTGCCCGGTCAGCTTTTCCTGCGGCCGTGAAGTCAGGTTTCCCCCCTGCCCGGTCAATTTCTCCTGCGGCCGTTCGGCCAGCAGCCGTGCCAGATAAGTCCTGAACGCCGCAAACTGCTCCGTCTGAGCATCGGCCACCGCCTGCATCGAACAGTCTACGCCGCAGAATTTCGGATTAAATCCCGTATCCGCCCCGCCGACATAAAAGCTCTGCGCCTTTTGGGCAAACGCCGCCAGCATCTCGGGATTACCGTCATAATATGCGTTGATAATGTCATAACCGATATTTTCATAACAGGCGTTGACTTCTGCAAACGTCTGCGACAGATATGCCGCCGCGTCATAAACGTTTCCCTGATAGAGCATGGCCTTTTCCAAATCCAGCCCGTCCGCGCGCGCATCAAGGCAGGAAGCTATCTGCTCCCGATATGCGGCAATTTCAGCCTCATTTTCCGCACGGCCAGACGCGCCGGTTGCCCGGTCCGCCCCGGTACCGGCACCGTCTTCCCGTTCTGCCGCACCAGTATATCTGTGCTGCGCTGCGTCATACCATTCGTCCAGAGGCGCACGGGCCGTTTCACGTTCGCTCTTATTCGGATAAACATAAATAATTTCCTCGGTTCCGCCCGCTTTTGCCTCTCTTGCGCCGCCCTTTTCCATTGCAGCCGCGCCATAATATCCCGCCGTTGCAACGCTGTGTTCCGTCGCTGCACTGCCATTCCCCGCCGTTACAGCACTGTTCCCCGCTGCTATCTCGTTGCTCTTCTCTGCCGCCGCATTATTCTTCTCTGCCGCTGTGCCGCCGTTTTTCTTTGCCGCGGCGCCATCATTCCCCGCCGCTGCGCCGTTATTCTTCTTGACCGCCGCAGAACTGTCAGCCGCTGCTGCCGCCTTGCTTCGTATAACCTTCAACGGTACCGCCTGCACCCGGCTCGCGGCGCGGGCGCCTTTCATCTCCGTACCGCTGCCGTCTTCCTGTCCCGAAACGGCCGCCCGCCCGCCGGAAACCTCCGCGCTGCCCGCCGGCGCAAAAATATCCGCCAGCAGAGCCTCGTCCTCGGGGCGTATCATCTCCGCCGCCCGCGCTTCCTCCGCGCCAAACCCGGCCGCCGCTCCGAACCCGGCTCCGGCCAGAGCCATACAACTTAAAAATACCCGGCTTTTCTTCAACATTGGCAATTCTCTTACTTTTTGTTAAGGATTTGACGCGTATAATAAGCGCAAAGTTTATAATTGTCAAAAAAATTTTGGCGCTTCTGCATAAAAACAAACAGTCAATAACTTGCTGTTGAAGCTTTACAAAAGCCGGAATTCCGGTTATGACGATACGCAAAGGAACGATACAAATGACGAGATTGAAAACAAACCTGAACTTCTGCCTCGGGCTCGGCACCCTGCTTCTGCTGGCGGGCTGCGCTTCCGAGCCGAAAGAGTTTGAATACAAAAACCTCACCGAAGAAGTCGAAGCCATCAAAGCCGACGGCGGCATCTACAAAGTCGGCAACCCGTATACCGTTATGGGGCAAAGCTACACCCCGCGCGAAGATTACGGCTACGTTGAAACCGGCATGGCTTCGTGGTACGGCGACGACTTCCACAACAAGCGCACCGCCAACGGCGAAACCTATGACATGCGCGCCGTAACCGCTGCGCACCGCACGCTGCCTCTGCCGTCGATTGTCCGCGTAACCAACCTCGAAAACGGGCGGTCGATTATTGCCCGCGTCAACGACCGCGGCCCCTATGTCAAAAACCGCATTATCGACCTCTCCGAAAAGGGTGCCGAACTGCTGGGCTACAAAAACAAAGGCACAACCAAAGTCAAAGTCGAAGTTTTGGAGCGCGAAAGCCGCGCCATAAAGGAAGCCATGCTTTCCCCGTCCAATTCCTCCGCGACTTACGGCAACCAGACCATACCTTATTCCAACACACAGACGGCAATGGCTGCGGCACCCGCCGCCGGAACTGCCGCGGCAAAACCGGCCGCCAAGCCGGCAAAGTACGAAATCAGCACATCACAACAACGCCAGCCGCTTAAATACACGTCGGAAATTTCGCTGGCGTCCAATGCGTCCGCTGCGGCGGTCAATGTGCCGGAAAGCGCAGGCGAAGGCCCTTTCTTCGTCCAGGTCGGCGCCTTTGCCGATTATGACAAGGCCAGGCAGATGGCGGATAATATGAAGCGTTTCGGCAACGTTTCGATTTACGAAGCCTACTTAAGCAAAAACGGCGTTTACCGCGTCCGCCTCGGTGCTTATCCGAACCGCGGCGAAGCGATGAAAATCCTTGACCGCGTGCTTGATTACGGGCACTCGGACGTAACTATTGTGGAAAAAGATTAGCCCGTTCCGGCAGCGGCGGAATATCCGCCGTTCCCGCCAGACGGCGCCCTGTGGCAACTAAAACTGGAGAACAAACGACAATGGCTCTGAATATCACTAATTCCCTGCGGCAGAATCAATCCGGCCGCATATCGCTTTCCCAAAAACTCTGCCTTCTGGCGGCGGGAATTTCCTGCCTTTCTTTCGCCGCGTCGGCGCACGCCTTTGAAACCAAGGCCAGAAACGCGATTTTGATGGATTATGAAACCGGCGCCTATCTGTTCACCAAAAACCATCAGGAAATGATTGCCCCGGCATCGATGAGCAAACTGATGACCGTCTATGTCCTCTTAAGCAAGCTTAAGGACGGCGAAATTTCCCTCGACGACAAATTTACCGTCAGCGAAAACGCCTGGCGCAAGGGCGGCGCAGCCTCCGGCGGGTCGACCATGTTTCTGAAAATCGGACAGGAAGTCCGGGTTGAAGACCTCCTGAAAGGGATTCTCATCCAGTCCGGCAACGATGCCTGCATCGTCGTCGCCGAAAACCTCGCCGGTTCGGAAGCGGAATTTGCCGCGATGATGAATGAGACCGCCGAAAAAATCGGCCTGCATAATGCCCACTTTGAAAACGCCACCGGCCTGCCTCACCCCGAACACAAAATTTCCGTTGAAGACCTGGCTTTGCTCGCCCGGCGCATCATCAGCGAATTTCCCGAATTTTACCACCTGTTTTCCACAAAGGAATTCACCTTTAACGGCATCCGCCAGGGCAACCGCAACCCGCTGCTCTACAGCCTCAAAGGCGCCGACGGTCTCAAAACCGGCCACACGTCCGAAGCGGGTTTCTGCCTGACCGGTTCTGCCGTCCGGAACAACCGCCGCCTCATTGAGGTGATGGCCGGGCTGGAAAGCAACAAACAGCGCTCCGAAGAAACCGAAAGCCTGATGACCTGGGGTTTTGCCAACTTCGACAACTATAAGTTTTTTAACGAGAACCAGATTATGGCCGAAGTCCCCGTTTGGTACGGCACCGTCAAAACCGTTGATGCCGTCGTTCCCGAAAAAGTCGTCAGGACCATCAAAAAAAGCGGCAAAAGCAAATACGGCGCCAAAATCATTTATGACCAGCCGCTGAAAGCCCCCGTGCTCAAAGGCGACAAAATCGGCGAACTGTTCATCACCTATGAAGATGAAACCGTAGATAAAATCCCGCTGGTCGCCAAAGACAACGTTGCCAAAATCGGCCCGTTCAGCCGTTTCCTCGCCAACCTGAAGTATTTTGTCTTCGGAACCGGTGAGTAACATGACGGCAGATATGAACCCCTCCGTTCCGCTCTCCGACACCGGCGACAGTTCCTCTTCCGTCGCACCCGTCTCCGGCCAAAGCACTCCGCTCTCCGGCACCGCCTCTGCTGCGGTTCCGCATTGCGATACTTTCCGCCCTGCCTCCGCCCCCTCTCGGCACGACCACTCTGCTCCCTCCGACGTCCAACGCGACTGCCCGGTTTCCTCAGCCGCCCGGCGCGGGCTTTTCATCACTTTTGAAGGCGGCGAAGGCTGCGGGAAATCCGTCCAGATTTCCCGCTTTGCCGAATATCTCCGTACCCGTGGCTGCAATGTCGTAATGACCCGCGAACCCGGCGGCACCCCCGTCGGCAAGGAAATCCGCCGCCTGCTGGTTGAAGGAGACAAAGACAAATTTGATGAAATCACCGAAATCCTGCTGTTCTATGCTGACCGCCGTATTGACTTAACGCAAGTCGTTTTCCCTGCGCTTGCCGCCGGAAAATGCGTTCTCTCCGACCGTTTTAACGATTCGACCGTCGCTTACCAGTTTTACGGTTCCGGCAAATTTGCCGACACCGGAATAATGGACAGGTTATATAAAATTGTCGCCGGCGATTTTAAGCCCGACCTGACGTTTCTGCTCGACATCGACCCGCGCATCGGTCTGCAGCGCAGCTTCCAAAAAGCGCAAACAATGGCCAATAAAGAATTGCGGTTTGAAAATGTCGACATTGCGTTTCACGAACGCCTGCGCCGCGGCTATCTTGAACTGGCCGCCGCCGAACCGGAACGTTTCGCCGTCATTGATGCCGCCGGCACCATTGACGAGGTCGCAGCACGGATAATCGCCGCTTTTCAGGCTCGCGGCTTTTTCTGATGAGAGACTTCTTCTGACGCCCCGCTTTTATTTTAAGACTCTCCACTCTTCTGACGAGAGACTTTTTCTGACAAACTGTTCTTTAAGGCTCACGTCCTCTTCTGACGAGAGGCTCTTTCTGACAAACTGTTCTTTCTGGCTCACATCCTCTTCTGACGAGAGGCTCTTTCTGACAAACTGTTCTTTCAGGCTCACGTCCTCTTCTGACGAGAGGCTCTTTCTGGCGCACGGTTTCTTCCGACACCCCGATCCGTTTGCGCTCATTTCTCTCCGGGAAGGCTGTCTTTTTCCGCCTGAGCCATCATCTCGTCGCACGGCGTTTTCCCCGTTTCCGCAAATGCCGCTATATCGGCACTGAAATCAATCCTCTGCCCTTGCGGCGTCAGGCAATAGCCGGAAACCGGAATCCCTTGTTCATAAGCCACGCGCGATGCCGGGCTGCCGTCGGGATAATAGCGCTTGGCGTTTCCCTGCCGTTTGCCGTCGGCGTAATTTTCCTCCTGCCGAAGCGTACCGTCGCGGTAAAACGACCGTCGCAGCCCGTTCCACACGCCGCCGTTGACGCTTGTCTCGGTCTCGATTTTCCCGTTGTCATAATAGGCGGTCAGCACGCCTTCCGGTTTCCCGTCCTTATAAACGCCGGAATAACGCAAACCTCCGTCCGCAAAAAAGACGCGGTATTTGCCGTCCTGCCGTCCGTTGGCATAAAAAAGGGACGCCTGAACCTTTCCGTCGGGATAATACAGCCGCAGCTCGCCCGAAAAGGGAGCCCCGCTCCGCGCGTCATAACACATGGTTCCCGCCTCATCACAACGCACCTCGCTGCGGACGGAAAAATCCCGTTTCGCCATAGCTGTTCCCGCCGTTGAAAATACTGCCGCAAACGCCGCTGCAAGCGCTGTTGCTGCCGTCATTGTCCGCATTGCCATCTGCAAAATCTCCGTTTCGGATTAAACCTGCCGCCAATATAGCCCGTTTTAAGCAAAAAGTCAAACCTTTGCTTCTTCTCCCACACTGCACTCAAATACAAAGAACCCCGCTGCTTCCGCAACGGGGCTCTGCTTCCGAACGCAAGCCTTCAAACAACGCCTGCCTTCAAAAACATTGTTTGTTTCCGGCTTTTGTTTACGCCTCCAGCAGTTTCAGGACGTCTTCCGCAATCATTTCCGGTTCCAGCCGGTTTTTGCGGTAAATCTCGTCCAGCGGCTCGCGGTCGGTAAATTCCTTTCTGCCGCCGTATGCCAGCACTTTAAGCGCAGTTGCGCCGTAATACCGCGCGACTTTCTCGCCGAACCCGCCGTCCAAAACGCCGTCTTCCAGCGTAACCGCAACTTTATGCGTCTTCGCCAGTTCCGCCAGCGCCGCCTCGTCAGGTTCCGACACGCAGCGTACCGCTGCCACCGTAGCATGGATACCCTTTTCCTTAAGCTTGGCTGCCGCCTGCCGCCCCTGTTCCAGAAAATCGCCGACCGCCAGAATGGCAACGCCTTCGCCCTTCTCAACCACATTAAGCCTCTTGACTTCCGCCGTTTCGGCCGCCATCGCCGCTCCGTCGGAAACAACTTCGCCCGGCACGCGGATAATCACCGGACGCTCCGTCTGCGTCATGCCCCATTCCAGCATCGCCAGATATTCCTCTTTCGTCGCCGGCGTCAGATAAACGATATTCGGAATATTCGCCGCCATCGCCATGTCAAAACAGCCGAGGTGCGTTGCATCCATCGGCGACAGCCCCGCGCCGAATACCAAAATCACTGCCGGATTGCTGTTAATCGCCAAATCCTGCGACAACTGGTCATAAGTGCGCTGGATAAACGAACTGTAAACGCAGAAGACCGGACGGCAGCCGCCTTTTGCCAGCGCCGATGCCATTGCCACCGCGTGCTCTTCGGCAATGCCTACGTCAATATAGTGGCTGCCCAGTTCGGCGCGCCGTTCCGGTGTAAACCCGAATACGCCCGGCGTTCCCGCCGTCAGCACCGCAACTTTTCCGCCTTTTCCCGCATCGCTTTCGCGAATTTTGTTCAGCAAAAAGTCATAAGTCAAATCGTTGTAATTTTCCCCGCCGCCGAAGTCAGCCGTCTTTTCGCCGCTCTTCACGTCAAACGGCACGCTCCAATGCCACGGTTCCTTGTGTTCTTCCGCCGGCTTGTAGCCTTTGCCTTTCAGCGTGTTAAGGTGGACAACTACCGGTTTCGTGCTGTCTTTAACTTGTCTGAATGCCGCAATCAGCGCCTCAATGTCATTGCCGTCGGCAACATACAGATAATCGTACCCCAGTGCCTTAAACAGATTGGTCTCCGCTTTGCCGTTGCTCTCGCGCAGCTGCTTCAGGTTATTGTAAAGCCCGCCGTGATTTTCGGCAATCGACATCTGATTGTCGTTGACCACCACGATAAAGTTCGTCCCGAGTTCCGACCCGGCAAAGTCCAGCCCTTCCAACGCCTCGCCGCCCGACAGCGACCCGTCGCCGATAACCGCAATCACATTGTATTTTTCGCCCTTAAGATCGCGCGCTTTCGCCAGCCCCGAAGCCAGGCTGACCGACGTTGACGTATGCCCGATGACAAAATGGTCGTGCTCGCTCTCGTGCGGATTCGTATAGCCGGAAATCTTTGCATAATCGTCAGGGTTGAGGAAACCGTTTTTACGCCCGGTAATCATCTTGTGCGCATAACACTGGTGCGACACGTCATAAACGATTTTGTCTTCCGGCGAGTTAAAGACATAATGCAGCGCCAGCGTCGCCTCGACAAAGCCGAGGTTCGGGCCGACGTGCCCGCCGATAAGACTGTCGCGCTTCAAAATCCCCTCCCGGATGTCCGCCGCCAAACCTTTTAATTCTTCCGCCGTCATCTTCTTAACGTCGGCCGGTGAATTTACCCTGTCCAGATATGTCATGTTCTTCCCTCTCTGTAGTTAATGTTTATCACAATATAGGATGCCGTTCCGGCAAAAGCAACCGGAAACACGAAAGTGCAAAACCGTCCCATCCCGATTCTGCCGCAACTCTAACATTTAGAGTTTGCTCTAAGTCAAGTATTATTTTCGCTCCGGTAAAACTTTTTCTCGTATGGGCCCAAATTTTCCTCCGCCCCGCTAAAAAAGGGCATCTGTCAAATCTCCTCCGCCGGCAAATTTCCCTCCGCCAGCCAAATTTTCTCCACCTGCCTAATTTTCTCTGCCGGTTAAATCTTCCCCGTCTGCCTAATCTTCCCCGCCGGTTAAATCTCCCCCGTCTGCCCAAAATGCAAAGCGCAACAAAACAAATTTAATTTTGATAAAATTAAAGGACCTGCACAAACGGCAAGCCCTTTCTGGTAACTGGTGGAGGTAAGGGGGATCGAACCCCTGACCTATTGATTGCGAACCAATCGCTCTCCCATCTGAGCTATACCCCCGCAACGCAGATACGTTTACACCCTAAAAAAATAAAAAACAAGTCTTTTTTACGCCTATGGAAAAATTTTTCTCCGCTTGCTCCCTTTTCGTCCGCTCCGTCTGCGCCGGCTTCATTCGCAGCGGTTCCATTTGCAGCGGTTCTGCCCGCGTTGAACTCATCTCTTCTGTTCCGCCCTCTTTTATTTTGCCCGTTCCGCTTTTTTCTGCCCCGCTGCCGGCGCTTGTTTTTTAACAGCCGGCACCTTCTCCAACAGTCGCCCCTCATCTTTAACAATTGCCCCCTCTTCCTTAACTGTTGGCCCCCTCATCTTTAACAACTGCCCCCTCTTCCTTAACTGTTGGCCCCCTCTTCTTTAACAGCCTTCCTTTTTTTTAACAAAAGGCAAAAATTTTGCTTGCAATTTAAAAAATATGCCGCTATAAGGTCAACTGTTCTCATAACGGGGTTGTAGCTCAGTTGGGAGAGCGCTTGAATGGCATTCAAGAGGTCAGGGGTTCGATTCCCCTCAGCTCCACCAGTTAGGACAAGGGTTTGCAAAAGCAAACCCTTTTTGTTTTTCTGAATTCTCCTGCCCGTGATAAAGCCTTTTCTTCTGCCGTCGCAAAACGGCTGGCAGCGCGGGTCTCCCTGACCGTCGCCCGCCATTTCGGATAAAATATTTTTTGCTTGAATGTTAATAATATATGATGTAATGACTATATCCGACGCGGGGACATCGTTCTTGCGTCTGCAAATGGGGTACGCTATCCCGTTTCAAACGGCGGTGTGTGGATATACACCGTTAAAAATGATGTGAAAGGCTTTAGGGAGAGAACTGCTTAACTTAACTCACCTCCCTGAAATTCCGCACACCGTTTTATATATCCCCGATATTTCCTATGGTCGGGGTACCTCCGAATAAGGTTCGCCAAATAAGGAGGGGCACTACCGTTTGAGTGCATAGCGATACCCCGGCCGCCTTGCTTTTTGGGATTAATGCAAAGTGCGCCGCGCATCAAACCAAATTGATGCGAGTACACCGCCGGTCAAACCGGGCGCCCGGCTTCTGCCGCAAGCGCACCGCCAATGAAGACTTTAAGAGAAAAAATGATGACTTCCGTATCTGATAACGCCCAAACTCCGGCATCTGCCGAAACGCCCGCCCCCGGGAAGACGACGCCTCCGACCGCATCCGGGCAGATATCATCTGTTACTCCACATCCCGCCGCATCTGCGGCAGGGCGGCTGCTCCTCCTTTCCTGTTGTGCGCCGTGTGCCTGCGCCGTCATCAAAAAGCTTCATGAAGACGGCACGGATTTCACCGTGGCGTTTTACAACCCGAACATTCACCCCGCCTCCGAATATAAAAAGCGCCGCGATGAACAAAAGCAGCTCTGCGCAACTTGGAACATTCCGTTCACGGAACTCTCCTACGACCCTGAAAACTGGCTTCAAACCACCCTGCCCTATAAAGACGAGCCTGAACGCGGCGCTCGCTGCTCCGTCTGTTTTGAGTTACGCCTGAAAAAAGTGATGGATTACGCCAAAGCCAACGGTTTCGCTGCCGTCGCCTCTGTTTTGGGCGTTTCGCGCTGGAAAAATCTGGCGCAGGTTAATGCCGCCGCCGCCCGCGCTTCCGCAAAGACCGGCGTCCCGTATCTGGAAATAGAAGGCCGCAAACACGGCATGCAGGAAGCCCGCCTCGCTCTGATAAAAGAACTGGGGCTGTATAATCAGGATTATTGCGGCTGCGTTTATTCCATGCGCACCAGCCGCTGACCTGTCGCCCACAACCCGCTGACCCGCCGCCACCCACTATCTCCCCATCGCCGCGACCTGTCGCCACGCCGCTATCTCCTCACCGCCGCTGCCCTTCCGTATTCCCTCATACCGCACTGCCCGCTCTCCTTCATATTCCCGCATAACACACCGCCCATTCTCCTCCGTAACCCGCAAAAACGCAGCGTTCCGCATCTCCGCTCCCCCCTCCCGCAAAAAACACGGCGCCCCGCCCGCTTTTTAAGTCTTTATTAGCAAATAAGCGCTATATTTTCCTCATATCGGCGGAGAACCCCCGCCGCTCTTCACATAATGCAGCAGGAAAGGATAAAAAGATGGAAATAATTTTCGATGAAAACCAAAACGATGCTTTTCAGGGGCAGAATTACCCCGTCTTTAACCTGCGCACCCCGGAAGCCGTCGATTTCAGGCAGCTGCAAAAGCAGGCCCGCGACCTGGCAAAGGCAAACCGGGACAACGAAACCGTTCTGATTCGCCCCGAACATGAAAATCCTTCTTGTTTTCTCTTTGCGGCACTCCTCAGCCTTGAAGGCAGAAACGCCCTCCCCCTGCAAGGCGTTTTCAAAGTCGCCGATTACAAGCAGGCATTGGAAAAATACCGCCCGTACTTTTCGTTTACCGTAGCCGCGGATTATGTCCTGCGCCTGATTGAAATGGATAAAAACGCCATGTACAAGGATATCCAATCGCTGAGCTACCTCGGGCTGGACGTCAAAAACGATTATATTGAAAATACCATAACCCTGCACCTGTCCAACCCCGGCCGGAAATACGTTTTTCACGCCTCGTCGCTGGAAAACACGGTCATTCTCGCCAGTTTCATCAAAATGCTGTCGCTGATGAAGCTCAACGTCAACTTAGACGTAACCATCGTATTAAAGATACTGCCTGCGGACAACGTCATCGCCATCAACCGCGACGAACTGCTGCAAAAGCTGTTTTGGTGCGCCCGCCCGTTCCTGCTTGGCGCTGCCCGGGCAAACGGCTAAAGCGGAGTGCCGGTATGAAAAAAGACACGCTTTTGGCTTTTGCCGTCGACACTCCGTATATGGGATGCCGCAACCAGCTTCTCGGCGCGCTGGATGCCATCAACAAAAATTCTAAAACCGCACTCCCGGCCGAAAAATGCCTGTTGCTGCCGTCCGGCGCCGAAACCGTCGACGATATGCGCGAGTCGCTCTGCTATGCGCATTTCGGCAGCTACCGCAGTTTTCAGAATGAAATATTTGCGCTGTTGGATGCCCGCCTGCCGCAGCTTCCTGCCGTGCCCCGCGTTTTCATAACCGCCTATAACCTGACCGAAAGCGGCGCCGCCGACAAAAACGCCGATATGCTGTGCCGCACCGTCAAGGAATACTACCGCCGGCACAATCTCGGCAAAATTTTTACCGTCGTCCTCATCAGCCGGCTGCACAATTACAAATACGTCGACCTCGTCAACGTTCCCAAACACCTGCTGACGTTTTATTCGCGCATCCGCCTTCTGCAAAACAAAAAGCTGCGCCAGAAAACCCTGATTACCGTCGGCACCGTCCACAAATTCACCATGGCCGGCGTTCTCGCCCGCAAGGCAGAACTGGACGAAAAGTTGAAGAAAACGCCGCGCGAACCGGTATTGAAACAACAAATTGCCAAACTCAGAAACTTCACCCGCAAAAGCAAAAAAGTCGTCATCTGCCTCGGCGGACGTGTCGAAGGCAGCGAAATCGTTTTCAATGTCAATTACGCCAAAAGCCTGTTCGAAAAATGCGTCGCTCTGGTGCGCCACGGTTACGGCGTGGCTATCGTCAACGGCCCCCGCACGCCGAACGACGTTACCGATTATTTGTACGAAGCGGCACTGTCAGCGCCTGACATTATTTTTCAAAACTGCAAAAACATCGCCGGCAGCGATGCCGAACGAAAAGTTTGGCGCATATACTCCGGCAGGCATGAAGATGACTTTGCCAAATTGAAAAAGCTCGGCAACATATACCCCGCCGTTCTCGGCTACGGCAACACGCTCGCCGTCCACACGTCCGACACGTATTCCTGCTGCGAAACCGTCAGCGCCGGCATTCCGACGGCCATCAGTTCCGAAGGGATTTTTATCGACAAGTCCGTCCGCGCCGACTGTCTGAATATGTTGCAGCTGATGACGCCGAAATACGCGCTCCGCTTTGAAGATTTCGTCAGTCTGGCGTGCTATATGGGTATCGAACCGCAGCACCTGCACCCGGCCGTATTGTCCGACCTGCCGCGCGTCTTTGCCGAGGCCGTGCGCCACCGGATAACCGAAACCGGGCGCCGGCAGATAAAATAGGTCTTTTTCCGCACCCCGCTGCCGGCCTTGCCGCCGCATCTCCGCCCTGCCTGTTCTGGCAGCGCTGCCTGTTCTACTTGCGCCAGTTCTGTCTGCCCGGCCGGCGCTGCCGGGTTCGGCTTGTTCTGCCTGCTCGGCTTATTCTGCCGGATTTGGCTTGTTCTGGCGGCTCTACCGGCTCCACCATCTTTTCTTTTTGGCAAAGTCAGACATTAGCGCCTCAAACCGGCTTTTGTCCGTTTCCTTTGCGAACATTGCTTCCTTCCTGGCAATCTCCTCGCTCATTTTCTTCATGGCTTTATAAACAGGCGTATACAGTTTCCCTTTTTCATTGCGTAATTTTACCATTCCTTCCTGCAAAATCACATCGCCGCTTGCATGTTCCTGCTCTATTCTACGCGACCATGAATCTTTAACTTCCTCGGTGCCATCTTTAAAAGCCATCTTGACCTCTAAATACGGAATATCCGGGAAATCCGGATCATTATCCAGGTGTATATAACAGGAAACTTTCAAAACCCGGTCAGCGTCTGATAAATTGGTAACCGTTGCCTCCACGGCATTTTCTTTTCCACGCATATCAATCTTGCCGCTTTTGTTTATGGCGGGCATTTTATCGATTTTTATTTCCAGCTTTTTGCCAAACATTTTTATTCTCCTCTGTTATTCGTTCTGTAGCTAAGCTGAAAAGTATTATAGCAGAAAATCCACCCCTGTCAACAAAATACCTTTTGCCGGTTTGGCGTGTCAGACACAGGAACAGCCCCTCATCACGCAAAAATGTCCATACCCTGGTACGGCCCGATTTCAAATACGTCTGCCGTCAGAAAGCGCTCGTTCTTGCCGATGGAAGCGATGGCGGCCATATCCCCGGCGTCAAGCTCAACGTTAAGAGCCGCCAGATTCTCGCGCAGGTGTTTCTCTTCAACCGCCTTCGGAATGACCGCTACGCCGCGCTGCATATTCCAAGCCAGCAAAATCTGTGCCGGCGTCGCATTGTTTTTTTCCGCAATCCGGTCAATAACCGGATCCTCCAGCATAACGCTGCTGCCCGATCCCAGCGGAGAATAAGCCGTCAGCGCAATCATATTCTTCTGACAATAGGCCAGCAGTTCCTCCTGCGGCAGATAAGGATGGCTCTCCACCTGGTTGACCATCGGATTGATTTCCGAAGTCATCGCCAGTTCGGTCAGGCTTTTTTCGCCAAAGTTGGAAACGCCGATTGCCTTGGCCTTTCCCTCTTTGTACAATTCCTCCATCGCCTGCCATGTATCGGCAATCGGCGCCTCGGACAACGGCAGCATATCGTCGGCCGTAAGCGGCATCAGCGCTTCTTTTTTCTGCGCCACCGGCCAATGCATCAAAAACAAATCCAGATATTCCAGCTTCAGCCGCGTCAGCATTTCTTGCAACGCCGGTGCCACGTCTTCGGCACGGTGCGCGTTGTTCCACAGTTTGGAAGTAACGAAAATATCCTCCCGTTTCAGCCCGTCTTCGGCCATGGCATCGGCAAACGCCTGCCCGACCGCTTCTTCATTGTTGTATATCGCCGCACAGTCGAAGTGCGTATAGCCGAGCTTCAGCGCCCAGCGCACCGCCGCATACGCCTCCGACGGCTCGCTCTTCCACGTCCCCAGCCCGATAATCGGCATTTCCGTTTCGTTGTTAAGCTTGATAAAACGCATTTTCTCCTCCTCCTCAAATCTTCAACTTATTATGATATAGCCCCGCCGCGCCGGGATTAAAGCTGGCAATCCTGCCATACCGGCACAGGTGCCCCCACACGCCTCACTCCTGACCTCCGCCCGATTTTGCCCGCGCCACCCCATATACCCCACATCAGCCCTCCGCCCGAATTTGCCCGCGCCACCCCACACGCCTCGCACCAACCTCCGCCCGAATTTGCCCGCGCCAGCCGCTTTATCGCTTGGTTATCCCCATTTTCATTGCCCCAAAATAAAAATTTTGCTTGCAAACAATCAAATATAGACTAAAGTTATGCTATCGTTTCTAACCATAACGATAATTTCTTAACTTTTGAGAGGAACTCTTAGATGAAAAAAGTTTTATTATTGGCAGGACTTGCCGGAATGGTTGCCGCAAACGCGGAAGCTATTGATGTAACCCCGTATGTCGGTTTGGACGCAAACTATGCGCTCGTTGATACGGATTCCAGCCACAGCATCAGCTCCAAAGACTGGTCTTTGTCCGGCGTTATCGGCGGCAGAACCGACCGTTTCGGCTTGGAAGCTTTTTACAATGCCGGCCTGAAAGAACACAAATCCAGCCACGATTCCCGCATCAGCGGCTACGGTATTGATGCGCTGGTCTTCCAGCAGCTCGGCTGCTCCGGCAGATGGGAACTCGTTGGCTCCGCCGGTCTTGCCAATTACAAGCTCAAAGGCGACAACGGCCTGGGTACTGACCGCGGCTATGCCGAACGTCTCGGCGCCGGCGTACAGTACGCCATGAGCGAAAACGCCACTGTCCGGGTTATGTATCACCATGCCTGGGTTCACAGCTCGCAGTTGGACGCGCTTGACGAATTCACCGTTGGTATCAGATACGCTTTCTAATCGTAAAGCGCTTATCGTTAAAGAGGAGCCTCCGCGGCTCCTCTTTTTTGTTGCCGGTTCGCCGCCCCTCGTCAATATCCCGTCCGCCCACTCTCCGCCACTCCCGGCAACAGTATCCGCTGTCGTCCCGGCGCCGTTCAGCCCTTGTCTCCGCCCATAACGTCGGCAAAATGTAACCAGGGAACCTCGCCAAGCAAAAACCCCGCTGCACAAACAGCGGGGTTTCCTTTCGGCACATTGCCTTGCTATCTGCGGCGCAGAAACGACGGGATTTCCAAATCGTCTTCGCTGTCGTTTTCCTTTTCGGCAAAGTCTTCGATTTCGTCAAACTTCGGCACCACTACCGGCTTAACCGGCTTTTTGGCCTTGGCGCGCGAAATGCCCAAAATCTTGTCGATAAAACGTTGGCGGGTCGGTTCTTCCGGCTCTTCCTGAATCATCGCCTGCGCTTCTTCGCGGGCTCTGCGTTCGCGCGGCAGTTCTACTTCGCCCTGTTCCGGAAACAGCTGCGGCTCTTCTTCAATAATCTTAACCCGGGCCGTCGGGGCAAACGCCTTTTCCACTTTAACTTCCGCCAGTTCAGATTTCACCTGCGCCGCCTCTTCTGCATTGGCGACCACCGGCTTGTTGATTATCGCATTAAACAACGCCGAAGACGGGTGAGCCTCTTCATTCTCCTCTTCGCCTTTCAGCGCGGCAAATTCCTCCTGTTTCGGCGCCGCCGCCTTTTTCGCGGCAGTCAGCTCAACCACATTGTCAAGCTCAATCGGCGCTTCGTCCAAAACCGTTTCTTCAACCGTAATTTCTTCCCGCAGCGGCATTTCCGGCATCTCCCGGCGTTCTTCCTCATCTTCTGCTTTGCCGGCGTCAAGGTCAACATACGCCCCCATATCCTTGGTTTTCAAAACCTGCATTGTCGCTTCGTCGTCAATGCCCGTTACCACGATGGAAACGCGAATGCGCCCCGACAGCGAATCATCATAGCTGGAACCGAAGATAATCTCGGCATTTTCATCGACTTCCTCGCGGATGATATTAACCGCCTCGTCGATTTCCATCAGCGTAATGTCCGAACCGCCGGTAATATTAATCAAGACGCCTTTTGCACCCTTCATCGAACAGTCGTCCAGAATCGGGTTGGAAAGCGCCTGTTCCGCCGCAACGCGAGCCCGGTCTTCGCCTTCTGCCTCGCCGGTTCCCATAATCGCCTTGCCTTTGTCTTCCATAATGCGCTTAACGTCGGCAAAGTCGAGATTAATCAGCCCCGGCATAATCATCAAATCCGTAATTGAGCGCACGCCATCATAAAGCACTTCGTCGGCTTTGACAAACGCATCTTTGAGCGTCGTGTTCTTGTCGGCAATGCGAAACAGGTTCTGGTTCGGGATAACAATGATGCTGTCGACTTCCTGGATAAAATTCTCCAGCGCCGCTTCGGCGTTTTCCATTCTTTTTTTGCCTTCAAACGCAAACGGCTTGGTAACCACGCCCACGGTAAGAATTCCTTTTTCCTTGGCAATCTTCGCCACTACCGGCGCCGCGCCCGACCCGGTACCGCCGCCCATACCCGCGGTGATGAACACCATATTGGAATCCGCCAGTTCTTTTTCTATATCTTCGCGGGCTTCCTCGGCCGCCATTTTGCCGATTTCCGGCCTTGCACCCGCGCCCAGCCCCTGCGTGATTTCAAGCCCGAGCTGGATTTTCCGGCCCGCCGGAGAAAGCGCCAGCGCCTGCGCGTCGGTATTGGCAACAACAAAATCGACCCCCTCCAGATTCTTGGCCATCATGTTGCTGATGGCGTTGCCGCCGCCGCCGCCGACGCCGATAACGGTAATTCTTGGTTTCAAATGCGTAAAGCTCGTTTCTCCGACAGCCAGTTTTATTGCCATTGTTTTTTCTCCGTGATATAAAAAAAGCTAAAATCCATTTGTTACGGATTCTAGCTTTAAATAAATTAAGTTTTAGTTACCATCAGCACGTTTTTTTGCATAAATCAAGATTTTTCCGGCTCCGTTTTCTGCCGCGCTCCAAACGTCAGCACGTTTTTTTGAACAGCTCCAGAATCTTCGTAAACAGCCCGTCGGCATTGGAACTGACATTAACTTTCTTGACGATTTTGCGCTCCGAATTGTTGACGGCAAACAGTAACAGCCCCAGCGCCGTGGAAAACGTCGGATTGTGCAGCACCTGCGGAATGTTTTCGATATTGCGCGGCCGCCCGATTCGTACCTGCTTGTCCAGCACCATGCTCGCCACCTCGCGCATGCCCGGCAGCTGCGATGCCCCGCCGGTCAGCACCACGCGGTGCGAAGCGGTGTTCTTATAGCCTGCTTCGTCCAGCTTGCGCCCGACCAGCTCAAAAATCTCTTCAATCCGCGGCGAAATAATATTAATCAAATCCGAGCGGTAAATCTGTTTGATGTTGCTGTCGTCCTCTTCGCCGACCGGATATACGTTAATGATTTCCTGCTCGTCCTGGCTGATGAGAAACGCGCAGCCGTGGCGGTTTTTGACCTCTTCCGCGTAGTTGAACGAGGTCGTCAGCCCCAGCGCGATATCGTTGGTAACGTTAATTCCCCCGACCGGAATTGACGAAAAATAAACCGGGTGCCCGTTCTTAAACGTTGCAATGCTTGTCGTGCCGCCGCCGATATCAATAATCGTCGCCCCGAGTTCCTTTTCGTCGTCCACCAGGCACGAAAGCCCCGACGCGTACGCCGAAAACGCCTTCATCTCCACTTCAAGGTGCGAACTCTCTACCACCGTCGCCAGATTTTTGTACATCGGCCGCGGATACAGCCCGAGCAGAATATCCACGCTGAGCGTGTCGCCGTAAATGCTAATCGGGTTTTTGACCTCTTCACCGTTGTCGACATGGTACCCCATCGTCAGAAAATGAATCGGCTCGTTGCCCTCGACATTAACTTTCATCAGCCCTTTGTCGGTAACTTTCTTGACGTCTTCTTCGCCGACCGGGCGGTTCTTGTGGATAGAGATTGACGAGCTCCGCACCACACTGCGGGTACGGTCGCCGGAAACATTGACAATCACGTTGGTAATGCGCTCGTTGGCCATCTGTTCGGCCGCTTCGACCGCATTGCAAACCGCAATCGTCGCCTGATTAACGTCGGTAACCACGCCGTTTTTAATCCCTTTGGCGGCATTGTAGCCGTAGCCTAAAATCGAAACCCTCTTTTCTTTTGTTACTCTGGCAATAATGCAGCACACTTTGGACGTTCCGATGTCCAAAGCCGCTACAATCGGCGATCTGTTAAAAGAATGGTTCATTGCAATCCCTTTACTTTTTTATCTTTTAAGCATCAAATCTTCAACAGACTTATCAATGTCTACCACAATTCTGTTATCGTACCTTACATCAAAGGAAGTTAATTTACGTTTAAAAATTCCCTGCCTTTTATTTAATAATGCGATTTTTTGGTAAGCTTCGGCAAATTTCTTTTCCGGCAGCTTGACAACCACGCCGTTGTTGACATTGTCAAAAATCAAATCCCAGCGCCGGTTGGAAACGAATACCGCCGCTTTGACCCGGTTCGCCAGTTCCTCATCGGTCGCCAGCACTTTCAGAAGTTCCGCCAGATGGTGCGGCGCGCCGTCGCCTGTCAGAAGCAAAATCGGCGCGTCCGGCTCGTATTCTTCAACCTCGATGACGTTCCCTTCCGCGTCCACCGGATAATAGCGCCCCTCATACTGCCAAATCGCCTTGACCTGCCGTTCTTCAATATTGACCAGAATATTGTTCGGGAAAAACTCTCTTTTGACCACGCATTTCCGCACCCACGTCAGCTGCTCGATGCGGTTTTGCAGCTTGGCAATATCAATCCCCAAAATGCTCTCGTTTTCCGAAAGGTTCAGCGCTTGGACTAAATCTTCGTAAGAAGTGCGGCGGTTGCCCTCGACAATCACGTCCTCGACATACATGCCGTGGTCGGCGGAGATTCTGTAAATTGCCTGCATCAGTTTGTCAAACTGTGCCGCAATCACGTTGTCGCGAACCGTTACCGCTGTCAGCGCCAGCGACAGCATAATCAGAAACGCCGCCGCCAGCCCGGTCAGCCGGTATGCCCATTCGCGTTCGGGCCGGACCTTCATATCCTGCAAATTCATATTGTTAGCCGCCGTTGTTGCCATCTCGCTTTACATTCCCTTATTTTTTCACGCCCATGCGCCGCACTTCCCATTCCAGCGTAATCGCTGTCTTCTCTTTCACTTTCTCGATAATCATTTCTCCAAGTTCTTCAATATCTTCCGCCGTTGCCTTGCCGCGATTGATGAGAAAATTGCAGTGCATGTCCGAAACTTCCGCCCCGCCGACTTTCAGCCCCGCGCAGCCTGCTTCCTTAATCAGCTTCCATGCTTGCAATCCCTCGGGGTTCTTAAACGTAGACCCCGCCGTCTTTTTATTAATCGGCTGATGCGCCAGGCGGTACGCCAGCTGCTCGTCCATCGTTTTGCGGATTTCTTCCGGCGCCGCTTTTACGCCCTTGAGCGTTGCGTCAAGCACAATCCAGTTTTCCGGAAACATACTGGAACGGTACGAAAAGTTAAAGTCTTCCGCCCCGGTTTCGTAAATCTGCCCCCAGTCGTTCATAATATGCGCCCGCACAAACACGTCCGACACCGTCTTGCCGAAACACCCGGCATTCGTGCGCAGCAGCCCGCCGATGCGCCCCGGCACCGAACAGATAAACTCCAGTCCGCCGACGCCGTTGTCAATCAGCGCTTTTTTCAAATCGCTGTTTTTCAGCCCCGCGCCGACCGTAACTTCCGCCCCGTCAAACTTCACCTGACGAAACGCCGGTGCATCCAGCTTAACGACCACGCCGGGAATTCCCCCGTCACGAATGAGGAGATTGGAACCGCCGCCGATAACCGTAACCGGAATTGCCGCCGGCTTGCGCATCAGAAACGTTTTCAAATCGTCCGCGTCTTCGGGCAGGAACAGCACTTCCGCCGGCCCTCCGACCCCGAACCAGGTATGTTTCGCCAGCTTGGCGTTCTCAATGTATTTGCCGCGCACTTCCGGCAGGCTGTCCAAAATCGGCGTCTTCGCCCCGAATAATCTTCCGAACATTATTTTCTCCTTTTTCTTTTTTGCATCGTCTTGTCCGTTCCTCGCTCCGTTTCACGTGCCCCGCCGGTCGTTTCCGTCCCGGTTCGCCGTTGTCCTGTCCGTCTCCGGTCACGTCATCGCCGCCATCCGTCGCCCTGTCCGAACACCGCCCCGGATCATTCGGTCGCTGCGCCGCCGCCATCCGTTGCCCTGTCCGTCTCCGGTCACGCCATCGCCGTCATCTGCGCCGCCGCCATCCGTTGCCCTGTCCGAACATCGCTCCGGCTCATTCGGTCGCTGCGCCGCGGTTACCCGTTGTCCTTGTCCTCGGCCGCCGCGTTCTTGCGCGTTATCGCCAACAGCATCCCCATCGCCAGACAGCTCGCCAGCATTGATGACCCGCCGTAGGACACGAACGGCAGCGTCATCCCCTTGGCAGGCATGAGCTGCAGCGCCGAACACATATTGACAATTGCCTGTCCGCCGAGCGAGGCCGCCAGTCCCGATGCCGCATACATAACGAACAAATTGTTGTCGCGCATGGAAAGCGTCATCGAGCGCACCACAATCGCCGCAAACGCCGCGACGATAATCGTCGTCAGCCACACGCCGCACTCTTCTCCCGCCAGCGCAAAGATAAAGTCCGTATGTACGTCCGGCAGCGTCATCTTGACATACCCTTCGCCCGGCCCGCGCCCCAGCAGGTTGCCGTTGGCAAACGCGTCCATCGACTTTTGTATCTGCGACCCGATTTCATTCTCGGATGCCAGAAAACGGTCGATACGGTCGCGCACGTGTGCCAGAAAGAAATACGACCCCGTAACCAGTACCAGCCCTGCCGAAAACAGCGTCATAATCAGCCATACCGGAATTCCTGCCCAGACCATCTGCAGCGCCCATACGCCGGAAATCAGCACCGTCATGCCCAAATCCGGCTGCCCGAACACCGACAGCGCCGTCAGCAGAAACAGCCCGACCGCCAGCGTCATGCCCGGAAAATCCTCAATTCTCTTGTTCGCGTCCAGCAGCCACGCCGTTACCACGATAAACACCGGCTTGATGAACTCCGACGGCTGCAACGAAAATCCCGCAAACTTAATCCAGCGCGCCGCCCCTTTGGTCGCGTCGCCGACCACATACGTCAGCACCACGCCGGCAAACGCGCACAAGAAGCCGAATACCGCCAGCCGCCGGATGGTGCGCAGGCTCTGCATTGAAACGCCGATCATCAGCACCAGCCCCATAAATATAAACACGCCCTGTTTCTTTATAAAGGCAAAATCGTCCGCCAGCCGGTCGCGGTGCGCCGCCGAAGGGCTTGCCGAAAGCACCAGCATCGCCCCGATAAAAATAAGAAAGACGGCCAGCGAAAAGCTGACCTTGTCCACCGTCCACCACCAGTTGGAAATTTTGCTCTTGCTGTGCCGTGCAAAAGAAAACATCGCCGCGCCGCCTCCCTTGTCAGATTAACGACAACAGGCCGATAACCGACGCCAGCGCCGTTACCGCCCAGAACGTATAAACAACCTTGACCTCGCTCCAGCCCAGCTGCTCAAAGTGGTGGTGTATCGGCGCCATCTTAAAAAAGCGCTTGCCGGTCTTCTTGAAATACAGAACCTGAATCATCACCGACACCGTTTCCAACACAAATACGATACCGACAATCGCCAGCAGAATCTCGTGCTTTAAGATGACCGCAATCACGCCCAGCACTGCGCCCAGCGCCAGCGACCCCGTATCGCCCATAAAAACGCGGGCTTTTTTCAGGTTAAACCACAAGAACCCGACGCACCCGCCGGCCAGCGCCGCGCAGACGACCGCCATTTCCGCGCTTTTGGGCACATACGGAAACGCGGTTTCGTTAAACGCCGGATACCCGGTCGCAAATGCAAACACCATAAATACCGAAAAGACGACAGCGAGCATTCCCGCCGCCAGCCCGTCCAGCCCGTCGCTGAGATTCACGGCATTGGACGCGCCAGAAATAACGATAACCGCAAACGGGATATACACCCACGACAGCTGGAACGACCAGTCAATATACGGCAGATACAGCCTGCTCTCAATCGAATTCGGCGTCGCCGCCGCAATAACGTTGACCGCCAGCACCGCCGCCATAAACTGGATAAACAGCTTCATCTTCGCCGTCATTGCGTTCGGCGTCTGCTTTTTGACTTTGACATAATCGTCGGCAAACCCCGTCAGCCCATAGATGAACAACACCAGCATCGAAATCCAGACAAAATGCTGCCGGACATTCGCAAACAGCAGCATCGCCAAAAGGCTCGTCCCCAAAATCAACAGCCCGCCCATCGTCGGCGTGCCTTTCTTTTCCTCAATATGCGATTTCGGCCCGTCGCCGCGTATCGGCTGTCCGCCGCGCTCATGCCCTTTGAGGAAAGCGATGAGCCTTCCGCCCGTAAGGAGAGATACAACCAAAGCCAGCGCAAAAGCCGCCGCCGCCCGCAGAGGCACCGTTTCCGGCGCATAAGACCAAAAAGACCACATTATCCGCACATTCCCGTCGCAAAAAAGTTAAACAAAATTTGAAAAAATATATTGGAATTGATTTTACAGTCAATATCTAAATGAAGTCTTAAAAAATATCTGAAAATCAAAATATTTTTCCCCGCCGCATTTTCGCGCCGCCGCCCGGCACCCTGCGCCCCAAAAATTCCACAATCACCCCGTATGCAGCAATTCCGCCCCGTCCGCCCGACGGTTATTCACTTTTTTTTAACCACGCCTGTCGTATGATATGATAAATATATGCGCCGCCGTACCATCGCACTGTCTGTCGTACTGCCGCGCCAGTAAAGGAGTTTTGCCATGTCCGGATTTTCGCTGACCGCATTGTTAACCGCCGTTTCCCTCGTTTTTACCGGCATTTCCGCCTCTGCCGCTGACGGCGACCTTCCGCCCGAATTACAGGGGCTTGGGCTGTATGAAGATATCCTGCCGATAGGCTCGGACGGCACCGGCGGGCTTCCGTCTTCGCGGCGCGCTTCACGCCAGCAGAGCATTATCCCGTTCATCATCTCGTCCCTGCCTAAAGCGACGTCCGCTGCCGCCACCAATAATATCGCCAACGCGGAGCAGGTTTTCTGTTACCATGTCGCCAAAAAGCCCGCGGATTTTGCCGGCTACACACTGGACAACTTTGCCGTTACCGGCTATTGTGGCGAACTGGATATAGGCGCCACCGCAACCACTTACGAGGCGCTTTTCACCCAAAGCCCGAACATTATAACCGCGCCTGCCGCCTGTGCCATTGAGCCGCGCGTCATGCTGCGTTTTGTGCGCGGCGTCGATTATACCGATGTCCTTTTATCCTCTCCCTGCCCGTCATTCACCGTCTTTTACGCCGGCAGATACACCGCTTTTAACATCAAGCAGGGCGTTATTGACGACATCATCAGCCAGTTTGACAAAGAGAACCAGCCGTTCAACTCCCCCGCGCTTTTGAAAAAGACCGTCGCCAACGGTACCGCCGACACCGACAGGGAAGCCGAAATCTATGAAAAGAAACAACGCGAAAACGCGCCGGTAATGAACTGGAAAATGCCTGCCGCCGAAGAAGACAGAACGCCTTCTGCCTCCGGCTCAAGCTCGTCTCTGCCGCAGGCTTCCTCTGCAAAGGATTCGTCCGGCACGTCAAAACCGGCTGCCAGGGGCTGGGGAAATATTAAGCTGCGGATGTAGCGGCAGCCGGCCCAACACGCCGGCCTCCCGTACGCCCGGACATATAATCATCAGCGCTGTCCGTCCCCTGCCCCGACACCGTGTTTTGAAACTTCCGCCCCGATACGCCACAGCTAGACTCAATTTGAAACTTCCGCCCCGTTGTTCCCCGGCCGGGCACATTTCGAAATTTTGAAACTTCCGCCCCATTGTTCTCCGGCCGGGTTCAAAGCGCATTTTTTTCATAAAATCAAAAATTTTTTAACCACAGCTTAACTTTTTGCTTGCTATTTGAGAGGCGGCGTTATAAAAACGCCAACTGCGCGGCTTTCCGCTCCCGTGGTAAAACCGCAGCAGCATACAATCCCCCTCCCGGGGGATTTTGTGTTGTCTTCAACTTTGTATGGTCATTAACATCAATGCTGCCGCTAATCGGCAGCCGCAAAAGAAAAGGTAGAAAAAAATGCTCGCGGTATTGCAGAATCTGGCAATGTCATTAAAACAAAAAATCAACGGTTTCGGCAGTTTTTATATGAAAAACTTCTGTCCCAAACTGGTAGAAGTCCTGCGCAAAGGCTATGACAAAGACAAATTCCGCCGCGACACTCTTGCCGGCATGACCGTCGCCGTCGTTTCGATTCCGCTGGCAATGGCCCTGGCGATTGCTTCCGGCGTTACTCCGGCGCAAGGGCTGTACACGGCCATCGTCGCCGGCTTTTTCATTGCCCTGCTCGGCGGTTCAAAATACCAAATCGGCGGTCCGACCGGCGCTTTCGTCGTCGTCATTTTTAACGTCATCAAAAACTACGGCCCCGAAGGGCTGACCATGACCATGCTTGTTGCCGGCATCATCCTGATTATTGCCGGCCTGCTCCGCCTCGGCACCTACATCAAATACATTCCCTACCCCGTCGTTACCGGCTTCACCGCCGGCATCGGCGCATTGCTGATTTCCACCCAGGTCAAAGACCTTCTCGGCCTGCAAATGGAAAGCGTCCCCTCTGATTTTCTTCCCAAATGGCAGGCATACTTTGCCAACCTCGGCAACTTCAGTTTCTCGTCGGTCTTCATTGCCGCCTTTTCGTTTGCCGCGATTTTCTACGTCCGGCACAAGCGCCCGAACCTGCCGGCCTACCTCGTCGCCGTCGTCGGCGCCACGCTGCTGGTCGCGGTATTTGCGCTGTTCTCTGCCGCGCCGGATACCATCGGCTCCAAATTCGGTGCCATTCCGCACTTCCTGCCTGCGCCGAAACTGCCGGAACTTGACGTCAATCTGATGCTCAAAGTTTTCCCGAGCGGACTGACCATCGCCTTTCTCGCCGGGGTCGAATCCCTGCTGAGCGCCACTGTCGTCGACGGCATGAGCGGCGACAACCATAACTCTAACGCCGAACTTATCGCCGAAGGCACCGCCAACCTGATGAGCATGGCATTCACCGGCGTTCCCGCCACCGGCGCCATCGCCCGCACCGCCACCAACTACAAATCCGGCGGCTATTCGCCGATGGCCGGCATTATGCAGTCGGTAATTCTGCTTTTGTTCATGCTGCTGCTCGCCGGCGTTGCCAAATTTATCCCGCTCGCCTGCCTGTCCGCAATCCTGATTCTCGTCGGCTGGAACATGCTGAACCTGACCAAAATGTACTACCTCCTCAAAGGCGCGCGCGGCGACGCGCTGACCCTGGTCGTTACGCTGCTGTTGACGCTGCTGGTCGACCTCAACACCGGCATTTCCGTCGGCTTTATCCTCTCCAGCATTATCTTTATGCACCGCATGAGCAAGGAAATTGAAATCGAAACCGATGAAAAGGCGCTTGAATACAAAGGCGGCGGCCGCGACCTCTCGCAGGTTCTGCACGAACAGGGCGTTATCTCGCTGCGTTTCTCCGGCCCGCTGTTTTTCGGCGACGCGCTGGACGTAACCCGCTTTTTGCAAAAGATAAAAGCCGAACCCAAAATCATCATCATCCGCATGGGTTACGTTCCGCTCGTAGACATCAGCGGTGCCAACGCGCTGGTCAGCTTTATCGACCGTGTCAAGAAAAAACACGGCGCCAAAATCATCCTTTCCAACATCAAGAAGCAGCCGCGCCGTATGCTGCACGAAGCGTTTTTGCAAAACGGACTGACCTGGCACGATATTTCCACCGCCTCAACGTTTGAAAACGCGCTCAAGATTACCCGCCGCTACCTGCGCATGAAAAAGCGGCAGGAAGAGCAGCAGGCAGCAGGCACCGCGGCGGAATAATCCGCCGCTTCTTCCTGCGTCAGCCCGGCGGCAACGCCCGCACGCGCCCTCCGCCCGTCCGTACTCTCTCCGACACACGACATCATCCGCATCCTTCTCTTCATCTGCCGCTGTTTTTCCCTTTTCCGCTTGACATTTCCGCCGCTCCGTCCTACCATACGTCAGAACAAAACCCTAACAACAGGACACCCATGCCTCAGGAAAAAGACATCGCTTCCGACTGCACCTCTTTCGCCACAACCCTCGGTCATGCTGCCCCGGCAGCCGCACAGCCCGCCTCTTTTCCCGCCTCTGCAACAGCCCCGCACACCCTCACCGGCGAAATCGACGCGCTCAAGGCCGTGTCCAAAGCCGTCCGCGACCTTGATTCCCTGAACCTTACCCAGCGCAAGCTGTTCGACAGGATTGAACATACCCACAACAACATCTTTATTCAGGGACAGGCAGGCACCGGCAAGTCCACCTTTATCAAATACCTGAAGAAACACTCTAAAAAACGCATCCGCCTTGTCGCCCCGACCGCCATCGCCGCGCTCAATATCGAAGGCGCCACCATCCACTCCATGTTTACCCTGCCGTTAAGCGATTTTCTCATTCCGCAGGAAGTGCGTTCCACCCGCCGCCGCAAACTGAAGTCCATTCTCAAAAAAACCGACATTCTCATTATCGACGAGGTGTCCATGCTCCGCCCCGACATTTTGGATATGATAGAAGAGCTGTGCTGCCAGGCGCGAGGCAATTTGGCGCTGTTCGGGGGGCTGCAGATTATCCTCATCGGCGACCTCTGCCAGCTTCCCCCGATAATCAAACCGGCGGCAATCCCCGCGTTCAAACAGAAATACGGCACCGCCGAACCGTACTTTTTTGACGCGTTATCTTATCAAAAAGGCGCATTTGAAAAAATCGAGCTGACCGAAGTCTACCGCCAAAGCGACAAAGAACTGTTAAGCTACCTGCAAAACCTCCGCAACGATGAAAACCTGCCCGAAACCGTCTCTTACTTCAATCGGCGCGAAAACTATCCGCCGGACTTCGCCGCCACCGCCATCACCATCACGCCGTACCGTTCGGTCGCCGACGGCATCAACCGCCGCCGCCTTGCCGAATTGCAGACGCCCGAACGCGAATACGAGGCCCAGCTCGCCGGTTCGTTTGAAAAAATGCAGGATACGCCCTCCCCGAAAATTCTGACCATCAAGGAAGGAGCGCTCGTCGTTTTTAACAAAAACAACTACCCCGATTACATCAACGGAACCTCGGGCATTGTCGAAAAGCTCGAAGACCGCTATATCGTTGTCCGCTGCCTTCAGGACAACAAATTCATTACCGTCCGCCGCGAAGAGTGGAAGTCGTTCGCCTATGACATTAACGAAGAAACCGGCGACGTAACCGAAAAGGAAACCGGCTCGTTTATCCAGTTCCCGCTCCAGCTCGGCTATGCGCTGACCATCCACAAGGCACAGGGCAAAACTCTTGACCGCGTCATTATTGACATCGACCGCGGCGCGTTCGCCCACGGCCAGCTGTACGTTGCCCTCTCCCGTACCCGCCGCAAAGCCGATATGCTGATAAAGCGCGGCCTTTGCGAAGACGACATCATTTTTTCTGACCGCATCAAAAGCTTTTTAAGCTGAAAACCATAAACGCGCCCGCTGCATTTTCGCCGGTCTTCCTCCTGACTTATGCGATTTTCCGTATGCCAAACAACGGAATAAACCCGAACAGGCAATGTTCGACACCGTCTTTTTTATATTTAATTTTATAAACCGTCAGTACATTAAACAATTTCAGTTTTCTGCTGTGCGTTGATTTAATAATTCTGAATACAGCCGGTAAACGATACAGACAATAAAAAAATTCGCCGTATTTAGCTGCATCTTCCGCTTCTCTTGCCAGCCACTGATTTACCAGATAGATTCCCCAACGCTCCTGATTTTTGCCGGCAAAAAACGGAGAGTGTTGCGCACACCTCCGCCAAGCGGATGCCAAACGCCGAAACCGTCCATCGTTCCAAGGTTTTACCGGAGAAGAATAATGTATGATTTTCGGATTTATTCTGCCGCTCTCCAGTGCTGCATATTTTTGTGTATTTACCTCAGAATAAAAAGCAGTTTTTCCCAACTCAACATGCCACATCGCGTTCCACATGACATCAAAGTAGTAAATCTTCCCGGCACAAACCATATTCAATACATCTTGGTCCGGGTATGACAAATCCGGCATATCGGCTATTTTCTTTACACATTTCTCCACCAGATTTTCTTTTATCCACAGCGGAATATTGAACATCAGTACGCCGCTGTTGAAATACCCCTCCTCCGGACACCGTAATTTATCGCGTATATAGCTCTGCATCTCAAAAGTATGAACATCTGAACAGGCTCCGATATAGTTTCCCTCCATATCTTCCATAAACATTTCCGCCACGTCAGCCTGCGCCAAAACATCGCAATCCAGATACAAAACCTTTTCATATTCTTTAAAAATCTCCGGTATCCAAATACGATAATACATTTCTTCCGAAAAATAACTGCACACATAAAGCGGACAATCCTTAACCCGCTCCGTCATATCAACAGCTTGAACGCATAAGCCCTCAACCGTCATTTTCTGCAGCAATGCGAGTGTTTCTCTCCTCAAACCGCTGTGCAGCACATAAACCCGATATTCCTTGTCCGGAGACTTGTGTTCAATAATCGAACGAATTGCCACCGACATATACGGTGCATAATTCTCGTTACTCGCAAAGACAATTGGAATAATCTGTTTGTCAGCCATTAGTTCTCTCCCTATCTTCAGCAACAAATGCCGAACAAATAACAGCAGCGCTCAATTTCCTTCTCGTTGTAACAAACCGTAATAACCGGCAATAATCTTTATACTCCGGCATATACCCCTCCGCTGCTGAAAAAAAACGTTCGTTTTTTATCAACAAAAAACTGGGGATATTTTCATCGCCGATATGGCTATTTAGCTAAACCAAAAGTATATGAAATTAAACGAACGTTTAAATTAAACAGTGTCGCAATACGGTTTACCGGCCCCGCATTTTGTCTTCGCAAGCGTACACTCCGCCTGCACTTTGCCTTCGCTGGCATCAGCTCCGTTCGTTCGTATTTTGCCTTCGCTGATGTCCATTCCGCATCCCGCATACCGACACTGATATCCATTCCGCGCACCAAACGCCTTCACTGATGTCCATTCCGCGTCCCGCATATCGGCACTGACATCCGTTCCGCGCACCGAACGCCTTCGCTGATATCCATTCCGCATCCCGCATACCGGCACTGGTATCCGTTCCGCGCACCAAACACCTTCACTGATGTCCGTTCCGCGTCCCGCATACCGGAACCGGTGCCCATTCCGCCCGCACTTTCAGGCAGAAAATGTCTTTTTTGGCGCTGTCCGGCAGCTTGACGTAATCCTTTTCCGTCGTTACCAGCGACAGCCCCTGTGCTGCTGCTTCCGCCCGCAACGCCTCCAAATCCGTCGCCGTATAGGCATGATGGTCGGCAAAATCCCGCGTTGCGACAAGGATATAGCCGAGGCTCTTAAGCGTCTGGTAGAACTTTTCCGGATGTCCTATGCCCGCAAATGCCAACACCCGTTTATTCTCCAGGTCAAACGGCAGCGGTTTCAGCCTGCCTGAAAACACCGGCAGCGTACACTGCTCTGTTAGCCCGGTCTTGTCCTCGCCCATAATCAGAATATAATCGGCGCGCTTTTCGCCATTTTTCAGCGTCTCGCGCAACGGCCCCGCCGGAATAATTTTGCCGTTGCCGATACCCGCAGCACCGTCAAATACCAGCCAGCTTTCGTCTTTATACAGCCCCGGATTCTGAAAACCGTCATCCATAATGATAATCTCCGCGCCGAGCCGCATTGCCTTTTCCGCGCCGAGCTCCCGCCTGGGCGCAATAATCGTCGGCGCCACGCCGGCCAGCAGCCGCGCCTCGTCGCCGGTTTCCGCCGCCGTATGCCGTTCCAGATTGACCACGATATTTTTCAGTTTGCCTTTATAGCCGCGGGTAACGAAAAAAACTTTCTTGCCGGCTTTGATATACTGTTCCGCCATGGCCATCGCCACCGGCGTCTTGCCGACACCGCCTGCGGTGATGTTGCCGATACAGATGACCTTCGCCTTGCACTTGCGGGGTTTGCCCAGTCTCAGCCGCAGCTGCGTCGCCGCGCCGTAAACCCACCCCAGCGGCGTCAGCAGCGTCGGAAATATGCCGTTTTTCTGCCAGAAACGCGGAGTTTTCATCGTCTCAGCTCCTTTGCCAGTGCCGCCGCAATCCCGTCCAAAACCGCCGCTTCCTTAACCGTCCAGGCGTACGCTTTTTGCTGCCTTTCCGCCAGCAGCGCCGGATCGCGCAGCAGCGTAATCGTCTCTTCAATCACATCCTCGGCGGAAGACACCTGATAAACCGCGTCAAAAAACCGCGCCCGCGTCATCATCTCCGCAAAGTTCTGCATATTCGGGCCGACGATGACCGCGTTTTTGTCGCGCGCCGCCTCCATAAAGTTCTGCCCGCCGTGCGCCACCAGCGACCCGCCGATAAAACTGACCTTTGCCAGCGCGTACCACAGCCCCATCTCGCCGATGGTATCGGCAACGTAAATATCCGTTTCCGGCGTTATCGGTTCTTCCGCAGAGCGCAGCGCCGCCGCAAAATGCCGGCTGCGGTACATTGCGGCAATTTCCTGCCCGCGGTGCGGATGGCGCGGTACAACGACAGTCAAGACGCCCGGCACATTTTCCTTCAGCCACGGCAGATACAAAGCCAGCCGTTCCTCCTCGTCATGATGGGTCGAACTCGCCAGAAACACCGGACGTTCCCCGATAGCCTGTTTCAGCGCTGCCAGCTTGTCCGCGTCGACCGGCAGCGGCATGCCCGCAAATTTGATATTGCCGAAACAGTCCGCTTTCGGCGCTCCCAGAAAGATAAGCCGGTTCTTATCCTGTTCCGACTGCCCGAGACAGAGCGAAAAACACGACAACAACTCTTTGGCGGCAAATTTAAACTTCTTCCACATTGCAAACGACTTGTCCGAAATCCGCCCGTTAACCAGAATCAGCGGAATTTTTGCCGCTTTGATTTCCGACAGCAGCGACGGCCATAATTCAGACTCAAACCACAACACCGCGTCGGGGCGGAAATGCTTCAACAGCCGCTTTGCATACGCCGGCACATCAAACGGGATAAACTGGTGGAACGCACGCGGCGGCAGACGCTTGGCCATAATTTCCGCCGACGTCAGCGTCCCCGTCGTTACCATAATCGAAAGCTCCGGATCTTCTTTCAGCAGCTTGTCAATCAGCGGCAGCATCGACACCGCCTCGCCGACCGACGCGCCGTGCATCCAGTAGAGTTTTCCTTCGGGGCGCGGGCGTTTGTACAGCCCCAGCCGCTCGTTGAAACGCACCGGATGTTCTTTGCCCGTCCGCCGCCGTTTTCTGATATAGGTCGCTTTCAACACGGGAAACACCAGAGTAATAAGCGTCTTATAAATTCCGATAACCATGTCAGGGTCCTTTCCGATATCCGGCGCACCGGTTGGTTTATATCCTCTTGTTCTTCATCTCTTCCGCCGGCACAATCTCCGGCAGCCCGCATTTGCGGTCAAGTTCCTGCGTCAGCGCATTCAGTTCGTCTTCAAACGCACGGCGCATCTGTTCCATTTCCTCCTCGGTTGCGTCGGGCGGCACAAACAACGGCCGTGTACCCGCCACGGCGCCTCTGGCAAAAAGCTTGGGAATAAGCATGGCGTCCCAGCTCCGTTTGGCAATCCACGCCCCTTCCGAACTGTAGGTAAACCCCATAACCGGTTTGCCGGTCTTCTGGGCAAAATAAATCACGCTTTTGTTCAGGCGCATCCTCGGCCCCCTGGGTCCGTCCGGAATAAGCGCCACCACCGTGCCCTGCTCCAGTTCGTGCACGATGCTGAGCGCCGCCGGAAGCGCTTTGCGGTAGCTGGAACCGTCGATGCTCAAAATATTGAACCCCCGAAGCAGCCGTGCGATAATCCGTCCGTCATTGTGCGGCGATACCAGCGCTTTCATCTGCCGCGGATTGCGCCAGAAATAGGGCAGCATCAGCGCCCGCCCGTGCCAGGCAACAAAAATGCCGCCGTCATTGTCGGCAATCAGCTTTTCAAACTCGTCTATTCCGCTGACGTCAAACTTCCCCGTTTTCCCCGCCAGCCATGCATATAAATAAGCCAGCCCGCCTATCAGGTCGAGTACAACCGGAAGCTTGCTGATTTTCTGCCGCAAATGTTTTATTTTGGTTCTAAATTCCGTACTTGACATATTGTTCCCTTCGTCCCCGGCAACCAGTCATCTGCCGATATATGGCGCATTGATTCCGTTCTCCCGGCAATCAGATACCAGCTCGATATATGGCGCGTTGATTCCGTTTTCCCGGCAATCCGCCGCCTGCCATACATCTGGCACATTAATCCGCCCCCTGACACCCAGCTGCCTGCCGGGCATAATGATATATTTTGTTCATAACACCGATAATCTTAAAAAAAGGTTTAAAACACGCCCCGCTCCGCCAAAATTAACGCACCCGCCGCCTGCTGCCTGTGCACGCCGGTTACTGTCTGTGCCCGCCGATTGCTGCTGTGCCCGCCGGTTGCCGCCTGACACTGCCGCCTGCCGATTGTCGCTTGGCACTGCCGTCTGCCGATTGTCGCTTGGCACTGCCGCCTGCCGCGCCCCAACGATTTTCTCTGCCGCTGACAAAAAGAAAGCCCCTCTGCAGCGCCGCCGTCAAACGGGGCATTGCAAGAAGGGCTTTCTCTAAATCAGGGTACTGCGCGTTACGGGTGCAGCTTCAGGTCGGTGTATGCCGTGTGGTGCATTACCTCCTGCTTGGTATCCGTATTGACGAAACTGAATTCCCTTACGTCGGAACCCAGATATGTGTCATCCGGATACAGTTTGGCGCGTTCGGACAGGTACTGCACGCTCTGTGAGAATTTAAGTTCCAGCGGAATATTAAATTCTTTGTGCTTTTCCCCGTTGTCAAAGACGATTTTGACGGAACGCACCAGCGTGTTAAACGTCGGCTCAGGAGTGAGATAACCGCCGCCCGGCATCCGGTAATGCGGCACGAAGTTATAACGGTTGTCATCAAATTCTACCGTAAATGCCCTCTCTGTACCACTGATACGGGAACTTTTCCCTTCGTTGGTAACATAAGAGTCATAAGTAACTTCTGTGTTTGCCACATACCAGCTGTTGTTGCTGTTTAATCCCATAGCCACAACCACCTGGTCAGTCCACGTCTTTACCTCGTCTTCCGCCGTTGAATGCGGAATTGTCTTGGTAACAATCACGTCAACCACGCCTTGGCGTTCACCATTCAGGCTCCAGTTAAGTTTGAAGTCCCAAACCGGCTCACCGGGAATGTCGCCTGCTTTTACCGACTTGGTATACCACGGCCGCAGCGTCATAACGTCAGAATTCGGCGTTGTAACGTTTTTCGCCGTCCAAGCAGCGTTAAACAACAACGTCACTTTTTGATTCTCGTCCATAGCTTCTGACGTATAATCATCATAAACTACAGAAGAAATCTCCAAATGCGGTGCCTCGACGGCCCCATAGTCTTCTACAACTTTACGATCATAACGCCAGCCGTAAGATACGGTAGCTACCTGCCCGTCAGAAAAGGTAAACTTTTTGACAATATCTTTGCCGAAAGTCGCCCCATCTTCAACGTTCTTGTCGCTTACCGTTTCCTCGCCGGTCAAAGCAACCGCCAGCTCTGCTTCGCTAGCCACCTCAATGTGCTTCTTTTCCAGAACCACATTGATATACGCCGTGGGATTAAAACGTTGTACATTGGTTCCATCACCCTCCATGTCAACGTTTGACTCTTGCTCAAACGAACCGGTACTTTCGCCCTGACCGTCATTTACCGCGGTATCAACATAAAGAAACCACTTCATTTGGGGATCAATACCTTCACTCATGAAGTTTAACTTCTCTCCTGCTGTACACGCACTTAATACGACTGTACACGCAACCAATACTACTGCGCTCACAGCTATAGCTGCAAAACGCAAGAAATTTTTCTTTTTCATACGTTTGTAAATTTTAGATTATTTAATTAAAAAAAATTTCTCTTGTATGTACCCTTGCAATAATAAAACATAAACCTTACCATGCTGTTCTGCATAAACAAAACAGCCGCAAACGGGCACAATAATTTTTTAACTGCCTTAATATAACATACTTTTTATACAAAATCAATATGTTTTTTGTATAAAAAAGAGTCCGGTTTTCACAAACCGGACTCCTGCGAACTTAATCGCAATAATTTATCCCTTAAAGGCGGGAAATTTTGCGAAATGGCCGCAGATGTCTCCCAAGGAGCAGAGTGTACATAAACGTACACGACGCGACGAAGAGGAGCACCATCTGCGAGTCAGTTCACCATAATTTCCCCCTTTAAATCTTCATCTTGTAGAAGGAGCGGTAAACAAAGACCAACCCCACCAACAGGAAGAAGATGCCGAGGCCGAGCGAAACGCACTTCGGCGCCGCTACCGCCATCTCGACCGCAAGCAGGCCGAACAGCGTCGTGAATTTAATAATCGGGTTCAGCGCCACCGAGGACGTATCCTTGAACGGATCGCCGACCGTATCGCCGACGACCGTCGCGTCGTGCAGCGGCGTGCCTTTTTCGCCAAGGTCGACTTCTACGACCTTCTTGGCGTTGTCCCATGCACCGCCGGCATTCGCCATAAACAGCGCCTGGTACAGCCCGAAGACCGCAATCGAAATCAGATAGCTCGCAAACAGATTCGCATCAAAGCACGCAAACGCAATCGTGAACGAGAAAATCACGATAAAGATGTTGAACATGCCTTTCTGCGCATACAGCGTGCAGATACGCACCACTTCCTGCGAGTCTTCCTTGGAAGCCGCCTTTTTGCCCGAAAGCTTGATGTGCTGCTTAATGAAGTCGACCGCGCGGTAAGCGCCGGTAGAAACCGCCTGCATTGACGCGCCCGAGAACCAGTAGATGACCGCGCCGCCGAGGATAATGCCGAACAATACCATCGGGTCAAGCAAATTCAGCTTAAGGTTCAGCAGCAGAATGATGGAGAAAATCATCGTCGTCGCGCCGATAACCGCCGTGCCGATAAGCACCGGCTTGGCTGTCGCCTTGAACGTGTTTCCGGCGCTGTCGTTGGCTTCCAGCAGGTGTTTGCCCTGCTCAAAGTCCGGCTTGAAACCGTAGTCTTTCTCAATCTCTTTCTTGACGCCTCTCAGGCTCTCAATCTGGGACAGTTCAAACACCGACTGCGCGTTGTCGGTAACCGGGCCGTAGCTGTCGACCGCAATCGTTACCGGCCCCATGCCGAGCATGCCGAACGCCACCAGACCGAATGCAAACACCGTCGGATAGACCATAAAGCCGTCCAGGCCGTCCTGCGCCGTAAAGAATGCGATAACCATCAGGCCGACCATAACCAGCCCCTGCCAGAACGCCGACATATTGCCGGCGACAATACCGGAAATGATGTTCAGCGAAGCGCCCGCCTCGCGGCTGGACTTGACGATTTCCTGCACGTGCTGCGATTTGGAAGACGTAAAGATTTTCGTAAATTCAGGAATCAGCGCCGCTGCCAGCGTACCGCAGCTGATAATCAGCGACAGCCGCCACCACAAATCGGGGCTGATGTTGGAAAGCATAACATACGAAATGCCGAACGTTACCGCAATCGACGTCAGCGACGTCAGCCAGATAAGGCTCGTCAGCGGCTTTTCAAAGTCAAAGATTTTCTCCTTGCCGTAGCGCGCTTCGGAAATTTTTCCGTTCAGCCAGTACGAAAACAGCGAGGTCAGAATCATCAGAATGCGCATGGCGAAAATCCATACAATCAAACGCGCCTGAAAATCAACGCCGTTCGCCAGCATGACCAAATCGCCGTTATTGGCATACATCATGCCCGCACCCAGAACGATAAAGCTGATAAGCGCCACGCCGGTAACGCCGTAGGTTTCAAAACCGTCCGCAGTCGGGCCGACGGAGTCGCCCGCGTTGTCGCCGGTGCAATCGGCAATCACGCCCGGATTGCGCGCATCGTCCTCGCCGATTTTAAAGATAATTTTCATCAAATCCGCACCGATATCGGCAATTTTGGTGAAAATGCCGCCGCAAATGCGCAGCGCCGCCGCGCCGAGCGATTCGCCGATGGCAAAGCCGATAAAGCACGCGCCCGCACTCTCTTTAGATACGAACAGCAAAATTGCCATCATCATAATCAGCTCAACGCAGATGAGCAGCACGCCGATGGACATGCCGGACTTGAGCGGCAGGCTCATTACCTTGTACGCCTTGCCTTCAAGCGAAGAAAAAGCCGTGCGCGCATTCGCGTAGTTGTTGATGCGCATACCGAACCACGCCACCGAATACGAGCCGAGAATACCCAGCACTGACCAGCCCAGAACCGTCAGGACTTTCGGCAGCGGCGTATCGTTCAGGCCGTAAAAATAGTAGAAAATGCATACCGCAATAAACACTTCGAGCAACAGCAGCAGTTTCGCCTGCTGTTTCATATAGGTCTTGCAGGTTGCGTAAATCAGTTCCGACACGTTAAGCATCGACTGATGCGCCGGCATATTCTTGATTTTGTGAAACTGATACCAGCCGAACAGCATGCCCAAAACGCAGATAACCAGCCCGAAAGCCAAAATCTGCGTACCGGACACCGCCCAGCCGAAAATATTGTAACCCACGTCCAGCGACGGGATTTTGAGGTCGATTTCGGACGCCTGCGCCCCGCTCGCCCCCACAGCCAATGCCGGCGCCAACGCCGCCGCAAAAGCCGTCAATTTCTTAATGTTAAGCATGTAATCTCCCTTTTCATCGGTATTAACGAGCAACCCGGACGGAAAAAAGGCCCTCCGCCGGCAGCTGCCCCGAGTTTAGCCGCCCATTTCTAAACAACCGGTTAAAACTTCAGGAGATATTTTTAAGTTTTTCTTTTAAAAATAACGGGTTATTACACCCGCACCAACACCCTCGGCTACCACTCGCGCAGCTTACGGTTCAGTTCGCGCTCCTTAATGCTCTCACGCTTATCATAAAGTTTCTTGCCCTTGCCGATGCCGACCTCCAGCTTGGCCAGCCCGCGCTCGTTAAAATACAGCCGCTTGGCAACCAGGGAATAGCCTTTCTTCGCCATCGCCCCGATAATGCGGTTGATTTCATGGCGCGTCAGCAGCAGCTTTTTCTTGCGGTTCGGCTCCTGCTTTTCATACCCTTTGTTGGCATACTCCTCAATTTTGAGGTTTTCGATAAATAATTCGCCGTCGGCAAAAGAACCGTACGTATCGGTCAGGCTTGCCTTGCCCAGCCGCAGCGATTTGACTTCGGTACCGCGCAATTCCAAACCGGCGGTAAACGTTTCCTCAATGGCATAGTCAAACGTGGCGCGGCGGTTGACGGCCACCTGCCCCGATGCAATAAAATCCGATTTTTTTACTTTCTTTGCCATTGTATGCCTCAATTCAAACAACGGGAAATATAACCGCAACTCCCCGCCCTGTCAAGCGGAAATATCGTCCTGCTTCATTTGCCCGCATCATAAAACAGCCGCCGCACAAAACAGCCGCCGCACAGCACAACCGCATCACAATACAGCCGCTGCACAGTACAGCCGCTGCACAGTACGTTGTTCTCCGTTTCCCGCTGCACATCACCCGTTCTTTGTTCCGCCGCCTCTGCAACACGGCACATCTTCCCCACTAAAAAAAGCGCCGTCCGCAGACAGCGCCTTTTCCCAAATTTCCGAACCGGCCGTTTTACCAGCCACGAAGATAAATGTAAGTTTCTGTACCCGAAGCGCTGAGCATTCCGAGGACGGCGTAAAAACACTTCAAATCCAAATCCGCATTCATCGGCCGGGAATAGCCGGTTTCAGTCTGCCGACAAGACAAATCATGCTCTTTTCGCCAGCGATATTCCGCCTCCGTAATCTGGGTTTCCCTGTCATCCATCGTCCAGTAAATCATCGGCACCTTAATCCGTTTCTGCTCTTCCGCCGGCAGGGCGTTAAACAGCTCCTCGGCCAACAGGACAAGTTTCGGATAAGCCTTGCTGCTGCCTATCAAAAGCGGAATAAGCTCCACCTGTTCAGCCTGCGGCAAAAACTTAAATACCGTTGTAAGCGCGGCAAAACATTTTTCCTGCCTGTCTTCAAACTTCCAGCAGTCGCGGCAAAAAGCATCCAGCCACGCTTTGGGATAAAAGGCCTTTTCAGCGGCTTTGTGCAGCGATGTCAGAAAAACTTCGGCCTTGCCCGGTTCTCTTTTTACCGATTTGGCATTTAGCTTCCTGTTCTTTTTCTTAGAAATTTTAGCTTTCATAAAATCAAATTTAAAATAATTAAACTTCCATAACAATATTCTGTTGCATTGCTCTATAACATCGCCGCCGGGTTTTGTCAATACCTGTCTGACCCGGCACAAAAGCACGGCGGCAAAACGTCAAACAAAAAGCCGGTAAAAACCGGCTTTTTTCATCAGTCAGCCCTTCGCCTTAATGCACCGTATCGGTCTTAAGCGGCGTAACCGGATGTTCCAGCGCCACAGCCAACACGTCGTTGACATTTTCCGCCAGCACGATTTTCAATTCGTTCTTGACAATCTCCGGCAGTTCCGCCAGGTCTTTTTCATTGCCTTTCGGGATAATCACCGTTTTGATGCCGCCGCGCAATGCCGAAAGCAGTTTTTCTTTCAAACCGCCGATTGGCAGCACCCTGCCCTGCAATGTAATTTCGCCGGTCATCGCCACATCGCTCCTGACCGGGATTTTCGTAAACACCGACACCAGCGTCGTATACATCGTAATTCCCGCCGACGGACCGTCTTTCGGAATGGCTCCCTCCGGCACATGGACATGCACATCGGTCTTTTCAAACACCTCGGGATTAATCCCCAGCGCCTGCGCATGCGACCGCACGACCGAATATGCGGTGTCAATCGATTCTTTCATCACTTCGCCGAGTTTGCCGGTTTGTTTAATAACGCCCTTGCCAGGCATATCCACCGCTTCGATAAACAAGATGTCTCCGCCGACTTCCGTCCATGCCAGCCCGGTCGTAACCCCGACCAGATTTTTCTCCTCGCGCACGCCGAAATGAAACTTCTTAATGCCGAGATATTTGTTCAGGTTGTCAGGCGTAACCGTAATATGCTCGTCTGCCGTAACCGTAATATGCTCGTCCGCTGCCGTTTTTTCATTAGCCGTTTTTTCATTAACTGTGCCGTTGCGGCTCCGCCCGGCGCTCTTTCCGCCTTTCTCCGCCTTTTTCTCACTGTCCAGCAACAGTTCTTTCGCCGACTTGCGTGCAATCGTCGCCAGTTCGCGTTCCAAATTGCGCACGCCGGATTCCGACGTATAGTAGCGGATAACGTCGCGGATGGCATCGTCGGTAATAAACAGCTCCGTCGGCTTAATCGCATTCTCCTTAAACACTTTCGGAATCAGATGCCGCTTGGCGATTTCAATTTTCTCCTGCTCGGTATAGCCGTCCAGCCGGATAATCTCCATGCGGTCCAGCAGCGGCCGCGGCATATCCAGCGAGTTGGCGGTCGTTACGAACATCACTTTGGAAAGGTCATAGTCCAAATCCAGATAATGGTCGTTAAACGTCGCATTCTGCTCGGGATCCAGCACTTCCAGCAGCGCCGAACTCGGGTCGCCGCGCCAGTCCGAACCGAGCTTGTCAATCTCGTCCAAGAGAAACAGAGGGTTGGACACGCCGGCTTTTTTGATGTTTTGGATAATCTTGCCCGGCATTGCTCCGATATAAGTGCGGCGGTGTCCGCGGATTTCCGCCTCGTCGCGCATGCCGCCCAGCGACGCGCGCACAAACTTGCGCCCCGTTGCCCTGGCGATTGACCGCCCGAGCGAGGTTTTGCCCACGCCCGGTGCCCCGACCAGGCATAAAATAGGGCTCTTCAAATCTTTCGACCGCGCCTGCACTGCCAGATACTCGATAATGCGCTCTTTAACTTTCTGCAGGCCATAGTGGTCTTCGTCCAGAATTTCTATCGCTTTGCCGAGATTATGGCTGATTGGCGAATACTTGCCCCACGGCAAATCCACCAGCCAGTCGAGATAATTGCGGATAATCGTCGATTCCGCGCTCATCGGCCCCGCCGCCTTAAGTTTTTTCAGTTCCTGATTCGCTTTGGCTCGCGCTTCTTTGCTCATTTTGGATTCGGCAATTTTCTTAGCATATTGCTGCAGTTCGTCTTCCTCTTCGTTTTCTACCCCGGTCAGCTCTTTCTGAATCGCTTTCAGCTGCTCGTTAAGGTAATAGTCGCGCTGGTTCTTTTCCATCTGGCTCTTGACACGGTCTTTAATTTTGTTTTCCGCCGCAATGCGCGCGCCTTCTTCATTAAGGATTTCCAAAAGCTTGGTCAGCATCGCGTGTTCGTCGCGGCATTCCAGCAGCTCCTGCTTGTCCGAGGTTTTGATATCCAGATTGCCGATAATCACCGCAATCAGTTTGCCGAGGTTTTCATGCTGATTGACAATCATCAGGCTTTCTTTGGGCAGTTTGGAATAGTCAATCGTCTGCTGGCGGAATTTTTCGCTGACCACCGCCGCCAGTGCCTTAAGTTCAGCCTCGTCGCCGCCATTTTCCGCCAAATCATAAGGTTCGATAAACGCCGTATAATAATCGCCGAACGTATTGAGTTTCTTGACCCTGATGCGGCGGATTCCCTCAACGGCCAGATTAAGCGTCCCGTCCGGCATGGTAATAAAACGCTTGATGCGCGCCAGTGTCCCGATTTGATAGAGGTCTTTTTCCTTCGGGTCTTCTGTTGCCGACTGCTTTTGGGTCAAAAGCGCCAGCGACGTCCCAAACTGATAGGCGGCTTTCGCGGCTTTAAGCGACATGCTCCGGCCGACGAACAGCGATGCCGAATTCTCCGGAAAAACCACAATATCCCGGAGCGACAGCACCGGATATTCCATATTTTCCAAAATCATCTTGTCATCTGCGGGCGGAAGCGCATCTTTTGCTTCCGGATGGTTGTCTATGTTGATGTCTTTATCTTCAACGCGGCTCATTATAATATCCTTATGAATTGCTCAAACAAACTGCTAAACCGGCACGCTGCCCTGCTCTCCCGTTCAAAAAAGCCGGCGCCCGCGCACCTGTCCTGGCGGCACGCGGCTCTGCTTTCCCGTTCGAAAAAACCGGCACCCGCGCACCTGTTTTTAGTATCCTTTGCAAAGGAGGCTGCTCTCCCGTATGGATGCACTTTCCCTCTGTATGGATTAGTTCTATATAGTGTCGGGTTTTCTTTTCTGCAATGCCCGAGACGTAATTTTGCCAAATCCGCCGCCGCTTGGCAAGGCTCGCGGCGTTCTATCCACAACATAACGCCGCCATCTCAAAACACACCCGTCCCTCCGCCGTTTCCAATACTCCACGCGCCGCCGTCTCAAAATGCTCCCGCTGCCATGCCGCTTTGCCGGCCTCTCTCTTGCCATTCCCGCATTTCCCCTTGACAAAACGTTCCTGTCGCCTTAATATCCCCCCAAAAATCCACCCCATCTGAAGGAGACCTTTCGTGCAAACGGTTATTGACAAATTAAGCGACATTTTTTCCGCGGGTTTTTCCGCTGCCGGTTATGACGCCGCCTTGGGGCGCGTTGTCGTTTCGGCTCGCCCGGACTTATGCCAGTTTCAGTGCAACGGCGCCATGTCCGCCGCCAAACAATATCGCAAAGCTCCGCTGGCAATCGCCGATGACGTGGCTGCGGCACTGCCTGCCAACGATGTCGTCGCAACCGTTTCCGTCGTCGCCCCCGGATTTATCAACATCACCGTCAAAGACGAATTCATCGCCTGTTATCTGGAAGAAATGAGCCAGAGCGAAAACTGCGGCTTTGCCAAGGTTGAAAATCCCCGCACCGTCGTCATTGACTACGGCGGGCCGAACGTTGCCAAACCGCTGCATGTCGGGCATCTGCGCTCGGCCGTTATCGGCGAATGCTTAAAGCGCCTGAACCGTTTTGCCGGCAACAAGGTCATTGCCGATGCGCACTTGGGCGACTGGGGGCTGCAAATGGGGCTGATTATTCACGAACTCTCCCTCCGTCATCCGGAATTGCCGTATTTTGACGAAAATTATGCCGGGGACTACCCGCAGGAAGCGCCGTTCACTCTGGCAGATTTGGAGCAGATTTATCCTTTTGCTTCCGCCAAATCCAAAGAAGACGAAGCCTATCTGGCCGCCGCCCGCGCCGCCACGCAGGAAATGCAGTCCGGACGCCGCGGTTACCGCGCCCTGCTGCGCCATATCGTCGGCGTTTCCGTTCCCGACTTAAAGCGCAACTATGCGCGGCTGGACGTCGACTTTGACCTCTGGCTCGGCGAAAGCGATGCCGACCCTTTTATTCCCGATATGGTCAGGATGATGAAAGGCAAAGGGCTCGCCTATGAAAGCGAAGGGGCTCTCGTCGTAGATGTCAAAGAAGAAAGCGATACCGCGCCAATCCCGCCGTGCATTATTTTGAAATCCGACGGCAGCGCAATTTATGAAACGACCGACCTTGCCACCCTCGTCCAGCGCGAACGGGATTTCCGCCCAGACCGCGTCATGTATGTTGTCGACAAACGCCAGGCGCTGCATTTTGAGCGCGTTTTCCGCTGCGCCCGCAAAACCGGCGTAACCCGCCCCGAAACCGAACTGACGTTCATCGGTTTCGGCACCGTCAACGGCAAAGACGGCAAACCCTTCAAAACCCGTTCCGGCGGCACGATGAAACTCTCCGAACTGCTGGATACGGTAGAAAGCAAAGTTGCGATTAAAGGCGAAGAGGAAATGCCCGCAGCCGAACTGCGGCAGTTGAAACAGGCCATCGGCCTCGCCGCCATCAAATACGGCGACCTGATGAACCCTTGCGAAAGCAATTATATTTTTGACATTGACAAGTTTGCCTCGTTTGAAGGCAATACCGGGCCGTATATCCTTTATACCATGGTGCGGATAAAGTCCATTCTTGCCAAGCTTAAGGAACGCCATCCGGAGATTGCCGCTGCGGTTTCGTCCGGCACAACTACATCCGGAACCGCCTGCCGTTTTGCCGCTTTCACCACTGCCAGCGAACGCGACCTGGCTCTGACGCTGACCCGTTTCAGCCACACGCTTGGCGAAGCGCTCAAAAAAGATGCCCCCTCCATCATCTGTTCGTATGTGTACGAGATTTCCAACAAGTTCAACGTCTTCTACCACGATAAAAAGATTTTGGCAGAAGAGGATAAAACGACCCTGCGGTCGCTCGTTGCGCTGATTACCCTGACACTGAAGGTTTTGGATATATGCATTAACATTCTGGGTTTCAAAGCGCCGGAAAAAATGTAACAAAAGATGCAACGCCTGCCCTGCTCCCACATCGGAACACCCGGAGCTGCCGCAACCCCGTTGTTCTGCCGCGTTGCTCTGCCTGCCTTCTGCTCTGCTGCGAAACCTGTTGTTCTGCGCCGCGTTGCTCTGCCAGCCTTTCTGCTCTGCCGCAACCCCGTTGTTCTGCCGCAATGCCGTTCAGCCCCGTTTCCGTGTCTTCCGCGGCCGGTTCCTAATCCTCCACGACCAGCCGGATGGATTCCAGCCTCTTAATTTCGTCGCGGCACTTCATCGCCTGTTCAAATTCCAAATCCGCCGCATATTGTTTCATTTCCCTGGTCAGCCGCTTGATTTCTTTGGCGATGTTTTCAATCCTGTCGCGGGCAATCGGCGCCGTCAGCTCCTTGTCGCCCTCTGCCTCGGTCATCGTCTGCAATACTGACGAAATCGCCTTTTTAATCGTCTTCGGCGTAATCCCGTGCTCCAGGTTATATTGAAACTGTTTCTTGCGCCGCCGCTCGGTCTCGTCCAGCGCAAACTTGATTGAATCCGTCATCTTGTCAGCATACAGCACCACGCGCCCCTCGGCATTGCGCGCCGCCCGCCCGATGGTCTGAATCAGCGACCGCGTCGAGCGTAAAAAACCCTCTTTGTCCGCGTCGAGAATAGCCACCAGCGAACACTCGGGAATGTCAAGCCCCTCGCGCAGCAGGTTAATCCCGACCAGTACGTCAAACACGCCCTGCCGCAGGTCGCGGATAATCTCAATACGTTCCAGCGTATCAATATCCGAATGCAGATACCGCACTTTAATCCCGTTTTCCTTAAGATATTCGGTCAAATCTTCCGCCATCTTTTTCGTCAGCGTCGTAACCAGCGCCCGCTCGCCCTTGGCAATCACCTTGCGGCATTCCGCCATCAAATCGTCAACCTGGTCTTCCACCGGCTTGACCACGCAGACCGGGTCCATCAGCCCCGTCGGGCGGATAACCTGCTCGGCAAACACGCCGTGGCTCTGTTCCAGTTCCCAATCGCCGGGCGTCGCCGAGACGAAAATCGTCGGCGCGCGGAACCTGTCCCATTCCTCAAACTTCAACGGCCGGTTGTCCACGCACGACGGCAGCCGGAACCCGTAATCAGCCAGCGTGGATTTGCGGTTGCGGTCGCCGCGATACATACCGCCGATTTGCGGCACCGAAATGTGGCTCTCGTCAATAAACAGCAGCGCGTCTTTCGGAAAATACTCAAACAGCGTCGGCGGCGGCTCGCCCGGCGCACGTCCGGTCAGATAGCGTGAATAATTTTCAATCCCTTTGCAGTGCCCGGTCGTTTCCATCATCTCCAGGTCAAACCGCGTCCGCTGCTCCAGCCGCTGCGCCTCCACCAGCTTGTTGTCGCGCCTCAGCTCGTCAAGCCGCAAAGCCAGATCTTCCTTAATGTGCATCATCGCCTGCGACAGCGCCGGACGCGGCGTAACATAATGGTTCGCCGGATAAATCGTAATATCCTCCAAATCCGCGGTTTTTTTGCCGGTCAAAACGTCAAACTCGCTGATTTTCTCAATCTCGTCGCCAAAGAAAGATACCCGCCACCCGCGGTCTTCGTAGTGCGCCGGAAAGATATCCAGCGTATCGCCCTTAACCCGGAACGTAGAACGCACGAAATTCGCCTGATTGCGCTCATATTGCAGCAACGCCAGATTTTTATAGATTTCTTTCGGCTCAATGCAGTCGCCTTTTTTAAGCGAAAACGCCATCGCCGAATACGATTCCATGCTTCCCAAACCGTAAATGCATGACACCGACGCCACGATAATCACGTCTTTCTCTTCCAAAACGTTACGCGTCGCTCCGTGCCGCATCCGGTCAATCTGCTCGTTAATCGCAGAATCTTTTTCAATATAGGTATCAGTCTTCGGAATATATGCTTCCGGCTGATAATAGTCGTAGTAGGATACGAAATACTCAACATGGTTGTGCGGAAAAAACTCTTTCATCTCCGCATACAGCTGCGCCGCAAGAATTTTGTTCGGCGCCATAATCAGCGTCGGCTTCTTCATCTCCTCAATGATTTTGGCCATGGTAAAGGTCTTGCCCGAACCGGTAACGCCCAGCAGAACTTGGTTTCTTTCGCCTCTTCTCAGGCCGTCGCACAGTTGCCTGATTGCTTCCGGCTGGTCTCCCGACGGCTCAAACGGGCTGACCACTTCAAATTGATTGCTCATAGAGGTATATATAGCGCCGTCTGCCCCCAAAAGTCAATAGATATAAAAACCAGCCATTCCCTGCTTTCGCCGTTTTTCTTCTCAGTTTTAATATTTCCCTTACTGTACAGTTTTTTTCGCACTGGTTCTTACATTCTTGTATTCCTTACCCTTGCGAACAATCCGGACTGCTGAAAAAAAAGGGTCGTTTAAAATCAACAGAACTGTTTCTTTATTTTTATAACAATCAATCAGTTAAAAAAACGTAAATAAAACTAAAGATGTATATTTTAAACGACCCCAAAAAATCAGCACTACACACTCCAAAAAACAAAGGCAACCTATATCAAAGGACAAAACCATGAACAAAAATATCTTACTGGCTGGAACCGCTATTTGCTTGTTAAGTATGGCCTCAATTGTCCATGCCCAGACAACAAATAATGAGGAAGACACTTTTGAATCCATTCAGTTTAATAAAGGAACCGGATGGATTGCCAGCGATGAATCCGGATCAAGCTATACCCAAATCAATTACCTGACAAATAGCGACCTTACCACTCTGCAAAACAGTATCAACATGATTGGCAATACCGCTTATGCCACCGCGGCCAATCTGCGTACCACACAGGAAGACGCTACCACAGCCAAAACTCAGGCGTCCGAAGCCAAAACAGCCGTCGACAATTTGAGCAAAACTGTTGAAAGCGAGTTGGCACTCAAAGCCGATACCACCACGGTTACCGAACTGTCCAATCGCATCACCACAAATGAAGGAAAAATTGACCAAAACAGCAATGACATTGCCGCTCTTGAAGAAGAACAAGACGAACAAAATACAAAAATAAACAACATATCTTCCGGCACCACATACTCTGGAACCGGGCTGGAAGCCAACGTCAGAAATACGGCAACTTCCGTCTTTAACAACAACCTGAATACGGCGCTGGAAAGTGGCGGACAAATTTATACCTTCACCAACAACCGCATTAACATCGGCATAGAAACGGCCCTTGAAAGCGGCGGTTCCATAAAGTCAGCCATAGACAAAGCCACAGACACAAGCGAAGGCATCGGCAACGGCCATGATAACCTTGTCAGCGGCGACCAGGTTTATAATGCCATCAATAATGCCAAAACCGAAATTTCCGACACCATCGGCAGCACGGCCGAAGAAGTCGCCAACACGGCAATTTCCGACGCTCTTAAAGAAGAAGGCAGCATTACGCAGGCCATAAATCAGGCAACGAAAGACCTTGCCTCAGGCGACACCATCCAAAACGCCGTCAGCGAACAGGTTTCTTCCGCGATTGAAGAAGGCAATTTCGCCACCAAAGACGACATTACGCAAGCTATATCCGATGGCGTTACCGAGGGCGGGACAATTGATACGGCCATCAACGATGCCGTCACGGAAGCAGGCAGCAACTATGTCACCAAAGAAGATTTGGCAGGTTTGGCTTCAGGCGAAGAAATGCAAAACGCGATAAGTGATGCCGTTAATACGGCCACCGAAGGACTTGCCTCTGAAGAGTACGTCAACAGTGCCGTTGACTCTGCCAAAACCGAAATCAGTAATTCTCTGGAAGGCTATGTTACCGACGGCGAATTAAATGACGCCGTCGCCGGCGCGGTCGGCTCCGCAACCGGTGCTCTGGAAACGCAAATCGCCGACAAAGTCTCAAAAGACGATATGAACAGTGCCATTTCGGAAGCAACCACCGGCCTGGCCAGTGAAAGTTACGTTGACAGTGCCGTTGCCGGAGCCACCGAAGGTCTGCTGGACAAAGATACCGCCGACGGCCTGTATGCATCAAAAAACGATCTGAATAACTACGCCACCAAAGACGAGTTAAACAACAAAGCTGACGCTTCCGATGTATACAACAAAACCGAAGCCGACAATAAATTTGTCAGCAAGGACAATCTGGATACGATTAAGAATGAAATATCCGCAGAACTGGACGGGCAATACGTTTCTCAGGACGAACTGGCCTCAACCGTCCAGAATACCATTACCGACCAGCTGGGCGATACGGTCAGCAGCGCCGTCAGCGACGAAATCAACAAGCAGACTGAGAAGCTGGAACAAACCGTAACTGACAATGTTATGGGCGGTCTGGATAAAATCTTTGCCAGCGATGAAGAACTCACTGCCGCCAAAGACGAACTGCAGGGCAGCATTAACGATGTCGCCGAGGATGTAACCGAACTTGGCGGGCGCCTGGATACGACAGAAACGGATATTAACAAGCTGCAAAGCGACATGGCTACGGTTAAAGACGACATGACTACGGTTAAAGACGACATCAGCGGCTTGCAGGATACCGTTGCCAACCTGGATAACACCTACGCAACGGATAAAGAGCTGCAAAGTACCAAAGACGAATTGCAGGGAAATATTGATAAAGTTTCCGGCGAGCTGGCCAGCACCAGCGAAAAAGTCGGCAACTTGGAAAACTCCCTCTCTGACACAAATGAAAAAGTCGGCAATCTGGAAACATCGCTTTCTGATACCAACAAAAAAGTTGACAGCCTTGAGAGCAGCCTGGCGGACAAAGCCGACACGTCTTATGTAAACGAACAGCTGGCCGGCAAAGCCGATGCTTCCGACGTAACGGCGCTGGAAGATGAACTGGGCAAAACCAACCAAACCGTCTCCGATTTAAACGGCAAGCTGGAAACCACCGACCAAAATGTGGCCAACCTTGAAAGCGAACTCAACAAAACCAACGAAACGGTTACGGCCTTAGACGGGGAGCTGGAAAAAACCAACACCGCCGTCGCCGGCAACACTGCCGCCATCACCGCCAATGCTGAAGCCATTGACAATCTGGAAAGCGGCAAAGCTGATAAAACAGAGCTTGAGCAGGCCAAAACCGAACTGTCCGGCCAGATTAACGACATCACCAAAGAAGGCGGTGCGATAGACACGGCGGTAAATACGGCCAAAGACGAATTAAACGGCACGATTTCCGATACCAAAACTGAACTGCAAGGCAACATAAACACCGCTAAAACCGAGCTGGAAGGCAATATTGCAGACAGCCTGCAGGAGAGCAAAGACTACACCGATTCCCAATTATCAACGGTTGAAGAAAACATCTTTGCCAAAGCCGATGAAAAATACGTTACCAACGAAGGGCTTGACGAAAAAGTTCAAAACTCGGTTGACAATACTATCGGCACCCGGGTTGAAGATACCGTCAATAAGACGGTCGGCAACATCAGCCAGCTCGGCGTCGGCAACAAAAACCTGTCTAATGGTTCTGAGGATGCGCCGGAAACGATTGTTGAGGCCATCAACAACATAGACCAGTCCCTGGGCACTATTCACGGCCTCGCCGACAAACTGGGCGGCCAGCATCAGGGCAACCTGGCCGACGGTACCACGGTGGAAGATCATCTGACATCTTTGGATTCTGCCATCGGCAACCGCGATAACTATACCAACGCCAACGGTTCCAATAACTATCTCGCCACAGCCGGTGCAGACATTTCCACCGCCATCAGCGAAATCGCCTCCAACATCGGTACGGCAGAAGATTTGGGTACCGCACAAAACGGCGTATCATCAAGCAATACAGTCAACCAAAACATTGCCGCAGTCAATACCGCCATCGGCAACACCTCAAAACTGGCCAACACGCATTACGTCTCCGGCGCCACCAATCTAACCGACGCCGTTGCCGGATTGGATAACCAGATTCACAATTTGGATTCTCGCTATTACCAGTTAAGCGGCGACATTAATGATCTGCGCGATGACTTCAATGCCGGTATGGCCACCATGTCTGCCATGACGGCTCTGGTGCCGAATGCCCGCGCCACCGGCAACACGCAGCTTTCTTTCGGTACAGGCATGTACGAAGGCGAAACGGCAATGGCGCTCGGCGGCTTCCACTGGATAAACGACAACGTTCTGTTAAATGTCGGTGCCGCCTGGGGCAGCGCGGATACGGCCTATCGTATGGGAATAACCTATTCCTGGTAAAGCTGATTCTTAACAAAAAAACGGAAGCACAATGCTTCCGTTTTTTATGTTTTTTCTGTTTTCACGCCACGGCATACGCATGTTTTTCCGCATCGTAATGCAGCCTTTTCTGACTGCCGTTTTCGTCTGCAAAAAAGATTTCCGGCACATTTTCAACCCGAAACGCCGCAACCGCTTCACCATTGGAAAATAAAGCCTCAAACACCAGACATGAACCGTCGTGTTGTTCGGCGCGGAGAAATCGTGTTTCATCAACGCGATATGCGTCGCAAAAACTGTCGTACTCGGCCGCGTCAATACTCTCTCCGCCATCAAGCGCAACGTATGTCGCCTCGCCCCAAAAATCGGACATCATTTCATCTCCCGCCGCAACGCCGGCAATCCCCGAAACTTTGCCAAGCAGGCCCGGCTCTGCAACCCGCAGCATTTTTGCTTTTTTGCTATAGAAAAACACTAACGCGTCATCAACCGCCTCGCCTAAAATCAGCCCTTTGGGATAAGCCGCACTATACAGGCAGCAGGAAGAGAAATCTTTGGGCTTGATAATCAGCGTCCGCTCGTCCAGCAGCCTTTCCCGGCAGTCTGTAACCGGAAACATATCGACAATATGCAATCCTTTGGCTTTGATAAACACGCCTTCGCTCAAACGGCGTTCCCCTCCCTTTTTGGTAAAACCGGTAGCAAACACGATACAACGGAATCTTTCTCCGCTGTTCGCAAACACGCCTCCGGCATCAGCAGACATTAAATCCGCCATTAAAATAAAAAGATAAAAGAACAAAGGAGCCGCCCACATTGAATTCGGCTTTTCCAAAAGCGGCGCGATTACATAAAATATGCCACACAGCCACAACAACGGTTTGTTCTTGCTTACCGCAACCTTCCAGCGGTTTGCCGAAAACAGCAAACCCGTCTGTAAAAACAATAATAAATTCATACAATATAATTTAAATTAGACATAATTAATAAAATTTTGGGCAACATATCATAGATATTTTTATATTGCAACAAAAATATCACCCATCGCCCGCCTTCATAATACCCGTTCTCCGCCCGTACCCGTTCTCCACTCGTACACGTTCTCCACTCGTACACGTTCTCCGTCCGTACAAAAAAACACCCGGGTTTTACAATCCCGAGTGTTTTAATACCAAATCGGCAAGCAGCCAGCACGCACCGCAGCCCAGCGCCAGATTGACCGCTGCCAGATATACCCGCGTCGCCGTGTCGGTTTCTTTCATCAGAAAACACACCTCCAGCAGACGCACCGTTTTTGCCCCGGCGAACGCGCCCAGCGCCGCCCAAAGCATCAGCCTGCCGAGATTAAAAAAATCCGCAGCTGCCGCCACAAGGGCAAAAAGCAAAAATATCAGTGCCCAATAGAACAAAAAGCTGTTCCACCACACCGCTTTAAACTTCAAATCTGCTTTCATACGCAACAATTATAAACTAATTAATAAATACAAACAACACCGCAGCAACGCCGCACAAAAATAATTCCCGCGACAAACAAATATCAATCTGCCTGTTTTTTAGCATTGCCGCCAGATAATTGCAAGCCTTTTTTCCGCGCAGCTTCCGCCGTTGCCCCTCCCGCCAGACAATAACCGCACACCGCCTCTTATTTTCCGGCACCGGCCAAACGGCTCCCCCGCCGCTATAAAAACGCGCGCCGTTCGGCTTGCTCTCCTGCTGCAAAATTCTCACGCCGCAGCGCCCATTCCGGCACTCGCTCCCTGCATCTACTTAGCCGTGCAAGGCAGGCGTCCGTTGTCCTGAAATGCGGCCAAATCAGCAATATCAAGTTCCCGGTTTTCCCCGTTTCGCGTACGGCAATGCCCCGCCACGGCTTTTCCCTTTTCAAACGTTACCGCCGCCAGCAAGTCGCCGCTGGCATAATAAATTTTTGCAACGCCTTCTTCTTTGCCGTCGGCATAAGTTGCCTCGCTCAGCAGCATTCCGTTTTCAAAAAACAAGCGGGCCGAACCGTTTTTGACGCCGTCGGTATAATAAGACTTTTCTAAAATTCTGCCGCCCGGATAATACGCCCGAACCTCGCCCGTAACCGGAATATTGTTAATGTCCGCCAATTTGCCGTCTGCTTCATGCAGGTCTTTCTCGTCGTATATGCGAACTGCGCCTTCCGTAGGGGCTGCATCTTCATTCGGCTGCCGGACAGCTTCCGCCGCTGCCGCACCGCCCCATGCATTGCCTGCTGCCGCCGCTGGAAAAGCCGCCTCCGCTGCTGAAAACGCTGCCGTATTTCCGGTAACCGTCAGCCAAAGCGCTGCCAGCATTATCTTCCCCAGGCTCTGCCCGGCCGTACGCTGACGCCGTCTTTTCCCTGCCGCATACCGCCGCCGTCTCGCCTCCAACACCGCCGTCTCTCTGTTTTCTTTCGCTAAAATCGTCATTGTCTTTCTCCCTTTACAGCCTGATGCTTATACGTCCCAAATATTTATACGTCCTAATACTTATGCATCCTCAATATGTATGTATACGTCCCAAACGCTCATCGCCGGCGACAGCCCAAAACAAAAAGCCGCCCCAACCGGAGCGGCTTTGCAAAAACTGGCGGAGATGCAGGGATTCGAACCCCGGGAGGACTTGCGCCCTCGTCTGATTTCAAGTCAGGTGCATTAAACCAGCTCTGCCACATCTCCGTCTGACCGGCTGTCCGTCTATAACAGCCCGGCGTTGAAACGCCGCTATCCGACCGGACAACAAAAGCAAACTAAAACACTTTTTTCCAAACGTCAAGAACTTTTTTCACCTTGTCAAAACACGGGCATAGCCTCACCGTTCCTGAACCGTTCTGCCCGCTGTACTCCGTTCCTGAAACTTTCCCGGGCAATGCCGTCCGCACGCCCGCCCCCGGCCGAACCACACTGCCCGCAACACCCCGCCGCCCGGAGTTTGTTCAAACTACGCCGCCCGCAGCATTCCGCAGATTAACACCGATTCTCTACCGCCGCAGGCCGGCGCCGATTTTCCGTCGGTACCGGTCTGCCTCTCCCTGCAGGGCTTGCTTATTCAACCAGCGTAATCACGCCGCAGTCGCGCTGCTCCAGCTTATTCTGGATACTTGCCTTAAGTTCCTGCGTTGCGCCCGGAGCCACCGTAAAGCGCCAGACGTGTTCGTTACCGTCCCCGGCCTCGCCTTTGATGCTCTCTTTGACAATTTTTGCATCAGCCGGCATTGGCTGTTTCAGTACGATATCCGCCGGATACTGCGCCTTGTTGGTTACGCTGTAAATCGTTTCATAAAGGTTGGTCGTTTCTGCCGTAACGCAGGTATCAGCCGGATTTTTCTTATATTTGCGCTCGCTTAGTTTCTGGATGTCATCGACTTTTGCTTCGGCATAAACGTCAAAAAACTTGCCCAGATTAAGCGTCAGGCGCTGCCCTTCCGCTTTGTTGTCAATCGTATTTTCACCGACAAACTGCAACGCGCCGTTCTTGTCATAGTCATAAAAACTGATTTTCCCTTTCGGCAGCGGCATTCCCAGCCCGTCTTCCGCATTGTTTGTAAAATTATAAATCAGGTTCGGATGGACGTCCTTATAGAAAGACTTGTTCTTGCCGAACGACAGCGTTGAGTCGACCACGCCGCGCTTTTTATATTTCACTGCCGGCGCATTGACAAAAGACACCTGCTTAATCTGCCCGTCTTTCAAAGACGTCGGCTGCGGTATCTTGTAAATATAATAGCCGTTCAAATTCTGCGGGGCAGAAATGACCGGCGCCGCCTCCATCGTATCCATCGCCGCACCGAGTGCCATCGCATTGACCATCGCCCGCTTAAACATCCGCGGCTGCAACACTGCGCCGACCGTATTGACGTCGCCCGCAATCAGGTTGACGCTGACATTGTCGTAAGCGCTGCCCGAACTGTTGCTGAGCGAAACCCTCCCCAGCAGTTCCAGCGTTTTTTCATCGTTGACTTTTGCAACATAATTCGCTTCCCACGAAAAGCCGGACGTCAGATATGCCAGACGCAGTTCTTTTTCTCCCGCTTCCGCCGTTTCTGCCCGGGCTTTTAAAACCGGCGTGCTGTTCAGCCCCAAAGGCACCTTGTCAAACAGAACCCGCCCCGGAAAATTCGTCTCAATTCCGTAGTCGAACTTCAGCACCGGCGACATTCCGTCCGCTGCCAGCAGAATTGCCTTTTCATAAATGTTTTCTCCGGTCGCCGGATTGATGCGCACGGTCTTGACTTCCTTACCGACAAAAGCACTCAGCATATTCATATAGTTAACCCCGGCATAGTCATAGTTCTGTTCCAGAATTTTTACCCCGTCGCCGAAAATAAACGCCGATTCCGGACGCATCTGCCGCGCCACTTCGTCAAAGACCACTTCGTTGATGCCTTTGTTGAGCTTAACCTGCTGGCGTTTCTTTATCAGCGCCAGATCCTGATTGTAAATAGTGATTTCGGTCGCCGGTCCCCCCGCGGTCTGCCCGGCCGTCGCCGCAGCGTTTTCGGCCTTTTCCGCCGCCTTGCCAGCCGCAGCTTTATCAGTTGCCGACGTTTCCCCTGCCGGCAGAAGCGCCTGCGCCGGCATCACCCGCACCGCCGGAACCATAGCCGTAGACAGCAATGCCGCTGCCAGTAATTTTGTAAATTTCATAAAAACCTCCCTTGAATAAAAATTATATAATTACGAATATCAAAAGCTTCAACCTTTGTCAACCGCCGACTTTTCCGCACCCGCCGTCGCCGCTAGACCCGTCGGCACTTCTCCGCCGTTCATCGCTGTCCGGCTGCGCCCCTGTCTGAGCCGCATCCGCCGCACCTCGAACCGCCGCCGCCGTTTCTTCAGCCTGCGCTTTCAGCGCTTCAACCCGCCGGACAAAAGTTCCCGTCGTATTCGTCCGCTCCAGTGCAAACTGGTGAAACAGCCTGTTTTTCGTCTTAAAATAAAAGACTGCCCGCCCGCCGCTGACAGCAGCCCGCATCGTCTCCGCACCAAGCAACCGCCGCATTTTCTCTGCCGCCCCGTGTACCCCGGCATTTCTTATTAACGCCGCCGCATCGGGCATTGAGCCCTCTCCGTTGTCAACAACCAACAGTATCCCTTCAAATACCGTCAGCTTGAGCGTAAAAAAGCGGGCAGAAACTGCTTTGTACAACCAGTCTTCTTCCAGGCTAAACCCTCTGCCGGACATAACGCCGCGGCACTCGCGCGCATCAAACGCCCACATTCCGAACAATGCCTCGTCTTTGTCAATCCCCTGCCCGTAATCAAAATCCACGCCGTCAAACAAAGCCTTACCTTTGGCAAAAATAAGCGTTTCCCCCCGTGTCTGCAAACTGTCGCGCAGTTCGCGAAGCATCAGGTATGCCACCGTCAACACCGCCAAAATAATCAGCAGTGCCGGCAGTTTCGCCTGAATATAAACGGCCGCCGCCGCAATCGCCGCTCCGGCGCATACCGCCACCGCTGCCGCCTGAAACAGATATTTTTTGCGCCAATATTCGATAAGTCGCGTTTCCTGCGCAAGAGCTGCCTTGTTAATTTCCGTCATTTTCTTTAAAAATCCGCCGGTTAGAATCAAAATTTTTAGAATATCTTAATAAAACGAAAGTTAAAATATCATAAAAATTTACGCTTGCACCGGCCGTTTTTTTATGATACAATAGCTTAAATTCAGGCCAAATCGCACGAGGAGAAAACCGATGGCTAAAAACGATACCAAAACAATATTCAATGTTCTGAGCGCCAAAGCACGGAAAAAAGAAATCACCAACACAGACCGCAAAGAGGTTAGACAGGCCGTTGCCGATTTGGCTGCCGAAATTCAGGGCGGCTACAGGCTGGGTAGGCAGGAATTCGATACGTTCAACCGCGTTTATGACGTCTACCGCGAAGATATGAATGAAGCTTTCAGAAATCTGCCCGATGAAAGCCGCAATGCCCTGGGCAGCGCTCTGACCGCCGTACGAGATGCTGTACAGCAAACTGCACCTGCACAGCCTGCCCCGGAAAATGCCGCCGCAGAACCGGCTTCCGCCCCCGAACCAACAGCAGAGCAGGACTCCTCCCCCGCTTCCGCCGCTGAAACCGCGGAAGCGCCGACTTTAGACCTCTCGGTTCTAAACAAAGACCCCAAAGAGATGACCGACGCCGACCGGCAGATTTTGCAGAACATCATCAACAGCCCTTATACGACGGAAACGGCAAAAGCGAGCGCTAGAATCCTCGCCGACGGCAACCCTCTGCCCGAGCAGCCGGCCCCCGAACAGCCCTCGCCGGAACCCGGTGCGGCCGCCGAGCCGATACCTGAGCCGGAAAACTCCGCGGAAGACCGTCAGGCTGCCCTCGATTCCATTACGACCGAAAAAAAACCGTGGACTTACAGCGCCGGCGCCATCACTCCCGCTGCCATCGCCGCAGCAATGGCAAGCAATGAGCCGGACAAAGCCCTTTCCAACATCGACGACCTGATTGCCGCCCAAGCTTATTACAAAGACGACAAAGACAAGTCGGTACAGCTTGACCCGATTGTTGAAAACCGCCTGAAAAACCTGTCCCTTTCCGACATTACGCCGGCCAACGCCGAAAGTTACCGCCTGCTCTGCCTGCAATGCGGCAACGAAGAACTGCGCCAGCAAGCCCTGAACCTGATTGCCGATGCAATTATCCAATACGACAAGGAACACTTCGGCTCGTTCAGACCCAATACCGAAGAGCTGGCCGCCAATTATGACAAAGCGCATGCCGGCTTAAAAGACAAAGACCCGTTCGCCTGTAAGCACGACCCGGACAAAGACACCATCGACCTCGGCAGCGTTGAATTTACCGACGCAGCAGGCAAACCGTTAAGCGAAAAGGAAACCCAAAAGCAAAAAGCAGCCATCTCCGCCCTTGCGCGCGAAATGGCGGCACAACGCCTGGCCAAACAAGGCAGCTACACGCCGGAAGAACTGGAGCAGGCCTATAAGGATGCCGCGGCAGAAATCGTCTGGGGCTCCCAGCCCAAATATGGCAAAAACGGCAAACCGCAGGTAGACAAGGACGCGCTGGCCTCGACCATCGCCAACCAGTACCTTGAAGCCGAAACGTTCAAAGACCGCTGCAAACAGAAATTCAAAGACAATCCGCTGGTCAAAAAAGTTTCCAATAACGTTGAGAAAATCGATAAGAAGCTTGAAGAACGCTACGGCAAAAAATACGTTTACGCCAAACAGGCGCTGAAGTTTGTCGGTAAAATCAGCGGCTCCGTCGCCAAAAACGCCGCGATATACGGCGCCGCAGGCTTAATCCCGGGCGGCACCGCCGTTGTCATCGGCTACAACATCTGCAAAAACTGGAAAAACATTAAAAAGCAGCTGAAAGACCCGAACGCATCCACAGCGAAAAAATGCGCGATGGTTATGGGCGCCTGCGCCACCACCGCTCTGTCCGGGCTTGGTATCGTTTCCGGCATCGGCACCGCCGCCGAAGCAATCAATACGGTTTCGCCCGGCATGGCCAGCTCTGCCGCCAACTTTATGGGGCAGCTCGGCACCTACGGGCGTATGGGCATCAGCGCCGCCGCAACCATGTTGCCGAACCTGACCGAAAGCGTCAGCCTGCGTATACAAAACTTGAGCCTTAACCGTAAAATCAAGAAGGAAAAAGACGGCGAAAAACTGCAGCAGTTAATTGCCAACCAGAAAGCCCTGCAGGTCAAAATTAAAAATAACAAAAAGGAAATGCTCATCAAAGGCGGCTCGCTCGTCGCCGGTATGGCTGCCGGACAGGCATTGATGCCGCACATTACGGCATTTGTACAGGAAGAAGCCAATAATGCCGTCGAAACCGTCAAGGCAGTCGCCGCCGAACACGGCATCGACCCGTGGAAAGAAGCGCAGGCATACGCAAACGACGCTTATGCCAACGTTCCCGAAGGCACCACCATGCTGCGCGACCGCAGCGTTTATGACCCGGACGGGATACTTCGCAATTCGCCTTCAGCCCAAATGGCCGCATACATGGCCGAACATGACCCCGCCATGCACGGCGCCCCGGATGAAATCAGCGGTATAAAAGCGCATGAAACCAACCTCGCCGCCGCCAAAGCCGAAAACTCCAGCGGCATTGAGGGCAAAAGCGCCTTTGCCCACACGCTGCAACATCTGGAAAGCCTGGGCGACAGCAGGATAACCGACACCAACGCCGTTGCCGAAGGCATATCCGAACACGTCGGCAAAAACGCCAACCTTGCCACCATTGCCTGCAAGATGGCGCCGCATGCCCTGCAACAGGTTTTGCAGCTTGAAGGCCTGCCCGACAACAACCCGAGTTCCTACAATATGATTCAGTATATGGCCAGCCACGACCTGACTCCGGAACAGCACACGGCTCTCAATAACTTTATTCAGAATAACTTTGACGGTGCGCAGTTCAAAGCCGAAAACTTCGCCGACTACCGGGCGCCAGCGCATGATCCCTTTGCCAATGCCGACCAAGACCGTCTGCGTGCCGGCCCGGATGAAATCCGCAAGCCCACATTGCAGGAAGAGTACGCGCGTGCCAAAGAAGCCCGTCAGGAATACGAAGGCCTTAAACCGCACGAAATTCCGACCCACCCGATTGATGTTCCCCCGACCGGCAACAAAGTCGCCGATTACCTGAACGACAAATACGCCTGCTCCAATGACCACGGCGTAGGCTTCAAATTCGAACCGCTTAACGAATCTGACAAACGGGTACTGGGCATAGAAGAACCGCAGCAAACCGTTGTCGCCCAACAGCCGGTTCAGGAAACTGTCGTTGTTCAGCAGCAGCCTCAGGTTGACATCTATTCCGACCCGACGCTGTATGCCCAAAACTTCGGGTTGGTATATGACCCGTATTTATCCAATGGCCTGAATCGTATCGGCTCCGATACGCACGGCGGCTACCTCGGTGCTTTCATCGACCCGCGCGACAATTCAGTAACGTTGGTTCCGAACGATCCTCTGCGCGACAAGCCGGTTCATTACGACAGCTATCAGTCAGCAAAAGGTTCTGCCGACCATAACATCGGCGCCTGGGATCACAGCGGGCACGAACGCAATATGATTTATGACCCGGACAAAAAAATTACGCGGTGCTTTGGCAGCGGTTACATTACGCATAACAATACGATAAATAAAGTTATCGCCGGAATTAACACTGCCGGAGCCGTCCTCAACACGATTAACTGGATACGGGAAGGACGAGGATAGCCAGCACCGCCACACATAAAATCCTTGCAAATAATTTCCACACCCGCAAAACCAAAGCCGAGTTCCATAGCCCGGCTTTAATCTTTCTTTCCATAATTAACTTCCCGTTGTCTTCACCGACATCTTTGTCGCAGGCCGCATCGCACGCCGTCTCGGCACCTTGTCGCAGGTTTCATCTCGCGCCTTTCCCCTGACATCTTTGTCGCAGGCCGCATCATGGTCTTCACCGACATCTTTACTGCAAGACCGCATCGCACATCTTCATCGGCACCTTGCCGCAGGTTTCATTACGAGCCCTTCCCCTGCGCTACGCACTACTCAAAGACGACTTCTATTTCCTTTTTTGCTAAAACAATATACCCGTCAACTTCTTTATTGCCCTCGCGCCGCAGCGTCATCTCCTCCTGCCGGATAACTTCAAACCCGCAATATTTCAACAGCCGCCGGACATAAGCGATTGAATGGACGAACCTCCCCGACGGCGTCAGGAAATAATCGCTCTGATTATAGGTGTTTTTAGATATCGAAAAACAAAACAGCCCGTTTGCCTTCACCGCTTTGACCAACAGGCGGAACAGCGTTTTCAACTCGCCCATATACGTCAGCACGTCCCCTGCAATAACAGCGTGATACGGGTCGGCAACATCTTCGAGAAAACTTTCGATATCATCAAAATAGAGTTCCTTATATACGTTTTTTTTGCCTGCAAATTCGAGCATTTTTTCCGATACGTCCACACCGAAAAACTCCTCGTTCGGAAAATACGCTCTCAAAGCCTCTGCGCACAGCCCCGTCCCGCACCCCAAATCCAGAATGCGGCGTTTTTTAAACAGCTTGGTCTTGAGCGTATCTTTCAGAAAATCGGCAATCATCACCGGAACTTTATAGTCAAGCTCGTGCAGGATTTCGTCAAACGACGGCGCAAACCCGTCAAACAACCCCTTGACATAGCTTAAATCCGTCGTCGGCACTTCCTGAATATTGCGGATGGCGCAGCTCATATGCCGGACAATCGGATTTTCAGGAAAACATTCCTCCCAGCGCGAGAGATATTTATCAACCAGTTCGTCCTGTTTCTCGTCATGCGCCTCATACAGCAGATAGCCGAAATTGATATGGTCGTCGGCGCTGATTTTATCCCCTTTCAGGGCAAAAGCCTTCCACGCATAATGCAGGCACTGTTTCCAGTTCCCCATTTTCTGAAACAGGTTGGCAATCGAATTGCAAAGCCAGTCCGAATTAGGCGCAATCTCCGCCGCTTTTTTCAAAAACCCCGTCGCCTCATCGTTCTTAAACAGCTCAATATAGGAATTCCCCGCAATAATATACGGTTCGACGCTGGTCGGGCGCTTTTCTATCGCCATGTTGGCAAACTCTATGGCTTGGATAAACCGGCTCATGTTGTAACTCGTATTCGCAATGTTGACTATGGCGTTGTACGAATTCGGATTAAGCTCATACAGTTTTTGATAATACCCGAGCGCTTCCTTGTATTCCCCTTTGGCATAACACACGTTGCCGAGGTTCATCAGCGCCGCAAAATTGCCTTCCTTCACCTCCAGCGCCTTTTCCGCAAACTCCGCCGCCCGGTCGTATTTTTTCAGTTCGTAATAAAGGGTTGAAACGTTGAGAAGCGCCGTCAGCGACTGCGGATTGACGGCCAGCGCCTTTTTATATAGGCTGAGCGCTATTTTCTTGTCGCCGAAACTGTCATAGCAGTTTGCCGCCGCCACCAGGTAATTCTCATTCTCCGGCGCCGCCACCGCAAGCTGCAGATACAGCTTGGCCGCCTTTTCAAACTCACCGCTTTTCAAAAAATCCAATGCATTCTGTTCTAATTCTTCCACTGTCCGGCATCCTTCAATGTCGCAGGCTTCATGTTGTTCTAATCCGCCGCCCGTAAGAACCAATTTTATCTTTTATAGCACAAAAAAGTTAATGTTCCACGTTTTTATCGCATTTTTATCCCAAAAAAAGCAAAAAAAACTATTGACTGTAAAAAAAATATAGATTAAATATCCCCATACAAACGAAATACGGAGCAGTTGGCTCCGGTTCCCAAAGCAAAAAAGGTGTTTCGTTTCAATATATGGGGGTGTGGCGGAACTGGTAGACGCGCTAGACTCAAAATCTTGTTTCCTCTGGAAGTATGAGTTCAAGTCTCATCACCCCTACCACTTTGAAAAGACTGGATTTTATCTGGTCTTTTTTGTTGCCGGAAAGCATTTGCACGCTGCTCTTCATATGCCACGCTTCATGCCCGTCATCCGCACCGCCTGCCACAACACCGACCGATCCTCATCTATCGCAGCCTGCGCCCGTCATCCGCACCGCCGGCCACTACAGCAACCACTCCTCATTTATTGCCGCCTGCGCCCGTCATCCGCACCGCCGGCCACAACACCGACCGCACCTCATCTATCGCAGCCTCAAGCTCTCTGCTTTTCCTGCCGTTCTTTAAGCAGACGCTCCACCACAACGTCCTCATTGCGCTTATACGTCGACTCAGTGGAAATAACCTTTTCGTACGGGCTGTGTCCGGTAATGCCGCTTTTGCCGACCCGGGCTTGCTCGTGCACCGTTTCCTTGCCCTGTTGCAGCATCTTCTTGCCCAACGCCTTGACGTTGCGCGCGTGCAGCGCCATCATCCGTCCGACATTGGCCTTATTGATTGCCGTACTCGCCGTTGCGCTTTTCATAACCTCACGCGAAACTGCCGGCAGCTGCTGGCGCAAAATCGTATTCAAACGCTCCATAATCTGCGGATTGTCATAATCGGGAGCCGATCCGCCGCGGCTGATAATCCGCTCCGCTTCCTTAAACATCAGGTAGCTGTCGCGCATGGCTTTTTTCTCTTCCGCCGACGCAAAAATCCTGCGGTCGGGGTTTTCCCGGTCATATTTTTCCAACGCGTCCAGCGCCGCATTATAACTGTCATTTTGCGAAAAAGCCTGAAAGATAACAAATTCGCGGCTTTCTTTGATACTCAGCGTTGCCATGTTTCCCTCCGTCGTGCGTTTATCGGTATAGGATACATTATACCATATTTTTTACGCCGGTGCAAGCCTAAATTATGCCTTCGCCATACCTGAATTATACCCGCTATGCCCCGCACCCGACAAGTCCCCGCTAATGCCCCATAATTTATATGCGGCGCCCAAAATTTAAGTCCGCTTTTACTTTTCCCGTATTAAAATCCTTCATATAATACCGGTACAGCGGCATTCTTTATACCCGGACGCCCTGTGCCGCCCCGTATCGTAAAGGCGAGCAGGCTTTGCCGCGCTGCCGCCGCCAACTGTCAGGAGTCTTTGCCATGGCCTTATCCCGCACCCCAGCCGAAACCGCCGACCTGCGCTACCGGCGCGCCGTCAAAAAGCTGACCCGATTTATCAAAGACTGGCTGTACCTGATAATCGCCGCCGGAGCCGTTGCCGCGCTTATCGGCGCCGACGCTTCGTACTGGAACTACACCTATAACGATTCGGACGGCTATATGCGCGCCCTGCGTGTCTGGCATTGGCTTGCCGCCCCGTCTTTCTGGGAGCAGTCGCTCACCGAAAGCAACTATCCGTTCGGCGAAATTCTGCATTGGACCCGGCCGATGGACATTCTCTGGGCTGTAAATGCCATTCCGTTTTTGCATCTCGGCAACCTGCGCGACACCGTTTTCCTAGGCGGGGCATTCCTTGCCCCCTGGCTCTGCGTCCTGTCTGCCATAGCCCTGGCATACGGCCTGCGCCGGCAATTCAATGTCTACCTGACACTGTTCGGCTGTTTTATTTTTCTTTCCGACCCGGTTATGCAAAATTACTTTTTCATCGGCCGCCCCGACCACCACGCGCTGATGGCGCTGCTCGGCATATACGCCGTTTCGCTGAACCTCTGCTGGCTCAAAAAACGCCACAACCGCTATCTGCGCCTGCTTGGTTTCTCTCTGGCACTGGCAACATTTGCCGCGATTGAAGGCGTCATCCTTTATCTCCTCTTTCTGTCGTTTTTCCTCTGGCTGTATGTTTTCAAAAACGTTTCTCCGGTTCCGGCCGTCAAAACCGCCAAATACTTCGCTGTTGCCCTGACCTGCTTTTGGCTGCTCAATCCGCCGTACGAAGGCTGGCTTTATCCCGATAACGGGCGCATTTCCATACTCTACACGGCGTTTTCCTGGTTTGTGTTCGTCGCCCTGTACGGTATAGAACGCAGCCGTCTGCACACCCGCCCCCTGAAAATATGGAGCCTGATATGCGCCGCGCTCGGAACCGCGCTGCTGCTGCTTGTCTGTTTTGGCGCCGACATCTGCCGTTTTCCTCTCGACGGTGAAATCAGCCGTGTCTGGAGTAGCCGCATTTCTGAAATGCGCCCCGTCTGGCGTCAGGATTGGGACACGGTTCTTGCCGTTTATCCTTTCGGCGCAGCCTCGCTTATCCTGAGCTTTCTGCTGCTGCGCTGCAAATCTTACCGCCGCATGATGCTGCTGAATCTCTGCCTCGGCCTGCCCCTGTTCGCCTTAAGCCTTGCCGCCCTGCGTTTCGCCAACTACCAAAGCCTCTACAACATTCTGCCCTGGCTCTGCCTGATTGATTTAACCTACAAAAAAAGCGCTTACGCCCGGCGGCAGAGCCTTGAGTTTCCCGCATCTGTCTGGGCGCTCGGGCTGGGAATTCTGATTTTTCAGCAATTCGTTTTCCTGCCGTTTAACATCAATGCCCTGAACAAGAAAAAAGCGCCCGTATTTTCGCCCGCCCTCTGCCAAAACGTCAGAAACGCCGGCGGCACGCTCGTTACCGACAACTTTCTGAGCCCCAGATACGTCTGGCTCTGCGGCGTCAATACCGTCGGTACGCCCTACCACCGCAACCGCGCCGGACTGGTTGATACCCACAACCTTCTGCAGGGAACCGACGACCGGACGATTGTTCCCCTGCTCCTGAAACACCAGATAGCCCAGATTTTGCTCTTCGACGGCTACGACCACTATTACGACCTCTCGCCCGCTAACCAGAGCAAGCTGTACTACCGGCTGATTAAACGTGAAAATATCCCTTCCTATCTTGAGGAAATCCCGTCGCCCCTGAACAACGCCTGCCACTACCGGGTCAGAATATGACGCGGCAATGACGCCCCGCTCCCAAATTCCCCCTCCTCCGCCGGCCTGCCCCACCCGTTAATCACACACGCCCTCTCTCCTCCGCCAATCTGCCACCCGTTAATCACACAAGCCCTCTCTCCTCCGCCGGCCATGCCCACCGCCCTCTCGCGTCCATACTTTGCTGCAAACCCGTTTCCTGCAAACATCAATAAATATTTCGGCAAATATAATGTGGATTTTGCCGCAGCATCGCTTGAACTTGAAGCAAAAACCGGTTATAATAAATTAAATTTTTCGGTTTGGAGGTTATTATGTCGCACAATTACCGTTTATTGCCCTGTTCCTGCCTCGTGCTGGGTATGCTTGCCGGTTTCGCCGCCGGAGCGGCACCCGCCCTCGCCATGGATGACGATTTGGCATTGGATATGGGCTTGGATTTCGAAGAATATTCAGCCCCCTCGGCTGATATAAACGGCTCCGCCTCCCCGGCACCTGCCTCCCAAAACGCTGCCTCTGCCAACTCCAAACCCGATACAGCGCCCGTCTCGAAAAGTTCTTCCTCTTCCACCTCAAAACCAAGTACGGCTTCTACCGCTAAAAGCTCTTCCTCTTCCACCCCAAAACCAAGCACGGATTCTGCCGCTAAAAGCCCTTCCAACCCCAAGCCCGGCTCGGCGCCAGACACCTCAAGTCCCGCCGCCCCCGTTTCCGGAGCTGACCTTTTGACAAAAGTTCGTAAAGGCATGGACTTTACAACGGAAGAAATGGAAGCCTGGATAGCGCAGACCGCCGACCTCAATATGTGTCTGGACAACGGCAAAACCATGCTTTTGTATGTCGTTGCCAACTCGTCCAACCTCGATGCCCTGCGCCTGCTGATGGAATACGGCGCCGACGTGCAGACGCACTGCACCCCGCGTTATGAAGCGCTGTTTATCGCCGCCATCAACAACCCGTCCGCCGAAATTATCGAAATGCTCATCAATAACGGTGCCAATCTTGTCGAAAAAGATCATGAAGGCAACACGGCGCTGATGCTTGCGGCAACATTCAACAAAAGCTCCCGCGTTATCGACACGCTGCTTGAATACGGCCTCAAGGTCAATGTTAAAAACAATTTCGGGTTTGATGCCCTAACGCTTGCCTCTTACGAAAACGGAAGCATTATGGTTTTGCAGTCGCTGCTCGACAACGAGGCAGATGTCAACGCCGCCGATTCTGAAGGGCACACCGCCCTGATGGCTGCTGCCGTCCGCGGGCGGGATGACGTTATGCAGTACCTTATAAAACGCGGCGCCGACTTTAAAGCCAAAGACAAAAACGGTTTAAGCGTCCTCGACTACTACAACAAGCGCAAATATCTCGAAACCCTCGGTTTTGAAATCAACCGTTTCGCCACCCCGTCCGAACGCCTGTCCGCCGAATTCAAATTCATCGCCGAAAACCACCACCGTTTCAACATCGCGCTGAAAGAAAGCCTGTTTGAAGACAATCCCGATGCAGCCGTCGCCGATGCCATTGCCAACCTTGCCGACATCGACGTATTGGATGAAAACGGCTGCACGACATTCCTCAATGCCGCCCTGTACAATAAATCCCGCAGTGTTCTCGAAAAACTGATTAACGGCAAAGCCGACGTCAACGCCTCCTGTATGGACGGCAAAAATGCCCTTATGTTTATTTCTTCCCAGGCCGGCGAAACCGACACGCCTGCTCTGCAAATCGAAAAGGCAAAACTCCTGCTGGCAAGCGGAACCGATATCAACCGCACCGATGACGCCGGCAACACCGCGCTGATGTATGCCTTGGCCAACCGCGCCGACATAAACTATGTCCGTATGCTTCTTGCTTCCGGCGCCGATGTCAACGCTGCCAGCAACCTCGGTGAAACGCCGCTGTGGACGGCCGTGCGCCAAAACCTCCCGTCGGAAACGGTTAAATTGCTGATAGAATACGGCGCCGATGTCAACCATAAGGACCGCCGCGGCGAAACCCCGCTATGGTATCTGCTCCGTACCGACGGCGACGAAGTGCTGATTCGCACATTGCTGCGCGGCGGCGCCGACACCGAAATAACCAACGCCGCCGGCGACATCCCGCTGTGGTATGTCCTAAACAAAGGCGGTTCGGATATGGTGATTGAAAACATTATTATGGCGCAGAACAACCTGAACATAAAGAACGAACACGGAGACACGCCGCTGCTGTTCGCCTTAAAAAACAACTATCCGTCCAAATTTGTCAAACTGCTGCTGAGCCGCGGCGCCGACCCGCAGATTCGCGACAGTGACGGCAACAACGCCTATGACATTCTGCGCAACAACCAGTACTTTGACGCTGCCGTGCAAAAGCGCACACGCGAACGCGTCCTGAACGGATGGGAATAAGCGGCCGTCCCTTTTCTGCCCCGTTGAGTGAGATACCAAACTTTCCGTTTCCGCCGCCGGTATCGCCACATCGCCACCGGTATTATTTCCACTACCGCCGGCATTATTTCCACTACCGCCGGCATTACTCTGTCATCAACGCCGACATTTCCTCCGCTGCTGCATTACTTCCGCTACCGCCGGCACTATTCCGTTACCAATGCCAGCGCTTCCGCTGCCAGCATTGCCCCCATCGCCGCCGGAACCATTGGCAGCGAACCGAGCACGTTGTTCCCCGCCGCATCTTTGCAGATTTTGACCGCCTCGGGCGAATAAACGCAGCGCACCTTTCTCAAATCAACGCCTTCCCGCCGCAGGTTATCGCGCATTTTCTTTGCCAGCGCGCAGCCTTCCGTCTTGTCAAGCGTCGCTGCCCGCAGCATCTCAGGCTTTGTCTTAAGCGCAGCTCCCATTGCTGACACAAAGCAGATGCCGTTTCGCGCCAAAAAAGCTGCCAGGGCGCATTTCGCCTGCACGTCGTCAATCGCATCAATCACAACGTCCGGATTTTCATTCCGGATAAAATCGAGATTGTCTGCCGTAATCCGTATATCCAGCCCCCGGACCTCCGCATCGGGATTAATCTCCCGTACCCGCTCGCACGCCGCCTCGCACTTTTTGCACCCGATAGTAGAAATCGTCGCCAGAATCTGCCGATTGATATTGCTTGCCTCAAACCGGTCAAAATCGACCGCCCTGATTTTCCCGAACCCGAGCCGAGCCACCATCTCCAGCGCATAACCGCCGACCGCTCCGCAGCCGATGACCATAACCGATGCGCCGAAAACGCGCTCTGCTTTTTCTTTTCCCAGCAGCGCAATCGTCCGCTGCAACCGTTCTTCCAATTGTGTTTTCATCGTCTGCCTTTCCTCTTCTTTTCCTCACCCGATTCCCGCGTCCGCACCTGTATCGTTGCATTGCCGAACCGTTACGCTATTTACCTGTCTGCTATTTACCTGTCTGCTATTTATCTGTCTGCAAATTATCTGTCCGCAAAAAATCCTCAGCGTTTTTAATAAGCCGTTCCGCCAGTGCTTCCGGCTCTTCTCCGGCGATTTCCGCCAGACGCCGCAGATTTTCCTGCACTGCCTCGTTATACTTTGTTTCATCAACCCGGTACGGAGCGTCGGTCTCAAACAATATCCGGTCTTGCGGCATCATCGCCCACATCTCCGCCGCTTTTTCCTGTTTGAGAAACAGCGCGCCCAAACCGATATAGCCGCCGCATTTATTGATGAACTTCAGCAATTCGCGGTTTTTGACAAAGCCATGGTGCGAAAACTTTACTTTTTTCAGCGCCGTTTCATGTTCCGTCAGCGCCGCAAAAGCCTTCGCCGCATGCACGATGACTGGCCTCCGGTATGCTGTCGCAATCTCAAGCTGTGCTGCGAACAAATCGTGCTGTCCGGGGCTGACCGGCTCTTTCAGCTCGTCCACGCCGATTTCTCCGACAAGCGCCTGCGGAAATTCCCGCAAACAGGTTTCGAGTTCGTCCAGCGGCGCCTTTTCCCGATAATGCCACGGATGGATGCCGAACGCGCCGGACGCCTTGCCGGGATACTGCCGCAGCAGCGCCGCGATTTTGGCAAAATCTTCGCGGCCCGCCGACACCAGCACCAGCCCTTTTGCCTCCGGATTATGCCAAACCCGCGGTGCACAATCCGCCTTAAAATCTTGCAAATGGATATGCGTATCAATAAACTGCATCACATAAAACCTTTCCGGCAGCGGCATATCTTCCGCCCCGCCGATATTATGTTTCTGATAACCGACCGACTGCAACAAGGACAATCGCCATGGCTCTGTATACCACGCCTGTATTTAATATCAACCTAAAAAAACTCGCCGCCAATTACCGGCTTCTGGAAAAATTGTCCGCTCCGGCAATTCCCGCCGCCGTAGTCAAAGACGACGCTTACGGCCTGGGCGCCGCCGAAGTTGCCGCTGCGCTATACGCCGCCGGCTGCCGCCGCTTTTTTGTTGCCCATGGTTCGGAAGGCGAAAAAATCCGCCCTCTCGTACCCGATGCGGAAATATATGTTTTACAAGGCATCGGTGCCGATTCTCTCCCTTATTTTCGCACTGCCCGCCTGACGCCGGTCATCTGTTCGCCGCAAATGTACGCCTTCTGGCAGCAAAACCGCATCGATGGCATCCGTCCGCTGATTCAGGTAGAAACCGGGCTTAACCGCCTCGGCTTTACCGTTGCCGAACTCGAACGGCTGGCCGAAACCGAACGGAAAGACTTTGCCGGCGTTCTCTCGCATCTGTCCTGTGCCGACGAACAGGCGCATTTTATGAACGCGCGCCAGCTCGCCGCTTTCCGCGCTATCAAAGCCCGCTTTTTCCCCGCAACGCCCGCAACGCTGTCCGCTTCCGACGGCGTATTCCTCGGCGATGATTTTCATTTTGACATGACACGCCTCGGCGCCGCCATGTATGGGATAAACACTGCGCCCTACCGCGAAAACCAAATGCAGAACATTCTGGAGTTGAAAGCCCCCGTCCTGCAGGTCAAGCCGCTTCCCAAAGGCGAATTTGTCGGCTATTCCGCCACTTTTCGCGCGCCCTGCGATATGCGGATTGCGATTGTATCCGTCGGCTATGGCGACGGCCTGCCCCGGTCGCTTTCCAACCGCGGCAAAGTTATTTTCTATGCCGATGGCAAGCCCTGTTTCTGCCCGATTCTCGGCCGCGTGTCCATGGATAACATTATCTGCGACATCAGCGCGCTGGCGCCGGAGGCTGTTTCTCCCGGAGATTTCGGCTGGCTGATTAACGACGACTACACCGTCGATGACATCGCCCGCGACGCCGGAACCATTGCCTATGAGCTGATTTCCAACCTCGGTAAAAATCCGCGCTTTGTCAAAAACTACATTCGCTGAATCACTCAGGAGCAATCAAGTCATCCCGTATAACAACAGCTTGCCTGCTGAATTGCCACCGGCAATCCAATTTTCATGTGCAGTACAGTTTGCCAGCTGAATTGCCACCCGCAATCCGGTTCTCTCGTGCAGCACAGTTCGCCTGCCGCCCCGCCTCGCTGTCCGTTTTCGTCCAGAGAGGCCGTTGCCGTACATATCGCCGCGCTTTGCCGTGGCAGATTCTGTCCGCAACTCCGGCTCCTACTTTTCTTCGTATTGTTTCAGCGCTTCTGCCACTTTAAACACCTGCGAGGAATAGTGCGCCCCTTTGACCAAAACCGCATCGCCGTCTTGCAGCAGGTTTCCGGTCAAAAACGCCGCCACGCCGTCCGCAGTGTCAAAGTAATGCCGTTCCGTCCGCTCCGGCAGCTGCGCCAGCATGTCCCTGGTCTCTGCGCATACACCGACCACCGCGTCAATCCCCGCCGCAGCCAGTTCCTGCCCGACTTCAATATGCGCCTGTCGGGAAAAATCTCCGAGTTCCGCCATTTTCCCCAAAACGGCAATCCGCCGTCCCTGAACCGGAAGTTTCGCCAGCGACTGAATAGCCAGTTTCATCGCTTCCGGCTGCCCGGAGTAACTGTCGTCAATCAACACAACCCGCCGTCCGCCGATATTCAGCCTGTGCTTTTTGCCGCGTCCTTCCGGCGCCGAAAAGCCGTTAATTGCCTCAGCGGCCGCCGTTAGATCCAAATCGAGAATTTCCGCCGTTTTCAACACGCACCACGCATTGTAACGGCAATGCTCCTCCTCGTCTTCCAAAGCCAGCGGCACGTCGGGATGGTTATTCCTGCCGTAGGCACAAACCGTCGCAGCATACTTTTCCGCCTCGGCCCGCAGAATATCCGCATACGCTGCATCTTCGTTAAAAATTGCAATTCCCTGCTTTCCTTCAGACGCCCCTTTCCTCAACCCGCTGAAAATCTCCGCCTTTGCCCGCGCAATATTCTCCAAGCTTCCCAAAAATTCGATATGCATCGGATAAACATTCGTTACAATCGCAATATCCGGCTCCGCCAGCTGCGTCAGATATTCGATTTCCCCGCGCGCCGACATTCCCATTTCAATCACCGCATAGCGGGCTCCCATATCCAAATCCAGCAGCGACCGCGGCACGCCGATATGGTTGTTGAAGTTGCCATTGGTCGCATATGTCGGCGCAAACCGGCTCAACACCGCCTTTAATTCTTCCTTGACAGTCGTTTTACCTGAACTGCCGGTCAGCGCAATCAGCGTGCCTTTAAACTGCCGCCGGTTATACTGCCCGAGTTTTCCGAACGCTTTAAGCGTATCCTCCACCACAATCACCCGTGCCGGGTCGGTTCCTGCCGGCACATATTCCGCTACCGCCGCCGACGCCCCTTTGTCCAGCACTTCGCGGATAAAATCGTGCCCGTCAAACCGCTCGCCTTTCAAAGCAACAAACAACGTCCCCGCACCGACTTTCCGGCTGTCGGTAGAAACTTCCGTAATTTCCGCCGCCGCAATCTCGCCGCCATACCCCAGTATCTTTGCAATTTCAACCGTATTTAACTGCATTTTCCCGCCTTTCCGTCAACCTGAAAATCTGCCTTATAACGGCTTTATTTTTATCCGTAAAAGTTAATTTGCCGTTACATTCCGCCGCATTTCGGGAAAAAAATCGCCGATGATGCGCATCTAAGCATTTCCCGTTGATTTTTCTCCCGCTTTAGGCTACTATGTCTCCAATTTCTGCTTAACATTGCACCTTTTGCATTTTTATAAGGAAGTTTAAATTATGATACTGAAAAAACAACGCTACGAAAACGGAAAACGCGAAATTTACATTTTCGAAACAAAAGTTTTTGAATATTACACCGATAAATTGAAAAAAGCCAAAAGATGTTGCGACATACCTTATAAATTCCTCAAACGGCTGTACCGAGAAAACAACTTTCAGATTATACACCAGGTAGGCGTCGTTATCAGTGCCAAAGCCCGTATCGGCAATAACTGCAAAGTATATCAAAACACAACGATAGGCGAAAAAAACGGAAAAGCTCCGGTTTTGGGAGACAACGTAACTGTTTATGCAAACGCCGTCATCGTCGGAAACGTCCATATCGGCAGCAATTCCGTCATTGGTGCCGGCAGCGTTGTGCTAAGCGATGTACCGGAAAACGAAATATGGGCAGGAAACCCTGCCCGCTTTATCAAAAAAGCTGCTGATTAATCCCCTCCCCACATATTTCCCGACTCAAACGCAATTTCCGCATCCTCTGCACGGCGAAAAAATATCTTGATTTTTCTGCCAAATCGGCGTATATAACATTCTTAAGCAATCTGATAGGAGCCATAACCGATGAAATGCCCGTTTTGCGGCAGCACCAATACGCAGGTCAAGGATTCCCGCGACACGATAGACGAAACCGCCATTCGCAGAAGGCGCGAATGCCCGGACTGCGGCGGCCGTTTTACAACCTATGAACGCGTGCAGCTGCAAGACCTGACCGTCGTTAAAAAGAACGGCGAACGTGTTCCCTTCGACCGCGAAAAGCTGTTGCGTTCCATCAGCCTCGCCGTCAGCAAGTGCGGCATCTCAAGTTTTGAGATTGAGCGCTTGGTAGAAGAAATCCGCCGTGAACTGGAAAATTCCGGCATTGCCGAAATCTCCTCCAAAAGCATCGGCGAAAAAGTTATGGACAGGCTGATAAAAATCAACAAGGTTGCCTATATCCGTTTTGCTTCCGTCTACAAAGACTTTAAGGAAGTCAGAGATTTTGAAGAATTTGTAAGCAAGATTAATTCATAACCACATAAACGTATGCGAGGTAACACACGAAATGGCTAAATTCGTTTCCGAAAAAATAAGAAAAAAATCCGGCGCCCGCCTGGCTGCCGTACAGGCCGCTTACATGGCCGCCTTTTCCGGCTTGAGTGTTGACGAAGTGGTGGAAGATTTCCTCAAAGGAGAAATCGGCCGCTACGCCATCGAAGAAGACGGCTTGTCCGGCGAACATCTGGTTGAACTGGAAGAAATGGATAAGCCTTATTTTGAAAAAATCGTCCGCGGCGTCCATGCCAATAAGGAAAGCCTCGAAAAATCGCTGCGCCTGCACCTGAAAGACGGTTCGGCCTACGACCATATGAACGCCACCATGCAGGCTCTGCTGCTGTGCGCGATGTATGAACTCGCCTACACGACCGACGTGGATGCCAAAATTATCATTCAGGAATACGTCGACCTTGCCTACGCGTTCTTTATGAAAAACGAACCCAAAATGATTAATGCGCTCTTGGACCAGATTGCCAAAGACGTAAGGATATAAAAAAACAGAAGCGCCGCCGCGCTGGCACTCGCAGCAGTGTAGTCTCACTCCGGCAAAAACACCCTGCCCCCGCTGCAGACACCCGAATATAAAGGCGCCCTCGCGGCAAACGCCTCTGACAACAAAAGGATAACACGATGGCCATATTAAAGCTTTATACCTACCCGGACAAGGTCTTAAGCCAGAAATGCGAACCGGTCGCCGAAGTTACCGACGAAATCCGCCGCTTTCTTGACGATATGCTGGAAACGATGTACGCAGACAAAGGCGTCGGCCTCGCCGCGCCGCAGGTCGGCGTAACCAAACGCATCATCGTCATTGACGACAAAGTATCCGAAGACGGTACTCCCGGATCCAACCCGCGTTTTCTCGTCAATCCGGAAATTATCCGTAAATCCGAAGATACGATTTGGTTTAACGAAGGATGCCTCTCCGTTCCCGGACAATGCGCCGAAGTCGAGCGCCACCGCGCCGTAACCGTACGCTATCTGGACTACGACGGCAAAGAACAGACGCTGGATGCGGAAGACTATCTTGCGGTTATTCTGCAACACGAAACCGACCATCTGGACGGTATTTTGTACATTGACCGCATCAGCCGCCTGAAACGTAATATGATTATCAAGAAATTGAAAAAACAGAGCGAAGAATAAATCGCCGCTCCTGTCCCGCCACAACCTAAACACCGCCGCCCGCAGCCATACCGTTCCGCCGCGGCGCGTTTCTTATCTCCGGCCGTTCTGTCTCAATACTTCCCGACCTGCCTGCCCAACCTTATCTCCGCCGCTCGCAGCCATACCGCTCCGCCGCGGCGCGTTTCTTATCTCCGGCCGTTCTGTCCTCAATACTTCCCGACCTGCCTGCCCAACCTTATCTCCGCCGCCCGCAGTCTTCCCCCTCCGCCGTGGCTCGTTTTTATTTCCGGCCGCTCCGCCGCAACAGGCCGCTCTCTGCTCTCTATCCCCGGGCTTTATTCCGCAGCAGCGCCGCCGCCGGAACCTTCCCCCACACTGCATGCGCTTCCGCCGGCAATTCGTCCTTATACCGCAAATACGTCGGCTCATCAGGAAACTGCACCTGTCGCACATATTTCCAGATACAGTCGTTGCACTGCGCCGCAACACAACCCGACATATCGACTTTTTCCGGCAAAGTAACATTACGCATCGTAACATCCGCCCCGTCTTTGAACACCAGTTCTTCCCAAAAGTCGTCAAATTTTGAATCCTCGACAGAAACTTCGTCAAAGCGTTTAAACATCTCCGTTCCATAAAACGTTTGGTCAAAAAAATGCCCGCGGATTTTTACGCCCGGCGCTGTTTTGATTTTCATCGCGTCGCCGTTGCTAACGTAAACCTCCGCACACTTGCCGCAATCAAAAATCCCCTTCAGCTCACCACCGTAAAAGCAAACCGACGCATCTTCGTCAAAACGCCCGTAACAGTCATTCTTCACGTTGCAGTGCTTAAATTCAACCCGTTTGCAACCGGCAAAATTTTCCTTCGTACCAAAATTCGCCGCATTCCATAAAACCAGTTCTTCAACCCTGCCATATTCAAAACAATGCAAATCGCCCGGAGAACTGACTTCCAACTGCACTTCCGAACAGGGAGTCAAATCCGTCGTTCCCGCCAGTTCCGTACAGCAGATTTTCGCTTTCGCCCCGTTTTTAAACCGCAGGGACGGAAGCTCCGTGAATTTTACCCTGTCCAGTGCGACTTCATCAAGCCGGCTGCTGTCAAAATCCGCCGGAACATTGCTCAAATTGGCAAAATCCGCCGTTGCGCCGCCCTTAAGCGGCAGGGACCGATAATCCTGCATATCCCAGCAATACAGTTGAAGCGCCTTCAGGCTGCTGAAATCCAGCCGCGGAAGTCTGTCGCCGTCCACTCCGGGCGACAGGCAGACTTCTGCCCCGTCGCCAAAAACGAGCCCGGCCAAATCTTTTCCGTCAACTCCCAGTATTTCCATTTTGCCCGCCCTGGTGACATCCGTCTGCGGGTGCAGATGGCATTCGGTTATACTAACATTGCTGCCTTCGCCAAACTTCGGCGCCATACAAGGACGAAAATCCACATGATAAAAGCTCACGTCGGCGCATTTCGTATAATCGCCGTCCGCTGTGCCCTCTTTACCGGAAAAACAAACCGCCGTCGCTTTTGCCGTTTTAAAACCGCATAAGGTATCCACAGCGCAATCGTGAAAATCAACTTTTTTGGAAACGGCTGTTGCTTCAATATCTTTAGGAAAATTCCGGCAGGACATAAAAGCAAAAGTCCCGTCGGTCGTCTCCGGCAGTACCAGCTTGGCATAGCCGGAAAAATCAGCCGCATTGACGGCACCGTCATCCAAATGCAAAACCATTCTGCGCTCAAAATGGGACTGCAGAGCCTCCTCCCCATATCCTGTTGGTATCAGCACCGGTTCCGAGGGAACCGCATCGGCATATCCGCCGCGCTCTGCCAGCTTCCTCACCCGTTCAACCACATTGTCCGGCTGTTCCCGGCCGGCCATAACCGCGATCAGTATCTCCTTAAATTTCTCGCCGGACAAAACCTCATCCGGAAGTTTTGCCATACAATCCAACATATCGCGAAGGCTGCGCCCGAAATTCGTCGCCTGCAACACTTCATAACACACTTCGGACGTAATTTCCGCTTCGCCGCGTTTATACGGCCTCAGCCGATTTTCCACTCCTATCGGACTTTTCGGTTTTATAATGTCAACAAAGGCCATCGGCACTCCCCTTTCCGGCTAATCATAAGATAAGTATACCCGAAATTCCGCCCGCTGTCAAAGAAAAAACTCTTCGACCCGAAAATTCCTCCTCTGGCCGGCTTCCTCTCCTGCCGCCTGCACGTCATTTATCAGCCTCCATGTGTCAATCGTGCCTAGACCTCTATGCTGCCCGATTGCGCCCAAGCCTCTATGCCGCCCGGCCGCGCCCAAGCCTCTATGCTGCCCGATTGCGCCCAAGCCTCTATGCTACCCGATTGCGCCCAAGCCTCTATGCCGCCCGGCCGCGATAATATGCCGCCCAGGACGGGAGCGGCTGCATAACCCGGCGCACGCTCCTTCCGCGCCGTCTGACCTGAGCCTGACTTTCATCGGGAAGCAAAAACTCTGCCTCTCCGGCAATCCCTTCCGCATTGACCTCTTTCAAACGGGAACAGGCACGCAAATCTGTTCGCCGTGAAAGATTTTTGGCTCCCCGTAAATCAACTTTCTCTATCTGTTCCGGAAGTTTCAGCAACGGCTTTCCCGCAAAATCCAAAGCGGCAAACCCCGCTTCCCGCAGCCGTTCATATTTCTGCAAATCAAACGCTGCATCTGGCATATTCCGCACTCTGGAAAAATCCGCCTTTTTTATGCCCCGGGGAAGTTCCAGTTTCTCAACGCCCGACAAATCCGCACAATTCAAAGATATTGCTTCGGCTTTTTCCGCTGAAGACAAATCCAGCCGTTTGGGCAGATTGCGCGCATGCCCCAAATCTATCTGCCGGACATTGCCGTCAAAAACCAGCTTATCATACCCCGAAAAATCATGATACCGCAATTTCATCTGCGCGGCACTTCCCTGTAAATTCAGGCCATACTGACAGCGATACCCCTGAAGCAGAAATTTTCCCGCTTCCGAATGCACCGCCCGTTCATAGGCAGCCTTATCATGATACCGTTCCGTCATGGCGCACACAACCCGGCGTGTTTCCTCGCTGCTTTCGCGCTGTGCCACTGCTCCGAGCAAAACCCGGCGAAAATTCAAATACCGCCGGGTATCGCCCTCAATGGCAAAAGCCGCCCTTTTCACCATTGCACTTATAACCGGCGGATAATTCGTGCTTTGCAGAATGTCAAGGCATAGTTCTGGAGTAATTGCCGAGCTGTCGTTTTCTGCTGCCGTTCTTATTTTCTGATAACATTCAAACGGAGACTTTTCCGTGGTAATATCTACGAAATACGGATTTGTCATAAGCATCTCCTTTCGCCCTGAAACATAATCTTTATACGCTCCATACCACATTTTTTGCCTTTTGTAAAGCTGAAATCGCCGCTGCCCCCTCTTCCGTCCCTTCCGTCCTCCTCTTCCTCCCAACACAAAAGAACCGGCAGTCCCCTGCCGGTTCTTTCCTTTGGCTTTGGCT